>Ga0310123_10000230_pt1 | contig 50250 bp, 35 predicted proteins | sample CB6_AW_1057_MG_FD_203505 | JGI IMG/M metagenome (GOLD analysis project Ga0310123, IMG submission 203505) | Marine microbial communities from Western Arctic Ocean, Canada - CB6_AW_1057 | ecosystem: Environmental > Aquatic > Marine > Oceanic | place: Canada: Western Arctic Ocean | collected... | reverse complement strand
CAACGATCGCTGCAGCGTCACACGCCTGCCGAATACGAGAAAGGAGTCTCAAATGTCATTGCTGCGGTGTGAAGGTCTCGTCAAGGATTATCCTGGCAAGCGAGCCGTCGATGGTGTCGACTTCGAAGTTAACTCAGGAGAAATCGTCGGACTCCTGGGTCCAAACGGTGCCGGAAAAAGTACTACGTTTCGTATAGCGTGTGGATTGATTGCTCCTGCGGAAGGACGCATCTTTCTGCGGGATACGGACGTCACGCACTGGCCCATGTATCTCCGAGCCCAGCATGGACTGGGATATCTGCCGCAGGAGCAGAGCATTTTTTCCCGGCTGTCCGTCGAAGACAACATTTATGCGATCATGGAATTGAGAGGAGAGAGTCGACTTGGAGCCGCCGAGCGCGTCAGACAGCTGCTGAATGATTTCGGACTGGATGACAAACGCCGACAGCGGTCCGGGTCTTTGTCAGGAGGCGAACGACGACGTCTGGAAATTGCCCGTTCACTGGCCAGTGACCCCGAGATTATCCTGCTCGACGAACCCTTCACCGGCATTGACCCGACCACAATTCACAGCATTCAGGACATCATCCACAATCTAAAAGATCAGGGCATAGCGATTCTGATGACCGACCATCGTGAGCGAGAGCTGCTCACAGTTGCTGACCGCAGCTACATCCTCCATGGCGGACGGGTGATTGTTTCCGGGGATGCGGAGACCGTGCTCAACGACCCGGATGCGATTGCCAGCTACTTTGGCAAACGCTTTGATGCAGATTCAATTATCGACAGTCGGAATTCATTTCAAAAGGCGGGCTGATGAGTTCAGGATATGGCGACGACACCCCGCTGCGGCCAATCACGTCGCGCGGATGTGACTGGCCCTGTCTGAGGCAGTTCGGATTGTTCATGGAGAACACAGTTGGTGCACTGCAGAATGTGTTGCGCCGGGTTGAGCGGTCGGATCTCCGGATTATCGGTCTGTCGATCGTTGATTCAGCCGACTGTTCCATTGCTCGTTTAATTACCAACAACTACGAACGATCGCGGGAGCTGCTGGAATTTGCGGGTGTAACAAAATTTGAAACGGACGTGATCGGTGTACTGCTGCCAGATACCGAGCAGCCACACACGAGTATCTGCAGCAGTCTCATGTCGGCGGAACTTAATGTACAATACGTTTATCCATTGATGTATCGGCGCAATGGCCGCGGATCAATTGCCGTTTACGTCGACAACATTGATGAAGCCCTGCGCGTTTTGAAGGAACAGCACTACGATTTCGTCACTGAGGACGATCTGCTGGAATACGATGAGTACTTCGGCTGATCCCGGAACGTTGAGCAGCTAAACGCAGATCAAATTTGTCGTGCGAGATCAAAATGAGTAGTCCTGTTGACTCTCCTGATTCCTTACCTGATTGGGTCATGCCGTGGCCCGCGTTCGACGTTGACTGGTTACAAGCGGCGTTGGTCGTCATTGACCTGCAGAACTACAGTTCCAATCCTGATTGCGGCATCACACAGATGCTCGTCGAGCGGTATCCGAGGGTTGCAGAATATTATGTTCCACGCGTCCTTGAATCGATCGTCAACACGCGCCGGCTGCTTGATGTATTTCGCCAGATGAAGCGAGAAGTGGTCTTCACGCGTCACGGCGCGCTCCTGCCGAATGGTCGCGACATGATCTTACGACGTCAGCGACGCGACTCTGATGCGCGGGAACAGTCTGACCGGCCAACGCTGTGGCCAAAAGGCAGTATGGAACATCAAATCGTCGACCGACTCGCGCCACTTGATCACGAACTGGTGGTCGACAAAAATGCCAGCAGTCCATTCAATGGCACCGGTATTGATCAGATCCTGCGAAACCTTCAGCTGGATACGCTGGTGCTGGCCGGAATGGCAACCGATATGTGTGTGGAAACCACTGCACGTGATGCAGCTGACCGCGGTTACAACGTAATCGTCGTCGAAGACGCCGTAGCGACTTTTTTTGAACCGCACCACAATGCAGCGCTGTCTGCCATGTCTCGCGTCTACGCCCAAGTATGGACGACGGATCGCGTTCTGAGACAATCGAACCAGTAACAACCTGCCAATGTCTCTGGCTGGGTCCGCCGGATTTCACTGTCCTGGCAGGGTCGCAATTCCTGTCCTTGTGGCACAGAATAAAGGACTGGTGAATTGGGATGGTCTGTGAGCTGTCGGGTCTACAATGAATTCGAGACGTATTTTGCAAGCCGGTACAGGGCGTGCAGCCATCACACCGCCAATTGGCATCCGAATGATGGGTTACACCGTTCAGGAATGCGTTTCCGATTCGGTCGAGCGGGAACTGACAGCGACCGCACTCGTACTGTCTGACGGCGTAACGAAAGTCGCCCTGATAGCCCTTGACATACTGTTAATTCAAAGTCCGCATGTCGATCGCATTCGGAATCGAGTTGGCGAGGCCATTGGTGTTCCCGCGGACTGCGTGATGATCAATACCAGCCACACTCACCTCGGCCCGATGCTTCCAGACTGGCAGGAGGACACGCCCCAACAGGCTGAATTGCAGTGCCGCTACCTGGCGATTCTGGAGGATTCACTGGTCAGCGTGGTGACTATTGCCGATAGCCGGCTACAGCCAGCTCGGGTCGCCGCTGCAACCGGGCATGCTCGAATTGGTATCAATCGACGCCAGCGACGGCCTGAAGGCGGAATCGTGATCGGCGAGAACCCTGACGGGCCGGTGGATCACGACGTCGGTGTAATCCGCATCGACAATCTTTCGGGAACGACAATCGCTACGGTAATGACGGCCGCTGCTCACACGATCGTGCTTGGACCGAAGACGTCTCAGTTGTCTCCCGACTATGTTGGACCAGCTCGGGAAATCGTGGAACGAACGACCGGCGCGTTGTCATTGTTCCTTCAGGGGGCCGCTGGCAATGTCAGCCCTCGCTGCGGCATTGGATCTGGTGGAGCGGACCAGCTGGACGATCTGCATCGGATCGGTACACTGCTTGGCGGGGAGGTCGTCAAAACCTGGGCGGGGATTCGTACACACAATCGACACGGTTCGCCTCGAATCGTTCAGTCGGTGGCAGCGATCTCCCTGCGGGACTACGAACCGCTGCCGGAAGCTTGTCTCAGGCATTTTGGAGTGGTCACCCGGCAGGTGAGTCTGCCGATGGCACCACTTCCCGGTCGACAGGTGGCGCAGGCGACACTCGATCGCTGTCAGAGACAGATCGAAGACGCTCGTGCGGGCAAAAATGCAGGGGCAATTCACGTGGCTCAGCGGTTAGTTCACTGGGCAGAGTCAGTCGTACGCACCGTCGAATCAGGTGAACCGGTCACTCGTGAACTCGTGTTCTGGGCACTGCGGATCAATGACATAGGGATAGTTGCCGTCAACGGGGAACCTTTCGCCGAACTCGCACTTGAAGTCAAGCGTCGCTCGCCACTCACAGCGACCTTTTTCCTGGGGTACAGCAACGGATGCCTTGGCTACCTGCCCACACCTGAGGCCTTCGACGAAGGCGGCATGGAAGTCAATGAATCCTATCAGAATTACATGCTGCCCACACCGTTTACTCGCGACTGGGGTCCGTCGGTTGTGGAAAATGCATTGGACCTGCTGAAAGAATTAGCGAAGTCGAATAATTGAGAACCGGAGACCCAAATGAATGCCCACCTTTTCTCCGACCGAACTGCGTTGGTCACCGGCGGTGCACGCGGCATTGGCCAATCGATCTGTGAAATGCTCGCGTTGAATGGGGCGCGTGTTGCTGTCAACTATGAACGCAACGAACAGGCCGCACGGGATACATTATCGTTGATCGAAGGCTCGGCTGCCGATGCAATGATCGTTCAGGCTGATGTCGCAAACGAAGCACTGGTCGCGCGAATGATGACAGAAGTGCGCAACCGCATGGGACCGATCGACCTGCTTATCAATAATGCCGGAATCGCAGGCAGCACACCACACGATGAACTGACACTGGCCACCTGGAAACGCATGTTCGAAGTCAATGTTGACGGACCGTTTCTGACGACATGGGCAATTAAAGATGAAATGATTGCGCGCGAATACGGCCGGATCGTCAACATTTCATCATTGGCAGGACTCAAAATCAAGTCCCGCATGATTGGCTATGCCACGACCAAATCCGCCCTGATCTCTTTCACGCGGCATTGCGCCGAGGCTTTCGCGCCGTACAACATCCGAGTCAACTGTGTCGCTCCGGGGCTTACTAATACAGAACTGGCTCGGTCAGCAAACCCGAATCTTGTCGAACATCTGATTTCGATTACGCCAATGGGAAGGATTGGTCAGCCGAAAGAAGTCGCCAGTGTTGTCAAGTTCCTTTTATCCGACGATTCCAGCTTTGTCACGGGGCAAACCGTACCTGCCTGTGGCGGACGATGCTGACAATGCGGGCATGAAGCGCAAGCGGGTGGGTTTCGGATCGCTTCCCGATTCATAGTGGACAGGTGGCTCAGGGTTCGTGTTTTTTGCAGCACACACACCTGCCCGTTCTGGTTGTTATATTCACTCGCTTTGTGTCGTGCGTAAAATAAAAATGTTGGATGAGACTTTTCGAAACGAGCCGATCGAAATCCCGCCTCTGACAGGCATCTATGCTGAATCATTCTCAGTCGGCAAACTGCTGCGGATGATGAAATTTTTCGGTCCGGCTGCCGTCGTCGCTTCGCTTGGACTGGGTGTTGGTGAAACGATCATGGTCACGGGGCTGGGAGCGTGGTCTGAATATGGCCTGCTGTGGCTGCTGGTCTTAAGCGTCGTCGTGAAAGGCATCTTCGTCACATATCTGATCGGTCGATATACAGCATCAACAGCCGATCGGGCACCGGCTGTTGATGCTGCCTGGTCCGCGCGGCTGGCTGTTGCTGTCTGTCGTTGCCGCAGAGCTCGGACTGGTCGGAATGGGACTCACCGCCGTCGCCAAACCATGTGGAAACCTGATGACCTTTCTGTTTTACGACACTCTTCCTGGCGACCTGAGTTTCGACATCTGGGTAAATCTCTGGACAAACGCAATTTTTGCCACAGCAATGGCAGTGAGTCTGTTGAGTTCGTTTCAAATGCTCAAACGCCAGCAGATCGTGATATGCGGGCTGTTGGTTCTCGGAACGATCATCGCGACGCTGCTTGTGAAACCCGACGTCTGGAACATGCTTTCGGGTGCGATTCGTTTCGGCCATCTGCCGGCCGCTCCGGAATGGGGACCAACCACGGTACGTACCGATTACTCATTGAATATGGTCGTCATCTTCGGCTACATCGGTGGCAGCTTGAGTGGACATCTGGCGTATTCCAGCTGGGTCGGCCTGAGTGGCTGGGGAATCAACTCTCACCCTCAAATCGACGACATTCGGCGGCGGGCGCGTACTGGACCGTCGATCGACTACCTGCCGAATGATCCCCGTCAGGCACGCCGCCTCAGAAAGCTGCTTCTGCCGTTGAAGTGGGATGTCGGCATGGGAGCCCTGGTCCTGCTGACCGTATCCATTGCTTTTCTGGCTGCCGGTGCCACAGTTCTCTATCCGCGGCAGAATACACTCAGTGGAAATTCCTGGGAGTTGCTCACAAAACAGGCAGATATCTGGCGTGAAATCAACGAATCGATGGTGCCGATCTATTACGTAATGATCCTGGCAGCTCTTTGGGGCACGCTCGCCAGTGTACCGGAGGCAATCACGCGGGTTACCTACGATTTCCTGTCTGCAATCTGGCCACGATTCGAGCAGTTTCCCATTCGACGACTCAAATGTATTATCGTCTGCGGTTGTTTCGCGTGCTCGATTGTGTGGACATGGTCGGGGATTACGTTTGACTTGATGACGCAGATTGCTGCGTTCCTGACCCTGGGCGTCGGACTGTTTGTGGTCTTCAGCTGTGTCCTGTATTTCAACATGTCATTACCACATGGTTATCGGCTGAGTTGGTGGGTGGCTTCGGTCGGTGTTGTGTCAGCCTTGGTTCTGTTGTTCTGCGCAATCGGCGGTGGCGTGGGACTCGCGCGAAAAATGATCGGCAGTTTCTGAGGGCAAAGCCGGTCCCACATCGAATGCAGGCACGGCACACAGGTTTGTCACATGTTCCGCGGCTTGCGCCGAAAATTCATTCGATTGTGTTTTGTGATTCCAGTCGCTTGCGGTTCGGAATTGACGCTGTTACCAGGCGACGCTACAGGTCAGACGTATGTCCAGAAATAATGATCTCCTCACTGACTACGTCGCCAGACGTCCTGTTTCCGCAACCTGGTTCAGGCGGGCTCGTGAAGTCCTTGGCGGTTCGGTTGGCCACGATCTTCGGCACTTTGAGCCAATCCCGCTGTACATTGAACGTGGAGCCGGCAGCCGCAAGTGGGACGTCGACGGCAATGAATACATCGATTTTCTGGGAGGAAACGGTGCTTTGCTGCTGGGACACGCCCCGGCGGAAATTCTCAGTGCAATCACCGAAACTGTTCAACGGGGAACCCATTTCGGGAACGACCATCCCCTGCACATCGAGTGGGCTGAACTTGTCCAGCGTCTGATTCCTTCGGCTGAGCGAGTCCGGTTCGTTAATTCCGGAACCGAGGCAACACTACTGGCGCTTCGGTTGGCACGAGCCTTCACGGGACATAACCGGATTCTGCGATTCGAAGGCCATTTTCATGGCTGGCACGACGACGTGGTCCACGGGTTCCATCCGCCATTCGATGCCGACGGATCGCTGGGTGTACCGCCTCATGTACGTGATCAGATGATCGCTATCCCCGACGGCGATCTGAACCTTGTTGAGTTAGTATTTTCGCGTGAACACGATATTGCCGCAGTGATCCTGGAACCATCCGGGGCGTCCTGGGGTCGAGTTCCACTGGATCCTGATTTCCTGCACGGACTGCGTGAGCTGACCACGCGTCACAACATTCCTCTGGTTTTTGACGAGGTCGTGACTGGATTCAGATTCAGTCCGGGTGGTGCACAGCAACTCTACAACGTTGTCCCGGACCTCACCAGCCTTGCCAAAATTGTCGCCGGTGGTATGCCTGGCGGGGCAGTCGTCGGCTGCACCGAAATAATGTCTCTGTTCGACCTTACTGGTGACGCTCATCACGACCGGTACCAAAGAGTGGTCCATTTTGGCACCTTCAATGCATCGCCGCTTGCCGCTGCAGCGGGAATTGCGGCCCTGCAAAGAATTGCCACCGGTGAACCAACACATGCAGCAAACGCAGTCACTCAACAACTGCACCGTGCCTGGAACAAGGTTCTTGGTGATTTTGGAATTGCCGGATACGTCTATGGTCCGTGTTCGACAATCCACGTCTATTTCGAAACTGATCCGGATCGCGTGCGCGACGCCTCCACTCCGGATGATTTATACACAACTGATGCCACCCGACTGAAAAGCATGCCGGCGGAACTGATTCTCGAGTACCAGCGGCAACTGCGGTACCGAGGCATCGATATCATGAGTTCCACCGGTGGCGTTGTGTCAGCCGTTCATACACAACAGGATGTCGAACAGGCGACTGATGTGTTCACGCAAACGATTGCGGCGCTTCTCGAGAAAAATTTGATCCTGACGGTCTCATAAATGCGGCTCTGATAATTTTTTCAATGACATCAGGAGTTATTTCGTGATTCGTTTTCTGCTTTTCTTTGTGATGTTGTCCAGTACTGCTTCAATGGCGGACAGACCGGTTAATATCAGCTCACGCTGTGAGTTGTTTGTGGATAATGCCTTGATTGAACGACTGTCAGGCCGCGCTGAGTTACGGCTTCATCGGCCTGTGCCGCGAAATGTGGCTTTGGTGACCGATGAACCGTGGGAAGGCAACGGGACCAACTATGTCACGGTATTCCAGGATGCTGACCGCTATCGGATGTACTATCGCGGAAGTCACTTCTCGTATCTTGACGGCAGGGATCGGCCGAGCACAGGAAATGTGTACTGCTATGCTGAAAGTGAAGACGGGATTCACTGGACAAAGCCACAACTGGAACTGGTAGAACGGAACGGTTCAAAAAAGAACAACATCGTCCGGGAGGGTATCGGGACTCACGCATTTGTGCCGTTTCACGACACGAATCCTGATTGTGCGGCTGATGCAAAGTACAAGGCTCTGGGCGTCGGCGGAACACACGGTTTGTTCGCCTTCAAATCTCCCGACGGGATTCACTGGACACTGATGGCTCCGGACCCTGTAATAACGACCGGAGCATTTGATTCACAGAATCTTGCATTCTGGGATACAGACCACAGTGAGTACCGGGAATACCATCGTGACTTCCGCGATGGCCGAGACATCCGCACCGGCACATCACAGGATTTCCTGCACTGGACTGAGCCGGAATACCTGAGTTATTCCGCCAATGTTGATCCGGGCCGTCCCCGCAGTCAGCAGACGGATGTCAGGGACCCGGTCGGTAAGAATTATCCTGCCGGGCGCGTCAGCCAGCTATATACCAATCAGATCACACCGTATTACCGCGCTCCCCATCTGCTGCTGGGTTTCCCCACACGGTATATCGATCGCGGCTGGACAGAATCGGTCATGGCTCTGCCCCGTTATAATTACCGGCAGGTGCGTGCAAAAGACTCACGCCGCGAAGGGACGGCCCTCACCGACGGCATGTTCATGACCAGTCGGAATCGTCGGCAGTTCTCAGTCTGGCCGGAGTCGTTCCTGAGACCTGGCCTTCGGATGCGCGACAGCTGGTTTTACGGTGATACCTATCAAAACTGGGGGTTGGTTGAAACAAAATCCACGATCTCCGACGCGCCAGCGGAACTGTCACTTTATGTCACCGAACGTACGGCACAGGAAACCGGCGCGGTTCTCCGCCGCTACAGCCTGCGCGTCGACGGGTTTGTGTCGTTGCATGCTCCCCTGATCGGTGGCGAATTGATCACCAAACCTCTGATCTTCTCGGGCAGTCAGCTTAAACTCAATGTCTCGACCTCTGCGGCGGGAACTGTTCGAATCGAAATCCAGGATGTCAACGGTCAGCCATTTCCTGGTTTTGCACTGGGTGACTGCCAGGAAGTGTATGGGGACGATCTGCAACGAACAGTTGTCTGGGCAAAGACTGCTGATCTCAGCGCTCTTGCGGGGCGTGCTGTACGCCTGCGATTCGAGATCAGCGACGCGGACCTGTATTCATACCGCTTCGTGGAAAACTCACACTGACAACCCAACTGCTGGTCAGTGTACAGTAAACCGATTGCATTCCATTTCTCCGGTTCAACGATTCACCGGCACCGGGGACTGGACAATTGTTCCCGCATCCCGCATTGGATCTATTCTTTGGCTTCACGACCGTTTTCGCTTCATTTTCATTTTACTTGAGCGGTCATGCCCGGAAAATATCCGGACTTGTGGCAACCCGTGCAGGTTGCCGATCACACCCGTTGTACTGTGTTACTGTCCGATGTCGATCTAATGTCGGCCGCAAGCCTTAAGTCGATAAGGGATACCACGTCATGGTCGTCGGCCACGTGGTTGAGGTTTCAGCATTCCCCGCGCCGTAATCCGTGTTAGGCTGGAATATTCGATCTGCACAGGATCTCGCCGTGGCTCTTGGCGACTGTCGGCAAGGCGTGGATGTGAAAAGGCAGAAGGTGAGATACTCGTATCAAGCAGCGTCTACATCTCGAGATGAGGGTTCCGAGTCGCTCGTAATCTATACGGCGATCACAGGACGTTATGACTCACTCACGCATCAGCCGGAATCAGCGACCAAGGACACCGATCTCGTCGCATTCGTCGAGAATTCGAACCGCGTCTCCAATATGCAGTGGCATTGCCGAAGTTTGGAGCGTGGCTTTGATGATCCGGTGCGCAATGCCAAGATCTACAAAGTCCTGCCGCACCGGTACTTCTCGGACACAACGTACAGTTTGTGGCTAGACGGCAACGTCGTCATCAATTTTGGTTTTCCAGTAGAACGCCTCGTAGCGGAGTATTTGTCCGACTGCGACATCGCACTATTCAGGCATAGCCGCAGAACGTGTCTGTATCAGGAGGCTCAAGCTGCCATTCACCAAGGCCTTGATGATCCAACAAGAATCCGCCGCCAGATTGAGAGATACACGCGCGAAGGCTACCCGATCAATGCCGGGCTTTCGGAAAACTGTGTTGTTTTACGTCGCCATTCGGCGGCAGTGGAGGCGTTCAACGAAGCTTGGTGGGAAGAGATCGAACAGGGAACCCGACGCGACCAAATTAGCTTCAATTACATCGCCTGGAAACTCGGGTTGAGGGTTCAGTATTTTCCTGACTCGATCAGTGGGGGCGATGGCCTGTTCCGTAAGTACCCACATCGTGGCCAGACCCTACGGTCGCGAGCTCGGCAGGTTGGTCGGCACGTCGGCAAGGTCTGGGACAGGCTTCTGTCACCGTTAGTTCTTCCTGCGGCGTCAGCACTTAGTCGACGGAGTTATCGCCGAGCGATGAACCATCGGCTGCTCCGCGACCATCTTTGTGACGAGCCTCAAAGTGAGGAGCTTGCCAAGTCGGAGCCGCCTGCCGTCGGCCGTGACCGTTCGTGTCAACTCGGCGCGGTTGGTGACAACAAGGTGGTCTCCATGCCTCGCCGAACGCCGGGAGCTGGACCGGTTGTCGCCTTCGGTCCGGAACGCGATTTCCCAACCTGGAACTGGGTTGGCTACGACACCGCTCGCGAGCTTTCGAAAGCGTATCGGGTGATCGTCTACAGCGAGGGACAACGCTGGGCTCCCCGCTGCGACGTGCTTTTCATCATCAAGAACCGTCCCCCGGCAAGCTTCGTTGCACAGGCGAGAGATCACGGCACTCGCATTGTCTACTGTCCGATCGATTTCTACTTGAGCAGAAAAAATATAGACGGTGACTCCGCCTTCTTGAAATCGTGCGACATGGTACTGGTACACTGCGAACGGCAGATCCCACTCGTACGACCGTATTGTCCCGCCACGCACTTCGTCGAGCACCACAGCAAGTATACTCTTCCGCAGATGGCGGACTTCAAGGAAGATGGTTATGTGCTTTGGATCGGCGGCTGCCAATACCTATCGTTCATCTTGAATTGGCTCAAGCTTCATCCGATTCGAAATGAAGTGAAGATTTTGACCGATCTCGACAAAGCCTGGAATAGATGGGGCGCCCGCCGCTATTCCACACTGACGTTCAGGCCTGATGACAGGGTGATTGCCGGCTGTGAAATCCACAAGTGGTCTGAGCGGAAGCAATTGGAGATGATGCGCGAATGCAAAGCCGCCATTGATCTGAAGCAGCTCAATATTTTCAATCAATACTACAAACCCCCTACCAAAGCCCAAAAATATGTCACTTCTGGGATTCCATTTGCGATCAATCCGGGGAGTTACTCGGAGGAGTACTTCCGAGCTCGCGGTTTCCAGGTTGCGTCACCGGTGGAACCTGAACGCTGGCTTTCGCGGAGCTACTGGGAACAGACGCGTAAGTTCGGCCTCGAGCTGCGGGCGTCCACGTCGCTCGAAGCCGTGGGTAAGCGATATCGTGACTTCATCGAGTCGATTCTCTAGTGCCCGATTTCGTCGCGCCCCGCCCCTAACGAAGCATTTCGGGCGAGGTCGTCACGTTATGCGAAAACCAAATTCCTATAGGGACATATTCCAAACACTGTGATATCGCTAAGAGACAAATCAGGAAGGTTTGTGGTTCAAGCTTCCGTATATGTAGAGCCTAATTCAAAATGGATCTGGCCCAGAATACACAAGACAGGGGTAGTTCGATTTACGGTGGTTATTTGAAGAAGCAATGTCCCGGTTTAATCACTCCGGCAAAACATCCGAAAGAATCGAACGCCTGGTATAGTCAAGTTGCCGACTCGGATTTGTGTGACTATCACCTTTGGACGATAGTACGAAATCCTTATGATCGTTTCCTTTCGATCGCCGGGCATCTCAAAACAGAACCGGAATACCTGGCTCGTAAATTCAAAAAGATAAGGAGACCGCGCGGCATGGCTTTCCATCATAGCCACGAACAATGGAAATTTACCCACCATAAAAATGGGTACGCCTTTGTTCAAAAATTCGAAAACCTTGATGATTCGTTCGCTCAAGTTTGCAGGAAGATCGGACTACCCAATACGATATTTCCGCATAAAAACAAATCGCTATTAAGAAATAGTGCGATTTCTCATCGTGTACGCGATTTTGTTGAACAACAGAATGAACGGGACTTTGCTTTATTGCGCAATGCAATGAACGGCAAGTTCTAGTGCGGATTTGTTCCCGCGAATTAAGGGATCAACGAACCAGAAAAGTCCGAACAGTCATACGTTGATACCCTAATTCGTTGGGGTCCACTTCAGAGCACCAGAACGGCGAGCCAAATTAGCACATCCGCAAACGACAGCTGGATCACTGTGGTGAACTCTCTTCTACGCTGGATTACCAATCGCGAAAAACTTGAAGAAGTGTTCATATTTCCGATCGCGCGCCTGATCGAAAATCACGTGACGCCGTGCCGGCTGAAAGGAGGTTCCAATTGCGCATGAGTGACGACATGAACCCCCTCCACTGCATCCTCTGCGGCTTCGCGCAGGGTGGCACCACGCTCCTCTCGCAGTTCGTCCGCCAGCATCCTCGCATCGACGGCCGCTTCGAGATTGGCTTCCTGCTGGCCGAGAGTCCAGGCAAGTTCGCGCGGCTTCAGACCAAGTACCACCAGCAGATCGTGCGCCACTGGGGGATCAGCGAGGACGACCTGCGGGAGATCTGCGATGCTCCGACCTTCCAGGAGGCCTATCAGGAGCTCCTCGAGCGCTCGGACCTGCTGGACAAGAGCGTCCGCATCTACGACAAGATGCCCCGCTACATGGCGCACCTGCCCGAGGTCATGGAACGCTGTAGCGTGCCCGCCGTCGTCGTCGTCCGCGATCCCCGGGCGATCTTCTGGTCCAAGAGCAAATACGAGCACCGCGGCCGACCGACGGTCGACCGATTCACAAAGGCCTATCTCGGGGACGGCCGGAAATGTCGGCGCGCCGTCCAGCGCTTCGGAGAGCGCATCCTCGTCGTGCAGCACGAGGAACTCTGCACGCAACCGCAACGGGAGGGCCGCCGAATCTTCGAGCACCTGAGGCTCGAGTGGCAGCCGCACTACGCCCGCCTGGAGGACCGCCCGGTGCACGTCGCCAAGGACAAGCTGCGTCTCGGACTCTCCACGGACGTCACCGTCGAGTACCGCGAGAATCTCGCTGAAGCGGTCCAGCGCGAGTTGCTGGCGGGAACGGCCGAGTTCTCCGAATGGCACTGGACGCCTCCGCAACTCCGAGGGCGATCGGCGAAGAGCAGGCCTCAACTCCCGGCCGCATATACACCCCCTTCGTGGCGAACAACTGCGGCATTGCGGGCAGCCCGTCGTGGCACTACGTGGCTCCTACGCAATACCCGTCGCGCGCTGATGTTGGCGTGGCGGCTGGGCACTGGGCAGTTCCGCCGCGCGGCGAATCTTATGTTCGATCTGGACTTCGTCCTGATCACTCACCAACGCAGCGGCTCCCACTTATTGATGGATCTGCTGGACTCGCATCCCGAGGTGAAGATGTATGGCGAGGTGGTGCGCTCGGGTACTGAACCGAAACGCGTTGCCGGGAAGAAAACTGGTGCGATTGTGCACTACAAACAGTGGGAGCGTGCAAGGAAAAAAGTCGATTTATCTGCGACACAGGTCGTACATCTGAAACGCGATCCGACAGAAGTTGCCACGAGTGTGGTACGGAACAAAATAGACTCGAGGACCAGAGGCGACCGGCACCAGGCGAATTACAGAGCTGGAGACGAGCGACCCTATCATGGGGAAGTCGACCCGGACGAGGTGGAGAGTTGGCGCGCTAAGGTCGACCGCCTCCAGCGTGAGTTCACCGAGTTTCTATCCGACCACGATGTATACACGGTTACCTACGAAGAACTAACTGGTGGCGTGGAAATAACCGAAGCGCCTGCACGTGTGATCCGGCCGTTACTGAAATTTCTCGGTATCGAGTACGAATCCTCCCTGCAAACTGTTCTCTTGAAAGTCGCGCCGCCAAAGTCGAACGAATCTTGAGAAGGCGGGATGGTCACTTGCGATCTTTTGCGAGGGGACTTCTTACATCTCACGATCGCGAGTGCGCCGTTAACCGGCTATAGATGGCCTCGAACCGCTCGATAAACTGTTGCTGATTGAACTCCTGAAGCGCGAACCGCCGGCCCTCCTGCCCGAGGGACTCGGCGAATTCTCGGTCGCTCAAGATGCTCAGAAGTGCGTCGGATAGGGATGCCGCATCATCAGACGGCACCAAGAGTCCTGTACGTTGGTGCTGCACGTACTCGGTGAAGCCGCCATTGGCAGTGGCCACGAGAGCCGTGCCGCGCATCATCGCTTCGGCACCTGCATTCCCAAACGCCTCCGCGCCGCGAGATGGCACGGCCTGCACCCAAGCCGCGTTGAAACGTCGTTCGATCTCCGCACGTGGCAGGTGTCCCAGGAAGGTAACGTTCGGGACAAGGTGTTCTGAGGACTTTTCCAAATGGCGTTTCTCCGGACCTTCACCGGCGATCATCAGCCGTGCGTGGGCCAGACGCCGGGTGACCAACTCGAATGCCCGCAAAAGAACGTCGACTCCCTTTTCACGAACGAGGCGGCCGGCGAAGACGATTGTCGGCGGCCCGGTAAGAGGAGGACGAGCCTCCCGCTGCGCTATGCCGTTGCGGATGACCTCGACGGGGCCGATGTTGGCTTCCCGCAGTTGACGAGCGACAGCCTGACTGTTCGCAATGATCAGATCAAATACATCGCGCCAACGTTGCCAGAGTCGCAGTTGCGCCATAGCGAGCGGCCAGGCCAACGGCGGGACGCACCCGCTGCGACAACACACAAGGCCCGCCGGCTTGTTGCACTCTCTGCCATCAGGTAGCACCTTAGATCCAATCGGGCATACGGTACGGTACCATCCTTCGTGCAGGATGGCTGGAACGTTGCGCAGCAGGGGCAGGATCAGTGGCGAGAGTTGCGAGAGAAACAATCTAACGTGTACTACGTGCGGCTGGAACTCGTTCAATACGCGCGCCAGCTTCACAGCCGCAAACGGATTGATCGGCCAGAGTGCCGCGCGCAGCGGTGACATGGTGCCGAAGCAATGGTAGTCGGCATCGGTCGGGCCCCCTTTCAAGTTCGCCGAGCTAGCGAACAGACGGGCGTCGTGCCCATGTTCACGCAAGCAACGGCGCATGGCAAGAGTGACGATCTCGCTACCGCCTCTTGGTACACCGTAGTCGCTGACCAATAAGATCTTCATTCAGCGAATCTTGTTACGTGTGTGGAAGCGCAATGACCGTGTAGCGATAATGCATTCCGTCGCAGCTATGTCAATGATTTTAAGCCGAAGACAGTCAACAGCCGGAGATCGGCATGTAAAAGGGACCCACATCGGCGCGGGAAAGGGACCCGCGATTTAAACTTCCCGTCGAAACGACGTCTTGTACGTGGCATCCAAGCCTCCTGTGGAGGCCACGACATCCTCAATCAGCAACATCACTCCAGACCAAAACAATCCACCTTAACCCGTGGTCCGAAAACCGGGGTCCACTTCACTTCACGATCCGGCCCATGTCGCCAGCCGTCATTGGCCTGCCTGACAAGCAGCGTACCACTTGGAGCGGGGATGGTGGTTCTGAAGATGCCGGCGGATTCTTCTCAGTTTTCTTGTTTTACAATCTCGGCCGACGACAATAAACCTGAAGAGCCATCTGAAAATGTGCTGGCGAATTCACAGTCTGATAGCGACGAGTATGTCTTCGTCAAATCTGCTCGTAATGGTAATTTGAACCCTCGTTGGATTGTGTTACCAGGGATCGACGTCCATCGAGTACATCTACTGAAACCAAAACCACCGGGCTGAAGGTGGGTAGTGCGCCAGGCGGGTCTCTCCGTAGGTGCCGTGAGTTTTTCCTGGGTATACCAGGTTCGCCCAAGGCGGGGTGTCACCTGACGAGTCACCTCATGTGGGGTTCGTCAGCCATGCAGCGGACAAAGTCCGATTCCCCGAATCATGTGAAAACCACGATTCAAGTCCAGTCCGGACGGCGTTCAGACGCTCCCTGTTCATTCGGATGGAAGCCCCCAGAAAGTGCCGGTAATTCCCGTCACGCCGTCCAGGTTCTGCGCGTAGCAGGCCGTAAAGATGCGACCTGGCGCAATTTCAACAGAAGAACTGTAGCCCTGGTCTCTGTTTGGTGCGGCCCGCAGCAGCCATGAGGTCTCGCTCCAGTTCTTTCCCCCGTCGCTGCTTAGTCTCGCGTAAAGACCGTATGGTTCGTAACGTCGACCGTACGTCAGAAGAATACGACCATCAGACAGATGCAGCAGTCTCGGACATGCCCCGGAAGTAATATTCGTCTCAAAGGGGTCCGTCCACGTCTTCCCGCCGTCAAAAGATTCGTTTTGCCAGAACAGACCGTTTCGACCCTCCGTGCACTGTCCAATTCGGTGCATGCCCAGCAAATGTCCGTCCTCCAGTTCAAGAACCACTGGCTCGTAATAATCCCTTGTGGTGGTGGCCCCCTGGGCCATCATAAAAGGAGCAGACCACGTCCGGCCGTTATCATCGGACCGATACACCACGTTCGATGAAATACCCGACAGTCCTTCCGCCAAACTTCCATAACACGGAGCCAGCAATGTTCCCGCGGTCAGTTTAACAGCCGTTGCGCAGGTCTGCAGTTTTGGCGCAAACAGAATATTTTGGTGAAGCGGCCATGTGAGACCTGAGTTTTCGCTCCAGCACCAGAAACCGCCCACATTGCGGAACGGATATTCGTTTTTGTGAGTATGCGGAATGGCGGCTCGCTGACGTTCCCGGACCGGGACGACCTCGTGCATGGCCAGTAGTCCGCCAACGACACCATCGCCCAGGTAAACAGGTGCAAACTCCTGGCCTCCTCCCGCAGCAAACTGACCTGCATTCTCAATATCCCAGGTCTCACCGAGGTCGTAGGAACGAATGATGGTGATCACACTTCGGGGATGGGTGTGGCGTATTCGTTCCTGGACGGGTGCCTGACGGAATGCCATGAGCAGTTCATCTCCATCAAGCCGCACCACATGTGGAAACGCGGTGTAGGCTTTCGAATCAAACAGAATATCGGCCTGACGAACCAACGACGCTGACCGAACGATGACTGAGCGATCAACTTCTGCATGCTGAGCCGCGGCTCGCTTATTATTTGAAATGCAGACCGCGACTGCAGCCGACGCAGCGGTGGTCGACTGTCGCAGGAACTGGTGGCGTGACATTCGCTGATCTGAGTTCATGGTCTCCCTCGGAATTCAGGTATTAGCGCCTCTTTCCGACCAGGCACAAGCAGGGTATGAGCACCAATTTAAACTGTGATCAACAGCTCACCAGGCTGACTGCATGATTTCAAAAAATGTCCTGAAATCAGGGAAATATGAAATATCAAAATGGAGGGGATCCCAAATCGTAACAGTCACAGGACGAACGTCGACTCAACGTGGAACACGGTCGGACCACTGCCTGGTCAATGGTCGTAAGGCCGTACCAAAGTCAGGGCCTCTCGATTCAGTTCGAGGCCAAATCCTGGTGTCTCGGGCAGCTTGATATATCCCGCGTCGGGCAGCGGTTCATTTTTGAACATGGTGCCGAAATTCGGTTCGATCCTGTCCGCCTGCTCGCTCATCATCATGAACTCCGCCAGGTTGATGTGGTCAAAGGCCATCGCCATGTAATAGCCGTAGACGCCGCAGCCATGCGGCACCACTGCGACAGCCTGCGCTCTGGCCTGTGCGACAACTCTGGCAAACTCCGTCGGACCGCCCATCCACATCACGTCCGGCTGAAGCAGTCCCACGCCGGCTTCGATCAACTGTTGGAAGCCGTAGCGTGTGTATTCATGTTCACCGGTGGCCAAGTAGATGGTTGTGCCCAGACCTTCGAGCTTTTTCGCGAGCCTGGCATGCGCGACGTACTCATCCGGCATTAACGGTTCTTCGATCCACTTCAGATTGAACGGTGCCAGCGCACAGACCAGTTCAGCAGCATACTGCAGGTCGAGCGCCATGTAACAGTCCAGCATCAACGGAAAATCCGAACCCACTTTTTCACGCCAGTTAGCAATGAATTCGATATTCCTGCGCAATCCTTCGGAACCCTCGCTCGGCCCGTAAGGCAAGGGCACTTTCGCACCGTGAAATCCCAGTTCTTTGGCAATATCCGGACGAGAGGTCGTCGCGTAAACCGGTACGCGCTGCTTCGTCCTGCCGCCCATGAGATTATACACGGGCTCGTTGAGCGTCTTGCCGGCGAGGTCCCACAAGGCTATGTCGATTGCAGATATCGCGTGCACTCCAATCCCTTTACGGCTGTAATGGATCGATGCACGCCACATTTGCTCCCACATGATCGAGCGGTCGCGCACATTCTGACCCTCGACAAACATCGAAAGATGCTGTTCGATAATGAAGGCCGCCGCTTCCCCGCCGGTACTGGCGCCAACACCAACTCGTCCTTCCTCATCTTCGACCTCAACGATGACTGTGGGCACTCGCGCCACGCCCCAGGAACTGCGGGACCCTGAATATTTTGGGTACCGGGACATCGGGTTAGTGATCGGAGGATGTGTGGTCTTATGGTCCCAGCCGCCCTCCGCATCAGGAAGCCCCATGATCCAATGCGAATCCGGCGTGTCGTGTACGTCGCTTGCACCGTATTCATTGCTCCGCGACACATACGCACGGACTTCCCTGATCGTGGACTGACCTGGAACGGGCACGACATCTTCATTGGGGGCTATATAGGGTGACATACCAAAACCGTATCGTTTGCCCCGTCTGCCTTCAGGCCGTTCCTGGAGTCCAACGGACCTCAGCCCAACGACGACAAACCGAACTGCCGAATGTGTAGTTTGCCTGCTCACCGCAGGAGTATCATGCGCATATTGATCACAAACAGACTGCGTAGAGTCGGGAGGATGCATCCCGATATCAGCAGCTGAAACATATGCTCATTACCGGTTCCATCGAACTGGTCATCACAGAACCAACACACAACGGTCGACAAATCCGGACTGAAGAAAACATGCTTGTCTTGTGAAGTTACATGGTTGCCGTGTCAGCAGAGGCAGTGGAATAAATCCTGATCGGCGCCAACTCTGAGAACCGATGATCCGCCGCGATTTCTTTGGTTTCAGAGAACTGGAAACCCCGTTCAGTCTTCCAGTTCTCGTCCTGAAAGTTTGGTCGCAAACAGTATGACAACAATTCCGGCAGCGTAAATAAATCCCGTGATCTGCCCGACGTCTGCGTATCGGCCTTCGAAAGCCTCTCTCAAAGCAGCTGCCGATACCAAAACACCAAAGCCCGTCAGTATTCGTCCCCAGTTGAAACTCACACCCGCGCCGGTCGAGCGCACCCGTGTGGGAAACATTTCCGGAAGACACAACGGCAACCAGCCGAAGAAGAAACCACTGAAGAATCCCAGAGCTCCCATCCAAAACAGAAACTCTGTCGGCTGCCATACCGTGAACCCGAGGTTTACCGAGAAAAATGGTTCTTTACTGGCCGGATCGTCGACGCGGAACAGAAACTGAGTACACGCAAGCGAACAGGCGCAAAGCAGTCCGTAACTCAGCTTTCGCCCAATCATCGACGCAAGCGCACCGCCCAGCAGGCTGGTAATCGACCCGGTCAGTGATCGAGCAATTGTAGCGCGCGATTTTAACGCGGGGTCCGGTTTGCCCGGCACAGTGGAGGTGTTTGACTCGGGCTCTCCGTCGATCTGTGTCACAACGGTCGGGTGGTCACCGGCTTTGCTGGCCCACGCCTGTGCCCAGTTGCTCACTCCCCAGCCACCAAACAGCGGGACCGTACCCAGCAATATGCCGATCAAAGTCGTCTTGAGGACTGGTGGACGAAAGATTTCACCGAGACCGGCCTTTTCCGGACCACCTGCAAGCGGATTTTTGGAACGCTGGAGCGCCAGCCATTTTGGTGATTCGGGAACCAGCAGCAACGTCAGAATCCCCAGCAACAGCGGCGACGCACCAACAATCATGGTCCATCGCCAGTCGTCTCCGGTGACGTAACGAAAGGTCGTGGCTATTGCGAAGCACAGGATCCCAACATTGGCCGCGGTTCCCATCACTCCGGCAAGTATTGGACGTGCGACGTTGGGCCAGGCTTCGGCAATCAGCGCGATCCCATTCGGCCACATTCCGCCGATCCCCATGCAGGTCAAGAATCTCAGAACGAGCAATGTGCCGGTATCGTTGGCGAAATATGTCACTCCGGAAAAAAAAGAATAGCACAGAATACTGAACGCCATCGCCCGGGCGCGCCCGATGCGGTCGCCGACAATCCCAAACAGATATCCTCCCGTCGCTGCACCAAACAGGAACGCGCATACCTGCCAGCCGAACGATTGCCCGATCACTCCCTCTTCTGTCCCCTTCGGCAGCAAATCCGCCACGGCTACGCGCATGACGATGGACACAATCGACATGTGAACGCCGGCGAATCCCCATCCCAAAAACGCCACGATCAGTATCAGATAGCGTCCGGTCACTGAAATCTCGTCACCGGAAACAGCTGAGGACGGGTTTGTCGAGTTTGAATCGGAAGTCATGATGTCTAACAACCATTCAGGTACGGACGGGTATAAGTCGCCACTTTCATCGGTCTGGTGTCCCGATGTCAGGCTGCAGTGTCTTTACTACTGTAACCACTCAAAACACGCAACAGCCTGGCTGCGAAGTCATCTCTCGGTTCAAAGATTCTGACGTCGTCAGATCGCAGCTGAAGCGAAACAAAACAGGTTCGAGAGCCCGGCTGGTGAAAGTCAGTCTCAAGCTCAGTGTCTTCCGTAGTTCACAAGAAAGCCATGCCAGCCACTGCCTGATTCAGACTCACGCCTGGAAACCCAGCGATTTTCCCGGCACAGACTTTGGGCAATCATCCACGTGGTGGTATCTGCAGATTCTGACGAGGTAATTGCCGACTCCCAAGTCTTTATCCCATTCTATTCACGAAAGATCAACCACCCCCAGATCCTGGCGGCCATCATCAGCTCAGCAACTTCATTATTGACAATGACGGTCTGCTGATTTGTCCCATAGGAACGGAGCGCTGTACCATTCCCGTCTCGGTCACTGTGCGTGACACTAAAATCATCTCACAGGGCCAGCTCTTCTGACGGCTGCAGTCCGAATACCCTTTGAGTGTGGTGACTGCGTCCAAAATAAATCCCGCAAGAGTCATCCTGTTCAACATGTTTCCATCCTCGGGTATTCTGAAATCGCCAGCGCAGTTTTACACCCGTCGCTGCCTGAATCTACTGTTCCCTCTGGAATCCGGGATTCACTTTCCTCAATCGCACCAGGGAGAACTGCAACTGGGTCATCACAACATGGCGTCAGTGACTCGCCGGCAGTTCATCGATTCAGATTAACAGCCTGAACGGCAACCATTCACTGGAAATGAACACGGCCATTACCACCGCCCGGTCAAGCCACCTGCGCAACGACGCTGCTCCCTGTTGCCATTAAAGTCGGCAACCCGTCGTTTTGCAGAACAATGTCTCTGTCGTCCTGGTGAAACAGTCGAGGGCGCTCCGTTGCGGCACTACCGACCAACGTGCAATTAAGACAGGGCTGCTGGATCTGGACGGTGATCCAACGAATGGCCTGCTGCAAACCGTAGGAACCGGAATGATTTAAATCAGATGGACGAGTTATCCGGCTGGTCGAAAAATTAATTCCTTCCAGCCCGATTTTCTGAGAGTGACTTTGAGTCTGCGGTTATTCCTGAGATGATTCGTCAGCAGCGCTCAGGCTGTTTCGGCCAGTTGCGAATCATTCCAACCGGAGGTTTACGCCATGCGATTCTGTTCAGCTGCGTTTGCTCTGTCGAGTGCGTGGACGTTTTTCGTTCATGGTGCCAGCGCTCAGGAAGCATCAGATCTGATCAAACGAGCAGAGATGCACCGTGGAGTCTGCTGTGTGCTCGGAGCCGGGAACGGGGCATTACCACTGGCTCTCGCGCGAAACAGTGAAATGCTGATTCATGTCCGCGATTCCGACGCTGATGCTGTCGAACAGCTTCGCCAGCAGGCGGACGGTGCAGGATATTCGATTCAGCGAATTGTAGTTGAGAAGGGCAGCCTTGGTCATCTTCCTCATGCGGACAATACACTCGACCTTCTGATTTCGAACCGACCGGATCTCCTGCACTCGCTCAAGGTAAGCGATGTACTCCGAGCACTGCGACCGGAAGGTGTGGCCATTGTGGGAGGTTCAGACGCGGGCGATGTACTTCGAGCCTGGGCGTCCAACGTAGACGGAGTGCAGTTGTGGTCAGACTCACATGGGGACTGGGTGCAATTCTCCAAACCCGTCCCGTTTGGTCTGGACGAGTGGTCGCATTGGGAAAAATCCCCTGACAACAACCCGGTCTCTGAGGACACGCTCATCAGGGCGCCCTACATGACACAGTTCATGGCAAGGCCTTGGTACATCGGCATGCCGGCGGTCACAACAGTCGCAGGAGGCAGAACGTTTCTCGCCATGGGTCATATCGCACACCACGAGCGCGAATGGGGAGCGCTCAATCGCCTGATCGGGCGAAACGGATACAACGGTACGATTCTATGGGAACGCAGACTGCCGGAGGATTACCTTGTCCATCGTTCTGCATTTGTGGCGACGAAGGACACCTTTTATATGATCAACGGTGATCATTGTCTGCTGCTCGACGCCCGGACCGGTGAGAAACAGGGTGAAATTCGTATCGAAGGTTTCCCGGGTGACTGGAAATGGATTGCCATCAGGAACGGAATCCTGTACGCATTAGCCGGTGCTCCGGGAGATGGCGTGGAACTCGTCAAAGGCAATCGCGCCTTTGGTGGCTGGAGTTGGGCGGATCTCAGCAAGGGATATTATGGTAAACGCATTCCACATGGTTTTGGCGATGTTCTTGTGGCTTATGAACTCGAGAACAAAAATGTACTCTGGAGACACAACGAAGAATCTCTCATCGACTCTCGCGGACTTGCGATCCGAGACGATAAGTTTTTCCTTTACTGTCCGGATCGGCATATTCGTGCGCTCGACTGCGAGACCGGAGAATTGCGATGGACCAGCAGTGATCCGGAGACACTTAGTCTGATTGAGAAGCCAGGGAAAGGCCTTACATCGACACCCGGCTGGCGGACACAGACTCTGGTTGTGGCAACGCCGGAATCACTCATCATCCAGGGTCAGACCAGAATGAACGTAATTGCCATTTCGACGGCCGACGGTTCACTGCTCTGGCACAAACCGAAAGTCACGAATAATCCCAACGCAATTTACGTTAACAACAAACTGGTCATCGGAGTCGGTGAGAGGGGCAGCCATCTGGTGATCGACCCGAAAACGGGCATCGTCGAGGATGACCTGGGCTTCTCCAAAGTGGCGTGCACCCGTCTCACGGCGAGCCCGGACTCCTTCTTCGCCCGCGGTGAAGGAATGACCCGGTTTGATCGCAGGAGCAGGACTCTGCAGATTGACGGTGCAGTCCGTCCCGCATGCAACGATGGTGTTATCCCGGCAAATGGCCTGATCTACCTCGGCCCCTGGGCGTGTGACTGCAATTTAGCACTCATCGGGAACGTGGCGCGGTGTTCGGCTGGCGACTTCCGATTTGACTTCAAGGCACAGAACGAAGAACGCCTGGAGGTTGCTGAGAACTCGGTCAACGTGAGAGCCTTCGAAATCAATGATGACGACTGGGCGACATATCGCGGCAATCTGAGTCGTTCGGCCTCCACAATGGTTCAAGTCCAACAGGCCAAGCGTCTTCACTGGCACTACGAACCAAACCGAACATACGTACCCACCGATCTTAGTGCAGCCGGTGGACTGGTTTTTTTGGGTGGAGAAGATGGCAAGGTGCGTGCGATTGACGGTGACACAGGTGAGGAGCGCTGGTCGTTTCAGACGGCAGGGCCGCTGAAATACCCGCCGTCTCTCTCGAAAAACCGCGCATACGTCGGAAGTGCGGATGGATTTGCTTACTGCCTTGAAGCTGCAACCGGTCGGCTGCTCTGGCGCTTCCGCGCGGCACCAATTGAACGACACATGATGGTTTACGGTTCGCTAAGTTCTACCTGGCCGGTCAACACGGGCGTGCTGGTTCATGACGGCGTCGCCTATTTCGGTGCAGGAATTGTTGACCATGACGGGACCTGCGTCTATGCCGTCGATGCCGTAACCGGCGAGATCATCTGGGAGAATAACACTTCGGGACACCTTAATCCTGAACTCCGCAAGGGTGTCAGCGTCCAGGGAAATCTGACTATTCTGGGAGACATGCTGGTTATGGCTGGCGGCAATGTTGTTTCGCCGGCACGCTTCGATCTGAAGAGCGGAAAGTGCCTTGAAACCTCTCGCAAACAGGGACATCCGCAAGCGAACGGCGGCAGGTTCGTCGGAGTGTTTAATCAACAGACGCTCATCGCAGGCGGCCGCATTTTGTACTCATCGCCGCGAAACGTATCCACCAAAGGATCATTCACTGCTTGGTCGGCTGATCGCCAGTCGATGAGCCTGAACTACGGCGCCATTGCTCCGGCGTGGAACGATGCAGCACTTGCAGTGGCGAATTTCAAGTATGGCAGGATTATCAATCTCAACGTCAAAACGCTTGCTACCGAAATAGAGGAAGCTTTCGATGCGTCGACAACGTCACAGAACCGCCGTCGACGAAACCTGGTCAGCGTTCTGTCGACTCGAGGCAAAGTGAGCTGGCAGTCGGATCTCGGCGATTCAAGCGGATTTGAATCGCTCTCCGTCGCACTTGCTCCCAACGCTGTGGTCGCGGTGGCACGTTATCAGGTCCTGCATCGAGCTGTCCCGCAGTTTTTCCTGACTGCACTCAACTCAGACGACGGAAGTCAAATGTTCCAGATTGAACTCCCCGCCGAGCCGCTCCCGGGTGGACTGATCGTTGATCGAAGCGGCCGTGTCATGGTCGCCATGCTCGACGGTGGAGTTGCCAGTTTCGGAGAGTGAAAACACCAGCCGCAACGATGTCGAAAACAGAAGTGAGTTCGGCAGACATCGTTGCTCGCTTCGTAGTCGGCAGACCGGAGACGATGCAATACCTCCAGATAGCTGGTCCATTAACCTGCGCCCAGAGTGGATAGTGAGGAAAACAGGAAGAGGATTGAATCCGGCCGGAGAGATCGTAATCGGCGAATTGTTCCGGATACGCTAGGGTGTTTTGCGAGTCGTCTGATCGGTGTGCGCCACTATTGAAAACCAGTACCGGTCCAAAGGCCATCGAGTCCATACTGACAATTGAAAGGGGCGATTGAATCTGAAATATCCCGCAGGTCTCATTCCGGAATCAGAGTAATTTTGCAGCGGATACAGACGTACAGATCCTGAAGACAGCTGCATTTGAACAACTGATTTTCAATCCGCAGCTCAGCAAGCTCCCTGCGGCAGTCGCCGGCGATTAGCGAAACGATTTGCCCGACGTTTACCATTCCGGTGACCCAGTAATGATCCATGCCCAAAGCGCTTGGCACCCAGTGGGTGAACCAACATCAATCTTTCGTGCTGATGCCGGTCTGAAGATATTTCCACCTTCGTGAAAAGAGGAGCCAGGACATGCTTAAACTTGTGTTCATGCCGCCTGACAATGAACTCAAACGGCGGTGGGCCGAACGTCTGCAGGAATCCCTGCGGCAATACCACATCGTGTCGCTACAGAGCGAAGCAGAAGCGCCCAGAGAAATCGGCGATGCGGACGCGGTTTTCGGCTGGGTATCCCCGGACCTGCTCCCGCTGGCAAACAAGCTCCGCTGGATCCACAGTCCACAGATTGCTCCCCCGGCTGATTTTTACTATCAGGCACTGGTGGAACATTCAGTCGTAGTCACGAATCCGCGTGGGACGTTCAACGACCACATTGCCGAACACATCATGATGTATGTATTGAGTCTGGCACGGGGACTGCCCGATTACATCGAAGCACAGTGGCAACGGCGATGGGCTCCCGACGCCCGCCGGAGTCGCTACATTGATCTGGCCACGTCGACGGCGCTGATCGTCGGCGTCGGTGGCATTGGTCAGGAGACCGCCAGACTGTTCACTGCTTTTGGCATGCACGTGATCGGTGTGGATGCAAGGTGGGAATATGATGTTCCGTCGGTCCAGAAACACCAGCCTGAGGAACTCGACACACTGCTGCCGCAGGCGGACTTCGTGGTCGTGACGGTACCGCATACTCCCAGGACCGAGGGCATGTGGCACTCGGAGCGGTTCCGGCTGATGAAGCCAACGGCCTATTTCATCAACATCGGGCGGGGCCTCACGACCAGACTCGACGATCTCGTCACCGCAATCGAAAGCCGTGAAATCGCCGGATGTGCACTGGATGTGTTCGAGCTTGAACCACTTCCCGAAGACCACAAACTCTGGAATCTACCGAACGTACTGCTGACTCCGCACATCGCAGCCAGAGACGCTGACAACATCCCGGACCGGCAGTTCGAGATTCTGTATGATAATGCCTGTCGATTTGCAACTGGCAGAGGGCTTCGAAACCAGGTGGACAAATCTGTTTGGTATTAGCGCAGGATTTCCGGGCTGATCCGAGTTCCGCGGCTATCGCCAGCCTCATGGCAGGAATGGGAATGATTACCCGCTGGTCCCTCATTCACACGTTGAGACGTACTCGTATGTTCATTGTCGACACTCATTGCCACGTTTCACCGTACTGGTATGAGCCAGTGGAAAGCCTGGTCAGCCAGATGGACCGGAACGGCGTCGATAAGGCCGTGCTGATCCAGATGCTGGGCCAATACGACAATGAGTATCAGTTCGAATGTGAAATGCGCTATCCCGGCCGATTCGCCTCTCTGGTACTGGTCAATACTGTCTCGTGTGACGCATCTCAGCGCCTGGAAAAACTAGCGGAACAGGGCGCCAGGGGTGTTCGGCTTCGACCCGATGATCCACTGAAGATTTGGCAGAAGGCGGCGGATGTGGGATTGGTCGTTTCCTGCCTCGGAACACCACCGGCATTCGCATCACCGGCCTTCGCCGAGATCCTCGAATCCTTACCGAGCCTCCCGGTGATCATCGAACACCTCGGTGGGATGACGGAATGGAATGAGTCAGCGACGGAGTCGGTCAAAGACGCGGTACTGGCCCTGAACCGGTTTCCCAACGCATATATGAAAATTCATGGTCTGGGTGAGTTTTGCCGCCGTAGGATGCCGGTAACAAATTTGTATCCGTTCGATCCCGCCGGCCTGCCACTACTGCACAGGGCCTGCGATGCATTCACAGGACGGGTGATGTGGGGCAGTGACTTTCCTCCGGTCAGCTTCCGTGAGGGCTACGCCAACGCACTGCACCTCCCGATGAACGAACTCAAGTCGAGACCGGCAGCCGAACGCACAGAGATCTTTGGGAGCCTGGCGGCGAGAATGTTTGGACTGGAGTCACAGTAAGCGCCCACATCGACCATGTGCCGAGTGTCCGCAACTGGCCGCGAGTATTCTGCGGTGTTGTTTTGGGTCAGCACGGTCGCGGTGTTACTTCACGATCTCACTGCACCTACGCAAAGTCAAAGCGTTATCTGATATAAAGGAATTCATTCGTACTCAACAACATATGGCATAATTCAATCAATGCTTGGTCGGCTACCGGGGCCTGTTTTTCGTCGCCGTCCGCCGCACGATAAAGGATTTCCTGTTCACGCAGAAAATCTTTGCTGGCGGCTATCTCCTGCGGATCCGGGTGGCGACTCAGCGCCAGTCGGAACGCCGCACGAATTCGCATGGCTTCCGATTCGCCGGCCACTCGGGATACCCGGTCCGCAAAACGGGCGGCCTGCTGTTGAGTGAACCTATCGTTAAGCAGCGTGAGTGACTGGAGCACAACAGCCGACTTCTCTCGCCGCGTACAATTGGTCGCCATCACTGGCTGATCGAATACCTTGAGCATCGTCAAACTGTAGTTTCTGCGATTGACAACGTAGACCGACCTGCGAAATTCATCAGCGGGGTCCGCCAGTACCTCGCTGTTGTAATCCAGGGTCGCCCCATCGTCATTGGCCAACGTGATGATCGGCGGCCCACCCAGCGCTCTGTCGAGCATGCCGCTGACGGCAAGCATCGAATCGCGAAGAACCTCCGAGTCGACCCGCCGCAGAGGCATCTTCCAAAGCAACCGGTTGTCAGGGTCAATAGAGTGCTCCCTTAACGATTCTGCCTGTGGACCTGCAAACTTCGAGCTGCCAGCTCGAGTCGATGATTGACGGTATGCCGTTGACATAAGGATGAACTTGTGCATTCGCTTCAACTTCCAGCCACCGCTGACGAACTCCGTGGCCAGCCAGTCGAGCAACTTCGGATGAGACGGAAGGGAGCCGGACAGGCCAAAGTTGCCCGTGGTCTCGACAATTCCCCGGTCGAAGTAGCGCTGCCAGACACGGTTCAGGAACACCCGCGCAGTCAGCGGATGGTCGTCACGGACGAGCCAGCGGCCGAGTGCAGTTCGATAACCACTCGTCCTGGCACCTGGCTCGGACACAGGTATCTTAAAGGGTGACTGAGGATCGTCCAGAACAGCAAATACGCCGGCTGTCACTTCAGCCCCCGGCCGCTCATAATTGCCACGTGTCATTATATACTGTGGTGGAGGCGGCCCCACGTCCCACAACGCCTGAATCAATTCCGGACGTTGTTTTCTGCTTTCCAGCTCTCTGATTGTCTGTTCAATTTCAGCGATCTGCTTCGAGAGTTTTTCGTCCAGTTGTCTTGTGACCTCTTTCTCGGTCACTTCCATCAGAGGCTCTGGTGTTTTGACAGAATCTCGCTGAACGTCGTCCCGTGCGCCCCGCTCTTCCACCAGTGTCTCTTCGACATTTCTGTGCAACGATTCGGGAGGCTGCCGGATGGCCTTCAGTTTTTCGCTGAACGCTTCAATCTCCGCGTCGATCACTTCATTGGCAGCCCGGATTTTCTCGTATTCTTTCTCAGAGATAAAGCGCAGGTAGCGGCCCGAATCGGTCTCTTTGCGCGGTGTCTCGCTCTCGAACCTTTCGCCCCACGAGTGCTTCCAGTCCTGAGGATTGTAGGCCGGAGTAAAGAGAGAGCGAAAACGGTAATAGTCCAGCTGGCTGATCGGTTCGTATTTATGCGAGTGACACTGCGTACACTGGACCGTCAAACCGAGGACACCCGTTCCGAAAATTGTCAGCAGTTCCACCAGGGTGTTTTCCCGATGAATGATCCTGTCTGAAACCTCTTCGTGCGTCTGGTCTCTGGCCAGCCGAAGAAACCCGGTTGCAACCAGATGTTCTATGATCTCCGGTGAGTAGGTCGCCGCGTCACGCCACTCAACCAACTCGTCACCGGCAATCTGCTCGAGAAGAAAACGGTCGAACGGTTTGTCTGCGTTATACGAGCGGATAACGTAGTCTCGAAATCGCCAGATCCCTTTTTGCAGCCATGTACTCGTAATCAGGTCGTCATGCCCCACCACGTCGGTGTAACCAGCAGAGTCCAGCCAATGGCGGCCCCACCGCTCACCATATTGAGGCGAGGCCAGTAACTGGTTAATTAACCGTTCATACCGGTCCGGCGATACATCCCTCAGGTACGTATCGACGGCTTCGGGTGCCGGCGGAAATCCAACCAGATCCATATAGACTCGCCGCACCAGGACTTCGGGCCGGGCATCGTCGCTGAACGACAGCCCCTGGTCTTCGAGCTTGTCCAGCAGAAACGCGTCGACAGGACTGCGGACGCGATGTTGACTGTTTACCAACGGCACCTGCGGACGGACCGGTTTTCGGAATGACCACCACTCTCGATCTTCGTCGGTTAAAGGTGGCGCCTGATCCGGAAGCAGTACAGCTTCGGTGTAACGCGCCCTGGCACCCCCATTGATCCATGCGCCGATTACATCCACGTGCTTTGCACTGGGTCGGATGCCCAGGCGCGGAATCCCCTGGCGAGAACGCTGTTCGAGTTCCTTCATCGCTCGTTCGTGCGTTTCCTGACGATCGCCTGGAGCCAACACCTGGTAAAGAAGACTCTGTTCCGCAGAGCCAGCAACCACTACCACACCACTCCGACCACCTTTGTTGATCAAAGGCATCGTGCGCAGGTCCAATTCGGCATGCCAGCCTTCCAGACCATGACACCGCAAACAATAGGCTCGCACGACTGGCGCCACATCCTCTTCGAACAGCATCTCGTGCTGCTCACCACTGTTCGTGGTGTGACCGATCAAGTCCTGCGGTGCGGAAAACGCCTCGCCTCCACACGTGGCAGATCCAACGAGGCACAACAGCACCAGAGTCACGGTAACGTGTATACGCGGCAAAAAAGCCATATGTTTCATTCAGCTGAAGGGGAATCGCCTTGGGGTTTTCGAACACAGGGTCATTTTATTGCCCTGTCCGGCTGTCGCAACATTCATTGCTCGATGGCCACACCACGAACCGTTTGCGCAAAGACGGCGCTCGAATTGCGTCCTTTCAGGGTCGATAGTTATTCAATCAGATCCTCGATTTCCCGAAGAGACAGCATTTTCTTACAAGACGTTCGAAGGACATTCGTCGACCGTGCATCAAAGTACGACACGAATATAGGTAGCACAGTTCTGCGACCATACTGGCCATACAGCTACACTCGGTACTCCGGGATTCACCGGACCAGATTCGCTGTCATTGGTACAAGTGCCTGTTTGAACGCCGATTTCCGCAGGACTCTCCGGCATGACCGGAATTACATTCAGAGTGGCCCCAGTTCGGAACCGGGGCTGTTCGCTGTCCACTACTGACTGGCTGACAAAGCGCTACCGGTAGCGGATATTCAAGTCCACGCCGGTCAGGTCGACCGGCGTGGACTTGGCTGGATCACCTCGTTCCAAAAACACGCCGACTTTGTTCTCATGGAGAACGAGAGGTGGCGCGTCAACCTCGAACACCACGTTCGCGCCATCCCATGCAGTCGCATCCAGCGTATGACCATTGAGCTGAACGGTCAGCTTGTCATCGTCAGAAGAGTAGTTCTCCAACGTGAGTTGTAAGGTCATCGCGGCCAACACTCCTTCCGCCGCTGCCTTTTGCACATCATCACCGACTTGCAGGGTCGCTGTTCTCCACTCGCCATGTTTCAGCCGCACCGGCACCAGATGATGTTCCGGGAGTACGTGTCGGAATCCCAGTGTCTTAAAGGGACCACTCATCACATAGCGTTTGTCCCTGCGGGCTATAACCTGTGGATCGCCGATTTCCCGCAGGGCGGGCAGCTCCTCCGCGGGGTTTCGCAGCCAGTTGAAGACGTACATTCCGGCCGCGCCGTGGCTCATGTGATACGCCGATCGTGCTCGATCCCGTTCTATTCCCCACGGACGATACATACACACGTACACAGGAATGTCGTAAGGACGGGCCATTGCAACCCACTTCTCCGTGTCGATGGAATAATAAGTATAGGTACCGCCGACCACGAGGATGTCGATCAAACCTTCACGCAGCCAGGTTCGGGCGTCCAGACCCAGCTTCATTGAGATTGACTCGTTATCGAACAGCCGCACCGCCAGGAGCAATGGTCGCTGACGCGACGATTCAATCCTGCCCATGACCCGGCGCACACGACGCAGAAAGTCATTCATGATTTTCACGTGGCGCGTCTCGACCGGCTTTCCGTCCATCGACGGCTTGAAAAACATCGGCCAGCGCCAAAAATCGAGTTCCATTCCATCCACGTCGTAGCGTGAACAGATATCCTCGATCACTGCAACACGCTGGTCGCGGACCTGTGACTTTTCAAAATCCAGTCCGGACCAGTAAATACTGCGAGGATCATCCTTCAGTTTTGCCATCTCACGCACACCGAGACACCAGTCCGGATGGTCACGTTTCCACTGCGTCTGGAAGTTTGGCCTCCAGGAATCCTGAACCATGTTCATCCGAAAACTGGCAAACACTTCCTTGCCGTTACGATGGCCCAAGCGGATCACTTCACGCAGTGGATCAGTTCCAGCATCGAGCATCACGTTCATGTTCCTGCGCCGCTTTTCAAACGCCTCGGCTTCGCCCTCCAGCTTTTCATGCCCAGGATAGATCCGCTCACCGACTCTCTCACCGACCCTGCAGTCGTAAACGTAAAGGTCTGAGCCGACCATCGAGCTGAGCCAGATACTGTCGACATTGGTGTCAATCGTGGTCGCAATCTCTGAAACAAAGTCCTCCGGCTTGTCAATTGTTTCAAAGATCATCCCGGCATCATCATTAAGTATAACGCGCCGCCGCCGATGGACTGCAGCATTCCGATCGGGAACGGCTGCCGGTGTCTGTACAGCCACCGGCAGAATGGCAGAAGCGATCTCCGGGTATACCGCTGCTCGCGGACCGGACAGGTCACGTTTGACAGTAAACATGGTACCGAGAAGGTCACCGTAGCTGGCCGCCTTTGTACCTGGGGTCGCCGCGGGATCCGTTCGACGGTAAGTGACCAGTAATGTATCGGGGGCAACCTCCTCCAGAGCACACTGGTTCCAGGCGTCCCATGACTTAGGCCCCATATAGAACTGAAAATGGCCGGTCCAGGTCTGGCCCTGATCCGTGCTGAACATCAGCCAGTTGCCGGGACGCCCATAGACGACAACGATCACGCCGTTCTGCATCTGGATCACACAGGGACTGACGCCGCGATCCGTCACGGGATTCGCGTTGCTCCAGCTTTGTCCACCGTCACGCGAAACACTCACGTACATGGGTCGAACGCCGCCACCGGCCACGGTCCGCATGAACACAATCACTTCCCCGCTCTGGAGAGCAACCATGTCCGGTTCAGAGAAGCCCAGTATTCGGTCGTGGATGTGCCTGGTCACGTCGAAGGCAACAGTCGAACGATAACTCCATGTCCTGCCCTCGTTTGTAGAATGAATAACGATCACACGGTTTTTCTGGAACGTCTTGGCGTGGATAATGCCGGTCTTCGTCACCCACGAAGGAAATGTGACCCAGGGATCCTCCTGGTATGACACGTAAGAACAGGCGAGCAGGCTGCCGTCGGTCAGCTGCACAATTCTGGCGTGCCGAAGAGTCATTCGTTTTAAAGCTGCCGGCAGATAAATGGTCGCTTTTTCACTGCTTTCGGTCAGACCGCTGTCGCGGGACCGAATGAGTTCAGCGCGTATTTTGATTGTCTCCTGTCGATCCGTGGGTTCCCGGTTGAGTCCTCCTCCGTCAGCGGCTCGTCCACTGAACTGGATCGTCTGGCCATCACTCATCCGGCAAGCGTAGTTCGTGAAGTTTGACTTAATATTATTCCAGGTTTTACCGGCGTCTCCCGAACGTCGCTGCTGCTGGCCGGCACTGACGTGAATGTGTCCGTCAAGGAACTTCACCAGGGTCCCTACGAAGCCCTGTTCGCCAATCTCTTTCTGACGGATAATGACTTCTGTCGGACCTCGCTCAACTACCAGGCCTGCTGTGGCAAGCTCGTCTCGCACGTCTTCCAAACTGTCAGTCTTCAGACCCCAAGGCACATTGTGCCCGAAGGGCTCCGTTTGTGACCAGTGTAGTGCGTCATCTCCTCCTGCAAAGAGGCTCGTCGATACAGACAGCAGCCACCACATTCCAATGATCTTGATACGAGTTAACGTGTTCCGGTGCATTCGTTTGACTTGGCTGATCATGGGCAAATACCGTGTTTAACTGGTTCAATCAGGAATCCAATATGCAGCCGGTTCAAAGCAAACTTATATCAGGCAAACTCACCTGATGGCTGCAGCGGACGTCGGCAATTCCAAGTCCGGTGACCATTTAGTTTTTTACTTTGCAGAAATGCCCAAAAAACATGAGAAGATAGAGTCGTGGACGATTACGATTTCGAACACAGCTCCGTTTAAATTTTCTGCAACAGGCGTCAGCTATGTAAACGGGTTTGAACTCAAAGAGCCACGGCACAGCCGAAATTCCGAATTTCAAACTCGGCCTGATGACTTGACGAAGACACCGAACCAGACGGTGGAAATACCGGTTTTACTGACTGTTTGCTGCACCCTCGGAGTCGCCGATTTCGAATTTTTCTGCCGCGTTGCGCCAGAAGATGCCTTCAATCTGGTCACGGGACAACTCGGCCATTTCGGCTGCAAATTTCAATGACATGAGCTGTTCGTAGACTGCAAGAATCGGTCGTCCATCGCAGTGCGGAAACTGCAGACCGCCCTCATCCGCATCATAGTGCTGCCAAGCCCGTCCCAGTGCCGCATAGTGGCCATGAAAGAAAGCTGCACCGACACCGTCGGAACCCCAGAAAATGCGTCGGGTGTCCTCCCGGGTCAAGAGCGTAATATAGGGTCGGACGTCCGTGACGGCGGAGGTGTCATAGTGAATGTTTGGCATCTCGCGGAGTCTGTCCACTGCACGTCCGATGGCCCAGTAGGTGAAGCTGCGTGCACAGTGGGCCAGCAGCCACTTGATGTCAGGATAGCGTTTGGTCGTGTATTCCTCGAGATCGTCGAGATTGTGACTATCGGCGCAGCCGTCGAATCGAGAGAGGTGCATCGTGACCCACCAGCCATGGTGGTTGGCCAGTTCGAGCTGCTCATGTGGCAGAAATTCGTGAATGCGGCACTGGGCAATGTCGCCGGTCACAGAATACGTGCGATAAGGTTTGAGACCGATGAACTGCGGATTCCGGAGATCCCGCTCGATATCTTCGACTTTGCAGTCGGGGGTTACCATACGATTGTGACGAACACCCGGCACACCTTTGATATCCTGCGCCACGGACTGTACATGCTTTGCGACGTCAGTTCCAGGAAAGGGCGTCCCCAGGATCAGGTACTGCATCTTCCGGCTTGGATAAAGCAGCTTTGACCACTTGTTCAGTGTTTCCAGATTCGCTTCATTACGTTCAAAGCCTGGCTTAAGTCCGTTGACATTGGAACGCCAGAAAAGATGGATGTGGGCATCGAGCAAACGATCGGGCACGAAGTCCGCTAACTCCTCCTCCCAGATTTGCCGATCACAGTCGCGATAATCGAAATCGTCCTGGCTCATATCAGTTACTCTCAGGTAATTCCCGTTGCCCTGTTGAAGCGTACACATGAACGCCCCCATCTTTCGCTCCAATTGACTTGGAACGATGGTTTTCCCAACACACCCGGATTATACTCAATCCAATGAGCGCAGTCGTATGGATGTCCGTGATTTTTGCGGTGACACAGGTACAGTCACCCCCGTCTGTGGAGGAGTATCGGGCATTCGCCATGGCGACATCCGGTGATCCTGTACGTGGAAAGACGGTTTTCCAGCGTAAGGACACTGCCTGTGCCGTTTGCCACACCGTTGGAGAGGCGGGTCTCAGAGCCGGCCCTGACCTCTTGGGAATTGGCGACAAATATCCTCGGGAGGAACTCATTAAGGCCGTGCTCGACCCGAGCGCGTCGATCCTCACCGGTTACGCCACCACGACGTTAGTCACCGAATCAGGCAAGGCACATTCGGGCATTATTGCGCACCGCGATCCGGCAGAACTTGAACTCATCCTCGCAAAGAATGAGCGCATCCAGGTCGCAACTGATACGATCGTGGAAGAAACGCGAAGCGCCGTGTCGCTCATGCCGACCGGTGCAGAACGCCTCGTCACGTCGCAGGAGTTCACGGACCTCATTTCCTGGCTGGTGACACTTAAACAAATCGCGCCGAAGACAGTTTCTGAACGAGATGTGCCGGAGAACATTGCCCGTCTCGAAATGCCCGTGCAGATCAAGGCGTTTCACTCCGAAGAGACGTGTTTCACGAAACCGGTTTGGTTCGACCCGATTCCTGGTACGACGAACTGTTTCATCGTTGCCCAGCATAACCCGCCCGAAATCTGGCTTTTGGAAAAAAAAGAGACTGGAGATGAAAAATCACTTTTCCTGACTCTGGCCCAAGAGGCAATTGCCGGTACAGACACCGGGATTTTGGGAATAGCCTTTCATCCCGATTTCATCAGGAACCGAAAGTACTACATCTATCACCACATTGGTGAAAAGGGATCCCAGGGCGCCGTAGTCGTGGAACGCGTCACCACAGAGGATTATCGCCGTGACGCTGGTGTGCCCTCACGGCGACTTGTCCATGTCACCCGATGGACGGTCGCGCACACAGGTGGCGTGATGGTTTTCGGTTCGGATGGCCTGCTTTATATCGGTGTTGGCGACGGTGGGCCACAGGAGGACCCGGAAGGCAACGCTCAGAATCGCCGCCTTCTGCTCGGGTCAATTCTTCGTATCGATGTAGACCACCGTTCACCGGGACTTCCCTATGCGATCCCCGCATCGAACCCTTTTTTCAACAACTCAGATTCCAGAGTGAGAAAAGAGATCTGGGCTTTCGGTTTCCGGCAGCCCTGGCGACTGAGCTTCGATCCGATGACGCAAGATTTGTGGGTTGGCGACGTTGGCCAGGTGACTTACGAAGAAGTCACAATCGTCCGCACTGGTGAAAACCATGGATGGAACGTATACGAAGGCCATACACCGTTTTCGGATAAATTCCGCAAAGCGGACGGTGACTATGTGGAGCCGGTAGTTTCGATTAGACGCAAGCATGGCGTCTCGGTAACCGGCGGACATGTCTACCGAGGAAAGAGAAATCCATCGTATGAGGGTGTCTATATATTCGGCGACTTTGAATCAAAACGCGTCTGGGGACTTACGCAGGACAACCGCACACTCAACAAGATACGCGAAATTGGCACATCTCCGGACAAAATTGTTTCCTTCGGCATCGATACGGACGGTGAGCTTTATATCGTTGGTTATGACACTGGCAGGGTCTATCAAATACACCTCGACGATTCGGTGTTCGAGTAGAAATAAAGTGTCACCGCCGGATCGCGTCATCTCCGAACCGTCAACTATCCCATGCCCGACGTAACCGCACGAAGTCCGATACACGCCTGGCTCGAACGACGCGCGCCGGAATGGAAAAATGTTCGTGGAACTCCAATGGCCGTTCGACTGCAGGAAGCAGGTGATGAACAGACTGCTCTGAATCTGCTCGCGCTGTGCGATGTGAGTGCGTTGCAAAAGCTTGGCATCAAGGGGCCGGATGCCGAGCGTTTCGTTGCAGACCGTGGAATTGCCGTACCACAAGCAGTCTATGAATCGCAAGGGCTGACTGACGGCGGGTTGATTGTGCGGCTGGCAAAGGACGAACTCATGCTGGAAAGCGGCATTTCCGGCGAAGTGTTACCTCAACTGTCATCAGATCTCACTTCAGCGGAAGGACTCGTGTTTCGTGTCGACCGGCAGGATGCGACATTTCTGCTGACCGGCTCACGTGCAACCGAAGTGTTGGCACAGTCCTGCAGTATCAACTTTCGCGACGCCGCAGTGAGTCAACTGCTGCTGACGCGTGTCGCAGGTGTGAGTTGTGGTGTTTTGCCCGATACCATTGGCGACCGAAGAATTTTTCGTTTGTGGGTGGATTACACATATGCAATGTACCTGTGGACAACATTGGTGCAGATTTCCGAGGACTTGGGCGGATGTGTCGTGGGAGCGGGCTGTATCTTCCCGGAGCTTCGTTGAGCCGAGTGCAGATTGACAGGTAGAAACGCAATGAAAATCACTGCGATCGAAACGCTGGTCTGTCACGCTCGTATGCGCAACTGGGTATTTGTCAAAGTCATCACTGACCAGCCCGGGTTGTTCGGCTGGGGCGAAGCGACGCTTGAATGGCACACCCGTGGCATCGTCGGTGCGATTGAGGACTTGTCGCACCTTGTAATTGGTGAGGATCCGACTCGCATCGAACATCTCTGGCAGATGATGTGGCGCCAGCACTTCTGGCACGGCAGTGGTGTGACCCGTTCGACGGCCATTGCCGGCATCGACCTGGCGTTATGGGATATCCTCGGCAGGGTTCACGGGGTTCCGTGTCACAAACTGTGGGGTGGACCCGTTCGCGACACGATTCGACTCTATAGTCATCTGGGTGGCGGTCAGCTGGAGACCTTCTACGAAACGTCGGTTGATAACGCGAAGCAGTTTGCCGACCTGGCACGTCAGACCGTCGCAGAAGGTTTCACGGCGTTTAAGTCCATGGCTGTCCCCCCGACAATGCCGCTGGAAGGCCTCAAACCGATTAAGGCGGCTGCTGACTGCGTTGCTGCGATGCGCGAATCCGTGGGTGATGATATCGACATCATGGTGGACTGCCACGCTCGCCCTTCGCCGGCAATGGGACTGCGGTTTGCAAAAGCGCTGGATCCTTTCGGACTGTATTTCTTCGAAGAACCCTGCTGGCCTGAGAATCTCGAGAGTCTTGCGTCAATCAACGCTGCAGTCTCCACACCGATTGCAACGGGCGAACGTCTCACTCACCTGGCAGCATTTCGCGAGCTGTTTGCAGTGCGTGGCTGCGAGATCTGTCAGCTCGACGTGACACACTGCGGAGGCTTTACTGAATCGCGTCGCGTAGCCGCACTGGCCGACGCATACCGCATTGCGTTGGCCCCGCACAATCCTCAGGGACCTGTTAGCACCGCCGCGTCTCTGGAATTTGGATTTTCACAGCCGAGCTATATCATCTGTGAGTCGGTGCATAACGACGTCCCCTGGCGAGATGATGTCGTCGAAGAAGGATTTACAGTGGACCAGGTAACTCGCACAGTAACGCCCAACACAAAACCGGGACTTGGAATCACAATCAACGAAGACGAAGTCCGGAAGCATCCGTTCCAGCAGGAAATTCTCCAGCGAGTGTTCAACCGCGATGGCGCAGTCGGAGACTGGTAGGACCTTCAAATTGGTCGCCGTGGTGGTTTAAACAACTCAACTGAGCACGCAGGTCATCAGCCGGCGCCGTATCGACCATATCCTTTGAAGCTGATCAATGCAGACGAATCAACCGCCAGACTTTTGTCACGCCTCATTCCACGGAAAAATCGGGATTGCCCGAACTGACATCACTCCACCCGTGGGAATCTACGGCCGAAACTGGGGTGCAGCGAAACATGATGTGGCCAGCTCCATCCACCGGCCGCTGACGCTTACTGCATTGACACTGGACTCGCTGTCAGATGGAACACCATTCGTTTTCGTGGATGCCGATCTGGGCTGGTGGCAAAATCCGCAGATGTTTGACAATTTTTCGGCCGGCCTGCGTGAAACGCTGTCTCTTGAGCCTGCCAATCTGATCTTTGCTCTTAGCCATACGCATGCTGGTCCTCCGTTGATGGATGCTGACGATTCCCTGCCCGGCAGCGATCTGCTGAAACAATGGCTGGAACAACTTTTCAAATCCACCGTTGATGCGATACGCGAAGCGATTAATTCGCCTTTCGAAGCTACGCTCGACTGGCACACAGGTCGATGTGGTCTTGCTACTGTCCGTGATCTGCATGACCCGGAGCCTGGCCAGTCCCGCATCATCTGTGGTTACAATCCCGATGGAGAACCGGACGACAGTTTGCTGGTGGGACGCGTCACGGATTCCACCGGCCGCATTTGCGCAACACTGACAAACTACGCATGTCATCCTACAACACTGGCCTGGGAAAATACCGCCATTTCCCCGGACTACATTGGAGCAATGCGTGAAACCATTCAACGGGTAACAGACGCACCAGCTCTGTTCATGCTTGGTGCCTGTGGTGACCTGGCTCCTCGTTATCAGTACGTGGGTGATACGGCCATCGCGGACGAACACGGCCGACAACTTGGTTTTGCAGCATTAGCAACATTGAAGGATATGGAACCACCGGGCACGCAGCTCAGCTATGCCGGCAGCGTCGAATCAGGCGCACCACTTGCAGTCTGGAAACACGAGTCCCGCGCGATGTCATCGGACCTGTCCGCGTCCCTGACAACAGTCGAGCTGCCATTAAAGAACTGGCCTTCCTCTGACGATCTGGAGTCCGAGCGTCTGGCCTGCACAGATCGGGCGCTGGAGGAGCGGCTCCGTCGTAAACGGGATATTCGTCGCAGCGTCGGGGATGATTCAACATACCATCTGCCCATTTATACCTGGAAAATTGGAGACGCAGTTCTTGTGGGCAGTTGCTGTGAACCGTACTCAGTGCTGCAACAGGAACTGCGTCGTCGATTTTCGACTCACACTGTCCTGTGCATGAATCTGATCAATGGCTCTATCGGTTATCTGCCACCGAAAAAACTCTACAACTCAGACGTATATCCCGTGTGGCAAACACCCTTTGACCGTGGCAGCCTCGAACTTACTCTTGAGTCCATGACCCAGGCGATTCGCAATGTCCTCACCAATTGACAAATCACTCCACGGAGTTCTTCCGGTTCTGCATACACCATTCACCTGCAGCGGTGCCATCGACACCAAAGCACTCGAGGGTGAGATCGACTGGGCACTTGAAACCGGTGCGAATGGTGTGGTGGTAGCGATGGTCAGTGAGGTCCTGCGACTGGGATACCATAGTCGAAGGGAACTGGCCACGTTGGTCTGTGAACAAACGATCGGACGAGGGTTCACTGTCATTAGTGCGGGAGCCGAGAGCACAGTGGAAGCCGTCGAGTTTGCACATCACGCGGAGAGTCTGGGAGCCAGTGCGGTGATGGCCATCCCGCCGGTATCCACAGCACTGGGCAGTGAGGCCACTTGTGAGTACTTCGCGACAATTGCAGGCAGTATCTCGATTCCACTGGTCGTTCAGGACGCTTCCAACTATGTCGGTGCGGCGATTGATCTGACTGTGTATCAAAGTCTGCTGGAACAATTCGGTCCGGATCGTATTTACTTCAAGCCTGAATCCAGCCCGCTGGGACCGAACCTTTCCAAATTGCGTGATGCAACAGAACGCCAGGCACGTATCTTTGAAGGATCCGGCGGTTCCAATCTCGTCGACTGCTATCGCCGGGGAATTGTCGGCACGATGCCGGGTGTGGAGTTGCTGGATGGAATCGTCGCGCTGTGGAAGGCTCTCGCTGCCGGTGACGAAGATCGAATATATGAGCTGTCGCTTCCAATCTGTGCTTTGGTCGGCCTGCAGCTTCAGGCTGGTCTTGATGGATTCCTGGCGATCGAAAAATATCTGCTTGTAAAGCGGGGACTCTTTAGCAGCACTCTGCAGAGACAACCTGTCGGCTGGCAACTCGATTCTGAAACACGAGCGGAGGTGGACCGACTTTTTGCCCGGTTACAGGCTGTGATCTGAATGCAGGAACGTCTACACCGTCTGCTGAGACAGCGAGCCACGGATCACACACGCCGAATGAACTCCGATGAGCCGCTGTCCAGGTCCCTGAACTGGAGACGCACTTTCACTGGTAACAGGTGTCGTGGTGCAATTCGGATTGTGGCCCGGGCAGAGACCGGAAAATCTGCGTGGCAGCGGCGTCCAGGGCAAACACACACCCGCGACGACCAAAGACGGTCATTCCGGCACCATATTTCAGGCTAATGTCGGGAGTCCCTACGCACTGGTGTGACAACAACCCCTGCACAACAGTTCCGTGATTGCGATTCTCCACGTACAGGTTAGTCTGCCTCCACTTTCGTCCGTTTTGCTTCCGGTAATGGTGCTGGCTAAGGTGTGTCTTGCCGGCTGGATTTGATTTTATGCCCACTGCATCCGAAGTCTTTGGTGCCGCCACTGTCCAGGGTCGAATGACCTTCATGCCGTTCATCACTGCCGGAGATCCCGATCTGGAAACCACAGCTCAGATTCTTGAGGGTCTATCCGACACGGGAGTGGATCTAATTGAACTTGGGTTTCCGTACAGTGATCCTATTGCCGATGGACCGGTCATACAGGCGTCCTATACGAGAGCCCTTGATACCGGAACCACAGTTGATCGTATTTTCCAGATGCTTCATGACCTTCCAACAGACACCATGCCCCCCATTTTTGCAATGGTGTCCTTCGCGATCGTCTTTCGTTACGGCATTCACGAGTTCCTGAAAAATACTGCTGGCAGTGGCTTCAGTGGATTGATTATCCCCGATCTGCCCCCAGAAGAAGCCGAGGAATGTTCAGAGCGAGCGCAACGGCTCAAACTGGACCTGGTACAGCTAATTGCCCCAACGACCACACGCAAACGTACCCAAACTATTCTCAACGCTGCTGACGGGTTCGTTTACTGTATTTCTGTGGCCGGCACTACCGGCGTACGAAACGAACTGCCTGCCGAGTTGTCGCAACAACTCAAAGATCTGCGGCGACAGACTCCACTGCCACTCGCCGTGGGTTTCGGCATCAGCAGTCCCGACCAGGTGGCAGCACTGAACGGGGTAGCCGATGGTATCATCGTTGGATCGGCAATTGTTCGGCTGATCTCAGAAGCAGATTCAGCTGCTGCTGCGGTGAACGCCGTCAGGAAATTCTCCACAGAAATGAACGCCGCGGTGGGTGCTGTCAAACCATCCACGCGTGGTTGAGTAATCGGCATAGTCCTTTTTCGCCAGCCGCGAAGTGGGTTCAACCGGATAATTCATTACAGGGTCCGCAGCTCACTTCCGACGGTATCCACGTATCTGGCTGACGACATTGATGGGCGTGGTCGCACTCTTCAATGCCCTGCACAGTGCTGGAGTGTCTCACCTTTTAGCGCTCACACGATTTTCGCGGCCCGTGTGAGCGTGATTATTACACGTTGTGTAGCGTAGTTTGCTTAAGTCCAGGTTTGGACTTAGCCGCTTTCTGATTTTTCGCAGACAATGGCCCGAAGATCATTTCACTGTTTCGTCTGAGCTATCACGTGCGAAATTAGTCTGACGGGACGAATCCTGCCGTTCGGTCCGACCAGGTCATATCCAATCACCAGCAGAACGTCGGAGTATGTTCCCTGTCGTTTGTCACTGCCATATTCCCGCTGACCGCATCCGCCGCACCCCACGGTCAAGTTCGTGGATTGACAAGCTGCCGCTACGTTCGTCCGGATCGCCCATGAATTGCCTAGCCTCGGCAACGCGGCCCCGTTGCATCTTGTCGGGACACCGGGACGCGGATGGCTCATTGTCGGCCATCGCCTGGGGCCCGGGTATTGATGACCACCTGTGCCGGCGGGTCAGCCAGAGCCGTTGTCCGATTGACCCGGTAGTCATCTGCCGTTGCTGTCACGCCGGATATAGCTTTGCGACGGTCATCAACGCACTCGCCTGACACCAGCTGGCAGGACTAGAAATCTATCAGCCAGATACGCATCTCGAAACCGAGCAAAAGAATGATATTCGGCAGCAAATATTCCTAATTGCGCGCCTCGATGGTTAGCAGTATGTGGAAGATAGTCCAGGTACTGCATCAAAGGATTGTGTGAACCATCCGTTCCCAACGCTCCGTCCATTACAGACGCAAACGCTGCCCAAAGAGTATACTTAGCCGCAGCAGTGTACCGATTTCCATGCCTCTTACACATCGCATACATGACCTGCGTGTAATTCATATCCACATCAAGACCACTGTCATCTGCAAAAAAATCCTGTGCGCGCGGGCCATGACCACCTGTGAGCCAGTACTCATTCACACTTGTCCATGAATATATATGCTCAATAAAATTCTGTGTTCCCTCCGCTAATTCTCTTCCCGCAAGTTGCGTAACGGCATCGCTTACGTTTCCAGGTTCTACACGCATCGAATTCTCCCTGACACTGACTCTCTGTCTTGCCGAATGGTGGAACTGAGCCCTTTTCTGAAGGAACGCAGCAGCCAAACTGAACGTCAACAACCCGCGATTGAGGACTCACTTGTTCTCGATGTCACCGTGCTGGTATTTGGGGACTTTCGCGGCGGCCTCAAGATGACGTGACACTTCCTCACAATGAGCCTGTGATTTCCGATCTACGTCCATGCACCGCCTGACGTTTGCTCTCCTAGCCGCCAGGAACTCCTGGTCATTCCAGCTCATGTACGGTGTTTCCCTCCTGATGCGTTTCCACTCGTCGAAAAAAGTCGTCAGCTCAGAATAGGCCGGCCTGACCGGAACTGGCTGACTGGTTTTGACGTCTAAAACTCCACCGTTGGATTCAAGGCTGAGTGTGAACACGAGTTTGCTGCCCAACTGGGCACCTTTGCCGACAGTTCACAACTGATTCGGTTCGCCAAGGCGCCGTCCTTTCTCCTTGCCATTGATTAAGGTCTTGCTGGCCTCTAAGGTAATTTTTTTTCGTTCATTACCGGGATTTTTTGGTGCGTTGATGACCCGGCCGACCACCCTGCACTGATGGCAGTTAGTTTTGACCTCGTAGCCGTGCGAGTCCTCGTACAGGAGTAATTTTCCGAATAACTTCAGTCCCCGATGGGCCAGATGGTAGGTGTAACACGGTCCGGCAGCTCCGGGAAGTACAGGGTTGAACGAGATGAACGACGCCCATTTCACTTTCGTAAACCATCCACTGACACTGTTCCTTTCCGGAATCATCACCACGTCACCCGGATGAATTAAAACTGGATTCGGCCGCAGTTCTCGAAACTTTGCGTTTTCAATCGTGTGGTAGAGCTCCTGCCAGCAGCCAAGTTTATGGCCCCTTGCAATTACACTCAGGTTGTCACCGCGTTTTACGGTATAGGGTTTTGGCGCCATCGCTGGACTCCTTCAATTCCTGACAGCCGCATGTAATCGCTCCCAAAATAAAGTCTCATCGCCGACCGAAACTTCTTATAGTTCCATGTCGTGAGAATATACCGGATCGAGCGTGAATGATTTATTTGGACTTTTGATCCCCGGTCTCCCGACATTTGTTATCGCAACGACAGCCGAGCGGTTGCGTGGTTTTCATAAAAAGGTGCTTCCCGCCAACAGACTGACAACAAACGCGAATTCGGATGACCTGAGTGCGACGGCGACAATTTGGAGCGAATCACAACCCGCACCGTGGGCAAAGTCCCTGATCACGTACTCGTCATCCTGCTTGCAAAACGAGACGAAAAATCCGGCTCAGCTAACGTGAGCAGGCGCAAATCAACAGATGCAGGCAGTTCAGTTTGCGCTGTTCCGTCAGTCACTTTTTTTCGGCAGCAGGAGCCCTCGTGGACGTCGGCAACAGACTTTCCCACATCCGCGACATCGACATACAGCACCGAAACAGGTTCGTTCGGTTCACCGGCTATCTCAGTCCGTTCAGCCTGACGTTCAACAGTTCGTTGTACACGCCGGAGAGTACTCCGGCCCCGCAGTCGTGGTCGGTCCGGTCGATTCTCCGGGGCAGCCAGGCATCCGCCGTTGTGTCCAGGCCTCAACCAGTCGGACCGCCATGTGTCCGGACGGATGCGCTGTGCGGTTATGGCTGCGTTTCCTGGGTTGTATCCGCCAGACACACAACGTTTCGCAGAATGTTCCCACACCTGTGACTATTGGTCCCTGTCCAGAGCAATCGACACAAATCGCGACAGGGCAGAGCCATTTCCGCTGGCGATTCTGACCAGCATCAGTACCTTATCCGACTCCACAGCTGCGCGAGCCGCACGTTCCAGGTCGTCGGTGTTTGCAATGTTGATGGTGCCGACGCGACTGATCAACATACCCGGTTCAAGCCCGGCCTGTTCTGATCCGCTTCCCGGACGTACGGAAGTAATCACAACCCCGGATGCCGTGATCCCGAGTTGTTCCGCAAGCTCCGTGGTCACATTCTGAGCCGTCAGTCCGAGCTCATTGAACTGCGCGATGTGATCAGATGCAGCAGGAGATTCCTTTTGCAGCGGGAGGTTAGTGAAGTTGTCCGGTTTGACGGCCACACCAATACTCAGGTTAATTTCCTGATCGTTACGACGAACACGAACCTGATAGGTTTTGCCAACCTGCAGCCGTTCAACAATCCCGATGAGGTTGCGATTATTGGTGATCGCTTTGCCATTGACAGTCATCAGAATGTCACCAACCTGAAAACCTGCCCGTTCCGCCGGACTGTCAGGAATGACGTCCGTGACCACGATACCCCGCGGTACCGGGAGATTCAGGTGTTGAGCCAGAGTGGCATCAATCTGCTGCATACCGATTCCCAGGTAGCCCCGCTGCACATTACCTGATTCCACCAACTGATCCGCAACCCACCGGGCCGCCATGATGGGAATTGCAAAACCAACTCCGTCGTATCCCCCGGATGCTGTGGAAATAGCCGTGTTAATGCCAATCACTTCTCCCTGAAGATTCACCAGGGGACCGCCGCTGTTGCCCGGGTTGATTGCAGCATCGGTCTGCAGAAATTCCTGAGTCATCTCAGAGCGCTGAAGGCCACGTGATTTTGCACTGATGATGCCCTGAGTTACGGTGCGATGCAGTCCAAAGGGACTGCCGAATGCCAGTACCCAGTCGCCGATTTCCATTTGAGCATCATCTCCCATTTCAAGGAACGGCAGCTGCTCATCAACATCGATTCGTACGACGGCCACGTCGGAGTGATCATCCGCGCGGATGTCGGTAGCAGTGAACTCGCGGCCATCGCTGAGTCTGACAACCACCTCTTCGGCATTTCGCACCACGTGGCTGTTGGTCATGACCAAGCCGTCCGCTGAAATAATAAATCCTGATCCTTTGCCACCGGGCAGGCGTCTCTCACGTTCGAGCGATCCATCTTCCAAAAACTGTCGGAACCGGGGATCGTTACCGAAGAACCGTCTGAAGAACTCATCATCACCGAATGGATTGTGGCGATTGATCGTCTCACGAACGACTCGACCTGTGGTGGTAATGGAAACGACAGCCGGCATGGCCTGTTTTGCGACGTGCCGAAATGCGTTGGACAGTTCCAGTGCCTGTGCAATTCCCGGGACGTTCTCCTGTTGGATCTGTGCAGCTGCCTGCCCGCTGACGGTCTGATGATTCCAGGCCAGCACCCACAGGATCAATGCCACGGCAGCGGCCGACAATACCGACATTCGAGTAACTCGACTTGACATGACAATCTCCTTGTTTCAAAGGACGACGGCTGTTTGTGCAAATTTCACACGACGCTCGTGGAAACCCTTCCGATGGACTGCACCCATTGAGTTGCCGCTTTCACACCATTCCGGGTCAATTTTCCTTTAGGATCGACCGCTTCAGAACTATAGCAGCTGCATCTGGATTCAACTTCCCATATTCTCCAGCGGAATTTGACACAATCCAGGCCAACCAACAACAGACCGCCGGCTGCCCTGGAGCTCCCTTCAACGACGGCAGAATAGATGTCGACCGATCTCCCAAACCCGGATCGAGTGTCCCAGCGGATGCAACTGTGCGAAGAACGCGTTGGTTACCGATTTCAAAATCAGGCTCTGCTGCGGCAGTCATTGACGCACAGTTCCTCTGCGTCCTCACGACTCGACTGCAACGAACGTCTGGAATTCCTGGGTGATGCGGTGCTGGGAATGGTGATTTGCCGCTATCTGTATGAACGGTTTCCGGACCGTCGCGAGGGGCAACTGACTCAGCAAAAATCAAGTCTTGTAAGCCGCACCACCTGCGTTCGAGTGGCACAGCAGCTGGGTACCGCTGACATCATTCTGGTGGGTCGCGGTCTGCAGGCAATCCCGGAGTCCATCGATGCAGCGCTGATTGAATCGCTGATCGCGGCGATCTATCTGGACGGTGGCATCGAGGCTGCGACGACCTTCATTCTGAGAAGTTTTGGACAGATACTGGAACACTGCAGCAGCGGTGAGCCGGAAAACTACAAAAGTCTGCTGCAGGAAGAGACCCAGCGATGCAGCAACCTGGTGCCGAGGTATTTGATCGTCGATCAGCGCGGCCCGGATCATGCCCGGGAGTACTGCATCGCTGTGAACATCGATGAACAACAATTCGGTGCGGCCTGGGGACGCAGCAAGAAAGAAGCCGAACAAAAGGCCGCATTGATAGCGCTGCAGGTGATCAAGCCGGAATTACTTGTGGCGGAATCCAAATGAATTCTGTTGCACTGCAGGAAGAACCCGGTTTTTCGACGGCCCGCTGCCTGACCCTTGTTGGAGGGGTGACATGTGAAACCATGACCAGGATAAATTCGTAAGATTTTACCGGAATATTACGAAAAAGAAGATTTATGACTTCGTCGTCATTCTGTTCGTCAGCTCCGTTCTGCTGCTCGCGTCATCCAGTCTTAGAGGTCAATAAACAGGGCCCCTCATGAAACGAACATCCTGCAAAGTGCTCTTCCGTCCGGAGTCTGAACAACTTCGATTTCTGCCGGAGGGTCCATATTCGTATCCCGATGGACGACTCAGCTGGGTCGCCATTCAGCATGGCACGAGTGCGACATTCGGTTCGATTAACCTGCTGGACATGACAACCGGTGCGACTCAGTCATTTCACCTGCCTGGCCGGCCAGGATTCGCCTTCCCAACCGACCAGCCTGGCGTGTTCGTCAGTGGAGCGGAACGATCACTGGGGCTCTTCGACACATCGACAGGAAACTGGTCAGAATTTGCGTGCGGTATTGACGTCGACGTGGACGATACCGTCGTTAATGACGGTGTTGTCTATGACGGGAATATTATCTTCGGCTGCAAGGATCTCGAGTTTGCGACACCTAAGGCCGGGCTGTATCTTTGGAGAGCAGAAGACGCGCAGCTGATACAGCTGCGCGATGATCAACTCTGCTCAAATGGTAAAGCTGTGATTGAACGCAATGACGGTCTGTGCCTGTTTGACATCGACTCACCTCGCAAAATGGTTACTGTCTGCGATCTTGACATCCAGAAGGGACGTGTGGGTGACCTGGACGTGGTTGTTGATCTGACATCAGAAGAATTTTTTCCGGATGGGCTGATTCTGACACCTGATCACAGCAGCCTCATCGTGGCCCTGTACAATCCTCATGACGTGGAGTCCGGAGAGGCACGCCAGTACAGCGTCAGCGACGGGCGGCTGGAAGCCGTGTGGGAGTGTCCCGGAGCGGCTCAGGTCACCTGCCCACAGCTCCTGCAGAGGGAGACCGATGTCAGTCTGGTCCTGACGACGGCGGTTGAACATCTTCCTGCCGAACGGCTCCGCAAACAGCCTCACGCGGGCTGTCTCTTTATTGGAGAAACGGATTTCGATGAAATCGGCGACCAGCCGGTGTTTCGGATTGGCCAGTCCGGCCATACCACCAGTTTCAGTCGAACAGATAGCTGACCGATTCATTGCGGTGAACCCGACGGATGGCTTCGCCAAGAAGTTCGGCCACGCTGACAACAGTCAGATTCTTCAGTCGTGCGTCGGACGCCTGAAGGCAGCTGTTTGTGACAACAACTCCATCCACGTCCGCTTCGTTGATACGTTCAATTGCCGGACCGCAAAAAACACCGTGCGACGCGCTAATGAAGACGCGACCAGCTCCATGATTCCTCGCCACTTTGACTGCCCCGCAGATCGATCCGGCGGTTGTGATCATGTCGTCAAAAATCAGCGCCGTCTTGCCGTTGATCGGACCACCGATGAGGTTTGCCTGGCGCGTTTCCAGTGCGTCTGCTCGACGCTTATCCACAATGGCTAAGGAACCACCGAGGTGTTCCTGATGATGCAGACTGCGTTTAATACTGCCTTCATCCGGACTGATGATCACCAGCTCTTCACTGGAAATACCCAATGTTTTGAAGTGCTTGTCGAGAATTGGTGCAGCGTACAGGTGGTCTACGGGAACATCAAAGAATCCCTGAATCTGTGCGGCGTGCAGATCCATAGTGAGGACCCGATGCGTACCCGCATTGACGATCAGATTTGCCACCAGCTTGGAAGTAATCGGAACTCGACCGGAATCTTTACGGTCTTGGCGTGCATAGCCAAAATATGGCATAACTGCCGTGATCCTGGCCGCGCTGGCTCGACGGCAGGTGTCGATCAGAATCAGCAGCTCCATAAGAGTTTCATTGACCGGAGGCGACGTGGACTGAACCAGATACACATCACAGCCCCGAATGTTTTGGTTGAGTTTCACGCTGATTTCGCCATCCGGAAAATTCCCGGTGTCAACGTGCCCCAGCGTGATTCCGAGGTAGTCGGCGATTTCAGTAGCCAGTTGTGGGTTCGCTCGGCCACTCAGAATCGTCAATCGTTCGTACATCTCCAGGCCATATCCTGTATGTTCAGCAGCAAAAATTACCTACAGACACAAATCCTGACCTAACAGAAGGCCCGCGTCAATTCACGTCAAGTGGGATATTCACGTCACTTCAGAAGGATGGGAGCATTGCGTGATTTGCTGTATTGGACAGATCGACGGGTGTTGCCGTAATGTGGCCATCCAGGACGTGGCTGATGTCACAATTCCCAGTAATGGCG
>Ga0310123_10000229_pt1 | contig 50387 bp, 56 predicted proteins | sample CB6_AW_1057_MG_FD_203505 | JGI IMG/M metagenome (GOLD analysis project Ga0310123, IMG submission 203505) | Marine microbial communities from Western Arctic Ocean, Canada - CB6_AW_1057 | ecosystem: Environmental > Aquatic > Marine > Oceanic | place: Canada: Western Arctic Ocean | collected... | reverse complement strand
GGAGATGCCGACATATGGCTCTCCGATCCCGAAGATCCGCTGGAGTCACCCATCGAAATACACGCTTCTCCGAAGGGGAAGAAGACTCAGCGGATCGACCTCCTGTCCGGAGGCGAGCGGGCGTTGACCGCCCTCTCTCTCCTCTTTGGTATCTACCTGGTCAAACCGAGTCCCTTCTGCGTGCTCGATGAAGTGGACGCTCCCTTAGACGAGAACAACATCGGCCGTTTCATACGCTTGCTCCAGGAATTCAAGAAGGACACCCAATTCATCCTCATCACGCACAATCCTCGGTCGATTGAGGCCGCCGACTGGATCTATGGTGTAACGATGGAGGAGCCCGGTGTGAGCACGATCGTGGGTGTGCAGCTCCAACAGGCTCTGGAAGCGGGCGGGTCGGCCGCCTAGAAGGCCCACATAGAAAGCCCCTAGACGGTATGTGCGCCGATGTGACGATACTCGGCTCGGGAACGCTGATTCCTGATCACCGACGACATTCCGCGGCCTTTCTGATAGAGGAGGGAAGGGCTCGGGTTCTTCTCGACTGCGGTGCGGGGCTCTTGGACGGGCTGAGTCGCGGCGGCACCCCATGGGCTGAAGTGACACACGTGGCGCTTACACATTTCCACGTGGACCATGTAGGTGGTTTGCCTCCGTTTCTGTTCGCTCTCTCACACGGTGTTTCCCCCCCCAGGTCCACACCTCTCACCATACTCGGCCCCCCGGGGGTGCGGAGGCTCATGGATGCGCTCGCCGCCGCGCACGGGAATTTCATTTTGGATCCTGGGTTCGACCTCGAGGTGGTGGAACTCGAGCGCGAGGGCCGGTACTCCGACCGAGGCGTGGAACTCTACACCTGCACGACCTCGCACTGCGAGGAATCCTTGGCCTACCGGTGGGTCGGTGAGTCGGGGGACGTCGGATATACGGGCGATACGGGCCCGCATCCTCCCCTTGAGGACTTCTTCGAGGGAGTGAGGCTATTGATCGCCGAGTGCTCCCACGACGATCCTCCCGCTGTGGCAACCCATCTGACGCCCGGTGGCGTGGCGCGGCTCGCCGGTGTAGTCACTCCCGAGCTCGTGGTCACGACGCACGTCTATCCGCCGTTGTCTGCAGAAGCTGTCCCCGAGCTCATCAGCGAGGCGGGGTACGACGGTTGGGTCATCGCCGGCAGAGACGGCATGCGTTTGTCACTGGAGGAGCGCGGGATCCTGAATCGGTAGACGACGTTCCCTCACATCGGTAAATTTTACGACAGTTTGCCGACACGGCGCCTCAGCAGCGAACACCCCGAATCAGGTCCGAAGGTGGCGAAAACATGCTGGTCGTAATGAAGCACATGGCCTCGGAGATCGAGGTACAAGCAGTTGTGGAGGAGATTGAGCACTTGGGGTACGAGGCGCGCCCCATGCCGGGGAAGCAGCGAACCACGGTCGGGGTCATGGGGAACGACGGAAGGGTCGACGCCGCCCGCATCCAGGGACTCCCGGGTGTGCTGGAGGTCATCCCGGTCACGAAGCCCTACAAGCAGGTTTCAAGAGAGTGGCGTGACGCACCGACCGTCGTCGAACTGCCTAATGGGGTCCGTTTCGGGGGCCGCGAGATCAACATCATTGCTGGGCCCTGTGCCGTAGAGGGTGCATCGGAGATCCTGGAGATCGCGCACCGACTGAGAGAGGACGGGGCCACGGTACTCCGTGGGGGCGCCTTCAAGCCCCGAACTTCGCCGTACTCCTGGCAGGGACTAGGAGAGGAAGGGCTCGAGATGCTGGCCCGGGCCAAGGAGGAGACGGGCATGGCCATAGTCACGGAAGCTTTGGATCCAGAGGGGGTGGATCTCGTAGCCCAATATGCCGACGTGGTCCAGATCGGCGCGCGCAACATGCAAAACTATCCCTTGCTGAGAAGGGCCGGTCGATCGGGACGTCCCGTGCTGCTGAAGCGCGGAATGGCGGCAACGATCACCGAACTACTTCTTGCGGCCGAATACGTTCTTGCCGAAGGAAACCCCGATGTGATCCTTTGCGAGCGTGGCGTCCGCAGCTTCGACCCGCAAACACGTAACCTACTAGACCTTACGGCCATTCCTGTGGTGAAGTCCCTATCGCACCTGCCGATCATTGCCGATCCCAGCCACGGCACCGGCGTCCGCGACAAGGTGATCCCCATGGCACGGGCCGCCGTGGCTGCGGGGGCGGATGGCTTGATGGTGGAGGTTCACCCGAATCCGCCGAAGGCGCTCTCCGACGGACAGCAATCGCTCTATCCGGATCAGTTCGGCGAGCTCATGGATCAGATTCGCGTCATCTCGGATGCGATTGGGCGGGAGATCCAGAGTCTGGCAACGGCGCCGGTTACCAACGGCTGACCGTTTCCGGCATCGCTCCGCCCCCCGGAATGCCCAAATTGGTACCATGCAGCCAGATTCTGCCCACGGCACAGGACCCTATCGGCCCGTACCTTGAACACCGCACGCCGGGGTCGTTACTTCGAAGAGCTCGCTCCGAGCTATCTGATTGACAGGGGTTGGCGTGTTCTGGACCGTAACGTCCGATTCCTTCGTAGGGAGATCGACCTCGTCGTAGAAAGGAACGAGGTCGTCGCCTTCGTCGAGGTGAGGGGGCGAACCGGTACGGCGCACGGGCATCCATTGGAGTCGATCACCTGGAGAAAACGCCGCGCGATCTCATTGGCCGCTAGGATGTGGGTGGCCCAGAGTGATTTTCCCGCTGGGGCCTATCGCTTCGACGCGATCGCGAGCCGTCTCGTTCCGGGGGGAGACCCCGAGTTGGAGCACATAGAAGGCGCTTGGTGGGACTGAGCCGATGGCAGGAAATAGCCTGTCGTTGCTGCGCTTTCGCCCGGGCAGGCGTTGACGCTCTCCGTGCGTCCGTCTACATTTTGCATGCCCCAGGTCCGTAGGGCGAAAACCCACAAAACCCCGTCAGGACCTCGCCGGTAGCAGCGGTATGTGTAGTGATCGTCGTTACGGGTTGCCTGGGGCATTTTGCTTCCCATGCGGTGTTTACGCTGGCCGCAAGGTCGGTTGTGACCCCCGGGGAGGCCAGTCTACTCAGCTCGGATTTTGAGGTTGTGTCCCACACAGCGCTCGCTCGAAAATATCGCCCACGACGCTTCACCGAGGTCGCTACTCAGGAGCACGTCTCCGAGACGCTGCGCCGAGCCGTTGCCGACGGTCGCGTCGGCCACGCCTATCTGTTCTGTGGACCACGGGGGGTGGGGAAGACAACGCTGGCGCGGGTCCTCGCGATGGCCCTCAACTGCCCCGAGCGTGAGGAAGCGGGCGAACCCTGCGGAAAATGTGACAGCTGCTCACGAATATGGAGCGGGCAGACCGCTTTGGACGTCGTGGAGATCGATGCGGCGTCGAATCGAGGCGTAGAAGATGCGCGGCAACTCAGGGAGCGGGCGATGTACGCGCCATCCCGAGAGAGCAGCTTCAAGATCTACATCGTGGACGAGGCTCACATGCTCACGCGTGAGGCTTGGAACGCCCTGCTGAAGATCCTCGAAGAGCCGCCTCCCCGAGTAATTTTTATATTCGCTACGACCGAGCCCCAGAAGATCGAGCAGACTGCTGCCCCGATACTGTCCCGGTGCCAACGCTTCGACTTTCGGCGGATCGGGGTCGCGGACATCGTGGCGAGATTGGTCACGGTGCTCGAGGAGGAGGACTTTCAGGGATCGGAGGAGTCCCTCAAGACGATAGCTCGAAAGGCCGATGGAGGGATGAGGGACGCTCTCTCTTTACTGGACCAGGTGATTGCCCTGACGGGGGGAGAGATCACGCCGGAATCGGTGCGGCGGGTCCTGGGCTTGGTGGAGGACGAGCGGTACCTCGAATTGATGGATATCCTCGCCCAGAACCGACACGGGGAGGTGTTCGCCTTCGTCGAGCGGTTGTTGGATGAAGGGTACGACCTCGTCGAGTTCTACCATGGTCTGGTGCATGCCCTCCGGACCCTTCTCCGGTTGGCTCTGGGCAGCGTGCCTCCGGATCTCGACGATGCCAGGAGGGGGGATTTCGAGTCACGCCTGGCATTCTTCCGTCCCGCCGATCTTGTCCGGATGCTGGCGTTGGCCTCCGATCTCGAAACTACCGGGAGCCTCAGGCGGAGCGCGAACCCGCAAATACTTCTCGAGATATTGCTGTTGCGGCTCAGTTACGTCGACCGGACGGTGACGGTGGAGGAGTTGCTCTTGAGCCTGGGAGGCGCCCCTCCTCCCGTCCCGAATCGGGTGGATACGCAGGACATGGGGGGGGAAGGGGTAGCCCCGGCCCCTTCGGAGCCGAGCGGTAAGGCCGAAGCTCAATCAGGATCTGAAGAATCGAATCTTGACCTCCGCCTCGATGCGGAGGAGGCGTGGAGTCATCTCATGGCTGACGGGAGGGGAATACCCAGCGGGATGCGGCCGTTCTTGCAGGCGGCCACCGTGCACAGCCCCGAGGCCGGCGTTGTCGTGATCGAGATTCCGGAGGGCCCCGGCCTCGAGCGTCTCGAAGACCCTGTAGCTCGGAGGACGATTCGGGACGCCCTCGGAGCGGTGATGGTGGCGCCTCCGGAGATTGTGGTGCGACCGTCTCAAGGCTCCGGGCCGAACAAGCAGCAACGGATCAGCCGCGAGGCTGTACGTACGGATCGGCTACGTGAGCTCGTGCAAAAGGAACCTCGCCTCAAGGATGCAGTGGACGAACTTGACCTGGAGTTACTAGATTGATTGCAACGCGTTGCATTGCAGGGACTTGCCCGTGACAGATATCCAACAGCTAATGCAGATGGGTCAGCAGCTACAGGTGCGGATGACCCAGCTCCAGGACGAGTTATCGGCTCGCGAGATTTCAGCGTCCGTCGGTGGTGGCATGGTCACGGCCACCGTCAACGGGAAGGGGGTGGTAACGCGGATCGTGATCGAACCTACCGTTGTCGATCCGAAGGACGTGGAGATGCTCGAGGATCTGGTGTTGGCGGCCATCACCGAGGCGCAGAGCAAGGCTCACGGCCAGTATGAAGAAGAAATGCGGAAGGCGACAGGCGGGTTGCCGATCCAGCTTCCGGGCCTGTTCTAGCCTTAGTGTCGGTCATTCAGCGCCTCATCTCCGAGTTCTCACGGCTTCCGAGCGTAGGATCCAAGACAGCTCAGCGGCTCGTCTACCACCTCATGAAAGTGCCGCGGGAAGAGTCGCTCAGACTGGCGGAGGCCATCCGGGAAGTCGCGAAACGAATACATCCGTGCGGAGTCTGTGGGAATTTTTCGGAGTCCGAACTCTGTGATATTTGTGCGAATTCGAGCCGTGATCAGACGCTGATCTGCCTGGTGGAGGAAGCGTATGATGTGGGCGCTATCGAACGGGCAGGAGAGTACCGTGGCCTGTACCATGTGCTGGGAGGCCGGCTCTCTCCTCTCGACGGCGTCGGCCCGGAGGAGCTCAACGTGAGTCAGCTCCTCGACCGGATCAGGTCCTCCGGTGGGGCCGTGGGTGAGGTGATCATGGCCACCAACTCAAGTGTCGAAGGTGAGGCCACCGCAGTGTATCTTGAGGGTATGATCCGTCCCCTGGGTCCGCGCATCACTCGGTTGGCACGTGGCATCCCGGTGGGGGGCGATCTCGAATACCTTGATGGCTCAACGATCGTCGAGGCCCTCGCTGGGCGACGGGAGATGTGAGGGATGAACACGAGAGTACGAAACACCGGCGTGGCGGTTCTTGCCGCCGCGGCGCTGGGGACCGTGGCGGCATGGGTGATTCGAGATCAGATTCGGCGTCACAGCCGCGATCTCTTCAGTTCGTCCTTTTTGAGGCGTCTCGCGGCTCTCGGGTACTTGGCCAAAGCGGACGCCTCCGTGGACCACATCAACCTGATCAAGGACTTTGTCGCCTGGGAGCCGCGTCGGACCCTTCGTCGCAGGGCGCGGGCGATCCTCGCACGGATGGAGCAGGAGGCGTTGGGCTCCATCCTCTCCGCCGGATAGGTTGCCCATCATGCCTGGGTGCCCGACCTTAGGGTGGCCTTTCCAGCGAAGACGAATTTACCCATGTTACTCGCCGTTTCGAGCGGAGCGGAATGCTGAATTCGCCTGCCCAGGGCCTGAAATCAAGGGGGATCACTTGGAGGAAACTACACTCTCACAATCCCGCGGGAGAGCGTAGCGTCTAATGTCGTTGATCAACTATGCAAGCCGTGAGTTCAACTGCAAGATCGTGTACTACGGTGCGGGGCTGGGCGGCAAGACGACAAACCTCGAGTACGTGTATTCGAAGGTGAATCCGGACGCAAAGGGTAAAATGATTTCTCTGGCAACGGAGACCGAGCGTACGCTCTTTTTTGATTTTCTGCCCATCGACCTCGGCGAGGTCAAAGGCTTCAAGACACGGTTTCACCTTTACACGGTCCCGGGTCAGGTGTATTACAACGCCAGTCGAAAGCTCATCCTCAAGGGCGTCGATGGCGTAATCTTCGTAGCGGATTCACAGAAGGGACGCATGGAGGCCAACATCGAGGCAATGCACAACCTGTATGAGAACCTCGAGTCCCACCGCCACGATCTCGCAAAAATACCGTTCGCGGTCCAATACAATAAGCGCGATCTACCGAACGCCATGTCGGTGGAGGATCTGCGCTCGCAGCTCAATCCCGCAAATGTCCCGGACTTCGAGGGTGTGGCAGTCGAGGGGGAAGGCGTCTTCGAGACGCTTAGCGCTGTAAGCAAGATGGTCGTCGTGGCGCTTAACTGAGGGGATCATGGTTGGGATCCTGAACGTCCCCAATCTGATAACCATCGGGCGCATCCTTGTGTGTCCGGCCATCTTCGCCCTCGCCCTGGCGTCGTCGGTCGAAGCCCGCATGCTCGCGTTCGTTCTCTTCGTGGTGGCGGGGCTGTCCGATCTCTGGGATGGCTATTTGGCTAGAAAGCACGGCTGGATCACCGACGTGGGTAAACTACTCGATCCTCTGGCTGACAAGCTTCTTCTGCTCTCCACCTTCATACCCTTCTATTTGATCTCACATCGCGGGGGCGAGGAGTGGTTGATCCCGTGGTGGGGGATGCTTCCCATGGGGGTCATGATCGTGATTCTGGGGAGAGAGTTACTGGTCACTCTCTTCCGGTACTGGGTTGCGCGTCGGGGAGTGGTGATTCCTGCGGGAGCCTCGGGGAAGTACAAGGCGTTTATGCAAAATCTTTTCTCAGGCGGTCTTCTACTGTGGTACCCTCTTCAGGAGGTGGCGAGGGTGCAGGGCCTGAGTGGCTTTCTATACCGGTCCTGGATGTTTGTGCATTCGACATGGATCGGGCTGACGCTCCTGATCGCTCTCATTCTGACGATCTACTCCATGATCGACTACATCTGGAGCTACCGTTCGCTCATGGGCGTAGGGGACTGATTGGGTGTGGTGGAGAAGCCGACGATTCATTCTGCAGTCGTCGCCGTAGGCGAGGAGCTTCTTTCCGGGCAGACGACCGACACGAATGGATCTTGGTTGAGCCAGCGGCTGGCTTCCCTGGGCGCTCCCGTCTTCAGACGGTGGGTCGTCGGTGATCGTCCTTCCGAAATTCAGGACGCCGTCAGGGCAGCGGTGGACGTCGCCGAGTTGGTTATCGTCACGGGTGGACTCGGTCCGACGGAGGACGATCTCACTAGGCGAGCCGTGGCGGACTGTCTGGGCCTCGACTTAGTCGTCGACCCCGTGCTGCTCCAGGGGCTTCGTGATCGTTTTCGCGTCCGGGGCCACGCCGACTTGCCACCGAGTAATCTCGTCCAAGCCGAGGTGCCAGAGGGAGCCGAAGTGCTCCCGAATGCGACGGGCAGCGCCCCGGGTCTCTGGATCGATGTGGCGGGTCGACTCGTGACACTTTTGCCCGGCGTACCCCGCGAGATGCGTGGGATTTTTGACGAAGAATTAGCGCCCAGAGTTCGAGAGCGTTTCGGTTCACGGCTCTCCCCGCTCGTCGAGAGGACCTTCCACACGACTGGAATCCCGGAATCCGTGCTCGGCGAACGCATTGAAACCGTCCGAGGACAGATTCCCTCAGGTGTACGGATCGCTTCTCTCCCCGACCTTCGAGGCGTTTCCATACGGATCGCGACCCGCTCGTCCGAGGAGGGAGGCCGCGTGTGTCTCGATCAGGCCGAAGCGGTGCTCGAACCGATCATCGGTCCCTATCGGTTCGACGCAGCGAGTGGCAGCCTCATCGAGGCGCTTGCCCGGGAGCTGATCGACGCTGGACTCTCGATGACCGTTGCCGAGAGCTGTACCGGGGGACTCATGGCGAAGAGGATCACCGACCTCCCGGGATCATCCGCGTACTTTCACGGAGGCGTAGTCGCCTATGCCGATCGGGTGAAGGTCGACGTGTTAGGCGTTGACGAGACTGTACTCCTGGACGACGGCGCCGTGTCGGAGGCCGTCGCTGTGGGCATGGCACGGGGAGCTGCCGAATTGTTTCGTGCTGACGTCGCCGTGGGGGTCACCGGTGTTGCGGGGCCCGAAGGCGGTTCGAAGGGAAAGCCAGTCGGGCTCGTATGGTACGCAGCCTCGGTGCAGGGACGGGTCGAGTCTGCGAATAAGGTATTTTCAGGTGACCGAGAGGCGGTGAGGGAGCAGGCGGCGCAGGCGGCTTTCCTGCTGGTGTTTCGCATGCTCACGGATCGGCTTTGATGGTTCCGCGGATTGCTTCCGACGCTATCGCATCCCTTTCGGGACGAACGCCACTGCGTCTGGGGCTCCCGGAAGATTCCAGAAGCAGTAAATTTACGGAGGTGGCGCTGTGAAGGTGCCGTGGATCCGATCCGTTGTAGAGGAGAGAATGAGCGACGACCCGGCAAGTACACGGGAGGACATGGAGGATGTGCCACCGGACGAGACGACAGATCCGGTCGAGCAGGAGTCTCCGGGGGTGGAGATGCATACCGGACAGTCCAATGAGTCGGAACCCCCTCCAGACGGCGTCCCCGCTGACGCCGGGGTGTCCCCCGAGGCCCTAGCAGAGCAGAAGGCCGAGGCAGAGCTTGGACAGGACTTCGACCATCTCCGGGCTGAGCTCGGAGCCTTGCATGACCGTCATTTGCGACTCGTCGCGGAGTTCACCAATTACCGTCGTCGTGCCAAAACCGAATTGTCAGAGTCTTGGACGAGGGGGCAGGTGGATCTTCTGCGCAACTTCCTGGACGGGTTGGATGACCTCCAACGCGTTGGAGCCTGGCAGGCGGAGAGCACCACGGTGGAGGCTCTGGTGGAGGGGGTCGATCTCGTCGAGCGCAAGTTTCGACAGGCGCTCGAGCTTGCTGGAGTAGAGGTGATGGATCCGACGGGGGTCAAGTTCGACCCCAACATCATGGAGGCCATGATGAGCGTCTCGACCGACACTCCGGACCAAGATCAGGAGGTACAGGACGTGTTGCAAAAGGGGTATCGCTTTAAGGGTCAGCTGGTGCGGCCTGCCCGAGTCAGCGTCTTCAAGCACGAGTAACTGGAGACCTTTCGAGAACCGTGTCGACCGCTACCAAGGACTTTTACAGGACCCTGGGCGTTTCCGAAAAGGCCAGTCAGGACGAGATCAAGAAGGCTTATCGAACGCTGGCCAAGAAGTACCATCCCGACGCCAACCGCAACGATAAGAAGGCGCCCGGACGTTTCAAGGGTGTCGGAGAGGCGTACGGCGTTCTCTCAGACCTGGAGAAACGAAAACAATACGACCAGATGCGTCGACTCTCGAGCTTTGGCTTCGGGCGTACGCGTCAGCCCTCCCGAGGTGCCGGACAGCCTAATCGAGGCGGTGGACAAGCCTCGGGCGGTGGATTCTCCTTCGAGGACCTTCAGGGTTTCGGGGGACTCGGCGACATCTTCACCTCCATCTTTGATCGCGAGCCTGAGTCCGCACGTGAAGAGAGGAGCAGGGGTCCACTGACGGGGCGGAGCGTCGAATATCTGGTGGAGATTTCGTTTCGGACCGCCGTCAGGGGCGGAAAGATCTCCATAGAGGTTCCCATCACAGAGGAGTGTGCGACCTGCAGTGGATCCGGTGCTACACCCGGGACGGGGATCAAGCGCTGCACAGAATGTAAGGGTAGCGGGGCCATCTCGTTTGGGCAGGGGGGCTTTGCGGTGAATCGCCCCTGTCCCGCCTGTTTGGGTCGCGGCTCTGTCCCCGAAAAGCCGTGCCGATCGTGTGGAGGAAGCGGGACGGTGCGTCAGACGCGAAGCATCAAGGTCACCGTGCCCAAGGGCGTGGAGAGCGGGTCGAAACTCAAGATTCCCGGAGGGGGAGAACGTGGCGTGAAAGGTGGGAAGCCGGGGGACCTGATCATCACTTTCAAGATCAAGCCGCACGACTTCTTTCGGCGAGAGGGATTGGACATTCACGTGACCGTACCGATCAACCTCGCGCAGGCTACCCTAGGATCGAGAATGGGGGTGAAGACCGTAGACGGGAAGAAGGTCCGTTTCCGGATTCCGCCGGGCACCCAGAACGGCACCAAGTTTCGTATCAGGGGCCAGGGCATCCAAAAGGATGGGAGGGTCGGTGATCAGTATGTAGAGGTTACAGTGGGCATTCCGGAGACGTTGACCGACGAACAACGCCAAGCGATGGAGGACTTCGCGGATTCGTCAGGGCTCAAGCACTGATCGACGGACCTCTGCCTGATCGAGGCTCTACGGACTTCCAGCCGAGTGCTGTCCTGTGGATGTGCGCGCCTCGGGTATCGTGCTCAGCGCGCGGTCGACGCGACCGCCACCGAGAAGGCGGTTCCCCTCGAAGAAGACCGCAGACTGACCTGGGGCGACAGCTTGCTGCGGCTCGTCGAAGGCGAGCGTCACTCGATCGTCGATCGAGAGTACCGTCGCTGGAACGTCAGGGGCCCGATGACGGATCTGAACCCGTAGGGGTGAACCCGCCGGTGGCGGCTCGCCGAGCCAGTTGATCTCGCCGACCTCCACACCCGTCGACGTACACTCTTCCAACGTTCCTACGACGACTTCCCGGGATTCGGGGCGAATCTCGACCACGTATACGGGATGCGGGAAGCCGCCTCCCAGGCCTTTTCGTTGTCCGACGGTGAAGTTCGCGTAGCCATCATGCTGGCCGAGCACCTGTCCATCCAGCGAGATCAAGGGGCCTGGCTGCATCGCCGGGTGACGAGCGGGAAGACGAGACTCCAGGAGATCCCGGTAACTGCCGGTGGGCACGAAACAGATTTCTTGGGATTCGGGCTTGTCGGCTGTCACCAAGCCCAACGCGCGTGCCCGTTCACGAACCTCCGGCTTCGTCAACTCTCCGAGCGGAAAGTACAGGAGCGGGAGCATCTTGCGGGGCAGGTCCCAAAGAAAGTATGCCTGGTCCTTCCCCGCATCCGCCCCCCGAAGAAGTGTGGGGTCGGCGGTGTCTGTCCGATCGATCCTCACGTAGTGACCGGACGCGATGCCGTCGCAGCCCAACGCGTGTCCCCTTTCCATCAGGTCCGGGAACTTCGTGTTTGAGTTGCAGCGAACACAGGGGTTCGGCGTGCGCCCTCTCGCGTACTCTGACACGAAGTCATCGATGACGTCTCGCGTGAAATTTTCTTCGACGTCGAAGACGTAGTGCGGGATACGGAGCTTGTTGGCGACACGCTGCGCATCGGCGATACCGTCCAGACCGCAGCATGTCTTCGCGGAGGCCTTGGTGCCGGAGTAACAGAACGTCTTCATTGTGGCACCTACGACGTCATAACCTTGCTGAACGAGCAGCGCCGCAGCGACCGAGGAGTCCACGCCGCCAGACATCGCCACCAAGATGCGCTCGGACCTCACGCGCCTGCCGCCCGGCTCCGTATCCGGTCCACAACAGCGACGGTCGTCGTCGCAGCCGTGGCCACGTCCTGTCGGTTCGTTGTGTGACCGAGGCTGAAGCGAAGCGCCGCAAAACGATCCGCTTCACCGTAAAGGGCCTTAAGGACATGACTCTGCGCCTGGCCTCCACTCTCACAAGCGGACCCACCGGAGACCGCTATCCCCTCTAGGTCGAGCGCTGCGAGAAGTGCCCCGGGATCAACTTCGGGGATCCCCACGTTGAGAATGTGAGGTGCCCGGCGCGCCTCTTTTCCGTGAATGCGGAGGCCGGCGATACCCTCGACGAGGCTAGACTCGAGCGTCTTGTTGAGGTCGCCCATTCGACCAGCCTCGGATTCTTGCTCGCGCACCGCCAGGGCCACGGCCATGGACATGCCGACGGCGCCCGCCACGTCCTCCGTGCCCGGCCGCAACGCACGCTCCTGCCCCCCACCGTATAGGAGAGGGGCGATCTCCACTCCCCGTCGAACGAAGAGAACACCTGTCCCTCTGGGGCCGCCGATCTTATGGCCGGTGAGGGTCAGGAGGTCCACGTGGGGCGTGTCAACATGGACCGGGGTCTTGCCGAGGGCCTGGACCGCGTCCGAATGGAGGACAACTCCGTGAGCTTCCGTCCGTTCGGCTACCTGCTCCAGGGGTAGGCGAATTCCCACTTCGTTGTTCACCGTCATGATCGATACGAGTGTGGGACGCTCAGCGAGCACGTGCTCCAGCATATCGAGGTCCAGCGTCCCGTCCTCTCGCACCTCTAGGACGACACATCTCCCTCCACGTTCCTCGACTCTGGCGGAGGACTCGAGGACCGCCTTGTGTTCCACCGCTGACACGACGACGACGGGCGTCTCCCCTTTGCTCTCGGCCACATCAGCCCTCCCCAAGATGGCCAGGTTGTCCGACTCCGTCCCTCCTCGTACGAAGTAGATCTCATCTACTTCCGCACCGATGCCGGTCGCGATCCGTTCTCGAGATCCGTCGAGCGTTGCCGCCGCACGGCGCCCCCAACCGTGGTGGCTGGAAGGATTGCCGAAGCTCTCCGTGAGCGTCGAAGTCATCGCTTCACGGACCTCCTCGCGCACCGGCGTCGTCGCGGCGTGATCTAAGTATATCTCATGCATGCAGATTCTCGTTTGCGCTGCCCCGCGCGGTGAACGTTATTTAGGGCGGGGCCCTTGTCCATGGAAAACATACGCAATGATTGAGGGACGGTGAACCGTTGAACGGAGGGTCCGATCTTCCGATGAAGAAGGCACGACCACCCTTCCCCGACGGGTGCCCTCTGCAGTTCCGAGCGACCGTTCATGGTATCGTCTTCGCGGGCCGGGATCGTCACCTGACAGAGCTGGAGGTCGGCGATGTACTCTATTTGATTCCGGACCCTCCCGATCAGGATGTACCCGAAGTATGGGTCCACCGCGAAGGCGGAGATCTTCTGGGCCACCTCCCGTCGGAGATCAGTGCTTGGTTGGCGCCGTGGCTGATGAGAGGCGGGGGAGCTGACGCCAAAGCGCTAAAGGTCCACGGCGAGGATGTGCCCAGCTGGAGGAGATTGTTGCTCGAGGTGTCCTGTTCGGTCTAGTGGGGTCCCCTGGCACCGTCCGCACCGACATACCGTGATCAGAAGGTGGCGATCGGCGCACTCGAAAGGGAATCCAGCGCCACCGTCTCTCGCGTCCAGAAGGGTTCTCCATAGGCGCAACGAATACGTGATCCATGGTGGGCACATTGGGCTCGGATCTGGTCCTGTAAAGTCCGGTTTCCACCACCGAACACTTCCCCTGCAGTGGTCTTGCCAGAGATCTGAGACTCGAAACATGCGAGGGCGGCGAGCTTCGTATCCATGTGGGCGCTGACGTCTACCACGAACGTGGGACGGGGAGCGTCCTCCCGGAAGAGGAGGCAGTGGACCACCTTGTCGGGCCGGTGAGCCGTGCCCGGCGCGTCGTAATTCCGCAGCGCCGATAGGAAGGATGCGTCATAAACGAGTTGGGCTGCCAACCGATGATCCGGGTGCCGACCTTCGCGCCAATGCGTCACCACGATGCGGGGTCGTAGTTCTCGAATGATGCCCACGACCACAGCACGAGACTCGTCGTCGTTCGTCAGCCCTGCATCACGGAGTCCGGCATTCCTGCGAACGGCCAGCCCGAGCACGTGCGCAGAACGCTCTGCCTCCTGGGCTCTCAGCTCAGGCGATCCGCTGCTCCCGGCCTCCCCTCGGCTGAGATCGAGGATGCCGACACGGTCTCCGTTAGCGGCGGCCAGGGCCAATGCGCCTCCGCACAATAGCTCGGCATCGTCCGGGTGGGCCATGATGGCCAGAAGGTCCAGGGGATCACTCACGAAGTGTCTACTCGAAGCGTAGGGCGTGGACCGGCTCCAGACGCGACGCCCGGTAGGCCGGGACGATTCCGAATACCATGCCGGTAACGGCCGCGGAAAGGAGCGCGGTGAGGATGGCCCAAAGGGGGATCGCGGCAGGAATCGGAGTATACATACTCACGATCTTGGACAGGACTCCGCCGAGCGCCAGTCCCGCGGCACCCCCTAGCACCGTGAGCACCGATGCCTCGACCAAGAACTGCCACAGAATCTCCTGGCGGGTGGCTCCCACGGCCTTCCGAATGCCGATCTCACGTGTTCGTTCGGTGACGGAGATCATCATGATCCCCACGACCCCGATCCCCCCTACCAGAAGCCCGACGGATGACAGCGCGAGCATCACAAGGAGAAACACTCCCGTGAGTCTGTTGAAGATGTCCAATATCTGGGCCGACCGAAGTATGGAGAAGTCGCTCTCTTCTCTTGGGCGAAGACCTCTCATCGAGCGCATGGCACCGATGACCTGATCCATCGCCGCTAGCTGTGAAACCGAGTCCTGAGGGACGATCCAAACCGAGGCCTGCCAATTCGAGGCTTTGAGTCTCTTCATCGCGGCGGAGTAGGGGAAAATGGCCCAATGCTTTACGACTGCACTGAATACGTTCTCTTCGTTCTCGAACACGCCGACCACGGTGAACGCCTCGCGGACCGCCCGACTGCCTGCGGTCACCCGGATCCTTCGCCCGACCGGGTCCCGTTCTCCAAAGAACTCCTTGGCGAGTGGCGCGGAGATCACTACGAGTGGGCGCGACTGGCGAACTTCCTGAGGAGTGAAGTCTCGTCCAGCAACGAACCTGCCCGGCTGGTACGCTGGCCATCCCGACGAGTAGCCGCTGGACTGTACGCCCCTGACGCTCCTTGCGTCCACGCTCATGGAGGTTTCGAAGCTATAGTTGTACAGCGCCTCCTTCACCAAGGGTAGTCGGGCCAAGCGCACCGCTTCTTCGGGCTCGACCCTAGGGCGGTTCCACCACGGGGGGCGTCCGGATTCGATACTGATCCGCACGCCCGAGAAGTCAAAGCGCATCACACCGAAGTTGTCGGGGCCCGCGCTCTCGAAGCCGTCCATGACGGAGCTGCGGATGCCGCTCACCAGTGCCGCGATCACGACGATCACTCCCACGCCGATCGAGACTCCGAGGATCGTCAGCCCAGAGCGAATCTTGTTCGTCCGGATCGAGTCGAAGGCGATACCCACGCCCTCCTCGAGTGTGTGAAAGCGGCTCATGTCACTCGTGTCTCAAAGCGTCGACGGGCAGCAGCTTCGACGCTTGCGAGGCGGGGTACACGCCAGAAACGATGCCGACCACCACACCCAACGAAACACCCAGAGCGATCCACTTGCCGTCGATGGCCGCGGGAAGGGGAGAGAACGCTGCGACCAGGTAAGTGAGTCCGACTCCGATCGACACACCCAAGACAGCGCCCACGCCGGAGAGCGTGATGCTCTCGATCAGAACCTGACTCAGGATGTCGCGGCGACGGGCACCGACCGCTTTCCTGACGCCGATCTCTCGAGTGCGCTCCATGACCGAGACCAACATGATGTTCATGATCACGATACCGCCCACCACAAGCGAGATCGCCACCAATCCCGGCAGAGCCAGAAACAAGATGCGGGAGATCCTGTCCCAGAAACTCAAGGCTTCGTCGGCTGTTTCTACTGTGAAGTTGTTCTCCTGGGAGGGGCGGAGCCGATTGCGGGCGCGCATAATGCCCTCGACCTCACTCTGGAGTGCTCGCAGCTGGTCGGCTTCGATCGCCTGTACTACTACCTGATCCACGAACCCTCGGGCGTTCGTTACGGCTTGGATCGGAGACTGGGCGGGTGCGATCACACGATTGTCCATTGAGAATCCGAAGAGGCTTCCTTGCTCCTCCAGGACTCCAACGACGCGGTAGGGGAAGCCCCGGATTCGGACGCGACGGCCGATGGGATCGAGGTCCTCGAAGAGAAGCTCCGCCGTGTCGGTCCCGAGTATGACGACCGCGGTGCCCCGTTCCGCCTCCTGAGGGGAGAAGCTCCGTCCCTTCTCGACCACCCAAGCACGGATCTGCATGATCTCGGACGAGACGGCGAAGATTTGTACGTTTTCGACCATTCGCCCGTTGTCCGCGACTACCTGCCCACCCGTGTCGCTCTCCGCTCCAACGCGCGCCGGAATCGTGATTTGGTCCCGAATCGCCTGCCAATCCTCGTACGTGATCCGCGGACGTCGCTCTCGTGCCCGCGTGTTGGAGCCTTCCAGGCTCAGGTCGTTCGACTGCCTCCGCACCGTCACCGTGTTCACGCCATAGATCACGGAGGAGAGGTCCTCGCGAATGTAGCGATCCATTCCCTCTACCACGCTCACCACCACGATCAAGAACATGACGCCGACGATCACACCGAGAAGACTGAAGAAACTCTTCAGCTTCTCCGTCCAGAGCTGGTAGAGAGCGAGTCGGACGCCTTCAGCGAATTGCACGGTCTGCCTCTCCCTAAGTCACCGAGATGAACCGGTGCCTTCGTTCTCCTGAGCACGTACCGGGTCACCGTCATTGAGATTCCGGATCTGCTGGTAGGGACCTGCAACGATCGAATCACCCGCGTTGACGCCGGAGAGAATCTCGAAGTGCTCCTGGCCGGTAATGCCCACCTCCACCGGAGCGAACGTGACGTGTCCGTCCACGACGATGAACACACCTTCCACGTCCGTATCGGCCGCGCGACTGACCGGTCCACGAGACCGCTCCACGCCATTTTCATCCTCCGGGGAGGGAGCGTCTTGATCCTCGTCCGCCTCGTCTGGAGGCCGGACCGTGAGTGCGATGATCGGAACCGCTAGGGCGTCCTCGCTGGCGGCCGTGATGATATCTGCCGTTGCTGATAAGTCGGGCCGAACGCCTACAGGAGGATCGTCCATGGTAATCACCACCTCGAAGTCGATGGCCGCAGTCTGGCCACTACCAGCGGTCGAAGCGGGCGGTCGGATGGCGCTATTGCCGATCTCCGTCACGACACCACTGAACTGCCGGTCGGGAAAGGCGTCGAGCTCCAAGATCGTGCTATCTCCCAGAGAGATGTAGGGGATATCCGTCTCATCTACCTCCAGGATCGCTTCGACCCGAGACAGTTCGCTGATGGTCAAGACGACGGTCCCCGCATTGTTCATGGTTCCCACGATGACCGTCTCACCCGCCTCGATGTTGAGTCGAGTGATCTTTCCGGAGATCGGTGCACGAAACACGGTCTTACTGAGACGCTCAGTCGCCTCGGCGAGCGAGGCTTCCGCCTGGGCTACGCCGAATTCGAGGGACTCCATCCTGCCGGAGGCCAAGTCCACGTCGGTCTTTGCATCGTCGAGCTGCTGCCGCTTCACCAACAGCGAGTCGCGCTCGAAAAGACCGCGCAACCTCTCCCAGTCTCGTGTTGCGCGCTCCAGACTGACCTCTTGCTGGCCTGCCTCTGCCTTCGCCTGATTCAGGGCCGCCCGTGTCCTGGACACGGTGGCGTCGAACTGCGTGGGGTCGAGGCGCAGCATGACCTGCCCCTCCGTCACATCATCTCCCTCGTCGACCAGTAACTCGGCGACCCTCGCCGAGACGTCCGAGCTCACCTGGACGACGCGCCCGGCGCGAATGTTGCCACTCGCCGTGACGGTTTCAACGAGGTCCATGCGCTCGATCACGTCGAAACGCACGGCGGCTCCCCGATCCCGGCGGCGAGTGACGGTCAGGGTGGTGGCCGCGCCTAACACCGCGACGATCGCGAGACCGATCAAGACCTGTTGTGTACGGCTCATGGCTTAGCTCGTTGCCTCACTGTGTGCGCAGGGATGTTCCCACTACCGCTTCCAAGTTCGCAAGGAAGTCATGATATGCGAAGATGGCGTTGATCTGTTCGCGATCGGCCTCCACCTTCAACGTCTCGGCTTCGAGGAGCTCGAGGAAGTCCGCGAGCCCCACGCTGAACCGCTCTCTTGCCAGGCGGAGTTGCTCGTCGGCCACGATCTGGTTCTGGGCCTCGATCAGCGCCGCCCGATAAGCCGTGCGCACTGTAGCCAGGGTCGTGGCGATGTCCGCACGAAGCGCGAGTTCCTGTTCCCGGAGGTTGAGATCCAAGTCGTCGAGCTGCACCTGCGCTTCCGCGACCTGTCGCTGGCGACTGAGGCCCTGGAAGATCGGGAGGGAGATCGTCAGTCCGGCCGCCGCCGGTTGGGTCGTGAAGTTGAACGGGAAGGCGTTGTTACGGTCGGTGATACCCTGCGCCTGTTCGTCGGTGAACCGGAATTGTGTGCAGTCCGACGACGGAAGTGGACTGGCGAGCCGACTGTAGAGATCGTTCAGGGACAAGCAGTTCTGAATGCCACCGAGGGCCTGGCTTTCGGCCTGTTGGATCTCGAAGGCCGTGCTCGAAGCTTGCCGCGTGAAGCCACCGATGCCCGCGCTCAAGGAGAGCGTCGGCAGATAAGTGCTCTTAGCCATGCGGACGCCGTAGCTGCTTGAGGAACGGCTGGCTCTCAGCGCCGTGAGATTCGGGTTCCTATCCAGCCCCAACTCGTAGAGTTCACCCCGTTCCCAGGTCGGCTCGAGCAGGCGGAACGGTGTGGTCGGTACGAACGGAGCGTCGATCTCCGAGCCCATCTTCTGGAGGAGCCGGATGCGCGCCGTCTCGAGGCGGTTGGCAGCTTGAAGAACCGTGACCTCAGCGCGGCCGACTGCGACCTCGGCCTGGGCCACATCCACCGCGGTCGCCGTGCCGACCTCGAACTGGGCTTGTGCCAAGCGAGAATTGAACTGAGCGCGCTCCCGCTGTTGCTCCGATACCCTGACCTCCTCCGTCTGACGAAGGACCTCGATGTAGGCCTGTGTTACTTCGAAGATCAGATTCGCCTCGGCTCCGGCGATCTGCGCGCGGGTAGCGGCCCGATTCATCTTGGCCTGACCCGGTGCCAGAAGAGTCATGCCGTCGATCTGATAGCCCAGGCCGACACTGTAGCGGGAGAAGAGGAACGATGGCTGATTCGCGAAACCGAGCTGTTCGGCCGTCAAGCTCCCAAAGGTCTGTTCTCCGGATCCCTGCCAGTTGACAGTGGCGCTCGTGTTGGCGGATGGAAAAAGCGCGCCGTACGCTGACTTGACTTCCCAATCGGCCAGCCGCTCATCATTCCGGATCGCTTGCAGGCTCGGGTTATTTCGACGAGCGAGATCGAAAGCCTGCTCGAGAGTGAGGGTGACTGGGACGACATCCTGCGCGGGAGCCGTGCTCGGCACCATCGAGAGTGCCAGAGCCAAGGCGAGACATGCCTCGGTACGGAGCGATCGAGTCGACAAGTGAAGCCTCCATGTGACGAGGATGCCGCTGTTGAGAAGGCATGGAAAGAGATGGTGGCGCACCCTGCGCCGATGAATCTATTCGACTATGAGGACGACACGGTGGACAGCGAAAGCGTTGATCACGCGACCTCAGCCGAACTCCTTGGGCTGCCGACAGATCGGGACGACAGGATGCCGAGTCCACCTACGCCCAAGAGAGCGACGCGGTTTCAAACCTGCGTGGGCAGCGTGAACATCCGCCAATATGTTACGTGAACATCCGCCAATATGTTAGAAGATACGGGTTAGATGGAGAAGGTTCTTCATCTAACTCATTCGGAGCCCGAGGAATCACTCTCGAACCGTTCCAAACGCATCGGAACATCAACGGGGGGCTTCCCGCCGGATCGCAGCGTATTCAAGCGACGGGATCTCGACCCGTAGCACACGGTTCTGGTTGTCGAGCCAGATCTCGTGTCGCTCACCCTCCAGCACCAGTTCCAAGTGCTGACTCTGAATCGGAGCCGCGCCAAACTCGATCGGCCGCACACCGAGCATCCGTAGGGTCGCAGTAACCTGACCGCCCGGCCTGGGCCGAATAATCGAGATTCGGGTTTCTCCGGGTCGTTGGTGCTGGGCAAGGAAGAAGTAGTGATGTGCGAAGAATCGATCGAGCAGAACGGTGGGCGTCTGCGACGAAAGACGTCGGTACTCACGTTCCTCCTTACCGGCGTCCGAGGTCGTCTCAGCGATGAGTCGATCCCCCTGGCGTTGAAGGCGGACCTGTAGTTCCGACCGGGATGCGACCTTGACCTGGTACGCGTCGAGCGACATTCCCATGCCGACCGCGCCAAGAGCAGACTCGATTACCCGACTCTCGCCGGCTTCGACCAGATCGAGGCTGCCCTGCGCGATGACTTGTGTGTTGTCTCCGAATCCCATTCGCCGAATACGGAAGGTCTCCGTCCCGATTCGGCGTCCTCCGACTTCAACGAAGAACGCTCCTTCATCGAGAACGACCGCCTGGCCAGATAGATAGGACGGGGTCGAAACCAGACCCCCGACCAACAGAACCTGAACGAAACGATGCATGGGTCAAGATACACCGAGCCCTCGGATATGGTTCTAGAATGATGATCGTTCGGAACTGGGCGGCCGATACCTTGCCTCGTACCTTGCTTGGTACCTTGAACGTAACTCTTGTGGGCGCCCGGCTCGGAGGTGGGCTCGACATGACGGCTTCGGATGCGCGCACCGACCAGCAGCCCTCCTCCAGTCTGTGGCTGACGTTCACGCAGGTGGGGCCGTGGCTGGGCGTTTTGGGGTTGGCGGCTTGGACTCGATGGCCCTCTGTCGGATGGCTGATATTTTCGAGCGCGTCTTCGTTGGCCGTTTTCACAGGGCGCCCGAGGGGTGGTCGGGCCCGAGCCGTGGCGGGCGTCGTCGTGCTTGCGGGAGTCCTCGCGGGTCTCGTGGGGCAGGGAAGGAGCCGCCGAGTGGCGGGCGACTTCGACGCTTATTGGAGCACGCGGAGTGCTCGAGCCGAGTTGGCTCTCGATTCGCGGCTCCAGCGCCTCCTGGAGAGGGGCGATGACGCCGTGGACCGAATCGGACGCCTGGCGAATGTCAGCGGCGAGAGTGGTTCCGTCGACCGCCTCCGAGAGGTTCGCCTCCAGACGGGGATGACCGTGGTGGCTATCTACGGGGCCGACGGTGAATTCCTGCTATGGGACGGCACGCACCGCGGTGTAGTCCCGTCGGGGCTCCGTACCGGATCCGGCCGGTACCTGTATCGTGATCGCCCGTTGTTCAGCTATCTGTACTTCACCGCTCCCATCCCCGGGGGCGGGACGGCGATGGCAGGCGCACTGATGAAGGCGAATCTGCCCCAAAGTCTAGAGTCCGATCCGGGTGACTTCGTCACTTCCTTTCGTGACGACATCGGAGAGGATCTCCGTGTCCTTCGAGCCGACCGAGCGACAGGAGACGATGTCCTCGACCTGGAGTGGGAGGGTGACGCGCTATTCAGTGTATCTCTCGTGCGACCCACGCAGGAGCAGCGACTTCGCGAGGTTAGAAGTCTCTGGTCGCGGGTTGTCGGAGCCTTGGCACTGGTAGCCTGGCTCCTCCTCGCGTTCACTTCCGGGGCGGAGAGAAGCGACCGGGCGGCCGCGGCTCTGACTCCCTTAGGCCTGGCATTCTTGATTCCTGTGGGCGCTGCCACGGGATCTCCGCCACTGTTTACGGCGGTCGACTTCGTCTTGCCGGGCTACGTTCCGGTCACGTTCGAGCGTGTCCTGCTCCTGGCGATGGCCGCCGCGGTCGTGGCAGCGGCACACACGCCCCCAGCGGCGCGACTCGGTGCCGTCGCGTCGGGCTTGGCCGTGCTGATTGTACTCCCGCTCGCTTCGGTTACCCTCCTCTCGGGCGCTGGCTCGTCCCTCCTCTCAGGCCCGGAGGCCAAGTGGGGACTCTATCAACTCGGCCTCGCGCTCATACTCACGCTCCTGTGCCTTGGCGCCTTCCGCCTCGGTGAGACGGCCAAACGTGAACCTCCAGCACAAGTTCCCCTGACCGCGGCTTTCGCGCTTGTTCTCGTGTTGTCCGGGCTCTCTGTATTCGCGGTGCGTGTAAACGGAGATCTTTCCCCATGGGTAACGGGTGCTTGGTGTCTTCCTGCGGGGCTCACCGCCTACGGTTTGTCACGTATCAGAGGATGGCGGCGCGTTTGGATGGCCTGGGGCTCGGCAGCTGTCCTGGGGTCGTCCGCTGCCCTCGTGGTCTCCTGGGGTGGGCGAGTCGCGGCCAAAATGGACGCGGTCGAGCTCCAACTGGAGCGGTTGGGTGTTCCGGCGGACCCTTACCTCGAGTATGTGCTCCACCGTTTCGTGGACGTGGCGGACTCTCTCGATTCCGGGGGCGCCGAGTCCGCGGAGCTTCTCTACGAGAGTTGGGTAGCCAGTGGACTTGCCCAGGAAGGCACCGGCGTTTGGCTCACTGTGTGGTCGCCTGGTGATCTTTCCGAATTCGAGATCACGATCGGGGTAGACGGTGGACGTCCCGGTCGAGCCGACGACTTTCTCGATGCGGCCCGGGCGGGTGATCCGGCTTTCGTCCGGCGGCTCGGCGAGGGTGACGTGAATTACCTACTGCAGGTTCCACTTCGTGAGGGAAGGGTGCTCACCGGTGTACTTCCGGCCCGCCGTGAGCTGTCCAACTCCTCACCGTTTGGCCCGCTGTTCGGTGGATCGAGCTCTCTGGGCGAGAGCCCGCTTACGCTTGTCCCCGTCCTGGAGGGAGATGAGGTCGCGGTCACTGACCGGACGTCATGGGTCACGACACCCGACGGGTGGAAGGCCCGGAGGGGTATCCCATATCCGGACGGTGCATCTGACGCTCAGTACGCATTCGATCTTCCGGGGCCCCTCTTGGCGGGTGCACGGGGAACGCTTCTCGTCCTCGGTGATGTCGTGTTGATCCTTCTCCTTTGGGCTTTGGGACAGTTCGTGCTCGTCGGGCGGCGACCTGCTATGCGAACGTGGAGGAATCCGTTCACGTCGTTCCGGGCGAGAGTAACCTGGGCTCTCTTTGGATTCTTTCTCCTTTCCGCTGCCCTCTTCGGGACGCTCGCGTTTCGCACGCTCTCGGGGGCGACGGTCCGCACGGCGGGCGCGATCGCCGAACGGGTCGCCGCCGACGCGGCGGCCTTCTACAGGGATGTACAAGGATCAATGACGTTGCTTTCCGGTCGAGTCGGTGCTGACCTTCTGGAGTATCGTGCGGGTGAACTCAGGGGGGGGTCCGTTGATGATCTGGTCGAGCTAGGCCTCTACGATGGCTGGATTCCCTTCGACGTAAATGAGCGGCTGGAAAGCCGGGAGGAGCTCCTCGAGACGTCGCTGGGCAATATCGGACGTCGAGAATACTTGATGGCTTTCCGACGACTACCGGATGGTGACGTCGTGGCCACTCAGGTTCCGCTCGCGGCCGGTGCCACCGCCCTGAGGCAGCGGGAGGTCGCCGAACTGGTTGCCTTCGTAGTGTTGCTCGGCGCGGGTCTGTCTTTGGGCTTGGCCCTCCTTGTCGGTCGCACCCTCACGAGCCCTATCCGAACACTTCAAATGGCCTCCGAGAAGGTCGGCGGTGGCAACTTGAGCGTTCAGTTGCCTCGTGAACGGGCCGATGAATTCGGGTCGGTCTTCAACGCGTTCAATCGCATGGTTCTCCGCATCCGGAGGGCTCGGCGGGACTTGGTGCGTACGACCCGCCGTACGCAGGCGATCATCGAAGAGGCCGCCACCGGGGTCGTCGCCCTCGATTCCATGGGGCGGGTGAGTTTGGTCAACCCGAGGGCTCAGGCCGTTCTGGGCGGTCGGCTGGACGTAGGCCACCCCTTGCCGACGCTCCAGGGTCCGAGAGGGGAACTGGTCGAGTGGGTCAGAGGGTGCTTCCGAGACGGGCTCCAAGAAGCGACCCGTGAGTTCGAGTTGGGTGATCGCCGGATCCGGGTGCGCGCACGGGAAATTTCGCGCCAGGGTCCGGGTGGGCTCGTGATCTCCATCGAGGACGTCACCGATGAGCTGAGGACTGAGCGCATTCTGGCGTGGGGGGAGATGGCTCGCCAAGTGGCTCATGAAGTCAAGAATCCGCTTACACCGATCAAGCTGAGTGTTCAACACATTCGGAGAGCCTGGCACGATCAGTCGGACCACTTCGAGACTGTCTTGGACCGCAACGTGGGTGCGATCTTGACCGAGATCGATCGATTGGCTGCCATCGCGACCGGATTCTCACGGTTCGGGGCTCCCGCGGCTGCAGGGGAGATCCCCCTCGAGCCGATCGATGTCCGGGCCCTATCCGAGGAGGTTCTGACACTATACCGAGGGGGAGAAGAAGGGTCGGCCCAATTCGAGACGTCGGTGCCCCCCGATCTTCCTATGGTCAGTGCCCGACAGGCCGAGTTCAAGGAGGTGCTGCTGAACCTGCTCGAAAACGCACGAGTCGCGTTAGAGGGTGGGGGGACGGTCGTGGTCCACGCGGTGTCAGTACCGGGCGAAGTGGAGGTGCGGGTGCAGGACGACGGATCGGGCATTCCGACCGAGTTGCTCAGCCGTATCTTCGAGCCGCAGTTCAGTACACGATCGACCGGCACCGGCCTCGGTCTCGCGATCGTCCGACGCATCGTCGAATCGTGGGGCGGCACCGTTACGGCGGAAAGCGGCCGAGGCCAGGGCACCGTGATCCGTCTCCGCCTCAAGCCCTGGTCCGGAGAGTCGACCGACGAGGGGGATAGGGAACCGAAGCTGGGTACGGGGCCTGGCGAGTCCGGGGATGATACGACAAGTTAGGGTGTCAGCACGGAGCCCTTCGTCGCCTTTCCTTGGAGCACCATGCGGGATTCAGTTGCGCGGCCGGTCGAAATCCGAAGCGCCGTGTCCCCCGCGAGAGCCTCCCGCCGCCCCCCCCCCCCCCCGGACCACCACGCCGTATGGCTCGAACTCCAGCAGGGGTATCTCGCCAGGTATTGGTTGGCGGAGATCATGCACCGGGTGACACTGAGCGAAGAGGTGGAGCATCTGCTGGGCCGTTTCTTGGAGCTTCTGACGGCCATGATTCCGAGATCTCTCGGTCAACATCGCCTGGCCGTCTGCGGCCTGTGGAAGCGTGCCGCGGAGCTCTTTGGTGCACTCGGCGCCCGGAGAGGACTGGCGGCCGGCGAGGTTGTCGAGGAGTTTCAGATCGTGCGCGAGGCGGTCATCCGACTCCTCTTTCAGGTGCCCGCATCCCGGCAAGGAGCGACGGTGTCCCTCTCCGATTTGGTTCGCCTCAGCCGCTTTATCGACAGTGGTGTGACGCACGCGAGTATCGGCCACACCGATGGCCTGTTCTTCTCCATGTTCCAGGGGAGTGGAGTTCCGAAGGTGCCCCCGGCCCAACTTATGTTGGAGGTGGAAGAACAGCTCCTTGCGATCGATCAGGAGCTCAGAGTCGAGATCCACTGAACAGGATGATATGGCGCGGGACCGCGCCCGAGAGACTGAGGCGCGGTTGTCCTTGAGCGACATGTCTCCCGAAGAGTTCAGACGGCACGGCCATGACGTGGTCGATTGGATCGCCGAATATCTCCAGCAGGTCGATTCGTACCCGGTCCTACCTTCGGTCAAGCCCGGCGAGGTCAGGCGTGAACTCGACGAGGTGGTGAAGGGAGGGGCTGAGCCGTTTCAGCGCTTGTTGGAGGATTTCGACAGCACGGTTATCCCGGGGATTACGCATTGGAATCACCCCGGGTTCTTCGCGTATTTCCCCACGTCCGCGTCGGGTCCGGGGATCTTAGCCGAGATGCTCTCGGCCGCCGTAAACGTCAATGCAATGGTGTGGAAGAGCTCGCCCGCCGGTACCGAGCTCGAAGAGCACACGCTCGACCTGCTACGCGGACTCGTGGGCCTTCCCGACGGGTTCTTCGGGACGATCAACGACACGGCTTCCTCCAGCTCTCTGTACGCGCTTGCGGCTGCCCGGGAGGCGGCCCTTCCCACCGCCCGCGAGCACGGGCTGTTCGGGGCGGTTCCGGGAAGGATTTACGCGTCCGAGGAGTCTCATTCGTCCATCGACAAGGCTGCGGTTACCCTCGGCTTCGGACTCGAGGGTGTGCGGCGAATCGGGACTGATGACCAATTCCGCATGGACCCGGCTGCGCTCCGACAGGCGGTCGCCGCGGATATCGGAGAGGGTGTGCGCCCAGTGGCGATCGTCGCCACCCTGGGCACGACGTCCACGAGTAGTGTGGATCCGGTGAACGATCTGGCGGACATCGCTGCAGAGCACGACACCTGGCTCCACGTTGACGCGGCGTACGCAGGGCCGGCAGCGATCGTTCCCGAGCTCCGCCACCACTTCGTCGGGTGGGAACGGGCCGATTCGATCGTTATCAACCCGCACAAGTGGCTTTTCACGCCCATCGACTGCTCGGTCCTATATTGTCGACGTCCCGAACAATTGCGAAAAGCGTTCAGTCTCACCCCCGAGTACCTGAAGACCGAGGAGCATGAGACTGCGACTAACCTGATGGACTACGGGCTGGCGTTGGGTCGCCGACTTCGGGCCTTGAAGCTCTGGTTCGTGCTGCGCTACTTCGGGAGCGAGGGCATCGCCGACCGGCTCAGAGAGCACTGTCGGCTCGCCGCCGGGTTCGCGAGTCGGGTCGAGCGTGAGGCCGGCTGGCGAGTGGTGGCCCCGGTGCCTTTCAGCATGGTTGCGTTTCGCTTCTGCCCCACGGACGATGACGGAGCCACGGACGCGGCGGACCGGATCAACCTGGCGATCCTCGAGCGGGTGAACGCGAGCGGCGAAGTGTTCATGTCGCACACGCGAATGAACGACCGAATCGTATTACGGTTGTGCGTGGGGAATCTCAGGACGAAGGAAGCGCACGTCGATAGGGCCTGGGAGCTGCTCCGCGAGGCCGCGACCACGGTCGTCTAGGCTTCCCGGACCTCTCGTACCAGATCGTTCATCGAGCTTTTTGCATCCCCGAAGAACATCATCGCGTGGCCCATATAGAAGAGGGGGTTGTCGATCCCTGCGAATCCGGGCGACAGACTCCGCTTCATGATGATCACACTCTTGGCGTTGTCCACGTCGAGAATGGGCATGCCCGCGATAACGCTTTGCGGGTTATGCGCCTCCGGGTTCACCACGTCATTCGCTCCCACCACGAGCACTACATCGGTTCGGGCGAAGTCCTCGTTGATCTCGTCCAGGTCGAACAGCTTGTCGTACGGCACGTCCGCCTCGGCGAGGAGGACGTTCATGTGGCCGGGCATTCGGCCGGCCACCGGGTGAATGGCGTACTTCACGTCCACGCCCCGTTCCTCGAGGTTGTCCATGACCTTCCGGAGCTCGTGCTGCGCCTGCGCGACCGCGAGACCGTAGCCCGGTACGACCACGACGGACTGTGCGTAGGCCAGGATCATCGCTGCACCCTCGGCGTCTACCGATCGAGCGGTCTTATCACCCGAACCGACCTGTGCGGCGCTGCCCGTCTCTCCACCGAACGCGCCGAACGCCACGTTGGCCAGCGAACGGTTCATGGCCTTGCACATGATCATCGTAAGGATGAGCCCGGCCGCACCGACTAGCGCGCCGCTGATGATCAGCACGTTGTTCCCTATGACGAATCCTGCCGATGACGCTGCCAATCCCGAGTAGGAGTTAAGTAGCGATATGACGACCGGCATGTCAGCGCCCCCGATGGGGATAACTAACAGTATGCCCAGCAGAAGTGCGATCGCCGTGAAGATCGAGAAAACCGTGAGCGACGAGAGGTCACCGACGCCGAACATGCCCATCACCGAGGCGCCCAACACCAGGAGCGTCAGGAAGAGCAGGGTGTTGAACGTTTTCTGGAACGGGAAGGTGATGGGATTCCCCGACACGAGCCCTTGGAGCTTACCGAAGGCAACGAAGCTGCCGGAGAAGGTCACCGTACCGATGAGGCAGGAGATGGCGATGGTGAGGCCGTCGCCGAGCACCAGCGTGTCACCCGACGACTGTACCCGTACGAACTCTGCCGCCGCCACGAGGGCCGAGGCGCCACCCCCGAATCCGTTGAATATACCCACGAGCTGGGGCATGTCGGTCATCTTCACCGTACGCGCTGCCAGGCCGCCAATGAGCGATCCCAAGACCATGCCAGCCACGATGCCGGTCCAACTCAAGACCTGGTTCTCGACCAGCGTCGCGACGATGGCGATGAGCATGGCCACGGCTGCCAACTGGTTTCCCCCCCGAGCCGTGGCGGGGGACTGGAGGCGTTTGAGGCCAACGACGAAGAGGACGGAGGAAAACAGGTAGGACAACTCCACCCAAAGGGACAGATCCATGACTTAACTCCTCGGAGTGGCCGCTAGTTTTTCTTGAACATTTCGAGCATGCGGTCGGTGACCAGAAAGCCCCCGACTACGTTGATCATCGCCAGCACGATCGCGGTGATTCCCAGGACCTGAGCGAGGCCAGAGTCGACCTGTGCCGAGACGACCAAGGCGCCGACGACCGCGATACCCGAGATGGCATTGGCGCCCGACATCAGGGGCGTATGCAGGGTCGGGGGCACCTTGGTGATGATCTCCCGGCCTGTGAGGGTGGCGAGGACGAAGACATAGAGTCCGACGACCATTTCCCCCATGAACTACCTCCGTAGAATTTAGAAGCTGGCTTGGCTGAATCTACTGCAAATACTGACCCGGGAACCTACTCGGGATCACGAAATGCGCCACCCCGTTCGACCCTAGGCGAGTCTCTCTTTGGTCGGGCCGTGTCGGATCTCTCCCGCATGCGTTACGCAGGTAGCCGCAACGATCGCGTCTTCGAAGTCAAGCGACAGTTCCCCGTCATTCACCAGCTCTTTGAGGAGTGTCTCTACGTTCTTCGAAAACATCTGACTCGCATGGACGGGGATCTCGGCGGGCAGGTTGGCGGGACCCATCACTTTGACGCCGTTTCGCACCACGGTCTCGCCCTCGCGCGTGATGGCACAGTTGCCCCCTGACGCAGCGGCGAGATCGACGATCACCGATCCGGGCTTCATCGAGTCCACCATCTCTTCGGTGATCAGCCTCGGAGCCGGCCGTCCTGGGATCTGTGCCGTCGTTATGACGAGGTCCGTGTCGATGATGTGAGCGGCGATGAGCTCCAGCTCGCGCTGGTGCTGCTCTTCGCTGAGTTCCTTGGCATACCCGCCCTCGCCCTCTCCGGTGACGTCTTGATCCGTCTCCAGAAACTTCGCCCCAAGGCTTTCGATCTGTTCCTTTACGGCCGGCCTCACGTCGAAGGCTTCCACCTTCGCACCGAGGCGTCTGGCGGTGGCGATGGCCTGGAGGCCCGCCACCCCCGCTCCGAGGATCAGGACCTTGCCCGGACGAATCGTGCCGGCCGCCGTCATGAACATCGGGAGGAACTTCCCTAACCCGTTGGCTCCTACGAGAACCGCTTTGTAGCCAGCCACTGTGGCCTGCGACGAGAGAACGTCCATGCTCTGGGCCCGAGTAATCCTAGGGATGAGCTCAAGCGCGAAGGCAGTCACCTTGGCGCTCCCAAGCTTTCCTATGAGTTCAGGCTGGGTCAGGGGCGACAACAGGGAGATGAGCACTACCCCCGCCGGGAGCTGTGCGATCTCCGCCTCGGTCGGAGCTTGGACCTTCAGAACGACGTCTGCGCCCTGTACCGCGGAGCTTGGATCCGACTCGATCTTGGCTCCCGCCTCGCGGTACTCTTCGTCCATGTAGTGAGCCGAGAGTCCGGCTCCCGACACGACGGTCACCTCGCATCCGAGCTTGGCGAGCTTGGACACGCCTGAAGGAATCAAGGCCACCCGGGCTTCTCCGGGTTGGCTTTCACCGAAAACGGTGACGTTCATTGAGGACTCCGGCCTTTGATTGGGTCTGAAATGGCGGTCAGTGGCACGCGCGAGGTGCTCCTGCGTGGCCACTTTCACGAGCGGACCATACCCACCCGCCGCTTTTTCCTCAAGGCTTGGGACGGACGGATGACGATTCCTTCTGGTGTTCGACCAGCCGCCCTCCGCGCCCCCATGACGCTTTCGTCCTGCCGTGGAGAAACTCCCATCCCGACATTCAAGTGCCCGGCTCGGCGTCGCAATATACGGCGCACACGCGTGTGGCCGTCTCTGCACCGTGCCTCGCATCGAAATTCGATTTATGTGTGCTCTACCGGAGGAGTCATGCTGGCACAGATCGGATCGGCGTCGGTCAGTGGGGTCGAGAGCCATGCGGTGTCGGTGGAGGTCAACATTTCGGTTGGGCTTTCATCCTTCGTCGTGGTCGGCCTGCCGCAAGGGGCCGTCCGTGAGGGGCGGGAGCGCGTGATGGCGGCGCTCGCCAATGCTCGACATCCGGTGCCACAGCGGCGCATCACCGTCAACCTTGCCCCGGCGGACGTGCCAAAAGAGGGAAGCGCCTTTGATCTTCCGATCGCGCTCGGTGTGCTCGTCAGCATGGGGGTCCTTCCGCAGGGACGAGTGGGGGGGGCTTGCCTCGTTGGAGAGCTGGGTCTGGGGGGTCGCCTGCGGCCAATCCGGGGAGGGCTCCCCATTGCCGCCGGATGCCGCGATCGAGGGGTCGAGAGGCTTGTTCTCCCGGAGGCCAACGCCCGGGAGGCCGCGGTCGTGGACGGGGTCGAAGTCTTGGGTGCCTCGAGCCTCACCGCCGTGCTGGAGTTTCTCTTGGGACAGGGCACACTCGATGCCACTAAGATCGATCCCGCTCGCGTTCTGGACGGTCACTCTACCGGGCACCTCGACCTGGTTGAGGTGCGGGGGCAGCAGTTCGCGAAGCGAGCCCTCGAGGTTGCCGCCGCCGGAGGACACAACCTCCTCCTGGTAGGTCCGCCGGGATCCGGCAAGACAATGCTTGCCCGTCGGCTCCCAGGCATACTGCCATCTTTGACGCTCGAGGAAGCCATTGAGGTCACGAAGGTCCACTCGGTAGCGGGGCTCGTCCCGCCCGGTGGTGCCCTCGTTTACAAGCGTCCGTTTCGAGCACCCCATCACACCGTGAGTGATGCAGGCCTCGTGGGTGGTGGTTCGATTCCCCGTCCCGGGGAGGTAAGCCTGGCACACCATGGTGTCTTCTTCCTAGATGAGCTTCCGGAGTACAGGAGGGCCGCCCTCGAAGCGTTGCGCCAGCCGATGGAGGACGGGGTCGTGGGTCACTCTCGGGCGCGCGCCACCCTCAAGTATCCTGCGCGTTTCATGCTTGCGGCGGCCGTGAACCCATGCCCGTGCGGCCTCAACGGCTCTGACGGCGACCGGTGCGGGTGCTTACCCTCAGCGGTGGGTCGGTACCGTGGACGTATTTCGGGTCCACTGCTCGACCGAATCGATCCTCACGTGACCGTACCGGCCGTCCCCTTCGAGGACATGAGCGACTGGCAACCCGCAGAAGCGAGCCGGCTCGTGCGTGCTCGAGTGTCCGAGGCGAGCGATCGGCAGCGGCAGTGCTCCAAACGCTGTGGTAGTGTGCGGGCGAACGGCCATATGGGGCCACGTGGCATCCGCCGTTGGTGCGCACTGGATGACGCCGGGAGCCGGATTCTCAGAAGGGCCGTGACCCGACTAGCGCTGTCAGCCCGTGCGCACGACCGGGTGCTCAAGGTGCCCAGAACCATCGCCGATTTGGACGGGGCGTCCTCCCTCCGCGCGGACCACGTTGGAGAGGCGATCCAATACCGTCGACTGGATCGCCCATGGGCCTGCTGATCCTTCGTGCTGTACCGACACTCCTTCGTAGGTTGTTCGCCTAGGACCATCCGGGTATTTTGCGATGCGTATCCCCGGGGTTCGAATCTTCTCCTCGGATCCCTACCTCGAAGATGGCCCGTCTCAAGGAGTAGTGATCCGCCGCCATGCGCCTGTTTGTCGCACTGAATCTTCCTAAGAAGGAGCGGGATCGGATCTATCGCGCCACGAAGGTGCTTCGAGGGAGTGGGCTCTCAGTTCGTTGGATCGATCCCGAGAACTACCATATTACGCTCAGGTTTCTCGGAAACGTGGCAGAGGATCGAGTCACCCAGGTGGAAGAGGCCTTGACCCGTGTGGCCACGGCCACCGGCAAGATCGACCTTTCGGTAGGGGGGTTCGGGGCGTTTCCTACCATCCGAAACCCGAACGTCATCTGGGTAGGTGTCGAACCGACTCCGTCGCTGCGCTGTCTAAAGCAGGATCTCGAGTGGGCCCTCAAGGACTGCGGATTCGACCGTGAGGGGAGGGCTTTCCATCCGCACCTAACCCTAGGAAAGGTGGATGTGAGCAGTAGGGCAGGAGAGTTTCGCGGACTGGACGAAGCCGCCGCGGGCCTCACGTACAAGGGGGAGATGAAGATCCGGAAGATGGACCTCATGCGCAGCCAGGTGGTGAAAGGTGGCCCGACGTATAGTCTGCGGCACCGCTCGGCGTTCGCGGGCTAGATCGTGGGCTGCCTTCGGAGCTGTCTGGGCCGTATCAGTCTCTTGGCACTCCTCATCGCGACGGCGTTCGCAGGGTGGCGTTGGGGCCCGGCCGTCTTTCCCAGGGTCGAAGATTGGTTAGCGAGGGGTGATGACACGCCGGCGATCGTGGCTTCGCCGGAACGTGCCGAGGCAGTGATGGATCGTTTCGAGCGCCTGCGTCGCGGTGAGGTCGGTGAGCAGATGAGCTTGAGCTCCCTCGATATCATCTCAGTACTCCACTACGCCGTTCCGGGAATCCTGCCCGGCGGAATCGCTGATCCTACCGTCGACTTGGAGGACGGGAGGGTGACGCTGACGATCCAGCTAGCCGTTGATGATTTTCCCGGACTTCCGGACCTGGATCGGGTCATCGGATTTCTTCCCGACACTGTGACGGTTTCCCTCGAAGGGGCTTTGACGCCGATCGACGATCGGTGGGCTGCACTCGTGGTGCACCGCATCCAGGCCTCCTTCATCCCGCTTCCAGACGCCATGATCCCCGAGATCCTGACGGCCCTCGGGAGAGAATACGTGGGAGGGCTCCCTGACGATGCCTTGGCCATTCCACTACCAAGTGGTATTCGATCGGCTTACATCGTGCGTGACCAGCTGATTCTCGTGCGCGACATTTAGCATCTAGATGTCCCGAATCCTGATCGTCGACGACGAAGAATCGATCCGCGACGCGCTCCGACAGGTCTTTGAGTACGAAGAACATGAAGTAGGGACGGCGGCGGACGGCCCCGAAGCGTTGGCCTTGTTCGAATCCTTCACTCCGCACGTCACTTTCTTAGACGTGAAGATGTCCGGGCTCGACGGACTAGAGGTGCTCACGCGAATTCGAAAGTTGGACCCCTCCGCTTACGTGGTCATGATCAGTGGACATGGAACGATCGATACTGCGGTCGACGCTACACGGAAGGGAGCGTTCGATTTCCTGGAAAAGCCGCTCGATACGGACCGCTTGCTCGTAACTCTCCGAAACGTTTTGGAACTCCGGGGGCTTACCGAAAGCATTCAGCTTCTCCGCAGCGAGGTCGACGGACGCCGTCGAATCGTCGGTGTGTCACGCGCTATTCGCGGAGTGCTCGAACGAGTGGAGCGTGTCGCTCCTACCGATGCACGCGTGTTGATCACCGGCGCGAATGGGACGGGGAAGGAGCTCATCGCAAGAGCCCTTCATCGCCTTTCTCACCGGAGCAAGGCCCCGCTTGTCGAGGTGAACTGTGCCGCGATTCCCTTGGAATTGATTGAATCAGAGCTCTTCGGCCACATGAAGGGTTCCTTCACCGGGGCGGTCGCGGATCGGGCCGGGCGTTTCGAACAGGCGCATGAAGGTACGCTCTTTCTCGACGAGATCGGTGACATGTCATTGGCGGCTCAGGCGAAGGTCTTGCGAGCCCTCGAGGAGGGGGTCATCACGCGCGTGGGGGGCGCGAAGACCGTCTCGGTGGACGTTCGAGTTCTCGCCGCCACCAACAAAGATCTGGCCGAGGAGATCGCAGAAGGGCGCTTCCGGGAGGATCTCTTCTACAGACTCAACGTAGTGCCTGTGCGGCTGCCCCCTCTGCGGGAGCGGCGTGAGGATATCCGACCGTTGATCGATCACTTCGTCGCTCAGGCGGTGGAGGCCTATCACGTAGGCCCTAAGGTCATCGAGGACGAGGCGATGAAACGGCTCGAAGGGCTCGACTGGCCGGGCAACGTTCGGGAGTTGAGAAACACGGTTGAGCGACTACTGATTCTTACGCCCGAGGAGGTGATACGGGTGTCGGACGTGGAGGCGCTCGTGGTGGCGGGTCCGTCGGAAGGTGCGCTCGATACCGCCCTCCTCGGCGTCGAGACCTTCGGTGAATTCAAGGAAAAGGCCGAATTAGTCTACATCACCCACAAGCTTCAGGAGAGCGACTGGAACGTGAGTGAGACGGCTCGGCAGATCGGCATGCCCCGCTCCAACCTCTACAAGAAAATCGAGAAGTACGGTCTGAGTCGACACGACTAGACGATCGGGAAAATCTGTTTTCAGCGGACGATCTCTGCTCCATTGGGTAACCCATAGAGAGCACCTAGTGTCCGAAAATCTCTGCTCGTGAGGCTCCGTGCCGTATTGGTCGGGTACATGACGTCGCGTTCCGAGTCACTATGCGGCAGTCCGAGCGCGTGGCCCATCTCGTGCGCCGCGGTGAGAAGGACCTGCTCGGTGGTGAGCTCGTAATGTGGGTTCGACGGGCTGCGCGTGGCGAGCGACAGTCCAAGCACCTTGAAGTCGTGCTTGCCTGCGCGAACGCTCTACTGAATGCGGGTGATGCCCAACTGGGACCCCGACAGGCCCGACCCCCATAAGATAGTGATGTCCGCCGGTTGGGATGAGGTCGACCGAGAGTCGATTATGAGTTCGAACGGTTTTTGATTCCAATACTGGAGGCCGCGGACCGCCGCGCTCTGGAGCTCACGAGCCCGGCTCGGGGTTTCGTCCGAGGGCAAGGGGATTCGGATTCTCAGGCGTCCCGTTGTGTCGGACCATCGATAGAGGCGTTGCGAGCCGGTGGGCTCGAGACCGACACACAAATAGCCGACATCGCGACACGTCTCAGCAACCTGCAGCACGATTTCGGGGTCTGCGGGTTCGCCGGGTAGCCCCCCGGCGCAGTTCGGTGGGACGCCTTCGCGACACTCCTGCTGGGCCGGAAACCCATCTTATGCAGGCGCGTCCGAGGACGACAGTGTGCGATTTCGCAGGGAAGTCACCGCCGTACCGAGCACGATGGCAATGACCAGAAACGACATGGGTGACCGTTCAGTCCGCACAGATAACTCTCCTTGCCATCTACCACACCATGACTGGTAGGCTACTCGGGGGAACCTTCTTGTCCGCCGCTTGTCCCTTCCGCGCGTCCACGTCCGCTGGGGAACGGAGCCGCGAGGACTGTGTATTCGTGCTCGACAGCCAGGCCGGGTCGGCTGGTGCGGAGAGGCGCCGATCCTCCGACAAGGAGACGATGACACGAATGGTCGATGGCCACACGGGAGACCCGGTCGAGGGTTCGGTCGGGGACCGACATGGTCCCGCATCCGACCGGACTCTGTAGCCCATGCGAGTCATTTGGGAGTGGTCCCGCTCCCTCGGACTTGCGATCGTCCTCTTCTTGGTCGTAAGGATTTTCGTGGTCGAGGCGTTCAAGATCCCAACCTCCTCCATGGAGAATACGCTGTTAGTTGGAGATTTTCTCCTCGTCAACAAGGCCGTCTACGGGTCTGAAGTTCCCCTTTTCGGAGTGAGGATTCCGGGCTGGAAGGAGCCGGTCCGCAATGACGTCATCGTCTTCAATCCGTCGCATGACCCTCTCAAGAACTACGTGAAGAGAGTGGTTGGTGTGCCGGGTGACACACTCGCCATGCGAGACAAGGTTCTGTACGTCAATGGCATCGCATTGACCGAGGACTACGCCCGCCACACGGATCGCACGGGTGCCGATGCCATCCACTCGAACATGTCCTGGCAACGGAGCCACCTGTTGGCGAGTGAGGCCGGCCGTCGCCGGGGGGATAGACGAGGGTACCGTCCTTCCAGGGACAACTGGGGCCCACTGTCTGTTCCGGAGGGTGGCCTGTTCGTGTTGGGGGACAATCGTGACAACAGTGAGGACTCTAGGTATTGGGGCTTCGTAAGCCGAGATGCGGTCCGTGGACAACCTTGGCTGGTGTATTTCTCTTTCGACCCAGCGAGCCTGGCAAGCATCGCATGGCTTCGAGCGGTGCGATGGGGCCGTCTCGGAGAGCGGGTACGATGACTAAATTGGACGGCTGGTCGGGAGACTCCCATGGCTCTCCGATTCGTCGAATTAGGATCCCACGGTCATTCTCCCGCAACCCGCACTGTTACGCGGTTCGCACCATCTCTTATGATATCGGTGTAATGTCTGATATGCCTGTCATATCGCGCCTCCCCGTCCCGGCGGAGGCTCCCTTACGTCCACACCTCACCTCGGGGGTCGGATGAGCTTTGCTTCCCGAAGGGTTCCTTCGGGGAAGGGTCGCTCGATCAATACCTCAAGGAGATCAGTCGCTATCCGCTGATCGACAGGGCGGAGGAAGTACGCCTGGCCCAAGGTATTCGCCGTGGAGAAGAAGAGGCGCTCGACAAGCTCGTCCGCTCGAACCTTCGGTTCGTGGTCTCCGTCGCGAAGAAGTATCATACATCAGGGTGTACCTCTCTCTGATTTGATCAATGAGGGGAATCTCGGTCTGATTCGCGCAACTCATAAGTTCGACGAGACCAGGGGCATCAAGTTCATTAGTTATGCGGTCTGGTGGATCCGCCAGGCCATACTCCAGGCGCTTGCGGAGCAAAGCCGTATCGTTCGTGTTCCCCTCAACCGGGCCGGTGCACTGCATCGGATCGGTCGACGGAGTTCCGCCCTCCTGCAAGAACTCGGGCGGGAGGCCACGGTCGAGGAGATCGCTCAGGATCTAGACATTTCGCAGGCGGAGGTCGAGAGCACGCTCGCCATTTCACAGTCACATCTCTCTCTCGATGCCCCGATCACGCCAGGTGAAGCCAATCGCCTTCTCGGCTATTTGCCCGATCAATTTTCACCGGGTCCCGAAAGACAGGCATACGACCATGCGCTCAAGGACAGCGTGGAAGATGCGCTCTCGACCCTGAAGGAGCGTGAGGCGAAGATCCTGCGGCTTTATACTTCGGACTGGACGATCAAGAGCCCATGACCCTCGAGGAAATCGGCGAGATCCTCAACATCACACGTGAGAGAGTTAGGCAGATTAAGCAGATTAAGCAGAGGGCTCTGCTCCGGCACGCCTCACGAGCCCGCTTTTTGGAGACCTTTTTTTAGACCGCAATCCGGCCACGGGCTGAGAGAGCTGGCTGTGACATCCGCTCCCCGTCCGAAGCGTTTTCCCTCGGTATTGCTCCGGTCGAAACCCCTTGAAAACAGCAAACTTTGCCCCGTTGACACCCCCTGGGGCCTCTACTATCCTTCATAGCTCTGTATGAAACCACGACCGGAACTGCGGTGAAAACTTACACCCCTAAAGAAGGTGACATCCAACGTGAGTGGTGGGTCGTTGACGCCGAAGACAAGACGTTGGGTCGATTGGCTACGAAGGTTGCCAGTATTCTTCGCGGCAAGCACAAGCCTATGTTCACCCCGCACTTGGACGTGGGGGACTACGTGGTGGTGGTCAACGCCGAGAAGGTCGCTCTGACTGGAAACAAGGCAGATCAGAAGACCTATTTCAGGCATTCCGGATACATGGGCAACGAAAAGCACATTCCGTTCCGTCGTATGATCGAGCGACATCCCGACCGGGTTATCGAGTTAGCGATCAAGGGTATGCTCCCGAAGAATACGTTGGGACGGCACATGAGGCGGAAGTTGAAGGTTTATGCCGGTGCGGAGCATCCGCATCAGGGGCAGCAGCCCCAACACCTCGACATCTGATTAGCATCGGAAGGGATTGATGGCGGATAAGAAGATCCAGACCGTAGGCCGGCGGAAGACCGCCGTTGCCCGGGTCACTTTGATACCAGGTAATGGTGAGTGGGCTGTTAACACCCGAGAGCTCTCCGAATACTTTCCTCGCCGTACCCACCAGCAGAGAGTGGAAGAGCCGCTCATCGCTGCGGATTTGCATGGGCAGTTCGACGTCCGGGTGCGTGTGCGGGGCGGAGGTCAGACTGGGCAAGCCGATGCGGTTCGCATGGGGCTCGCCAGGGCACTCGTCGAGCACGACGAGGACTTGCGATCCCTGATGAGGTCTGGTGGCTTCCTCACCCGTGATTCCCGTAAGGTTGAGCGAAAAAAGCCGGGGCGTCCGAAAGCCCGTAAGCGCTTCCAGTTCTCTAAGCGTTAGGCTCGACGAACCCCAAGGATAGGAACCGAACGTTACATGGAGCAACAGGAGCAAATAGGGCTGAACGAGCTTCTCGAAGCTGGCGTTCACTTTGGACACCAGACGCGCCGATGGAACCCGAAGATGCGCAAATTCATCTTCGCCGAGCGCAACGGCATTCACATCATCGATCTGCGTAAGACGTTGGATCGACTCATCGCCGCGCAGGAAGAGATCCGCCAAGTGGTCCTGTCCGGGGAGCGTGTCTTGTTCGTCTGCACGAAGGGGCAGCTTCGCGCTGTCATCGAACAGGAAGCGGAGCGCTGTGGTGCCTTCTACGTGACGGAACGCTGGCTCGGTGGCATGCTCACCAACTTCCAGACCATTCGAAAGCAGATCCGTCGGCTTCACGAGTTGGAGCGCGGCCAAGAGGAGAGTGCCTTCGAGTTCTACACCAAAAAGGAGCGACTCCTTTTGGATCGGGAGCGCCTCAAACTCGATAAGTATTTGTCCGGCGTGAAGGACATGTCCCGCCTTCCGGGTGCGCTCTTCATCGTCGACGTCAAGCGAGAGGCCATCGCGGTGCGTGAGGCCGCGCGTCTCGGGATTCCAGTGATCGCCATCACCGATACGAATGCCAATCCCGACCTCATCGAACATCCGGTACCGGGTAATGACGATGCCATCCGCTCGGTCGGTTTGATCACTAGGGCCATTGCCGAATCCGTTCGCGAGGCGAGCACGCAGGTGCCGGAGGAGCAGAAACGGAAGGTCCACGAGGCCCAGGCCACGACTTACTCAACCGAGACAGGCGAGACTACGGAAGCTCCGAACCGCGCTGTCAAGCGCCGCAAGCGAGTTCCTCGGCCCGACGTCGTCGAACGGGAACGTCCACAGGCTGCTACCTCCGCCCCTAAGGAGGCAGATGCAGCGACAGAAGATGCAGGTTCTCCCGGCGCGGGGGGAGACGAGACCACTGCTGGCAGTACCGCTGAAGCGGTGCCCGCTGTCGAGGCAGACGCTGTCGATGAGAGCAAAGATGCGGATACGTCACCCCCCGCCAAGGGTGAGAGTGATGAAAAGAGTGCGCCAGATGCGGAACCCGACGAGGTCCAAGCCAAGTCCTGACGCCCGCATAGACCGTTTTGGTAGTGGAGTCGAAGAGGCGGGGCCGTTGGACGCTCCCGCCTCTTTCTCATAGATGGATGGATTGGTAGAAAAGGGTTGGAATATGAAGAACGCTAACGAGCGATAAGCCACACAATGTCGATTTCTGCTAAGGAGGTAAAAGCCCTCCGGGACCGAACCGGAGCCGGTATGATGGACTGCAAGAAGGCCCTTCAAGAGACTGGAGGTGACCTGGAGGCTGCCATCGATCTGCTCAGAGCCACAGGGGTGGCCAAGGCCGCGAAGCGGTCGGGAAAGTCAGCTAACGAGGGTACGATCGGCTTCTACGTTCACTTCGATAACCGTACTGCGGTGATCGTAGAACTGAACTGCGAGACCGACTTTGTCGCGAATACGGAGGACTTCCAGCAACTCGCGAGGAACATCGCCCTTCACGTCGCATCACAGGCTCCCCTTGCCGTCAGCCCGGATGACATTCCTGAGGAGACGATCGCTCGTGAGCGAAAAGTGTATCGGGAGCAGGTGAAGGAGGCCGGCAAGCCTGAAGACATGGCGGACAGAATCGTGGAAGGTAAGCTCGGAAAATTCTTCAAGGAGAACACACTGCTTTCGCAGCCCTTCGTGAAAAATCCCGATAATACGATCGGCGAGTTGATCACCGAGATGTCGGCGAGGACCGGGGAGAAGATCGAGGTGGCTAACTTCGCGCGCTTGAAAGTGGGTGAGAGAGCTTGAGTATGGAGTTGGGTCCAGACGCATCGCTGAAATATGAGCGTGTTCTGCTGAAGCTTTCCGGTGAGGCACTCGCCGGCGAGCGTGGGTTTGGGATCGAACCGGCGGTAGTCGATCGGCTCACCGACGAAGTGAAGGCCGTCCACGAGATGGGTGTCAGTCTCGGCCTCGTTATCGGTGGCGGAAATATCGTGCGAGGCGCGCTGGCCAGCCAAAAGGGAATGGATCGGGTCCAGGCGGACTATATGGGCATGTTGGGCACCATCATCAACGCGCTGGCCGTGCAGGATCTTCTCGAGCGCAAAGGTGTTGCGACCCGGGTCATGACTGCGATCCGGATGGAAGAGGTGGCGGAACCCTACATTCGTCGAAGAGCGCTCCGCCACATGGAAAAGGGTAGGGTCGTGATCTTCGCCGGAGGAACCGGAAGCCCCTATTTTTCGACGGACACCACGGCCGCATTGAGAGCGATCGAGATGGGGTCGCAAGTGGTCATCAAGGCCACCAAGGTCAAGGGGATCTACAGTGCCGATCCGGTCGAAGACCCCTCGGCAGAGTTTTTCCCGGCGATTACCTTCAAGGAAGTTGTACAAAGAGAGCTGGCGGTTATGGACGCGCCTGCGGTGTCGCTGTGCAGGGAGAATGATCTGCCGATCATCGTCCTCAATCTCGAGGACCGAGGCGCGGTTTCGGCCGCTATTCGAGGAGAGCGGGTAGGAACGTTGGTTTCCTGAGGGTTCTGGGCGATGCTTCGCCCCTCCTCGCCTCGAAAACACAATCGGAGAGGTGGCCATGTCGTTGAAGGAAGCCGAAGAGCGGATGGAAGACGCCGTCGAGGCGTTGCGCCGCGAGTTTGCCGCTGTCCGTACTGGCAAAGCCAGTCCGGCGCTGCTCGATACCGTTCGCGTTGACGCCTACGGTTCCAAGATGCCTCTCAACCAAGTCGCCAACGTTTCGACGCCCGAAGCCTCGTTACTTGTCGTCCAACCGTATGACAAGGCTTTGCTCGAGGATATCGAGAGGGCCATTCACACGGCGAATCTCGGGCTGAATCCGGCCAACGACGGGAATCTGATTCGTGTTCCCGTTCCTCCATTGACCGAGGAACGCCGGAAGGAATACGCCAAACTTCTTCACCAGATGACGGAGGAGGCGAGGATCTCCGTGCGGCACGCCCGCAAGGTAGGCAACGACGAGATCAAAGTCGCCATCAAGGAACACGAGACCAGTGAGGATGAGGGTTTTCGGCAACTGGAGAAAATTCAAGAACTGACAAACCACTACTCGTCGTTCCTCGACGAGATGTTGGAAAACAAAGAGAAGGAGGTGATGGCCATCTAGCTCTTCGCAGACCGCCTTGGATTCTGTGACCAGCCGTCCATCACTCGTCATGACGCCTACGACGCCTACTACGCTCTTACAAGAAATTCTGCTCGACGGCCAGATGCCCCAACATGTGGCGATCATCATGGACGGGAACGGGCGTTGGGCGAGCAGTCGGAGCCTACCTCGGGCCGCTGGGCACAGGGAGGGAATGAAGGCCGTTCGTGACGTGGTCGAAGGTTCGGTCGACGCGGGCATCGAGGTCCTCACGCTCTTCGCATTCTCCACCGAGAACTGGCAGCGCCCTCGTGCCGAAGTCCTTGCGCTCATGGGCCTGCTCCGATTCTTCATCGCCAAAGAGACCGGGGACCTGAAGGACAAGGGTGTTGAAGTCCATATTCTCGGCGACGTGGACGCGCTGGACCCCGCGACCGGGGCTGCTGTGGATGGAATCATGGAAGTAACGGCCGGTGGCGCGAAGCTCCGCCTCAACCTCATGATTTCGTACTCCGGCCGGGAGGAGATCTTGAAGTCGTGCCGGCAGCTGGTGGAGCGTGTGAGCAGGGGCGATCTCGATCCAGCAGACATCGATGAAGCGGCGTTCGAGGAGGGCCTCTTTACGCCCGGACTTCCTGACCCCGATCTTCTCATCCGAACGTCAGGGGAGTTCAGGATCAGCAACTTCATGCTCTGGCAGCTTGCGTACACGGAATTGCACTACACATCCGTGCTCTGGCCCGACTTCTCGCGAGAAGATCTCTTTCAAGCCGTGCTGGACTACCAGGAGCGAGATCGTCGTTTCGGTCGGGTTACGGTCGGCTAGCCCAATGGCGTGGAAATCACTGAAGGGAGAGCTTGCTAGCCGACTGGCGGTGGCGGCCATCGGAATTCCTCTGGCGGTCCTGATCATTTATCGCGGTGTATGGACGCTCGGCATTCTGATGGCCCTCGTGGCCGCACTAGGGGCACGCGAGTTCTACAGCGTGGCGGCCCGTGAAGCCAAGCCGCTCGTCGGGCTCGGAGCCGCCCTTTCGGCGGCACTTCCGCTTGCGGCGTCGTTTCACCCGACGTTTAGGGAGTTCGCACCCGTGGCGTTCGGACTCGTGGCGGGGACGACGCTCGTGGCGCTGGCACTCGTCGTTTGGCTTCGGTGGCCGGGGGGACATCCGTTGGCCGCTAGCTCGAGCACCGTCATGGGCGCCCTGTACACGGGAGGGACCTTGGCCTTTTGGGTCCTTCTGCGGGCCCTTCCCGAGCAGATGTCCGGCCAGGCTACGGCCTTTCATGGGGCCGCCTTACTGATCTTCCCGATGACGGTAACCTGGTTAGGCGACACGTGTGCGTATGCCTTCGGATCGAGGTGGGGAAGGGCCAAGCTCATCGTGGCCGTGAGCCCGCGAAAAACGGTCGTCGGCGCTGTCGGGGGGTTGGTCGGCTCCATGGTGGCCGGAGGTGTGTATGGGTGGCTTTGGCTTTCCGGTGGACCCGCACTTGATATCTCCTGGCCAATGGCGGCCGCCCTGAGCGCTCCCATCGCGATGGTCGGACAGGTTGGAGACCTGGCCGAGTCGGTGCTCAAGCGGGAGGCCGGCGTCAAGGACTCGAGCAAGTTGCTTCCCGGCCACGGAGGGATATTGGACCGCCTGGACGCAGTTTTCTTCTCGGTGCCCTTCACCTACGGCCTCCTATTCGTGATGCGGCCCTGGCTATGAAGAATATCGCTGTCCTGGGATCGACGGGCTCGGTTGGCCGAGCCACGCTCTCCGTAATCGCGCGCCACGCAGATCTCTTTCGGGTGGTGGCTCTTTGTGCCCACAGGTCGACGGAAGCTGTGGCCGCCCAGGTACTAGAACATGGTGTTCCTGTGGCAGTCATCGTCGATCCAGACGCCTTGGAGGAGGTGGACGACCTCCCGACTGCCGAGTGGAGGACCGGAGCCGAGGCGGTCATCGAGATCGTCACTGACCCGAATGTAGATGTTGTCGTAAACGCCATCGTGGGCGCTGCGGGTCTCGAGGCAACCCTGTCGGCTCTCTTGGCGGGAAAGCGGCTCGCTCTTGCGAACAAAGAATCTCTGGTCGCCGGGGGACCCCTCGTGATGGCCGCCGCCGAAGAGGGCGGCGGTGAGTTGATTCCGATCGATAGTGAGCACTCGGCTATTCTGCAGTGCCTGAGGGGTCACGATTCGGCGTCTGTTGCCCGAGTGGTGCTCACCGCGTCCGGCGGGCCCTTTCGAGGGTTCACAGATGAGGAATTGCAGGGAGTTGGTCCCGAGGAAGCCCTTCGACACCCGACGTGGAAAATGGGCGCGAAGGTCACCGTCGACTCGGCGACGCTGGCAAACAAGGCTCTAGAGGTCATCGAAGCTCACTACCTCTTTGGGGTCGACTACGACAAGATCGACACCGTGGTTCACCCGGAGTCGATCGTGCATTCCTTCGTGGAGTTTACGGACGGATCGGTGCTTTCACAGCTCGGATTTCCGACGATGGAACTCCCTATCCTATATGCACTTTCCCATCCTGGACGCGTCGCCGACCCGATCCTCAGGACCTTCGACCCCGTGCAGTCATCTCCCCTCACCTTTGAAGAAGTGGACCGAGACCGATTCAAGCTCTTCGCCCTCGGCGTCGGAGCGGGCGTGCGTGGCGGCACAGTACCTGCGGTGTTCAACGCGGCGAATGAGGTGGCCGTCGGCGCCTTTCTCTCTCGAGAGGTGCGTTTTTTAGAGATGGCAGATGTGGTGGCGCACGCGCTCGAAGTCGTTCCACGAAGGAACGTAGTGACGGTGAATGACGTATTGCAGGCGGATTCGGCAGCGCGTCACGCGGCCCGGGAGTTCGTGTCCTCCCCCCCATCGATGGCCTGTGGCTAATCGAGTGACCCACACGATAACGAGAGTCGGTGCGTCCGACCGACCCACGAGAGGGATATTGGAGACCGAATGACGGTTTTGGCGACGGCGATTGTTCTGGGTGTCTTGATCTTTGTCCATGAGTTGGGGCACTTCCTCGCGGCCAAGGCGGTGGGCATTGAAGTCCAGCGCTTTTCGATAGGGCTCGGCCCAAAGATTTTCGGCTTCCAGAGGGGCGACACCGAATATGTCGTGAGCTGGATCCCACTCGGCGGTTATGTGAAGATGGGTGGGATGGACGATGAGGTGATGGAGCGCATGGAAGGCGGTCCCCAAGGCGAGCCCCGAGAGCCGAATCCAAGAGACTTTGACGGCAAGCCGATCTGGGCGCGGGTCTTCGTCATCTCGGCGGGGGTCATAATGAACATGGCGTTTGCCTTCACCGTCTACACCGGGGTGAACGCCGTTTGGGGCCTTCAGGAAATCGCCCAGGATCGGATCGGTCGAGTTGACGTGGAGCTACTCCCGCCCGGAGCCGAAGCGCTGGCTGACTTGGCCGTTGGTGCACGGCTGACCTTCGTTGGAGAGCGGGAGGTGGAGCATTGGGGTGACGTGCGAGATGGCTTTCTCGAGGCTCCTTCCGGGCCATTGACTGTTGTCACCACGGAGCCCTCGGCCGAAGTCACCATCGATGTGACTAGGGACCCAGCAAACGCCGCTCAGATCCTGAGGGCCATGCCACGATGGATTGAAGCCGAATTCGGCTCCATCAATCGCGGGTCACCCGCCGAAAGAGGGGGCCTCGAAATGGGGGACCGGGTTCTCTCGGCGAATGGCATCCCGGTTTTGAACTGGTACGACTTCGTCGAGGTCGTCGCAGCACGTCCGGGCCTCAGGACAGAACTCTCACTCGAGAGGCGGGGTGGTTCGCTTACTCGTTTCGTGACACCAGACGAGGTTTCCCGGGAGGATCCCGAAACGGGTGAGACGGTGCAGGTCGGCCAAGTCGGCATTTTCGCTCCGCGGGAAGAAGTGATCTATCGTGCCGTCTCCTTCGGACGGTCGCTTCGACTCGGATATGCCGAGACCATTGGGATCAGTCGGCTGATTCTGGGCTTCCTTGGCGACCTTGTCACAGGGGGGGTGTCACCGAGGGAAGTTGGGAGCATCATGACCATCGGGGCAGCGTCGGGCCAGGCAGCGCAACTGGGCTTGCAGACGTTCCTCCGCTTCATGGCCTTGTTTTCGGTGAATTTGGCGATCCTCAACTTACTCCCGATTCCAATTCTGGATGGTGGCCATCTCGTGTTCTTGGGCATCGAGGCGGTTCGCGGCAAGGCCCTGTCGGTAGAGCAGAGGCTGCGCTGGAGTCATGTCGGATTCTTGATCGTCATGGGCATCATGCTCTGGGCACTCTCGAACGACATTCTCCGACTATTCGGAATCTGAGCCTGAGGTGGGTCAGGCGCCCCGACCCACTTTCCGGTTCATGGCCGCTTCCCGGTCGCTGCCCTCCTAGAGTAAGCTGAGTTGTGCGGGTCCTGTGCGTCTCCGGAGTTCCTCGATATCGATGAATTCAGTGGGCTCACTCTGAAGGGCTACATCCAAGAATCCCTCGAAGCCCTTAGCGCGGAGTGCATCGCCCACGACTTGGGTCGCCAGGTCGGGGCGGTTGCACTCCTGGGACAGATGCGCAAGCAGGACTCCCGTGAGGCGTGAATGCAACAACTCGCAGGCAAAGCGGGCAGCGGCATGATTCGAAAGATGGCCATGGCTCGAGGCGATGCGTTGTTGCACCGACCACGGATAGGGGCCATTGCGGAGGAGGACTTCATCGTGGTTCGCCTCCAGAATGAGAAAATCGGACCCGTTGAGCGCTAGGCGAATTTGGGCGGTGGGGCGGCCCAGGTCCGTGGCTACGCCGACCCTAGTGTCGGTTTCCTCGTCCACGAGAGCCACGGCCACAGGATCTGCAGCGTCGTGAATCGTCAGGAACGGCTCAATCCTGATCTGGCCGATCGTGAACGGGCTCGCCGCTTGATACGCCACGACCGGCTCGTCGCCACGGAATATCTTCGGACACGCAGCAAGCGTACGCGGCGTGACGTAGACCGGAGTTCCATGGCGTCGACTAAAGACACCGGCCCCACGAGTATGGTCACCGTGATCGTGGGTGATCACGATCGCGTGGATCGATTCGGGAAGGAGCCCCACGCACGCGAGCCTCCGTTCGAGATCTCGACCGCTGAAGCCGGCATCAACCAGGACTCTCGTTCGGCCGGCCTCAACGAGAATAGAGTTACCTGCGCTTCCGGTTCCGAGGACGCAGACCTTCACGGGCTCACGCGCGTCCTTCTCCACGCTTCTGAAAGAACAGTCCTTCCGCCGACCGTGAGCGCAGCGTCCCTTCGGGACATTGCTCGCTCCGCAGTCTCCAGAAATCGATCGATATCGTATTCGCCCGGTGCTTCTCCTCCGCCCCAGCTGAAAGGGAGGACGGACACGGGACACATCCCGCCACCGAAGATGTTGCTGCCAGCACCCGCGACGCATCCCGTCGGCAACAGTGTTCCGATGCCAGTCTTGACGTGGTCTCCAAGGAAACAGCCGACCTTGATGCGTCCTGTATCAACCGGACCATCCCGGGTGGTCACTCGGACGGTCCCGTAGTTGTTCTTGAGGTCACTATTCGTCGTGAGCGCGCCCAGGTTGACCCACCGGCCGAGATAGGAGTGCCCAATGTAGCCATCGTGGGCCTTGTTGGAGTACCCCAGTAGAACTGAATGTTGTACCTCGCCTCTTACATGGCAGATGGGGCCTATACTGACGTTTCCGATGGCACCGCCTAAGATCTGGGTGCCCCGTCCAATGAAGGCTGGACCTGCCACACGGGTGAACGCCGAAATACGCACCCCGTCCTCGAGACGTATGGGCCCGTGAGTCACATCGAGATGGACTCCGGCCTCCACATGAACCTCGTGCCCGAGTGATATCTTCTCTGCTCCGGAAACGTGAACTCCACCCGAGAGCGTGGATACACTCTCGGGGAACACGTGAGTGGCGTCGGAACAGATCTGATTCCCGTTGTCCTCCATCAACTCCCAAGGGCTTTCCAACACCCGTCCGGGAAGCTCAACGGCTGGAAACCCGGGATCGGAAGTCTCGGGCTCCAGGACACTGACTCCCTCCGGCAGCACAGAGCCTGCGGGAAGAACCCACCCCACGACGTGGCCATCCATGATCAATGTGGTTGGACCCTCGACGTCCGGCGCAGTGCCGAGAACCGGCACCGCTCGGCTGGAAAACAGGATCTGTGGCTCGTCGATGTCGAGCCCGGCACTCGTGAGGACCGGGGGAGCCCCATCCTCTTCAAAGCCCGCTAGTGCCGGCTCCACCAACTGACCGGCACAGGCTGTTCCCCAGAATTTTTCAGCTCTTTCGCGGAGGAGCAGACACCCGAACATCAGTTCGCCGGCTGGTCTCGTCAGCGCGAACGGCGTCCAGTTGCGGGCCTGCCGATCGTCGAACAGAAAGAGTGCCATCAGGCGGTCCCATCCCGTACGTCCTCGGGAAGCATCTCCAGGAGGTCTTTTAGGTGCGCGGCGAGATTCGTACGGGTAACCAGGACCTTGCCGCCCGACTGTACGACGATGAGGTCGTCGACGCCGTAGGTGATCACCGTACCCTCTTCCGCATAGACCACGTTGTCCGTGCCATCGAGAACGTGACCTGACCCAACGACGACGTTTCCGTTCGAGTCTGGTTCACGACTCCTAGCCAGCGCCTCCCACGTTCCCACGTCGTCCCATTCGAAGTTCGCGCGGACCGAGCAGACTCGGGTACTCCTCTCGAGCACGGAGACGTCGACCGAAAGGGCTGGCACTTGCGCGAAGAACTCCTCAGGCGATGAGCGATCGAGTAGAGGCAAGTGAGCACCGATTTCGGGTGCGATGGCCCTCAACTCGGAGAGTACCGTCGAGGCCCGCCAGACGAAGATGCCGCTGTTCCAGAGATGCCCGGACTCGATGTATTCCTGCACTGTGTCATGATCAGGCTTCTCTCTGAAGGATGCGACGGTGAAGGCCGTGTGCTTCGACGCCCCCTCGAGCTCGACTCCGGGTTCAATATACCCGTAGCCCGTTTCTGGACGGGTTGGGGGCACTGCGATCGTGAACAATTGCCCGGTGCTTTCCGCAAGTGCTACCGTTTCATGGAGAAGCTCGACGAAGGCCGACTCTGGCTGGATAACGTGATCGGCATGGATGGACACGATCACGGCCTCCGGGTCCACTTTGGCCGTCTCCCACGCTGCCCAGGCCAGGGCGGGCCCCGTACCCTTTGCCTGGGGTTCCACCATGAAGACGCTCTGGTCCAGGTCGGGCACCGCCCTGAGGAGCGGTGCCTTGAGTGCTTCGCCGGTCAGGATCTTGATCCGTTCGTCGGGGGCCAACAGTCGAGCCCGGCGCACGGCATCCACGATCATCGGTCGGTCGGATGTAAGGGGAAGCAGTTGCTTGGGGCGTGCCGGTGTGCTCGCCGGCCAAAAACGACTTCCTATTCCGCCGGCGAGGATCGTGACGAACAGGTGGGGGTTAGGCTCAAGACTCGTCGAGGATTTCTGTGATTCGGGCAAGGAGTTTCTTGGGGCTGAAGGGCTTGGTCAGAAAGTCGTTTGCTCCCAGCGACAGCGCGGCCTGTCGGTCCGCATCCTGGCCCTTGGCGGTGAGGATAACCACCGGTGTCGACTTCAACCGTTCGATCCCACGGATCTGCTCGAGCACTTCGAGCCCCGTTGCTCCGGGCATCATGATATCCAGAAGGATCAGATCGTAGTGCTCGGTTCCCGTGACGGCTTCCAGCGCGGCCGTGCCATCCGGTCTCGTGTCGACCTCGAACGAGCCTGACTCCAGGACGGTCTTGAGGATGCGCCGAATATGTGGCTCGTCGTCGGCGACGAGGATACGCCCTCGCAGGGCTGAAGTTTCCGCCGCGTTCTGCATGGATTTCGGCTCTTCTTCGGAGCGGGCTCGGCGCGGGAACCTACCCGGCAGACGGTGTAGAAGTCAAGGAACGTCAGGGGCTTCGAGCCTTGACGTAGCGGTTGCTTCCGGCAGTATTCGTCCTTCACAGGAACAGCGAGACGCCCAGTTGAACACAGAGTTCAGTGCCTATCGGTCGGTCACACCCTATGTCGCCGTCGCCGCGATCTTCAGTCTGACCGCTGCAGCGTGCGGGAGCAATCCATTCGAGCTGGTATGGGAGACGTCTGGGTTGGACACGGCGTTGATCTATTCGTTGGCTCGACCCGAACTCAACCTCCCTTCCGCGTTCGATTTCTCCGCGCATAGACCACTTAGGGTCGAGGCGCCTGGCTCGACGGGTTCTTGGGATCTGGTGCTCGATACCCAGGGAGGGGAACTCGTTATCCTCCCTCCGGGAGCTCTGGGCATAGATAGCGAAGCGGGGATCGTGCCTTTTCCCGGTCTCCGGTTCGATGAGTTGAGCGAGGCCCCGAAGGACACGACATTGTATAGCACCGACGAGCCCATCCCTCTCACGGCCGGCACGTCGTACGTCGTCCGCACGCACCGTGGCCCGGATCGCTTCGGGGTCTTGTGCGTGTTCTACGGCAAATTCGAAACTCTGAAAATCGACCCGGCGCAAGGAACAGTGACGTTTATCTACCAGGTGAATCCGCTCTGTGGAGAACGACAACTCGTCCCGACCCCCGACGGTTGAGTGCTTGATATTCGGAGGCTTCGGACCGAGACCGAATCCGTAAAGCGGGCCCTTGCGCGCCGGGGTGCGGACGGACTCGTGGAGGCGGTTGATGAGGTTCTCGGTGTAGATGAGCTACGGCGCTCGATGCTGGCCGAGGTCAATGAGCTGAAGGCTCAGCGCAACGAGGTTTCGAAAAAAATCGGCGAACTGAAAAGGGAGGGCGCCGACGACGCCGACCCGAT
>Ga0310123_10000227_pt1 | contig 50498 bp, 39 predicted proteins | sample CB6_AW_1057_MG_FD_203505 | JGI IMG/M metagenome (GOLD analysis project Ga0310123, IMG submission 203505) | Marine microbial communities from Western Arctic Ocean, Canada - CB6_AW_1057 | ecosystem: Environmental > Aquatic > Marine > Oceanic | place: Canada: Western Arctic Ocean | collected... | reverse complement strand
GGCGTCCCAGGCGATACCATTCAGAACCGCTTCGCGGTTCCGGCGAATCGCCCGCGGGAACAGACCTTTGAGTTCCAGCCAGCCTGTCACAGCGCCCGACTGTGGATCGATGCGAGCAATCCTGGACGAATACCAAATGTTGGCCAGGACCTCGCCGTCAACATATTCCAACTCATTCAATTTGCTGACCGACCGAATTCCGGAACGTATTCTGAGTTTTCGGACGACTCTCCACGTATTCGGATCAATAAAACGCAGCACAGCCGTCCCGTCACTGATGATCAGGTGCTCACCGTCATAAGTGATGCCCCAACCCTGTTTGAGGGACGCATCAATCTCACGATAGCCGACTGTACCCTGACGGGCCAGGGTATCAGCATCGTAGATGATCAGATATCCATTCTCCCAGGTGAGTTGGATGATTCGGTTGTTCCAGACGGTCACGCCTTCACCAAAGACATTTTTGTCAAGGTGAACATGCGCAGTGACCCCCCCGGTCCCAATGTTGACTCGCCGAAGCGACGACTGCTGGTATCGCCCGGTGCCTTCGAGCAGTTCGCCATTGTGGAAAACGAGACCCTGGCTGAATGCTCGTGAATCATGTGGGTATTCGGCAACTTTGGAGACACGCGTCACGGGTGGCGCGGCGACTGATGTTTCTGTCGACATGAGGGCAACCGTGGCGACGACGATCACAACAGCCAACAGGGCACACGCAGGCACTAATTGCCGCCAGGTTCGCTTGTGTTGCCCACCAAGATGCTCGCTGGCCGTCCACACAGATTGCTCCTCTCACCTAGGAAACTAACAGGTCGACCGAGGCTGAATACACAGGCAAACCCGGCAACAAAATCCCGCATCGACGTGTCGTGCCGGCCAGGCCATCCCAGAATACTGAGACGAGTGTTTAATGCACTCATTAACACGAGCAGCCGATCACTTGCCGGATACTCCATCTGCCGGTTCGTCGTCTCCGTGGTTTTGTTGACCATCATCGTCGTGATCGTCGTGATCGTCGTGGTCTACATGATCGTCACCATGCTCGCTATGGTCATGATCGTCATGGCCGAAACTGCCCCGGAAGTCCTGGCCGTCCAGTGTCACATGGAAGTGTCCATACAGATCATCCTCTGCCTTGATTTCCGGTGGAACCTCAGAGCCGGCGATGACGAAGCGTGAGCTCGTCTCGGCGGTTTCACCTTCAAGCGGTAATGGAGTGGAATCAAGATGCAGTTCATCGTCACCTTTCTCCAGTTCAAATACCAAGCCTTCTGCGGGATGGCCTTCACCAATAGTTGCCCCATAAAAATACAGGGTGATGTCTCGAGTATCCTCATCGAACAACATTTCCGCGTGATGTGCATGAGTTGCATCGAACTCAATCACATGTCCTCCATAAGCTCCTGCGTGCTGGTGATGGCCTGCGGGACTGTTTTCGCTCAGAGGAGCTTCTTCGTAGGTGCTGAATTGCTCGGAAGAATCGCAGCCAGCGACTGCCAGAAAGCTGCAGAACGTGAGTTTCATCCATTTGTGCGACATGTCGATTTCCTGTCGTTTCTATGTGTAGTACTGAGTCGGCCAGATGTTTTAAGTTTGTGTGAACTCCGACAAATTCTAGTACAGCGATATGGAAGGTAAAGGGGCTGGACTACACGATCCTGATGCGATCACTCACACCGGTATCCCCCCATGTGTGAATTGCCGACCGCGGGTCTGAACAAACGAGGCCTGATTACCGAACGTACTGCAGCCACCATCAGTCTTTACCACAATGACTCAGGTCAGTGGCCGGCGGCTCTGAATCTCGAAGGACATGGCGTTATTCCCACGGACCTGAGTCGTGTGTTGAGACCCGGTGGATCATTTTTCCGTGTGACGCCAGAGCGTGTCGAATCCGGGAAAGCATCGGGCCGACGGTGTTAGCTGCCACGCCCAGTACCCGAGAGATCTCCTGGTAGGACAGCCCTTCCCAGTAAAAGAGACGAATGACTTCGCGAGATTCCGGGTTCAGTCGTTGCATCAGGGACTCAACTTCATCGCGGTCGGAGACATTCAATTCCGTCGACTCTGTTGCCTGCTCCACCGCCGAACTGTGTGCAGTGACATGACCAAGAGCCGCGGCGTATCGCCGTTGAGTCAGCTTCCTCAGGACGATTCGGCGTACGACTACCGTGAGCCACGTGGCCAAAGACGACCGACCACGAAAACTCCGCAGTGTTGCCATGCGACGATCAACGAGCGCGGCAAATACATCTGCACATAAATCGTCTTCGTCGTCACAAGTCAGCTTGAGACTGTGTGCATGTGACGTGTGGCGAATCACCTGCATCACCAGCCCGGCATAACAATCCAGAAAAATATCCCAGGCGCTTTCACTGCAAGCCAGCAGGTCTTTGATCAATCTTCGGTCAGTTTCGGAGAGTGGCATGACGACCACGCTGAATCATAGCGGCGGGGTGACTTGGTTTGACTGGCTCGCTGGGCCACAGAACGTGTCGGGGTATTGTGAGGAATTTCGGCATTCACGAACAGTTCGATTGCATGTCACGAGCTGCATCAAGCCATCCCTCACAATATGTAATACGCAGTATCCGCTTGGGGTTACGTTCCAATTTGTGGCGAATTGGACGAATTTATTATGCTTGTGACTTCCAACAGAGGCAACCTGTGGTTCCGGAATCGGCTGATTCAGCCGATCATGTTGGAACAGATTCATGGTGTTTCGCTGCGATGCCAGCAGTTGGCGGGCTGAAGATGACACGACTTCCGGGAATGTCATTTTCTGCGGACAGTGATTTGGAGACTGTGTCTCAATTTGGTACAGATGCCTTTGGTGGGGTGTCTCGGTTGGAAAAAGCCGAAGTAGATTTCATACAACTCGGCAATTCAGGGAGCCGGCAAACCCTGAGCTGGAACGGGTGCAACACGGCCCGGCCACAGCGGGACACACAGCTTTCGGTGTTGGAGTGTGCCGAAACCTGATTTCGTCATGATGGAAAGGGTGTCAAAATGACCCATGTTGTTGCTGAACCTTGTTTCAACTGCAAATACACGGACTGCGTTGTTGTGTGTCCGGTTGAGTGCTTTTACGAGGGTGAATCGATCCTGGTGATTCATCCGGATGAATGTATTGATTGCGAAGCCTGCGTACCGGAGTGTCCGGTTGAAGCAATCTTCCATGAAGACAATCTGCCGGAGGAATGGAATGGATATACCGAGCTGAACGCAGAAATGGCGAGCCAATGGCCGGTGATTACTGAGCAGAAGACGTCGCTGGCAGAGACCGGCGGTGAGTGTCCGTCCGCCAGCTAGTTCCTGTTCGCACAGCGTTTCGAAGGCCTCTCAAGCAGATACGCGAACACTGTAACACGGGTTCGGACTGCCTGATCAACCCCCCGACAATTGAAAAGGTCCTTCGGAAACTCCGAAGGACCTTTTTTGTGTTGAGTCGAGCGTCGTCTGTCTTCTGGGGAGTCTCGCGTGACGATGGCATCCGTTTGCTGATAATGTGAACGGTCCGTCGAATGATGGTGGGCAGGGGACAGCTCGCTCAGTGATTCCGTATTCTGCTCCGGCTGCAGACACCCACTTCGGACGACTCTCAGCAGATCTGTATTGGAATCAGGATTGTCCGGCGTGATATCCTAATTTCTTCAGTTGCATTCATTATGAGCAAAGAACACGTCAATCAAACGTTCAATGAATTTGCTGCTGCTGCTCACCAGCTCATCAGTGCTGTCAAGGCGTTGCGCGATGCCGCTGATGTGCTGCAGCCGCCCGTTTTGGAATCATGTGAATGGTATGAGCTGCTCAGACAAAAACTTGTGCCGCAACTGGGTGCCGAGGCCTGGCTGGTGGTCGCGGTCGTGGGTGGGACGAACATCGGCAAGAGCGTTGTGTTTAATCATCTGGCCGGGTGTCGTGCCAGTGCCACGAGTCCACTGGCTTCGGGGACAAAACATCCGGTCTGTCTCGTACCAAAAGGGTTCACTGATCACCAGGATCTGCAGAGTATCTTCCCGGACTTCCAGCTGCATGAATGGTCAGATGCAGACCAAGCCCTCCGTGAAACGGAAGACCACCAGCTCTACTGGAGAACCGCTCCGGATCTGCCCTCCACACTGTTGGTTCTGGATACACCCGACATCGACAGTGACGTGCGAGTGAACTGGGTACGAGCAGACGCGATTCGTCGTTGTGCGGACGTGCTTATCGCTGTGTTGACTCAGCAAAAATACAACGATGCAGCTGTGAAAGAGTTTTTCCGCAAAGCCGCTGATGAAGACAAGGCCGTTCTGGTGGTTTTCAATCAATGCCTGTTGCCGGACGACGAAGCATACTGGGCTGTCTGGCTGGAAACATTTTGCACGGAAACAGGAGTCAATCCGGAAAGCATTTACCTTATTCCAACTGATCGAGCTGCCGCTGAAGAACTTCACCTGCCATTTTACGAACGCTCATGGCCCCTGCCTGAAGGTGGTCTCCTGGATTCAGCCAGCGAACCTCGCAATCTGCATATCGATCTGTCTAGCCTGAAGTTCCGTGAAATCCGCGTACGGACCTTGAGGGGTTCCATCAGAGAATTGCTCAATATCGAAAACGGTGTTCCACGGTGGATGCAGTCACTGCGAAACGCCAGTGTGGATCTGCAGGCCACATCGGAACGGCTCTCGTCAGACGCGGTGCTCAAAATACGTGACTGGCCGGTTCCACCAACATCATCCTTCGTGGCGGAAATTCGGATCTGGTGGAAGGCTCGTCAGCAAGGATGGGCGCGCCGCATCAACCGGGTCTATGACACACTCAACTCCGGGATTATGTGGCCGCTGAAGTCCGCCCGCAACGCCATTCAGGGTGTGCCCATTGAGCCGATCGTCCAATACCGTGAACGAGAATGGTCTGCGATCCTGACAACAATCGAGGAACTCTTCGACAAGCTGCAATGGATGGCCGAATCCGGCAATGACATGATTCGACCGCGAATTGAAGCGGTGCTGACCGGCGCATCACGGACTGAACTCATTGAGCTGTTGCGCAAACGTCATTTGGCCGTGGACTTTGATACCGAACTGAAAAACGTGGTCAATCAGGAGATGGACCGATTCAGCAGCGACAGCCCGGAACTGTTCGCATTCTATCGTCAGCTGCATCATGTTTCTGCGGCCGTGAGGCCCATGACCAGTGTGGTCCTGTTTAGTCTTGGATTCGGGCCCGCAGGAGAAACCATTGCCCCGCTGGTCGCCAATGCAGCTGCCAACGCCGTGATCCATGTGGTTGCCGACATGGCTGGCGGAGCAACTGCTGCGGTCGCGGGTGATGCAGCGGTGGGAGCAGCCGGTAAAGGCGCCGGAATACTGCAGACCTGGTTTCACAAGCTCAATGGTCGATATACGGAACGCCGTGTGAACTGGCTGACCAGCTTGATTCGCAACGAGATACTGGGCACTCTGCCGGAAGATCTGCAGCGAGCGGCTGCGATTTCCGATTCCGCCGAATGGAAGAATGTCGCCGAATCATTGATGAGAATCGAGCAACTGCTGCAGGAGACACTTGAGTGAACCCTCCATCCACATCGTTTCCACCGTCCGATTCGCGTGACACCCGTGTCAGTCATTCGGTCAGTCCGTCCAGTGCCTCGGGAAGTCTTGAACATATAGCACTGCTGGCAAAGATTGACGACCTGACGGACCGACTGAATCGCTGGGTTGACGATACGCCGGCATGGGAGCCGGCTCGGCGGTCACGATCGCTGGTGTCACGGCTGTTACAGCGAGTTGACGCGGTCCGCTTTCGACTTGAATCACCAATCGTGGTTGCCACATTCGGTGGTACCGGCACGGGCAAGAGTTCACTGGTCAATGCCCTCATCGGTGAGGAAGTGACACGTACCGGACGTCAAAGACCAACCACGAACGTACCCATCCTGCTCATTCATCCGGACCTCGAACCTGAAGCACTGGGCTTTGATCTCTCAGGAATCACTGTTCGCCAAGTGGATTCCCCGCTGCTCCGTGATATCGTCCTCATCGACTGTCCGGATGCGGATACAAGCGAATCAGCTGCGCAAGGCAGTAACCTGGCAATACTGCAAGAGTTGCTGCCGCAATGTGATGTTTTGCTGTATACGTCAACTCAGCAAAAGTACCGCAGTGCCAGAATTGGTGATGAACTCTGTGACGCAGCCGGCGGATGCCGACTCGTTTTTGTGCAGACACACGCCGATCTGGACGAAGATATCCGGGACGACTGGCAGACTTGTCTCTCGCCGAACTACGAAGTTCCGGAAATGTTCTTCGTCAATTCACTGGAAGCCCTTGACGATCAACAGGAAGGCCGTCCGCATCGAGGGGATTTCGGACGGCTAAATCGGCTGCTCGCCGAGCAATTGGATACGTCACGGCGAGTGGAAATCCGGCGAGCCAATCTGATTGAGATGCTGCAGGAAGCTCTGACGGAATGCCGAGCTGACTACGATGCAGGATTGCCAGCGGTGCAACAGTTACAGAAGACACTGGAGACACAACGGCGGCAGCTCAGGGAATCTTTGACGCAGCAATTGACAGATGAATTACTGGTGAATCGTAATCTGTGGGAACGGCGGCTGCTGACTGCCATCACGGACCGCTGGGGGTTCAGTCCGTTTTCAGCCATGCTGCGCCTTTACAATGGTCTCGGAGCATTCATTGCTTCGTTCACCCTGTTCCGCGCCCGTACGTCCGCTCAAATGGCAATTGTTGGTGCGGTCCAGTCAGTACGCTGGGTCAAGTCGCGTACCGAAGAACAGAGTGCAGAGTCTCGACTGGAACGACTGTCAACCTTTGGGATTAATGATCAGCAGCTGCAGGAATCACGTGTTGTTGTGTCGGGTTATGTACGATCGGCGCAAATTGATCTGGACTCCAGTGCAGATTCAGGTGATCTGACAACGTTGAGACAAACGGCGGCGTCACTGGAAGGAGAATTTCTGGGCGATGCACGTCGGGCCGTCGACACGGTGATTGACAATGTGGCTGATCGGCAGTCCCGCATATTGCGACGAATGGCCTACGAAGTCTTCTTTCTGGCCTATGTCGTGTTCCTGCTGGGCCGCATTGGACACAATTTTTTTTGGAGCTCGTTCCTGTCTCCGATCATGGGTGGACGTACAGCACCCGAGGCACTGTTAACGGTTGACTTCTATATCCCAGCACTGCTCTTTCTTGTAATCTGGTCCGTGTTGCTGGTGGTGATGTTTACCGCAGGACTCCGGCGGGGACTGAATCGTCACGTCCGTGACTTCGCTGAATCAATGGCCGGGTCCACTTTGATGCACGGTCTGTTTCCGTCACTGGAAGATGCCTGCGGACGTATTGAAACTGACAGCAAACGTCTATCACAGCTGTTGGATGAAACGCAGGCGTTCCGCCGCAGTCTGGCTGGAGTCGGGCCGTTGCTGGGCGGACGTCGATCAAGTTAATCAAGTGAATCCTGCAACCTGCGGGTTGATGTTGTCCGAAAAGTCCAGCCGGGTATGGATGCAGTGACGGCAGGATCGTACGAGGTCTCAAACGGCGTTCGAAGTTGCTGATTTGGAGAGCTTTGATTCGTCGGTTAGTATCTGTTTAGTGTGCCCTCTGTCCGTCGTGCGCCAACGCTGGTGCAACTCAGCAGCGTCGGGCCACGTTGGAAACCTGAAGGTAAATCCGGACTCGAGCAGGCGTCCCCTACCGCACGATGGCTCTTAAGAATCAGTTCGGTTTCCGTCCTGAGGAAAAATATCCCGATTTCAAGTATCCGCTTTGCTGTCCGGGGTCCAAACCCAACCTGAGTAGCTCAGCTCACCTGAACTGGGTATTCGGCGGAGGATTGAGAGCGGCAACGTTGACGGGACCTTCAAATTACGACCCCTCAACCAGCCAGGAGATGACGCGGGTGAAACCGACATCATGAGTCTATGATCTCACAGCGATTTCGCAGAGAATAACGGCAGTTCATACTCTTTCGGGTGAGGTTGATGACACCAACCGTGTTTCCCGTGAGTTTCCGCGCGAACACACAATTGAAAACTCCTGTCCTGCTGGTCCGTTTTCAGGTCTGCAATTGAATTTCGACAGCATCAGTCTCCGGCTCGCTGACTCTGCACGCCGAGTGCTGTGTGCCGACAGATCAGCTGTCGTGCTGGGACCGGCTGCAGATTTCCGTTTTGTGACGCCGGACTTTGCGTTCCGCATTGGTCCGAGTCACATACTCTCGCTTTCTTGCCCGGGTCGCCGGACTGTCGATGTATTCGCGGAATTCATCACGGACCAGCGTTCGCTGCCCGGGATTTGAATCCAGACCACGGATACGCAGATAGAATCGCGGATTAAGCGGTAAGCGATAAAGCAGAGATCCGATGCGCTCTGGAAAGCTGTACTGAACCACTCGATCCAGAATCTGAAACGGGCTCGATGTACAGTTATTTGTTCCGCAGATGCGGTAAAGGTAATACGGTTCTGAAAGTCCCGCCCGATGACTGCGGAACAGTGATTCCAGAAGTAATTCACGTTTCTCCGCTTCGCTTAGCGGAAGTGCCGGGGATTCCGTAACTGTCTGGTTCTCCACGACCAACCGTTCAAAAACCATCTCGCGGGTCGACAGCATTCGATGCGCGGACAGCAGATTACCACGGAGCCCGTCGATCATGTTGAACTTCACACCATGGGGGCCTGTGACCTCAAGTGAATAAATAAAGTCGTCGGTTTCAGCCACAGGATCAGTCAACGCCTCATCGAACAACTCATAGAGCTGAATTACCGCTCCCGGCCGAAAATGAAATCGAGACTGGACGTGGTTGAGAATTGGCAGTTTTCGTTTAGGCAGGCCCTGCCTGTTCCGCAAGACTTCCGTTCCATGAGGCGTCTTCCGGGTCTTTGCAGCAGAGAAATTAAAGGCCTGGCCATAGACATCGCTGACTCCATTGACCGGAATCACAGCAGTCCGGAACAGGCCTTCATGCAAAAAATAATCAACCGTCAGGTATTCGACATCTGACACTGACAACCCGGTGGAAAGTTGCCGAACAATAACCGATCGACGGCGAGAAAGATCGATCGGCTGACCGCGATAGTGTGACCATTCCGGCATGCGCAGGCCTGGGGCCTTACCGGCAGGAATCAAGAAATCATCGTTCATTGCTGCATCTAACATCAATTCAGGACCTTCGTCCATCGGTGTGACAAGGGACAGCATTGACACAGCGGAAATTCCCCGGATGCTGCTGTTTCTGATGAGTCTGTCACTCCACCCACCGGCAGCAGGCGAATACGAACCCCGGCCTGAACGTCTGCTGGGCTGTTCCAATCGATACACAGACAATGGCGCCGGGAGCACCGGCCACACTATTGATGTTATGTTCATTGTCGCCAGCCACAACATCCGGCTGAATACCGGGATTATCGAGTCAAAGATATTTCAGAAACACCGCCAGGCGTGTCTCATTCGCAAACGCTTTCAGCACGCCGGCACACGATATCTCGCCACCCGAATCGGCATCAATAACTGTAACCTCGCTGGTCATGGCACTGCCGACACATGAATCTTCATTCAAATCTACCTGTGTTCAACTCACTGCGTCAGAAATCGTCAAGCCAGTGCGCGACCTCGTACACCGATGAGCACGGCCGTGCAGATAGTCGGGAATATTTTTCGGACATGCGTTGTCACAAGATTCATCGTGGAGCCACCAGTCCATTCAAGATGTTCAACGATGGAAAGTGAAATAACTGCCAACGTTGTCCCAACCCGACAGGTAATAGAGTGTGGCGCACATGCAGCGTCACCGTCTGCGGCGCAGCTCATACAACATGATCCCGGCTGCCACTGCCGCGTTCAGTGAACCCATTCGACCCAACATTCGAATAGCGACCTGCTGATCACATTTTGACAGCAACACATCATGAACGCCGTGTGCCTCGCTGCCAATGACCAGGGCCGTTGCGGTTGATGCATCGACCTCCCACGCGAACGTGGTTGATTTCTCACTGGCAGCCAGCAGCTGAAAACCGGCATCCTTCAGCATACTGACGGCGTCAAGCAACGGATCTGATCGGACAACTGGAACATGATTGACGGCTCCGGCAGACGCGCGAGCGACCTGAGGAGTCACGCCAATTTGTCCGTTTTCACCGATGATCACTGCGTCGACTGCCATCGCATCACACGATCTCAGAATGGCTCCCAGATTATGGCCATCCTGAATTCGATCACAGATCACAACCAGAGGAGGCAACTGTCCGGATTCTTCACGTTTTTCCAGCAGCCTGTGGAACCCCTGCAGACTACAATACGGAAAAATCGCCATTTGAGCGGCTATGCCCTGGTGATGACGGCTGCCACAGAGTTCCGTGAGTCGTTCGGCGGTGACTTGCTGAACGCTGGATGACCCGTGCGAATCGTGCCGGTGCATGATGTCCGCAAGCTCAGCGGAAACGGCAGGGGTCACACACAGCCGTGTGCAAGGCCAGACACCAGCTTCCAAAACTTCGAACACCACGTGCCGACCTGTCAACCAGTTGCGCTGGTGACTGACGTCCAGTTGTTTTCGGCGTCCGCGCCGTCTTTCCGACATGGTGCATTTCTGATGCGAACTACCAGGTTGCATCATCATTCACATGATCAGCATTTCTGCCCGTCCGGTGTGGCGGCATGCTGAACGATAAGGGGCAGAAATGCCCCAACCTGCAGAGTTCTCACACAGCAGCGAGACCTCTGGCGATGTGTTCCACAGCAGCTGGTGCCATATGGTTAAAATAATCCCACGAGTGTCCACCGGCAGACGTTTGAAAATCGCGTTCATGCATAATACCGGATGACGACAGTTTCATTGCCAGCCGTGAACAACCATCGAACCAATCGGCGTCCTTTGGATCACAGCACAGGAACTGATGTCGCGGCCAGGCCAGAGGGTGCAGGTTAAGTACGACAGTATCCTGACGTGCGTCTTCAGCTGTCTTGTACATTATGTCCAGTGGTAGACCCTGTCCATGCAGCTGATGGAAATCTACGGCAGGTGAAATCGCCGCAACCACTGGAAAGTCGCGCGCATGGCGATACGCCAGCTGCAGAGCTCCCTGGCCTCCCATACTGACGCCCAGCAGAGCGATTCGAGGAGGGCCAATTTGCCACTGCGTTTCAATGAACGGAACAATAGACTCTCGGAGCCACTGCATCGGAGTGACGTCGAAATCAAAGTCCGGGCAAATACAATCCATCCACCAGGACCGCCCACCATCAGGGCACACGGCGGTCAGGTTGTGGTCCTGAAACAACTGAGAAAACACCCGATTCTCAGTCAGTCCAACACCAGCGTGACCGTGAAGAAACAATACACAGCCGGCAGGTTTCTCACTGACAGGACCGAAGACACTCACACGTCGCGCATCCACTTCGACAACGGACCAGCTGGAAACGACGTCCGCCCGCTGAGTCCACGACGGTTTGAAGAATTTTCCAAGGGCTCGAAGCATGAGTCACGGTCAAAGAGAAAATGGAAAACGACGGCAGGCTGTCGGCTGGGGTCGCTGATTGCATCATCTCCGCCAACGCCGGTGTTTCGAGCGTTCAGAGGACGGTTTTTCGCTTTCCACAGATTCAGAAATTGAGTTCATTGATATGAATAAGCCTGCGATTCCATAGAATACTGGCAGAACGTCAGTCCTCCCCGGAGTACGTGATCCGTGATCATTGAAAAGCAGTATAAGTTCTACGCAGCTCATCGAAATGAAATTCTGCAGGACAAGTGCAGCAATATCCACGGCCATCGCTACGGGCTAAAGCTGCATTTTGAAGTCGAACGTGACGGCGACATCAGCACTCTGTTCGGCGAATTCGATGAAACAATCGAACCGTGGCTCAGGCAGGAATACGATCATGGGATGCTGATTAACCGTCAGGATCCCTTGTTCGCCGCCCTGCAGGAATACTGCCGGGCGTCCGGTGAGCAGCTGCGATTCAAAGTGATCAACGGTGCCACAAGCGTGGAGAATCTGGCATGGACGATGTTCAGTGAAGTCACGGAAATGGGCTTCCGGCTAGCGCGAATCGAAATCCAGGAAACCGATACGTCAAACTTTCTGTATACCCGCGATGACTGGACTGAGGACAACCGTCACTTCGCGGATCGCCGTCATGTGAAAATACCTGCCAGTTAATGGGCCCGTTTTAGCCGGAGCACCGGACGCAGAACGGAATGCGCTTTGACTGACGACAATCCCTACCTCGTCACACCAGCCACCGGTTTCAGGCCACCCGGCTACCCAAACACATAACCCTCGGCAACCACAATCATCATTTGGTGGACTGTCGTTTTTGTTCTCAATCTTCCCATCCCCGTCCTGTACGGCGGGTGTCATCGTCGTTTCGGGCGACGACGGAAACTTAAGGCCTGGGTTTTAGTGCGGGACCGGCGTATTGCTGAGCCGTTGTGGATGGGGTAAACATGTGGGCAACGACCTTCGGCAGCATCCCGGTGGCATTGTCACAATTCTATCCGATACCGCAGTTCTTCGCGAGTACGTATGCCGTCGGAGTGATGAATCTGCTGTTCTCTCCTGTCGGCGGCAGCGGACCGTGGCCACCTCAGGTTTGGGTCGTCTCATCCACGATCGACCTTCTGACAGCCACAAGTCTGATACTATTCACCGGTACGGTCCTTATTATCGTCGCTTCGGTCGCGGAACACGTACTTGTGTTTCCGGTGAGTGAATTAAGGAAACCAAGATAGCCGGGGATACTCGCAACAACGGGTGTGGCAGATAAGAACCCTGGTTCTTACCATGCCACGTGACAGATTTACACGGAACCGTTCACTCATCATGTCCCCTGCCTTATAGACACAGTCCGTCAATGCGTCAGTCCGCCGATGACCACAAATTGAGTTCAGGAGGATCAACCAGCGCTTCGGATCTGACCGCGGACATTGATGACTACGTCACCGATCGCGAAGTCAGCTGGATCGATGTACGCCGACATCTGCATCGGCATCCGGAGCCCAGTGGCGAAGAATTCAAAACCAGCGAGCTCATTCGCACCCATCTGACCCACCACGGCATTCAAGCGCGTATTGCGCCCAGAGGTGTTGGCGTTATTGGAGAAATGCCAATTGGCAGGAACCCGGATTCCGGCCCTGTCATTGCTCTGAGAGCTGACATTGATGCACTACGCATGGCTGACCGAAAATCCCAGGTATACGCGTCCACGGTCGAAGGATGTGCTCACGCCTGTGGACACGACGTCCACACGACGATCATGCTGGCAGCGTCTGAAACCCTGATGACAATCAATCAGCTGCATCCTTCATTGATGCCCTCTGCGCGCATCCGTCTGATATTTCAGGCAGCCGAAGAGATCTGTGAAGGCGCGCAGTGGATGGTCGAAGACGGTGCCATGAAAGACGTTCAGGCCATCTTCGGGGTCCATGTGGATCCTTTGCTCGCATTCGGCCAGATCGGTATCTGCTACGGCACTCTGACAGCTCAGATTGATGAAGTGCTGATTACCGTCCGGGGACAGGGCGGCCATTCAGCAAGACCTCACGACACCTCAGATCCGATTGCCGCAGCAGCAATGCTGGTGTCAATGCTTTACCAGCGTCTGCCGCGGGCAACCGATTCGCGCGATCCCTCAGTTTTTACCATTGGGCAAATTCACGGAGGCACTGCACCCAACGTCATACCCGATCATGTTGAATTGAATGGCACACTGCGCAGCGTCGAGACTACTACCCGGAAGAATCTGATCACAGCCATTCGTCAGACGTGTCGACACTACGGTGAACTGTCCGGCAACACGATTGTGGTCAAGTTTCGCAATCCTCTGGGATCCGTCCGTAATGCTGAGCCGGTGGCTCGTGCCTTCGAACGAGCGACACTCGATGCGCTGGGCGAGGCTGCCGTTGTCCTGCTGACGCAGCCCAGCATGGGAGGTGAAGACTTCGCCGTCTATCTGGATCATGCGCCAGGAGCACAGGCCCGTCTGGGATGTGCCGGTGACTCCGGCTGGCCTCGCCTGCATTCCCCTGTCTTTGACGTCGATGAGCAGGTGATCGGAACTGGAGCGCGCATCGTGAGCCGGGCAGCGCTGAAATTTCTGCAGCAGGGCCAGGAATCCGAATTTCAAATCTGAAAGCGGACTGATCAATGACCCCAATTCCCTTCACGGCCAACAGTTTTCCGACCATCGGAGTAGAAATCGAGTTGCAGCTGGTCGATGCACGAACCTTCGAACTGCGGAACGCTATTAATAAGGTCATGGAACAGCTGCCAGAATCGGCAGGAGCATATGTCAAGCCCGAGTTGATGCAATCATACCTGGAAATTAACTCAGGCGTCTGCCGCACCGTAGCGGAGGTTGGAGATGATCTCCGGCAAAAGATTGACATGGTACAGTTGGCTATAGATCCCCTGGATTTGAAGCTGTTCTGGGCGGGAACACATCCTTTCTCTTCCTGGCGCGAACAGAAAGTCACCGTAGATGACCGCTATTACCGACTTGTCGAACTTATGCAGGACGTCGCTCGACGCCTGGTCACATTTGGCCTGCATGTCCACGTGGGAGTAGAAACCGGTGACAAGGCAATCATGATCTGTGATCGTATGCTGCGGTATCTTCCACTGCTGCTGGCCCTGTCGTCCAACTCACCCTTTTGGGAAGGACGCAATACCGGACTGCATTCGAATCGTTCCAAGATCATGGAAGGCCTGCCCACCGCCGGTTTGCCACATCAGATGCGCAACTGGTCGGAGTACGTGTGGTTAATCAATCACCTGGTTGATACCGGGTTCATCAATACGATTCGCGAAATCTGGTGGGATATTCGGCCGCATCACCAGTTCGGCACCGTTGAAATTCGAGTTTGCGATATGCCTCCCAGTCTGGAACAGGCGAAGGCCATCACTGCACTCGTGCAGTGCCTGGTACATGCGATCTCAGATGAAATAGATCAGGGAACGTTTCAGTCCGAATACCATCCCATGATGGTCCAGCAGAACAAATGGCGAGCCACCCGTTATGGTGCCGAGGCACGGCTGGTCAGCTCGCACGACTTTCAACCGAGGTCAGTCCAGACTGTCGTAGCTGATCTGGTGGATGAGCTGCTCCCTGTAGCGGAAAGTCTGAATTGCACCGATGAACTTCTTTCAGTCAGGTCGCTGCCCGACAACACCGGTGCGTTGCAGCAACTGCGCACATTCGAAACGACAAAAAGTCGCCGTGATGTTGTTCGGCAAATGTTGCCGGAGTGAGCGGGGTCCCCGGATTCCTGAACACGTCACGTACGTCCGGCAGCTGAATATCTCGATCCCGCAAACACATATCAGACCAACTGATCCTTCTATCTGGGTACGGTAGTTAATATTTATGTTAATTATCGGCGGCTCCCGGAGATGCGGTTAATCTGTCAAATGGCCGTTTTCCGATGCGAAAATCTATGGCACCGGGAAGCAACGGCTTGCTGATAACCCGGCGTCAATTCGAATCTGAAGAGGAATAGGATGATGGATCACGGCGTCCTCAGACCATTTTGTCTGGCAGCAGCCGTTCTTGTCACGGTGCCGACTATGGCGGCTTCCGATGAACAGGTGCAGAAACTCATTGAGCGACTTGAAGCGGCGGAAGCACGCATCCAGGAGCTGGAAGAACAGCGGCAACCGCATAAAACCGTCTCAACCAATTTTTCTTCCTCCACTTCACCGTTCTCAGCAACGATCTGGACAGATGAAAACGGAGATGAAGAAGACGAGGGAACTGTTGCCAAAGAATGGGGAGACAAATGGAAGGAACAGACGGAAACGAATGATGAGCTGAACAGGGCCATCAGAAAATCAGTGCAATCCGGTACTTCGGCCACCAAATCAATGAAAGTCATCGGTCGTATTCACGCCGACTACTGGGGATTTCCCGGTTCGAGTCCTGGTATCAATGTGATCGAAACCGGTAATCCCAATGATACTCCGCAGGATCGCGTTGGATTTCGCCGAATGCGTTTCGGTGTCAGGGGTGATGTTAGTCCCAATCTGGGCTACCGCATCGAAATGGAGTTTGCCGGAGGCCACAATTCTGAATTCCGTGATGCATTTATTTCCGTGAAAGACATGTCGTGGCTGGAAACGGTAATCATCGGAAACCATAAACGGCCGTATGGTCTTGATCATCTCAACAGCAGTCGGCACAACGTATTTCTGGAACGACCATTTGTCATCGAGTCCTTTAACCAAGACTGTCGGCGGCTGGGAGTGTCTTCCAATGGTGTCTCAGAGAATCAGGCCTGGAACTGGCGCTACGGAGTGTGGAATCAGCGATTGATTCAGGATGAAGGACATTTCATCAGCGACCATCTGCAGGGTGAATTTGCAGGACGTCTGGCCAACACTTACTGGTATGACGAGCGCTCCGGCGGACGTGGATATGCTCACTGGGCCGTTTCCACAACGTTCGCTCATCCGGACGGATCAACCGGCGGCGATCCTGCTGATTTTGGGGAATCAGAGTCCCAGAACGAAGCGCGCTTCCGCCATCGTCCTGAGGCAAGAACCGATCAGCGCTGGCTGGATACTGGCCGCATCGCCGGAGCAGACTGGTATGAAATGATCGGTCTGGAAAAAGTAATCAATATTGGTTCACTGCAGATTGTCGGGGAGTACCAAAACCTGTTTATGCAGCGAGATACAGGATTCCGTGACCTGCATCTGCACGGCGGTTATGTCTACGCGTCATACTTTCTGACCGGTGAGCACATGCCGTGGAATCGCAAGAACGGTACGCTGGACCGGGTCAAACCTTTTGAGAATTTCTTCCTCGTTGACCGCTGCTGCGGCAGGACCGGGACCGGCTGGGGTGCGTGGCAGGTGGCCGCACGATATTCCTATGCAGACTTCAATGACCATGACAGCAGTTTAGCCATCAACAATCAGAATGTATTCGGCGGCATTGGAGAAAGTCTGACACTCGGACTGAACTGGCTCTGGAACGCGAACACGCGGCTGCAGATGAACTACATCAACGGAACGATCAATAGTCGTAATGTGGGTGGAATATTGAATGGTGGTGAGTACGACATTGTCGGTGCCCGCTTCATGATTGACTTCTAATCCAAACGGGATGTTTGACCCTTTTCCTTTCAAATCAACATCCTGACTCAGGAGAACCATGCCATGAAATTCCTCCAATATTGCGTGGCTGTGATGCTCGTTATTACACTGGTAAATCAGTCTGCTCGGGCTGGCTGCGGTGCCTCGAAACCTGCTGGCTGCAGCGAATCCAGCTGTGGCAGTTGCGAACCTGGATTCCTTTGCTGCCAAAACAAAATCAAGACGGTGAAGGTAAAGAAGCACTGTTACGAAGTGGAATGTGATCACGTGTGCATTCCTCCGGTGTGCCTGCCCAAATGTCCATTATTTGGTGCTGGAGATGACTGCTGCAATGACGGCACTAATGGGTGCGGTGGTGATTGTGGGGCTCAAGGATGCCAGGACTGTTCGCAGTGCAAACAAGAAAAAGGATTTTTCGGACGACTCTGTTCAAAACTCACCGACTGCCGTATTCGCAAAGTTCATACGCTGAATAAAAATGAATACGAAGTTGAGAAGTGTGTGTGCGATTGGTCTGTTGTGTTCATGCAGCCGCCAGGCTGTGGAAAGAGCTGCGGAGAAGAATGCTGTGCTCCTGCATCCTGCTGTGCTCCATGCGGTGAGTGATGCTTGCCAGTTGCAGGTTATTTTCTCTGAAATTAATCAATGGCCGGTATGATTGATTTCAGAGATTTGACCACATGCGGTAACAGAAATCATATTCCAGCAAACAGACTGATTTTGGAGCAGTCCACCAACGGCTCCGGCCCTGGTCACACACGACCTTAGCCTCACCGAGCGCAATGGCGATACACTACTCACCGTCTTCTTCTTTGGTGGACCAGTCCACCAGTTCGATCTCGGGACGAATCACTTCGACAAAGCCGATACGTTTACTCGTCTGAATACCACGACCGCCTCGCGACGTCACCTGATATTTCTGTTGCCCGAAGGACACCTGCTTATCCCTGGTATTCTTTACGCGCAGGCAGTCACCGGGACGAGCCAGCTGGACGATGCCCAGAACCTGGTCATCGTCGTCCACCTTGATACCCCGCACTCCCTTACCGGCATTCGTCAGCATGGGAATATCATCGAGGGCGAAATGCACCACGCGCGCTGTCGCAGTGGCCATCATACACGTTTCCGCATCTGTGATTAACTGACAGTCGATTGCTTCATCGTCCTTACGAAGTCGACAGAATTTCCGGCCCGCCTTGGTCGAGGATGTGCGAAAACCATGAAAAGGGATGGTCAGCACCTGTCCCTGCTTCGTTGCCACCAGCAGCAATGGCCCCCACTCGTCGGAATCGTCATCGACAGCCTCGACGAAACGGGGATCTGTCGTCATCACAGAAACGATCGACGCCCCATCACTGAGTCTCACGTGCTTAGCGACCGGTTCACCATAGCCGGAAGACACCGGGATCTGGTCAATGGGTAACGTAAACGCGACTCCATCCGAACTGAACATGACCACATTGTCCAAAGTGCTTCCCGGCACGACGGCCAACACAGAGTCGCCTTCCCGCACTCGTGTGCGAGAAACGCTGGCCAGTTGATTGACTCGCTTAACCCATGCCTCACGCGTCACAACGACATTTGTATTCTCACGTACGATGTATGCCTGAGGATCAAACTCCGTAATCTCGTCGGACGAACCAAATGTGCTTCGGCGACGGTCTCCAAACTGACCGGCCACTTCCTCGAGTTCGGACTTGATCAGTTTCCACATTCGTTTGGGTGATTTGAGCAGTCGCTCAATTCGTTTTGCTTCAGCACGTTTCTCACTCAATTCCTCAAGAATGCGGTCAATTTCCAGCTGCGAAATCCGGTACAGGGCCAGTTCCAGAATGGCATCAGTCTGCATTGCATCCAGTGGAAATCTCTTCATCAGCTTTTCGGCAGCGTCCTTCTTGCCCCTGCTGGCCCGAATGATCTTTAACGCAACATCCAGACCGTCAAAGATGACCTTGAAACCTTCCAGGATATGAATGCGGCGCCGGAGTTGTTTGAGCTGATATTCCAGCCGACGGCGAACCGTCTCCATGCGAAAGTCGAGGAAATACTGCAGCAATTCCCTGAGACTCAGGACACGAGGAACCGTGCCACCGTGAGAATCCGGCAGAAGGGCGGTGGCGTTGTAACTAAAATTGTGTTCCAGAGCCGTGTGTCGAAACAGATAAGCCATCACAGCTTCCGGATCGGCTCCGGATTTCAGTTCCAGAACGACTCGCAGACCGTTCTCTTCGTTGGTCTCATCATTGCCTTCCAGCAATTGTGGGATTTTACGAGACGCAATCAGCTCTCCGATTTCACTCAGCAATGCTCCACTGGTCACACCATACGGCACTGAATAAATCACCAGGCGATTGCGCAACTCCCGACGGCCCTCCCTGTCGAACCGCCATTCCCCGCGGAGCTTTATGGAGCCTCGGCCGGTTTCATAGGCATTACGCAGCTCGGCACGCTCCGTGATGATACGACCACCGAGCGGAAAGTCGGGACCCTTGATGAACTTCATCAACTGTGCGACGGTGGCATCCGGACGATTGATCAGATGCACACAGGCTTTTGTGACTTCGTTCAGATTGTGGGGCGGCATACTCGTGGCCATGCCGACTGCAATTCCTTGACTCCCGTTGACAAGCAACGCCGGAAAGCGCGCCGGCAGTACGACCGGTTCGTCGGTGGCCGCATCGTACGTCGGCCGCATCTCGACAGTGTCATACCACAGCTCATTCATCAGCTGCTCGGATAGTGCCGACAACTTCGCTTCCGTATACCGATCGGCGGCCTGACGCAGGCCAACAATTGATCCGAAGTTCCCCTGGCCGATCACCAACGGATAGCGAAGGGTAAAATCCTGTCCCAGCCGGACCAGAGCATCGTATACAGCCTCAGGACTGTGAGGGTGAAATGAACCGGTCGTATCTCCACAGATTTTTGCACACTTGCGGGTTTTTCCGGCAGCCAGCAGTCGCAGGCCATCGTACATCACGTACAGAATTCGCCGCTGGACCGGTTTCAATCCATCCCGAACATCGGGCAGCGCCCGAGATGTAATAACAGACAATGCATAGTTGAGATACCTGCGCCGAGTTTCACCACTGATGGGAACAACCTGTACGTCACCCACGTCAGACAGATCGTTATCGAACAGTCCTCGGTCGCCGTTCTGTTTGCTCGATGACTTCCTGCGAGCCAACCTGCACTCCTTGTTAAATCAGACACGACGGAGCAACAGCGACACGACGGTCGCTCGGAAAGAACAGGATTCTAGGAAATCCGCAGCAACTGCAAAGCCATCGATTAATTGTCCAGACCCCATTTGCCGTCCCAGTGAACGAAACCTTCGATCGCTTCGTATTCAGCCAAGCCCAATGCGTCGTATTCGGCCGCGGTGCCTGCGTTTCGTGATTCGGCTCGCTGCCAGAACTCGCGCATGTCCGCTCCCGGGAACAGAGCACGATCCTTCTGTGATTCGTGCTTGAAAATCGCCCGACGTTTGCGTTCGACTTCGCTGGGACTCAGCGGCACAGCCATCTCGATTTGATGGATGGACCATTCCTGCCACGCTCCTCGATACAACCATACCTCACTGGTCGAATACCAATCATCCTCACGACATTCATCACAGGCCTGAATAATGGCCTTTAGGCAGGTACGGTGAGTACCATGCGGATCGGAGAGGTCCCCTGCTGCGTAGATCTGGTGCGGTCGGATTTTTCGAAGCAAATTCACAATGATTTCGATATCAACCGGCGCCAGAGACTTTTTTCGAACCCCACCGGTTTCATAAAACGGCAGATCAAGAAAATGCAGGTGCTCATTCGGAACACCGCACGTCCGCGCACCAGCGCGCGCTTCACCGCGACGAATGATTGCCTTGAGCTTCTGAATTTCCGAACTGTCCACCTGACCCGCCTCTTTATTGCGAAGAAACTGCTCCACGTGTGCTTCCAGATCAGTCACCTCGTAGGTACTGATGTTGAACTCCGAACACAGTTCAGCCGCAAACTCCGCAAATCGAATCGCATCTTCGTCGAAGACGGCAATGTTGCCGGACGTCTGATAGGCAATATGAATCTCGTGTCCCTGACCAGCCAGACGAATCAGTGTTCCCCCCATTGAAATCACGTCATCATCAGGATGCGGGGAAAAGCAGACAATACGTTTGGGAAAGATATCATCCCGGGTCCCAGGTCGATCACCTATCAGCTTGGCATGGTCCGGTTTCCCACCTGGCCATCCAGTCAGTGTGCTCTGCAAATGTCGGAACACTGTCAGATTGATTTCGTAAGCCGACCCATATATCGCCAGAAGGTCCTGCAGCCCTTCCTCGTTGTAGTCATTGTCGATCAGCTTCAGAATCGCCTTGTTCATTTTACGGGCCAGCCAGATAACAGCTCGACGGATCGTCAGTGTGTCCCAGTCAACAGATCCGCTGACCCACGGATACTGGCTCCGTGTCAGACTGGCGGCAGCGGACTGGTCGAGCAGAAATTCGACGCTGTCGTGTCCCTGCAGATACGTCGCCGGAACGGCCGGACTGGGATCGCCTTCGATCGTCCGCAGCACAACCTGGGCTTTGTTTTCTCCAAATGCCAGAATAAATATGTGACGGGCGGCCAAGATCGTCCCCACCCCCATCGTTATCGCTCGGCGTGGCACGTTCTTGGCACCAAAGAAGTCGCTTGCAGCGTCCGTGCGCGTGACACTGTCCAGGGTAATCAATCGCGTACGTGAGCGATGGTCAGAACCTGGCTCATTGAAGCCGATATGCCCCGTACGGCCAATCCCCAGGATCTGGATGTCAATGCCACCAGCATCCATAATCTTTTGCTCATAACCGCGGCAATATTCGGTGACATCGTCGACCGGAATCGTACCATCCGGAACATGGACATTGTCCGCCGGAATATCAACGTGATCGAACAGATGTTCGTTCATGAAGCGGACGTAACTCTGCAGTTGCTCAGGCTGCATGGGGTAGTATTCGTCCAGGTTAAACGTAATAACATTGCGGAACGACAGACCGTCTTCGCGATGCATTCGTACCAGTTCGGTGTAGATACCAGTGGGCGTGGAACCCGTGGCCAGCCCCAGAACACACGCATGACCTTCGGCGACTCGCTGTCGGATCAGCCTGGCAACTATTGCCGCGACATGGACTGCGGCCAAAGTAGCGTTTGAAAAAATCTCGCTGGGAATCCGTTCAACGGATGTTGGATTCATGGGGCCAGTGCTCGAATGTCAGCCAAAAATCGAGCAACGGATGGTACCCAACCCGTGAGGTGACCGCCAGGAGAGCCTCAACCTTTGTGCTGAATGTCGGGGATTCACAGCGGACCCAGGGGCATTCCTGCGGTTATCTATCGCACTTGCCTGAAAACAGTCTGTCGGGACCGTTTTCCCGTGTTAGTTTTGCATGATCCGGCTTGCGCGAGAATTACGGAGAAACTCAATTGGCATACAATTCAGATGATTTTGAATGTGTGAGGCATGGTGACATTCTGATCGTCACTCCCGTCCGCGACTTCAAGTCCGTGCGAGAGAGCGAGCTGCGCGATGCCTACAATGAGATCTACCGCCAGTTCATGGAAAGTTCAGTGCGAAATCTCATTATCGACTTCTCTCATGTTGACTATTTTGGCTCAACATTTGTGGGCATGATGATTCGACTGGCAAACAAGACCCGCAGAATCGGTGGGAAGACGGTGCTGTGCCAGATGAATGAAGACATTCGCGCCATCCTCAAACAGCTGATGTTCCTGGAACACCCCCAGACAGAATTCTTCTGGAAGCGATCGGACACGCGAGAATCTGCGATTCAGCTGTTGCAGCGGCCAGAGGTCTCGCACACGATCTGACAGTCTCCATCGGGCGACATGCGGCGAGAAAACATCACACGACGGAAACAGGTGATCCAACTGACGACTGATTCGACGACATGAACGGCGTCCGCGCACCTAATTTTCCACAACCCAGATGTTACGATACATCACCTGATTTCCGTGTCCCTGCAGATACAGACAGCCGGGACCTTCCTCTTCTGCATACTTGCCTGGCGTCCCCTTATTCAGCTCAAGGTCTTTGTGAATCACAATTCCGTTGTGTTGAATCGTCACGCGGGCATTGTCGACCTTCTCTCCGTCTTCCCAGCGTGCTGCCTTGAAGTCGATATCGTAGGTCTGCCAGGTCAGCGGTGGGAAACAGGCATTGACTTTAGGTTTCGCGATCGAATAGATCCCTCCACATTCATTGTTTTCACCTTCCAGCCCAAATGAATCCAGCACCTGTAACTCGTAGCGACCCTGGATATAGACACCGCTGTTTCCACGAGCCTGACCTCGGTCGTACGCTTCGTAAGGGAGACGAAATTCCAGATGCAGGCTGTGATCGTTGAACTTTTGTTTTGATTCACAACCGGCCAGCAACAGATCTTGCATCATGATCCTGCCGTCCGTGAAGTGGTCGGCTGATGATCCGTCAAACAGAACCACTGCCTCTTCCGGCGGCTTTTTGCCCAGTGTCTTGCTCTTCCGTTCTACACGACGAAGTGTTCCAACCGACTTGTCGTCCACGAAGACTTCTGCAACACCGTCCTGAATCAGAGCATCTCCGCTTTCAGATGAGACCTTAGTGACTCGATCTTCGGTCGATCCTTCACCGAAGCTTCTGTCGTAACCAACGTAGCCATCGCCGGGCAGTCCGCCAGGGTAAACAACGGCCTTGAAGCGATTGTCGCCCTGTGCAATGACATGCATCCCGAATTTCTGATCGTCAAACAGTTCACCAAAGTACTCGCCCTGTATGTGATAGTCCGGGGTTACTTTTTCGGGATCAAGAATGGTGCGATTGTTGTCTTGGGCCATAGCTGGCACTGCAACGAAAACGAGCAGGGAGAACAGGACCTGATGTTTCATGGGACGACTCACATCAAACGAAGAAGCTGAATAATCGACGGGTCCCGGGTTATAGCCGACGAACAGGTCACCTGGTAGCAAAAAGGGAATCACTTCACTGAACTACAACCGGCACAAACAGATCTGAAGCCTGTCCCACCTCCGGCAGACGTCCGGACTGCAGGTTCCGTGTCAACTCCCATGTTCACTTTGACTTTGCCAGTTCACCTTCCGAACGCTCGTCGTGGCCGCATCCGGACGCCTGCATCCGCTGACGCAGTTCTTCGTTAACACATTCTTCACGTGGAATCGAACATGACTCGCATATTGATCTGCCTTCGCTGCCCCCGATCGAACCGAAACCACCGCAGCTCCCCCTGATCTGACGATTGCTGACAAAAATTCCAATCCCCATTCCAGCGACAGCAACCAGAAACATCACTCCCGACGCCACAAAGACCAGCCATGATTTGGATGATTGACCGGCATCGTCTGACGTGTTCGCAAATGTTCCGGTCCCTTGCTGAGCGATCTCGTCATCTGCATCTGTGAATTGAAACAGAACAGAGTAGCCTTGTTCTGCAGCAAGCTGAATCCCTCGTTCGCGCCCGAGGATCATCATTGCCGTCGCCAAAGCATCCGCCGTCATGCAGGATTTGTGAATCACAGAAACGGAAGCCGGCGGACTTTCCACCGGACGTCCGGTGGCGGGGTTGATCGTGTGTGAGTAAGCGGTCCCATCCGCTTCGAAGAAATTACGATAGTTGCCGGATGTCGCAACAGAAGATTCTGTCAGCGGAAGGATCCGCGGCGGCTGCTGAATTCTGCTGAAGCCGGACTTCAGTGACTCAACACCAATCCGCCATGGGTCTCCGGATGCCCTCGCAGTCCCGGCACGCGTTTCCCCACCGATATCAACGACGAATGAACAGCGGCCCGAAGCAAGCAGCAGCTCCGCGATTGCATCAACCGCGTAACCCTTGGCGATCGCCGACAGATTCAACTGAACGTTGGCGCGCTTCTTGCGCAGAGCAGGTGGGGCCATGCGCAACTCAATATGATGCATCCCAACCGCCAGGAGGGCGTCATCAATTGCCGCCTGGTCCGGCACTGCCGTTCGCCGCACTTTGCCGAAACCCCACAGATCAATCAACGGTGACACCGTGGGGTCAAATGCGCCTCCGGAAAGTTCATGGATCCTTTTCGCTTCCTGGACAACGGTAGTAAATTCAGCCGACACAGGAAACCAGTCACTGGACTGCGAACGATTAAAGCCAGAAATTTCAGATTCAGAATCCCAAGTGGACATCTGCGCGTTGATTTCCGTCAGCCTTGCCGTGATTTCTGCCCGCACACTGGCTTCGGTATCAGTGTCCGGCGGCGAATCAATCGTGACTGCGAAATGCGTCCCCATCGTAGCCCCGGTCACCTGCAAACGTGCTCCTGCTGACAAACGACTGCAGGGCATCAGAACCAAGGCCGACGCGATCAACGCAGAACGAAAGACACTGCAACGCAAGACGAACATACCTGTCAGATGAACTTGAACTGACTGAGAAAGACGCATCCGGATAATCGTTGTATGTTCCGGATGGCGGCCCACTCAAACAAGCTCGTGAACCATCAATTTACAGGCATTCCCACGCCTCGATAACGATTTTCCAGAAAACTGTCACAGTGTGTTACGTTGCCCACGGCAGGCTTGAAATCGATCGGCGGCGTTCATCCGGGAAGGATTTTCCCTCAACTGCAACAAACTCAGTCGATATTTCATCATGCGCAATGATATACGGCCTTTAAGAGTACACCACTTATGTGTAACGATGGCCCTCAGTCAGTCGTCGTAGGCGATGTTTTCAGGTTCGACGCCAAAATCCGCCGGCATGTCCTGGCAGCATTTGAGCATGATTACCGGACCGCAGACGTAGTATTCGCAGTCTTCCGGTGCATAATGATCGGCCAGATATTTGTCGTGCAGGACCTGGTGAATGAATCCGGCCAGACCGGTCCGGTTGTCTTCCTGCACTGGATCTGACAATGCAATATTCATTTTCAAGTTGTTGTTCCTGTTTTCCAGCTCTTCAAATTCGTCCAGATAAAACAGCTCCGCGACACTGCGACCGCCATACCAGTACGACACCCTGCAACCAGTGTCCATACCTTTAAACAACTCAAAGATGTCGATCTTCTCGGCCGGTGTATCGTTGACGAAGAACTCGCCGTACCGGCCGGAAATGGTGACTTGGTCGCCCGGATTTTCGGTCTTGCCCTTCAAATGCTTGTCGCACCAGATCCGTGCGAACCGGTGCGCCTCGCTGCGTACCTTTTCGTAGATGTCGTAGTGCGCCGTATCCGGAATGATCAGCGGATTCTGGGGACCTTCGCGTCGCTTGCAGGCCAGGATTCCGTGCTCATCGTTGTTTAGGCACTGCTCTTCTTCCAGGAGCACGAAAGGCAGCGAGGCACCGGCTACGATAGGGCGTAGACTAGGACGCTTCGACGCCGTCCCAGCTGCCTTTCATCGCTTCGCCACTCACCTTGCACTGGTGTGGGAACTTCAGGCTACAATCGACGATCGGTTTTTCAAGTTCGGGGTCCATGAGCTCGTGGATGTCAAGTTGCATGGCCTCCCTTGAGTAGGCCGCCAAGTTGAGGATTCCCGTGTCCATTCGAATCGCGTCCTCGGGACATACCTCCACGCAGTACCCACAATAGACACAGACTCCCAGGTCGATGTCGAACCGAATCGGGTACTTCTCGACGTGGGGGTCAGGGTGTTCGCCAGGCACAATGGTGATGCACTTGGCCGGGCAGACCGTTTCGCAGAGCATACAGCCCACGCAGCGAGGGCTGCCATCCTCGCGGACGGTGAGCCGGTGCCGGCTGCGGTGGCGCGACATCAGGGGCCTGAGCTCCTCTGGGTATTGGATCGTGGCCGAGGCGCGAAGATGGGTGAGGCGGCCGACACGGTGAGCAATGTGGAGGAAAAGGTTGCGGAAGAAGTGCCTGAAGGTGATCTTAAGACCACAGAGAATCTGGGGGATGTAGAGTTTCTCCCAGAAGGTCAGCTCGGGCCTGTGGACGACTTTTATTGTTGCGGCCATGATGGCTCCCCAAAAAAGACCAACACCACAGCCGTCACCACAACGTTGACCACCGCGATGGGGAAGAGTCCCTTCCAGCCCAATGCCATCAGCTGGTCGTAGCGGAACCGCGGCAGCGTCCAACGGATTTGCATGAAGACAAAGCAGAAAACCACGACCTTGATTGAAAAGCTCATCACTCCCAACAGGACGTAGACCCAGTTGGCGACAGGCAGAACGCCTCCCCATGGCCATGGGAAATGAAAGCCATCCGCCATCAGCCAGGGCACCTGCCATCCGCCGAAAAACAGCGTGGTTGCCAGGCAGGCCACGATGATGGTCTCCAGAAAATCCGTGAGGAAAAACATCCCGAACTTCATTCCGCTGTATTCAACGAAGTACCCGATGATTTCCGACTCGGCTTCCGGCAAGTCAAAGGGGGCCCGCTTGGTTTCTGCCAGGGCCGCGGTCAAAAAGACGACGAACGCCACGGGTTGGACGACGATGCCCCAGAACGGGATCCAGCCGCCGATCATCTCCCCCTGGCGTTGCACCAGCAGAGACAGGTCCATTGTTCCGTACACCATGATCACGCCGATGACGGCGATGCCCAGGGCGATCTCATAAGAGATCATTTGTGCGGTGGCCCTCAACCCCCCCATAATTGCGTAGTTATTGCGCGAGGCGAAGCCGGCGAGGATCACGCCATACACCCCCAGGGAGAGCATGGCAAAAACGTAGAGCAGCGCCGCGTCGATATTGGCGACCTGGAGTTCGATGGGCGGGTGTCCCGCCAGGATGAGAGGCGGACCAAAAGGGATCGTTGCGAACGCCACCAGGGCGAAGAAGACCGAAAACAAGGGAGCCAAAAGGTGCAGGGTCTTGTTTGCACCCTCCGGGACGATGTCCTCCTTGGTGAACATCTTGATGGCGTCGGCAATACCGTGGAACAGACCCAACAACCGGAATCCAAAAATATCGGCGCGGTTGGCTCCGATCCGGTCCTGGATCAGGGCTGACTGCTTCCGCTCCACCCAGGTATGAAACCCGGCGAAGTTCAGGACCCCAAACAAAACGATCCCCACCAGCACTAACTTGACAAGCAGGAATTCCATCATGGTGCGACCGCTCCTTCCGTGGCCGTCACCACCTCAACTCCTTGCGTTCCAATTGTTTCGTAGCTTAATCCCTTGAACGACGCTACGGTCTCGGCAAGTCCCTGAAAGATTCTCTCCGGTCCCTGCCAGTCGAACTGCAGACCCAGCTGGTCGGCCAATTCCAGGAGAAACCGCCAGTCCTCGCGGGAATCCTCGAGTGGCGGAAAGACACGGCCGATCCGCTGCACGCGGCCGTGGCAGTTCACGAAGGTCCCGTCCTTCTCGACGTAGGCGGCACTCGGCAGGACCCAGTGTGCCAAAGGTACGGTCGGGTTTTCATTCGTGCCGGAGTAGACAAAGAGCGGCACCTTCTCTGAGAGCTGTCGAATTTTTTCTTCCCCGAAAAGTTTCACCAGGTCGTGCCCGAACACCCACAGAGCCTCAAGGTCTCCGCCAAGTGCCGCGTCCAGAAGCTGCGCGGCATCTGGTGCGTCCGGGACGGCCAGGCCCAGCAAAGTTGCCCCCAGTGTGTTCGGGTTCTTGTCTGATTTGATAAGGAAATCATCACTCGACCCCGGTTCCTCCGAAACAGAGGTAGTGACCTGGGCACCCAGTGCATCCCGAAAAATCTGACGGATAAGAAAGAGCTCCTCGCAGGTGAGCTGGGCCGAGGCGATCACGCCGATCCGAGACCTCTCTTGCTCGTTGTCCGAACCTTCCAGAGCCGTCGAGATCGTTGTCAGGGCCTGCTCCCAGGATGCCTCTGCAGAATCCGTGGACGGCCCGCGGACCTTGCCAAGTCGTGCTTGATCGGCCCAACCGAAGCCGTAGCGCCCCTCATCACAGATCCACCATTGGTTGACGTCGGGGTTGTAACGAGGCTTAATCCGCACGACCCGATTCCCATCGTTCAGGTGGGGCCTGTCCAGCATGTAATGCATATCCACGTTACAGCCCTGGCTACAGCCGTTGCAGACGGTGGCAGCGCTGGAGAGGTACCAGACGCGGGCCTTGAATCGGAAATCACTCTCAGTCAGCGCCCCGACGGGGCAAATGTCGACCACGTTGGCTGAATAGGGATTGTCCAGTACATCGCCAGGGTAAAGGCCCAACTCGGCCCGGTCACCACGGTTGAAGATGCCGAACTCGCCGGTCTTGGTGATCTCGTCGGTGAATCGCACACAGCGGGAGCAGAGGATGCACCGCTCCTGGTCCAGCATCACGTGCGGGCCGAGTTCCACGGCCTTTCGCTTCTTGACCTTGTGTTCCCGGAACCGCGGGTTGTAGAGTCCGAAGTTCATATAAAAATTCTGCAGGTCGCACTCACCGGACTGGTCACAAACGGGGCAGTCGAGCGGGTGGTTGGCCAGCAGAAACTCCAGCACCGCACGGCGGCCGTCCTCGGCCATGTCGCTTTTCGTGTGAACGACCATCCCCTCGGAGACGGGTGCGTTGCAGGCGATCTGTAACTTGGGGTTGTTCTCCACTTCGACGAGACAGATGCGGCAGTTGCCCGCGATCGACAGGCCAGGGTGATAACAGTACCGCGGGATAAAGATCCCCAGCGTCTCGGCGGCCTGGATGACCGTGGTCCCGTCGGCCACGCTCACCTCGCGGCCGTTGATGGTCAGATTGGGCATTCCGCGGTCTCCTCCTGCTCGGCACTGCGTTCCGAGCGGATGTACTCCTCGCACTCGTGCCGAAATTTCGTGATGTAGGACTGCACCGGCCAGGCGGCCGCATCCGCAAACACGCAGATGGTGTTTCCTTCCATGTCGCCGGCGATGGCCAGCAGATCGTCCAGGTCCTGAAGACTGCCCTTCCCGTCAACGATCCGGCGGAGAATCCGATGCACCCAGCCCGTCCCTTCACGGCACGGCGAACATTGACCACACGACTCGTCGGCGAAGAACCGGGCCGCAGAATCGAGTGCGTGGATGATACTGGTGGTCTCGTCCATCACGATCACTCCCCCTGACCCGGCCATGGTGCCCGCGGCCTTCAGGGAGTCGAAGTCCATGGCCACGTCAATCTCATCGGCAGTCAGGATCTTGGCCGAGATGCCCCCGGGGATGACAGCCTTGAGCCTGTTGCCATCTCGCACGCCGCCGGCTTTCTCGATGAGTTCCCGCAGCGTGATGCTGACCGGCTCTTCATAAACGCCAGGGCGGACCACATGTCCGCACACACAGAAGAGTCGCGTGCCGCCCTGCTGCTCTGTGCCGATGCCGGCGAAGTGTTCGGCTCCGTTCCGCAGAATAAACGGGACGCAGGCCAGGGTCTCCACATTGTTGACGATGGTCGGGCACTGGAAGAGCCCCGAAATGGCCGGGAACGGCGGCTTGAGTCTGGGGAAACCCTTTCCGCCTTCGAGCGACGTCAGCAGCGCGGTCTCCTCGCCACAGATATACGCGCCCGCCCCTGAGTGAATGACGACGTCCAGGTCAAAGCCGGTCCCCTGGATGTCCTTGCCAAGCCAACCCCGACCATATGCCTCATCGACGGCACGCTGCAGGCGTTTGGCCGACCGGAAGTACTCGCCCCGAATGTAGACATAGGCCTTGTGACTGCCGATGGCGAAAGCCGCGATGATCATACCTTCAATCAGCGCATGCGGATCCCGCTCCATGATGTAGCGGTCCTTGAAGGTCCCCGGCTCCCCCTCGTCAGCGTTGACCACCAGGAACTTGGGTTTGTCCGTTTCCTTCGGAACGAAGGACCACTTCCTGCCGGCTGGAAACCCTGCCCCGCCAAGGCCCCGCAGGTTAGCGCTGGAAACCTCGTCGATCACATCCTGCGGCGTCATCGAGGTGAGAACTTTTCTGGCCGCGACGTATCCGTCGTCTGTGAGGTAGGCGTCCAGCCAGGTCCCCTCCGGATCCTTGAAACGTGTCGAGAGCACCGGTCCGTCCGTGGAGATGTAGGGATCAGGCTCAGGCGTCGATTCCGGCCTGCCGGGTTCCGTGAGCGCATCCTGAATGATCAAGTCGACGGAACCTCCTTCGAGCGGCCCGACAAAGCGTTCGTCGAGCTGCGCCATGGGCGACATCTCGCAGGCGCACAGACACTCGACCTCTGTCAGCGTAACCTCACCATCCGGGGTGGTCTCACCAGGGCCAATCTTCAGGCTCTCCTTGATCCGATCCAGCAGAGCATCGGCTCCCCGCAGGAGGCACGGCAGACTCGTGCAGACCCGCAACTCGCGGCGACCGACCGGTTTCGTGTGAAACATATTGTAGAAGGAGACCGCTTCGTACACGTGCGAGCGTGAGACACCCAGAATGCGTCCCACCCAAGCCTCGGCCTCCTGCGAAATGTAACCCTGGTCGGCCTGGACGAGCCACAACAGCGGCAGCATCGCTGCCCTAGGCTGCTCGTAGAGCTGAAGGATTTCCTCCGCCCTGGGTTCAAGATCCGTCAGTGTCATCGGTCGAGTTCCCCTCCGATCATGTTGACCGACCCGAATGTGGGAACCATGTCGGCGATCATACCCCCGACCAGGAGCTTGGGCAGAGCCGACATGATGGCAAAGCAGGGTGGGCGGACTCGCACGCGGTAGGCGCTCCCCGATCCATCACTGACCACGTAGAACCCCAGCTCCCCGTTGGCCCCTTCCACCGGAAAGTAGACCTCTCCCTGCGGCGGTCGCACGCCGTGGCCGAACATGACCAGCTTGAAGTGGTTCATCAGTCCTTCGATGTTTCCGTAGGTGTCCTCCTTGGGAGGCAGCAACGCCCGCTTTTCGTCTGTGACGATCGACGGGTACTTTGCTTTGTCGGAGCCCTCCAGGGTTGGACCGGTTACGGCACAACCGCCCGAGATAGCCGTGATGTTCCCGACCTTAGCCAGGTCGACCATCTCCGAGGCCGGGATCGGCCGCCCGGTTTCCGGGTTGACCAGCACCGGGCCGCCCGGAATTTCCTGCAGGGCCGCCTCCACAATCCGCATCGACTGCTCCATCTCCTCCATCCGCAGCAGATAACGATCCATGTTGTCCCCTTTGGTCCCCACCGGCACATCAAAGTCCAGCTGGTCGTACACGGCGTACGGGCAGTCTTTGCGGACGTCGTAGTCCACGCCGGTGGAACGAAGAAAGGGGCCGGTGATCCCGTAAGAGACGGCGTCTTCGGCGGAAATCACACCCGTGCCGCTCATGCGGTCCACAAAAATGCGGTTTCGCGTCAGCAGCCCATGCGACTCGTCGATGACCTTGCGGATCTCCTTAAACGCCTCGGCGCAGGGCTCGACGAAATCCTCGGGCAGATCAGCCTTCACGCCACCGACGCGACAGTAGCTTACAGTCAGGCGGGCTCCGGTGACTTTCTCCACAAGCTCCCACAGATACTCCCGGGCCTTGATCATGTAGAGAAAAACCGTGAACGCCCCCAACTCCATGGCGCTCGCCCCCACGCAGGTGAGGTGGTCGGAGATCCGCGAGATCTCCGAGAGGATGACCCTTACGTAGTGGCACCGCTCCGGGACCTCGATCCCCAGGAGCTTCTCCATCGTCATGCAGTAACCCATGTTATTGATCAGTGGAGAGACGTAATTGAGCCGGTCGGTGTAGGGGATGACACCGTTGTAGTCGACCACTTCCGCCATCTTCTCAAAGCCGCGGTGGAGGTAGCCGATCTCGACGTCGACGTCCTTGATCTGCTCCCCGTCGAGCTTGGTGACAATCCGGATGATGCCGTGCATGGCCGGGTGCGCAGGGCCAATGTTGAGCATCATATCCCGGGTTTCGAGATCGGCTGTCTGCTTGGCACTTACTTTTAGATCAGTATTCATCGTGTTGCCACAGGGTATAACCAGCAAATGTCTTATGACGAAGTCCGAACGACAAAATCACGGAAGACTCACCACGGATTTCAACGGAATCCATTCGGAACTCTCTCGTCACCAGTCATTCATTAATTGACCGGCCCGATCAGAGGCTGGCGTTTGTTGACGGGGTAATCCTTGCGCAGCGGATGACCCTCAAACTCGTCGTACATGAGGATGCGCTTCAGGTCCGAATGCCCCCGGAATCGGATGCCGAACATGTCCCACACCTCGCGCTCCAGCCAGTCGGCTCCGGCCCACAGTGAGGTCAAGGATTCCACCTCGGCATCGGCCTCCTCAACGGGAACCACCAGGCGTAGCCGGTGCTTGTGCTCGAGAGAATAAAAATGGTAGGCGACGGCGAAACGCGCATCCTGTGGGCCGGGCCAGGGGTTTTCATCCGGGATCTGCGATGAGGGGCTCACCACGACACCAGAGGAAGCGAAGAAAGCCGGCGCAGGACTTTTGCCGAATGCCGAGTAGTCCACCGCGGTCAAGTCCATCAGAAAATTCATCTGCAGGGCCGGGTCGTCCTTCAGAAACTGCGAGACCTCGAGCAGAAAATCGCGGCGCAGAATTACCGTTTCGTCGCCACGCCAAGTGTGAGACGCCAACGCGGCATCGGGGAAGCGGTCCTTAACTATTTCAATCAAAGCGGAGGAGTTCTCGTTCATTCGACTAGTATCCAAATTCAAATCTTGCTGGTACTTTCTCTCTTTTGCGGCAACTCACAACCGGAGGAACACTAAACTGCGATCATTTTCACTCATTCGAAGAACCGCATCAGGCTTTATTGGTTTGCCAGTCGGGGTTGGTCTGTTTGTGGTCCGGGGTTTTGTTAACGTGGCGGTTGCAGCGATTCGTGTCCCTTCTTATCGAAGATATCGGGGCGAAGTTCTGGCGCAGACTTTTGGCCCGTGGTGTGCTGGTCCTGAATCTTGTTCTGGAGCTTCATCAGCCCGTCAAGGACCATCTCCGGTCGCGGCGGGCAGCCCGGGATGTAAACATCCACCGGCATGATCGTGTCGATCCCCATGACGGTTGCGTAGTTGTCATAGAAGCCGCCTGTGCAGGTGCAAACTCCAAAGGCGACAACCCACTTCGGTTCGGCCATCTGATCGTGGATACGGTTCAAGACCGGTGCCATCTTGTGACTGATCGTGCCCACGACAAAAAGCACGTCCGCCTGCCGCGGAGAAAACCTGGGCAGGCCGGCTCCAAAGCGGTCGACGTCGTAGTGAGAACAGGCCGTGGCCATGTACTCCATCCCGCAGCATGCGGTCACGAACGGGTACTGGAAGATCGAAAACTTCCGAGCCCAGCCAAGGGCCGCATCAAGACGACTGGTCAAGAACGAATCGTTCAACATGTCATTGCCATTCCAGGGCACCGTTGTCCCAAGCGTAAATGTAACCCACCATCAAAATACCTAGAAAGATCCCCATCTCCACCAGGCCTACCATTCCGAGCTCTCGGTAGATCACGGCCCATGGATAGAGGAAGACGAGTTCAACGTCGAAAAGGATGAACAGGATCGCGGTCAGATAAAATTTGATTGCCAATTTCCCGCCAGGAAGAGAGAGGGGATTCTTGCCGCACTCAAATGGCTCTAACTTCACAGGCGAGGGCTTTTTCTTACCGAGCGTAGAGGCCAACACCACCATCGCTCCCGTGATCCCTCCGGCCACGACAAAACAGACCGCGATACCGACGTATTCGTTCATAGTTGGATTACCTCGTGGTTGATATACACAATGCAGCGTCGCCCCTTCACCAACTTGGGCCTTTACGAATGAGTCTGCATCAACCAATGGTTCTTTCTAGTTTTTGTATCTGACAATACTTCAACGGTATCAACAGCAAAACAGAGAAATCTGTTGTCTCCGCCTCTAAATCGTAGTTTTTCTCATCCACGATCAAAGACTGAAAGCCTCAATTAATTTATCACCTCATGGTTCGTAGTCTGTCGTCTCATTAACGACATCACGGCCCCACCGCCCAGAACGTGAAGCGGCCGGGGAAGATTCCCCCAATCACTGTCACCAGCGCGGCCACTGCAAGCGCCATGTACACTGTCCGCGGGCAGCGCGAAGGCACTGGCTCGCCTGGATCCTTCATGTACATAAGAACGGCCACACGCAGGTAGACGAAGGCCGAAATCACGCTGCAGACCACGGCCAGGACGGCCAGCGCTACATGCCCCGTGCTCAAAACGCTTAGAATGACGACGAACTTGGCAACAAATCCGGCGGTGGGTGGGATGCCGGTCAACGACAAGAGAAAAAGGAGCATCAGCGCAGCTATTCCGGGCCGCTGTGCGGCCAGTCCTTCGTAACTGCTCAAGTTCTCACCGCGCTCACCCAGCGCGATGACAACGCCAAAGGCCCCCAGCGTCATAAACACGTAGAGGAAGACATAGGTCATGGTAGCTGCGGCGCCATCCGACGTCCCGAATTGGGACGTCGCGGCAATGAATCCCAGGAGAGCGTAGCCAGCGTGCGCAATCGAGGAATACGCCAGGAGACGTTTCATGTTAGTTTGCGACAGGGCGATGATACTCCCGACAATGATGGAGAGTGCGGCGAACCCCACCAGCACCATCGACACCAAGCGGGCTTCAGAATCGAACGCGACCAGACAAACCCGTCCCACTGCAGCTACACCGGCGACCTTGGAGGCAGTGGCTAAAAAAGCCGCGACCGGGGCGCTCGCACCCTGGTAAGTATCCGGGGCCCATGCGTGAAACGGAAATGCCGCAATCTTAAAGGCGAGCCCTGCGGCTAACAGGCCTATCGCCGCCAAGAAGATCTTGTTACTTCCTATTCCGTTCTCGGAGACAGCGGAGTTGATCGCTGCAAAGTCCGTAGTGCCCGTAACTCCGTAGACCAGGGCGATACCATAAAGGAGCAGGGCCGAAGCAAATGAACCCAACAGGAAATACTTGATCGCAGCCTCGTTCGACTTGGGCTTCTCCACGGTGATCCCGACCAGGATGTAGGAGCAGAGGGTCGTGAGTTCCAAGCTCAGGTAAAGTGTCAACAGATCCGAGGCGCCGGCGGCGAACATCATACCCGTTGCAGCCAGGAGAAACAGGGCATGATACTCGGCGGGGCGAACACGATCCGCATCAATTTTCCTCTCGGAAAGGAGCGCAGTCACAGCCAGTGCGGAGGCGATGAGTACCTTGAAAAATTGCGAGTAGCCGTCCAATGTGACCATGCCCCCAAAACCGATCTTGGGATCTGCCGACCAAAGCCAATACGACACCAAGCCTGCGGCCAGCGCGGCGAGAATCGTTCCGGCCGTAGCCAAAGGGGCTGTCTGGATGCGGCGCGCCGCCAGGAGCAGCACTAATGCCGTTCCGACCAGAATCAGCTCCGGCAATAGTAGGCGCAGGTCGCTGAAATTGGTGCCATTCATGGAATGGCTCCAGCAGTCAGGAGCGCGTCGACGGTTTCATGTAGATAAGAGAGCACACACTCCGGGTAGAGGCCGAGACACAGGACGAGAAAAGCCAGCGGTGCCAAAGTTGCCACCTCACGGGTATTGAGCTCAAGCTTGAGTCCCTCTAACCCCGAATTGATCTCGCCCATAACCACTCGGTAGTAGAACCAAACCAGGTAAGTCGTTCCCAGGGCCACACCCCAGATCGCCATGCCCCCGAGCCAGAATTGGGTTTTGAAGGCGCCACCGATGATGAGTAACTCACCGATGAAGGAGTTGAAACCCGGGAAGCCCGCCGCAGCCAGACAAAAAATCGCCAGAAAAATTGAGTAGACCGGCGCCAGCTTGGCAACACCCCCGTAGTCCTCGATCTGCCGCGTGTGGGTCCGCTCGTAAATCATGCCGACACATAAGAAAAGGGCTGCCGAGATGATCCCGTGATTAAACATTTGGAGGACCGCACCTTCAACTCCGCTCTGTTCCAGTGTGAAAATGCCCAGGGTAACGAAGCCCATGTGGCTCACGCTCGAGTAGGCGATGAGACGCTTGACATCCGTCTGGGTCAGGGTCACGTAGGCACCATAGACGATGGCAACCACCGAGAGGACGAGCATGGGCACGAGAAAGAGCTTTACGGCTTCCGGAAGTATGGGCAGCGAAACCCGCAGCAGTCCGTAGGCTCCCATTTTCAGCAGGATCCCGGCCAGGATCACACTCCCCGCCGTGGGAGCTTCGGTGTGGGCGTCCGGGAGCCAGGTATGCACGGGAAACATAGGCACCTTGACGGCGAAGGCAGCCAGAAACGCCAGGAAAAGCCACGCTTGGAACTCGGACTCAATGGTCTTCCCGGAAAGTTCGTTGAAGTCCAGCGTGCCAAATTCGCTGTACAGAGCGATCATCGCCAAGAGCATGAAAACACTCCCGGCCAGGGTGAAAAGTAAAAACTTCACCGCGGCATAGACCCGCGATGGTCCTCCCCATACCCCAATGAGCAGGAAAACAGGGACAACCATTAATTCCCAGAAAATAAAGAAGAGAAAAAGGTTTGCGGCGGCAAACAGCCCGATCATCGCGGTCTCGGCGACCAACAGCGAGGCGTAAAATTCCCGCTCCCTCGTGGTGATCGCGGTCCACGAGACGCCAACGCACAGGATGGTTAAGATTGCGGTAAGGAAGATGAAGGGGAGACTGATTCCGTCCACGCCCATCCTGTAGGCGATGTTCCACGCCGGGATCCAGTTTGCAGATTCGACGAACTGCAGTTCGCTTGAGCTCTTGTCAAAATTCACGTACAGCGGGACTGAGACAGCCAGGGTAACCAGAGTCGTGGCGAGGGCAGTCCAGCGCACCAGCCGCCCGTGGCCCAATAATTGAACCAGGACCGCACCCACAAGGGGCAGAAACGTGGTCACGGTGAGGAGTGGAAAGTTTGTCATCATATGAACATCACCAAAGCCAGCAACACCAAGACTCCGGCCAGCATAATCAATCCGTAATGCTGGATGTTGCCACTCACCGTAGTCTTCAAAATTCGGCTGGAGGCCTGGGTCAACCGCCCCACGCCCACGGCGGTGAAATCGACAATGTGCGTGTCGAACGCGCGCAGAACACTGGCTCCGCCCAACACGAACCGCCGCATGACAAACGCGTAGATCTCTCCCACGAATCCGAACTCAAGACGTGCTAAAGGCCGCACGGTCAGAGCCACAAAGGCAGCCGAACCTCGGCGATAGAACCAGTCCGTGTCGAGGCTGATCTTCGGCTCGGGATCCAAGTGCTTGAGCAGCATGAAGAACCCGAGGGCGGTGAAGCCCAGCATCCCCATGGTCGCCGTGACGTGGGCGAGGGTGTAGGGGTGGTACTCGAGCGAGTTCGGGAGGTGATCGTAGAGGAGGTTGGGGGCGACTCCGATCACGGTGCAGGCGATGGCGGCGAGGGCCATGGCCGCGAGCATATTCTTGGGAGGCTCGGCGCCCTTCGCCCCGGTGTCCTTCCCGAAGAACATGTAGTAGGGGAGCTTGAGCCCCGTGTGCAGGAAGGTCCCGGCCGAGGCCAGGGTGAGAGTAAGGAAGATCCACGGCAGCTCTTTCTCACCCGCGGCGGAGACCACCATCGACTTGCTCACGAAGCCGCTGAAGAGTGGCACGGCCGAGATGGCGCAGGCGCCGATCATGTACAGGCCCAGCGTGATGGGCATCGTCTTGTAGAGGCCGCCCATCTCGGTCAGCTTGTTCTTGCCCGTCATGTGGATCACGGCGCCGGCGCCCATGAAGAGCAGGGCCTTGTAGAGGATGTGGGCAAAGGCGTGGGCCGTCGCGCCGTTGATGGCGAGCTCGGTGCCGATCCCCACGCCGCAGACCATGTACCCGACCTGACTGATGATGTGGTAGGCGAGGAGCCGGCGGGCGTCGTTCTCCAGGACGGCGTAGACGACGCCGTAGATGGCCATGAAGGCGCCCAACCAGATCAGGAAGTCGGTGCCGGCGAAGCCGCGGATGAGGACGTAGACGGCGGACTTGGTGGTGAAGGCCGTCATGAAGACCGCGCCTGTCACCGAGGCCTGGGGGTAGGCGTCCGGCAGCCAGGCACCCAGGGGTGGCACGGCGGCATTCAGCAGGAAGGCCGTCAGAATCAGGCCCCAGGCGATTCCGCCCGATTCGCCGAAGTGCTCGAAGGCGAAGGAGCCCGTCGCGTGGCCGTGGAGCAGGATCCCTGCCAGGAGGACGAGGCCGCCAAAGACGTGAACCAGGAAATATCGGAAGGCGGCGCGCTCGGCCTCGGGCTCGCGACGCAGCCAGACGAGCAGGGCTGAGGTGACGGCCATGAACTCCCAGAAGAGGTACAGCGCGACGAGGTCGCCGGCGAAGGTTACACCCAGGGCGCCGCCCGCGTACCCGAGGGCGGAGATGTGCTGGGTGTCGTCGTCGACGTGCAGCGCGAAGATCATCCCCAACAACGCCATCAGGGAGAATATGTACGAGAAGATCAGGCTCAGCTTGTCGACGCGCAGGAAGGTGAGTTCCTGGCCCAAGAAGTTCACCTCACAGAAACTTCCCGTGGACATGGTGAAGCAGATGAACATCGCCGTGCCCGGGATGGCGAGCATCGCCGTCTTCTTCAGGCCGCCCTTGAGGAACGGCAGGATCCACGCGCCTAGGATCAGGACGAGGCCCGGATGCACCCAATCAGGAGTCATAGTGATCCTCCTTGCGCATGAGCCAAAGCTTCCCAATGAACTTGGACACAAGGATGATTACGACGCAGGAGACGAACCCGTAGGCCGAGCCGAAGACGGGCCAGCCCTCGAAGTCGAAGTGGTGGGCGTGGGCATCGTCCTTGTGGAAGACCTTGGGCAGCACGACCTCGGCCGCCGCGATGAGGACGAGCGTCACGTAGAAGACGACCTTGAGTCGCTTGAAGCGCGCGGGGTCTTCGAGGATGCGCTGGAGGAGGCTCATGACATCAGCCTCCCGGCGAGCTCGAGGACGGGTCCGGGGAAGATACCGAGGAGCAGGCTCCCGAGGGCGGTGCCCACGAGGGGCACAACCATCCAGGGGTTCTCGTGCACCTCGTCATTGAGCGGCGACTCTTCCTTGGCGAAGTAGGCCTTGAAGACGATGGGCCACAGGTAGGCCGCGTTTAAGAGGGAACTTGCCAGAAGGACCCCGAGGAGGATGTAGCAGCCGGAGTCCACCGTGCCCAGGGCTAAGTACCACTTGGAGACGAAGCCGCAGGTGGGTGGGATCCCGATCACGCTCAGGGAGGCGAGGGCAAAGGCGCCCATGGTCCACGGCATACGTCTGGCGAGGCCGGAGAGCTCGCTCACCTGGGTCTTGTGCGAGGAGACGTAGATTGAGCCGGCGCACAGGAAGAGGGTGATCTTCGAGATCGCGTGGTTGGTGATATGGGCCACACCACCGGTGACGCCATCGGGATTGAGGAGCGCTGCCCCGAGCAGGATGTAGGAGAGCTGACTCACCGTGGAGAAGGCCAGCCGCGCCTTGATGTTGTCCTGACCGAGGGCAATGAGCGAGGCGACGATGATCGTCACGGCAGCGAAGCCGAGGGCTAGGTCGTCCGCGCCCAGGTTCTGCATGGCCTCCTTTCCAAAGATGAAGAGGAACACCCTGAGCGTGGAGAAGACGCCCGTCTTGACCACCGCCACCGCGTGCAGGAGCGCGCTCACCGGCGTGGGAGCCACCATGGCCGCTGGCAGCCAACTATGCATCGGCATGATCGCATTCTTGGCGAAGCCGAAGAGACACAGACAGAAGATCACCAAGAGCAGGGTGGGCTGCTCGGAGACCAGCTCGGCCGCGAAGATTCCGCCATTCTGGAAGTCCAGGTTCCCGGTCGTGTTGTAGATCAGGATGAGCGCCGTCAGCAGGCCGACTTTGGCAGCGGCTAGTAGATAAATGATGTATTTGAGCCCGCCAGCCCTCGCTTCAGCCGTCTCCTTGTGACTGACCAGCGGGTAGGTGACCAGCGTCAACGCTTCATAGAACAAGAACAGGGTGAACAGGTTGGCCGAAAAGGCCACGCCCACCGTGGCCGAAAGAGCCAGAGCGAAGCAGGCAAAGTAACGGGTTTGAGCGTGCTCGTTCAGCGAACGCATATAGCCGATCGAGTAGAACGAGGTCGCGATCCACAGTACCGACGCACCCAAGGCAAAGAGGAGGCCGAAAGCATCCACCCGAAAGGCCAGCTCGATGCCGGGGAGGATCCGGAAGAGCACACACTGCGGCGTGGCACCCGCCAAGACCTCCGGCACCATACCCCCTACAAGCGCCAACAGCACCACACCGGCGGCTACGGACCAGAACTCTCTCAGATTGGCCCGACGCTCGCCGGTGCACACGATGAGCAGCGCACCCATAGCCGAGACAAACACCGAGAGCAGCGGCATGAGCGATGATAACGAATTTCCCACCACGGTCACCACTTGAGCTGTGTCAGGTCTGTCACGCCGGCTCCAGGCCTGTTCCGGTTCAAGGCAATCACAATCCCCAGACCGACTCCCGCTTCTGCAGCTGCCACGGCGATCACGAAAAGAGCCAAGACCTGGCCGCGCGGGTCTTCGAGCTGCCGACTGAAGCCGGCCAGGCTGAGGTTTACTGCATTCAGCATGACCTCAACCGAGATAAGCATCAGAATGATATTGCGCCGGGCCAGGAAGCCGAACATTCCGATCCCAAAAAGGACAGCGCTCAACGCCAGAACCACACCCACGGGCACGATCACGCTTGGTAACTCCTTGGCCGTCTAAACCAGCTGTTGAACGGACCGTAGACTGTAGACGGTGGGAGTGTAGACAGCAAAAATATACCGTCGTCGGATATGCAGTGACGCAACCTATTACTCATGGAATCATTCTTTCGCGTCCTACGTCCGTGGTCGTATAGTCTCAAGGTCGATGGTCTTATTCCGCCGGAAAAATGCCTCAATTCGGTCGGCTATTGTCATGATCCTGCCTTCCTCCTGGCAAGCACGACTGCACCTACAATGGCGGCCAAAAGGACCAGCGAGGCCATTTCAAAGGGCAGTGCGAACGGACCGAAGAGTGCCGTGCCCACCGCCGAAAGACTCCCGAAAGACGGGTCTTTCGCGACCACACGCGCTGGAGCCGATACGACTTCAACCTGGGCGGAGTTGAGCGTCTGGATCTGGGCGAGCCACGCCAGAACCACCATTCCCAACGCCCCCACAGCAGCGACGGGCCAATGGCGGCCGAACCGTGGCCGGGCTTCCTCGCCTGGCAGATCCAATAACATCAAGACAAAAAGGTAGAAGATCAGGATCGCACCAGCGTAGACGATGATTTGTACCGCGGCCAGAAATTCCGCGTCAAGCTGCAGGAAAATACCCGCCACGTGCATGAAGAGCGCTAGTATCCAGAGCATCGAGTGAACGGGATTTTTCCGTGTCACGGCCAGCGTCGCGCTCGCGATACTGGCGGCCGCCAAATAATAGAAGATCGTTTGTGCGACAGGGAACGTCATGCGCGTATCTTAGTCCGGTCCCTCTGGATTGGAAGCCAGACGCAGATGGCCGGTATTCGACCCGGTCAGGTTCCCTATCACAGTGTGCACAGCAGAACTCCAGCCCGTTCCAGCTGACAATTCTGAAGTCACTCCACGAACATCAATTCATTGCTCATCAACAGAACTTGCGCAAGTTGCTCAACAGAATTCGTCGTGAGAAATCTCTGCGCCAACTCCAGTTCATCATCTGACGGTGGTCGCCCGTAAACATCGGAATAAAGGCGAATGATGCACTCCGCGGCAGTACAGTCACCGGTCCTGTCCGCCAGTGCCGCGGCCGCCTGCGCCACAAATTCGGAATTCATGGCGAACAAAGCCTGCTGAGGAACAGTTGTGGTCACTCGCCGTGCCGTCGAGGTGTCTGCATTCGCAAAATCAAACGTCTGCACAATGTCTGGAATATTCTGACGTTCGACAAACGCATACACTGTCCGTAAAGTGTTTTCAGGATCCGTTATGAGCAGCGGACGCCCATACATAGTGACGTCAAGTCTCCCGGAAACGGCCAGCATGGTATCTCTCATTTGCTCCAGGTCCAGACGTCTCCGATTGGCATGCCAGATCAACCGGTTGTCAGAGTCCGCCTCCAGTTGCTCTGTCATTTGAGGGGTCTGAGCAATCTGTGCTGATCGCTGGTATGCCTGTGATGTCATAATCAGTTCGTGCAGCGGTTTCGTTCTCCATCCGTTCACGACCAGATAATCTGCCAGAAAATCAAGCAATTCGTGATAAATCGGTCTCTGTGTACGAAGGCCAAAGTCGTTTGGATTTTCAACCAGCGGTTCACCGAAGTGATGCATCCAGACCCGGTTGACCCATACTCGTGACGTCAGCGGGTTCTTCGGATCAGCGATAGCATCTGCGAGATTCATTCGGCCGCTTCCGTCAGGAAAAGTTGATCTGACAACTGGTGACAACGCCCGCAGAAACCGGCGGGGCACAGGCGTCCCTCGCTGACCGGGATCACCTCGTTGAAATATCACCGGCTCATACAGCTGTTCACTGTCGACCAACACCATTGCTCGTGACGCCGCATTCCGGTGTTTCACTGAAATCGCGTCGAGTTCATTGACGAGCTTCCTAAATGCGTCCTTCGCGTGTCGTGACAGGTAGTGATAAATGTCCTGCTTTGGAAACCAGGTCGGACTGCTGTGCGAAACCAGCAACGCGCCCAGCGGATCTTCCGCCAATGCGAGCGAATCCCGCTGTGCCTGCAGTTTATTCTTTCTCCGATTCAAGTCGACAACAGGGTCAGGTGTGCTGTCGGCGGACTTCTGTGACAAATCGTGAACCTTGGCACCACTGTCCAGAGTCGCCAGCCGGGCATCAAGTTCCGCGATTTGGTCATTCAGATCTTTTTCTACCGTCCACACACGCCGAAGAATCTGACCGTATGTACGAGCGATTTCTTCTGCAGTTTGTGGGCGTGCCTGCTCCAGCCCGTCGATGATGCGTTGATCAACGCCGCGCTGACGCCATTCCTCAGTCCGCAGCACCGGATCCTGCATGAGATCATGCCATGGTGAGAAGACGGGATCGTCCGGGTACGCTCGACGAGCAACCAACTGTCGCCACCGCCAGGTAATATGAGGTCGCAGCTGATCGGGAAGCAGTGACAGAAAGAAAATTGATGTTTCATTAATATCCGGTTCTGTCGTGGCCACTTTTACGAGATAATCGGGAGTTCGGTCCCGAGCCGTATTCAGCGTTGATTCAAAGTGAGCTTCCCGAGCGGCATATACCTCTTTCAGCTTAGCGGCAAACTCTGTTTCGAAGTCCTGGCCACTTTCCGTCACGGCAGCTATCCTCGGCCGATCCCAGGGCTCGAGACAACTCGCAAACACGCCATACAGCGAGTAATAGTCGTCTGTCGGAATCGGATCGAATTTGTGATCGTGACATCGCGCGCAACTGACAGTGAGCCCCAGGAATCCCCGTGTAACGACATCGATCTGGTCATCGATGACGTCGTGGCGATTGTTGTCAAACATACGACCCAGCGTGAGAAATCCCATGGCTGCATAGTTAGGTGAGTTTTCAGGCAACCGAAGCTGATCGGCCGCAAGTTGCTCACGAATAAAATCATCAAACGGTTTGTCTTCGTTAAACGCTCGTATGACATAGTCGCGGTACGTGTAGGCAAATGGTCGTATTCGCTCATCGCCGTACATCAGCACGCCGTCTTTGGCATCCGAGTACCGAGCCACATCCAGCCAGTGACGTCCCCAACGTTCTCCATAGCGCGGTGATGCAAGGAGTTCGCGGATGAGATGCGGGAAACTCTCACGGGACGCAGCAACCTGTTCGGATGTTGGCGGCAGTCCGTGCAAATCGAATGTTGCACGCCGAGCCAGGGTGTGGATGTCCGCCAGTTCCGTTGCTTTGAACCCGGATTCCCGGATTCTGCGATCAACCAGATGATCGACCGGGTGTACGCCGTCCGGAATCTGTGGCGGAGTGACCGGTTGCAGGGACCAGTGATCTCTGGCAGCCGCATCAATATCACTGACGAAATCATCACCCGTTCGGGGATCGACAGCGCCGCGACGAATCCAGGTCGTCAGAGCATCGATTTCCAGATCCGTCAGCTTTCCACCGGCGTCCTCAGGCGGCATTTTCAGTTCAGCGTCCTGCCAGGAAACGGCACGAATCAGCAGACTGGCCGAAGCGTCTCCAGGCACAATCGCCGGGCCGCCTTCACCACCACGCTCCCAACCCGATTTCTGATCCAGACGCAGTCCGCCCGACGCTTCATCAGGTCCGTGACAGTCATAACAGTGCTCAACAAGAATCGGACGAATCTGCTTCTCGAAGAACTCCACTTCGTCCAACTGCCTCTCCACCGTCTGAGCGGTCCCGATTCCAGGGAGGAACAGACACACGAGAAACAATTGCGTTCTTCCGTGGCCATGTTTTGTCAGTAATGCGTTTTTCACATGCATTCTCGTATGGCCTCCCAGGAAGCAGGCAAATTGCGGCCGGGACTGGTCCATCGTGGAACCGATGATTGACATTCGCTCTCGTGCCACCACAACTGAAACGAACGGAGGAACAGCTGTTTCACTATTGTCCTCCCGAAATCTGTGGATGTGAAGCGAATCGCTCAACTATCCTTTTGTTGACCAATGGCCGACTCAACGACTACATCTGAACAGGCTCCGGCACGCCGGCCCACCATGGTCACTTCAGGATTGTCGGACGAAGTCCTGGTATTTCACTGTCTGCCGGAAAATAGGGGCGTCTGAGTTTCCTGAATCGGACGTGTTTCAATGTTGGAGGAGTCGGGCCAGGCGTGTCCAGAATCATCACAGCCGTGGCAATGTTTCCATAGGCCAGCCGGTAGTTCATGGGATTCTTTGCAGCAATGAATTTCGCCCCCACCGGATCCAGATTGACTGCGCGAAGTTGTTCATCGGCCCAGTCATATGTCGGGCGGCTCATAATGATGACTCGAATTGCCCCGATTCGAAGTACGGCCGTCGGCCCCATCTGTTCACGACGTCCGTCCCATTGACCGCCGGTGTAAACAAAGTTACCGTCGACCACACGTTCTACTTCACCGCGAAGTATCCGGGATGTCCCCCAGCGAGGATCGAGTTTGTGACCAAGTTCGAGTGTGAGCACAGCACCAGGACCCGCCCTGTGACAACTGGCTGCTGCATCAGGATCAACAACCGGAACGATTGAAGGTACATCAACCCCGCTGTCAATCAACGCTGACAGGGTTGCAATACTGTCACCGGCTGCTCCACCTCCACAACAGTCCGCAGATTCGACAAGAATCACCGGACCACCATCGATCTGCATCCCTGCAGCGATCGCCTCCGCAGGCAAGAGCATTTCCGGCTCCAGATCGTGGCGGCGTTCCCAGTATCGCTGAGCAATCTCGGTGGCCAAAGTCTCCGCCAGTTCGGAATCGTTGTCCGTGACGATCAGACCGCCACTGCCCATGCTCTCGCAATCCATATAGGGGTGAATCAGAAACAGACTCGTGGAAAGTACGCCATCCTGTTGCTCCAGAGATTTTGTATATCTCATCAGATCCGCAAACGGATCGTCGTCCCAGGTTGAACCGTGAATTGCGCTCGTAATGACCGGTACTTTGCCCATCACCATCGTTGGGTGGCAGTGTCCAGCAAGCATCTCCAGCAACAATCGAGCAGCCCGCTGACCGGTACCGTACTGGTCACGATGAGGATATGTTTCCCATGCCAGCAACGCGTCGGCATGCTGCACCATCTGCTGTGTCACATGAGCGTGCAGATCCAGCGTGACCACAATGGGCACTTCCGGCCCGACGAGACGGCGAGCTGCCTCAATCATGTCTCCTTCCGGATCATCGACTCCGTCTGCAAGAGCCGAACCATGCAGCGGCAGCAGTACGCCGTGGACCGGCAGGGATCGTCGCAATCGTTCGAACCATTCGCTCCGCAATTGCCCATAGCAGGCAGCCGTCATCGGTCCGGCAGCGCACGCCGACGCATAAATCAACGGCACGGGTTCAGCATCTGCTGTGGAAAGACCATCCAGCATGCCGCCAACGACACTGGACGTCACTTGCAGAACTTCCTCGCCACAAAGTAATTCTGAAGCTTCGTAGACTGCTATGTCTATGGGAAGACCGCCGAGATGATTGCACTCGGTCAAAATCCCGCCTAATGCGATTCTCGCAGTTGTATTCCTGATTCTCTTGATCGTCACTTCTTTATTCCCATCACACGACAAAGCAGACGGGTGCTGGCTATCATATCGAGCGAATTCGCATAACCGCTCGGCTGGGGCAGCTACTTGAAACAAACGACTGACTTATTCCCGGAACCACCACCGCGTCTCAGGTCGCTAAACGCCCGAAGCATATTCACTTTCGTCGGACCTGGATTGATCATTGCGTCCGTCACGATCGGCAGCGGTGAACTGGTGTTGGCTTCTCGCTGTGGCGCAATATTCGGCTACCAGCTGATGTGGTGCTTTCTGCTGGCCGGAATCTTCAAGGGCGTACAGGTTTATATCGCAGCGCGACACATTACGCTCACCGGTGAGCACCCGATGATCAGCTGGAAGGCGATTCCCGGCCCACCATCGTGGTTTCCGTTGCTGATCGCCCTGCCCACGATCGTGGTGATGCCGATCGCGTTTTCAAGTATCTCAGAAATCCTTGGCGGGTATCTCCGGGAACTCACCGGCGTGTCAAAAAATAATGACGCTGTCGGCCCGTTTGTCGGCTTCGAGTTCTGGGAGAATTTCTGGGGGACCGCCGTTCTGACAACATGTCTTGCGCTCGCGATGAGCTCCAGCCAGAAAATGCTGGAACGCGTGTCGGCATTTGTTATTGGACTCATCGTACTCTGCGCGGTGATTTCCGTTGTGATGTGCCAACCCAGTATTTCCGGATTTTTCTCCGGGTTGTTTATTCCGTACGTTCCGGATTACCAGCCGTGGGTTGAAACGAATTACGCAGAGACATTTCGAGGCCGCAGCCCCTGGCTGGAAGTGGCTCTGTACCTAGGCGCTGTTGGCGGTGGTACATACGACTACCTCGGATACACAGGAATGCTACGGGAAAAACACTGGGGCCTGTCCGGCAGCGAACCCGCATCTCTCAAGCAACTTGAGAACCTCAGTGACGATCAAATCACCTGGGCAAAAACCTGGACGCGCGCCGCTGTGCTCGACACTGTTGTTTCATTCACCAGCGTCGTTCTGGTAACACTACTCTTCGCCGGACTTGGAGCGTTGCTGTTGCATACTGAGCAGCGAATTCCGGACGACCGAACACTGCTGACCGAACAGGAATCGTTCCTGACGCAGCTGCATCCTCAGCTTCGCTGGCTGTACCGGGCCGGTGTGTTTCTGGCCTTTATCGGGACATTGTACGGTGCATTCGAAATCTATCGCTACACCGTCGTGGAAAGCGCGCGTGCGCTGCTGCCAGGATGGACGCAGGCCAGACACATTCATACATGGCGAAACCTGACTGCGGCATTTTGCTACGGAGGCGGCATGATCATGATGTGGCTGCCCAAAAACATTGGCGGTGACATTCTCAGTAAAATGACGTTCGGTTCCGTGATCGGTGGTGCGACACTTTGCGGCCTGTGGTGCCTGGCGATGTTGTGGACTGACCACACTCGACTGCCGGAACGACTGAGAATGAATCGTGGCCTGTGGGTGGTGACGCTGATCGCAGGCATCGCCATGACAGCGCTGGGCGTACAGACTTTGGTCATTTTCTTTACTCCAAAGCACTAGATGGTCGCCGAGTCCCGACTCAGAACACCTTCATGAAGATCACTGATTACACACTCCATCGACTTCACTTGCCTCTGCGGGAACCGATCGGTGATTCGCAGGTGCGGTTCGTCGATCATTGGATGACGGTCGTTGAATTACATACCGATTCGGAATACTCGGGAGTCGGTTTTCAAATTCAGCAGGGTCTTCCCGCCGCGAGTCTCGCGGAGCTCAGACAGCAGTTTGAGTACGGTGTCTGGCCAAGCCTGAAAGATGGCCTGCCGATTGGCCTGGCTCAACGTATCACGCGACCTCGGGGCGGCAATGTGGGTAGCGGCTACCTGATGGTGCCCGTGGAAACGGCGCTGTGGGACCTGATTGGCAAACAACAGCAACAGCCGTTGTACAGAGTTCTGGGGGGCTGGAATCCTCGTGTCGCGGCATATGCCAGCACGCTGGACTTTCACCTTGATGATCAGGAGTTTCGGCACAAGCTGGAACGCTTTCGGGATGAGGGCTTCACCGCGGCGGTCAAGACAAAAGTGGGTCATGCGGAGATCGGATGGGATCTCCGTCGCCTGGGAATCATCAAGGAAGTCATGGGCGACAATGTCCGTATCATGATTGATGCGAATGAGGCCTGGACAGTCAAATCGACCATGATTCGTATGAATGCCTATCAGGATGCAGGACATAAAATCTTCTGGATTGAAGACCCGATAACACGCGACGACTATGAAGGTTACGCCAGGTTGTGTGCCGAACTCCCGCTGACACGCGTGAACACCGGCGAGTACCTCGGCTACTCCGGAAAACGCCGACTGCTGGAACACAATGCGGTCGATGTCCTGAACGTCCATGATTCAATCAGCGTCTCGCGAGCGATCGCGTGGCTGGCAGGTGACTTTGGCGTACCGGTGGCACTGGGGAATACGGTTCTGGAATTGGGAGTCCACCTTGCCGCGAGCCTGCCGGAGTGCCTGTACCTTGAATTTTCGGACCTTATGTGGAATGAAATTGCCATCGACCCGGTGCAGTTTCAGGACGGCTGTGCGATAGCACCGGATCGGCCGGGACATGGAATCGAAACTGATCCCGACAAAATTGCATTTTACTCGAAGTAGGCAACACGGCAGACGCACCAGCGGCGGCAGTTCAGTTTCGTCTGAACTGTTGCCAGCAGCTGGGAGGTGGGAGTGCCGCCTGCGAGCACTGAAACGGGACGGACGAAGAGGTTGATAAATTTGTGTCGGTCCTCGATCCCCGGATGTCAGTAGACAGTCACCAGCAAACCTGCGACATCACCGGCTCGTTCATCGAGTACTCAGATTTCGAATTCGTCTGTCCCACGACCTGCCCCATTCAGAACCTCCACCGGAATTCAGTGCGATAAATGTGTTCGGCCAGTGACCTCGCCCAAGTCGAATTCGGTTCGAAAATTTCTTCAGGGAATGCGTCACTTGAAACGTGTGGTAAAACTCACCGAAGGCAATCACCATAACATTCCAATCCAGTCCGCAGTGACAAAGATCCTCAATTAATACTGTCAGCCCCTGATCCATCTGTGGCAGCCATTCACGCTGACCGTGTTCCGGATGCAAGACACCAGCGTGGTCGTCCCAGCTAAAATGTTTGATGGTGCTGTTGGGCGCAGTCACTGCAACATTGATAACCGCAGCTCCAGCCACCTGGCTATCACCATCGGCCGACAGCAGAATTGGGCTGCCCACTTTGAATCGATGCTACGGCAGTTTCTCGGATTGGTGTCGCTTTTGGACAGTCAGCAGAT
>Ga0310123_10000226_pt1 | contig 50730 bp, 58 predicted proteins | sample CB6_AW_1057_MG_FD_203505 | JGI IMG/M metagenome (GOLD analysis project Ga0310123, IMG submission 203505) | Marine microbial communities from Western Arctic Ocean, Canada - CB6_AW_1057 | ecosystem: Environmental > Aquatic > Marine > Oceanic | place: Canada: Western Arctic Ocean | collected... | reverse complement strand
GCGCGCCATTACCTCGGGCTTACCAAAACGACGTGACTTCTTGTGTTTCTTGGCTGGACGTAGCAGACTTCCCATCTCGGCTCCTTTCTCTTGCGGCTTGATGTTGTTTTTGCCAACGTCATCAAACTACGGGGTTGGGAGCCGTTTCAATTTCCAACTCAGAATGGCACACTCTCAACAGCGGCCGCGACATCCCCACATTGGGGACGCATCCGTTTGTTGTTATCTTCCTTTTTTCATGTTACAAGGAGACAAATTGGTCTGTTTATTTAACAAATAAGGGCAGGGAGGGTGTTGACCTATGGGAGAAGGATGAAGCTCTAGCCTCGAGGAGGGAAGAGTTCCGGAAACGGCTACCTCCGACCGGCAAGCCGAAGCACCAGGCCAGGGTGGTTCGGCTAACGATGACAATGTTAGTTCTAATACAAAAGATAGGAGTTCACAAATGAATTTTGGAAAGATTGCGCTTATTTTGGGTTTGGTCGTAGCAGTCGTTGCCCCTTTTGCCGGAATCCCGTATCTAGCTGTGGCACTGGCTGTACTAGGTCTAGTCGTAGGTATTACCGATGACTCAGATCAAGTCACAGTGTTAGTCACTGCTTTAGCATTGGCGGCTGTTCATGGAGCGCTGAATGAGGTTCCTGCGGTGGGTACCCATATCACCGGCATTCTTGGTGGCGTTTCTTCTCTGATCAACGCCGCTGCCCTCGCAGTGATTGCCAAAGGCATCGTAGCGCGCGTGTCGTAGCGCACGTATGGTAAGCACCTTCATCTTAGGGCAGAGAGTAATTAAACTTCTCCAAGACCCGCTGGTGAGGGTGATACTAATTCCTGAATAATCTGTTTGATTGAGTCACCTGTAAATACTCTTAGGCAGCAAACTCATCGCTGTTCAAGGGGTTTCGGTTTGCTTCTGAGCGCGTGAGCGCCCATATGGCGATGGCCTTTGATTCGCCGAAACTTCTTCTCCGCGGTCGCGGTGGCGAAGCGGAGAGCGGTCCATCGGCGAATCAAGGCATCGTTCGCTATCGTACGGATGGGCCGACGAATCTCGGCATCAATCCGTGGGCGGCGGAGTTTGGCTTGGATAGCGCCTGATTGAGCTCCGAGTCCAGTTTCGTCGGAATCGATTCCGATTCCACCGCGCGAGAGTGTCGGCGTTGACGATGGCCAAGTGGCTCTCCCACGCCGGCCCCGAGCTTCGGCGCGCAACCTAGGCAACCTAGAAGGCTCGGTCAGTGTCTCCGAGGAGCGGGACCAATCCGAAATCTTTGCCCTTCGAGGTGCGCTTCGACACGGAGCGCACGACGGGCACGCTTCAACCACCTTCCTGAGCATCCTGCTCATGAATATCCAATCGTTCTCGATGATCGGCGCCGCCTATTTCAATCCAAAGCCCTCCGGCTATTTCGCAAACGTCGACCGCTGGATATGGGCGCCGGCATCGTCTTGATGATCCACCAAAGCCGATCGAGCGGGCGCTCAGTGCGGAGCTATCGCCACACTCGAGTTGGACGGTCGTATTTGTTAAACGTGGCGTTTCCTCTGCAAAGCAGGAGTGCTTCGTGGCGCGTGAGGAAGTTCCCGGAGCAAGAAGCCAGGGGTTCACATCGACGCAGCCCTGGAAAAGGCTGGGTGGGCGGTTCAGGACGCCAACAAGGCCAATTCTCTTCGCGCAGCGCGGCGTGGCGGTCTGTTGGCCGGGATTCTCGGTACGCCGTTTCGCGAAGAACCTGGCCAGGCATCCGATCCAGCTCGTTCGAGCCTACTCCGGATCCCGATTGAACCTCTGCTCAGGGGCCGATACAATCCCCTACAGGTCTCGATCTCTCGCTCATTAGCTTCATCCGATCAAGCGCTTCCCGAGGGCGTCGCGGTGGACGCCATGGGCAACGTATACGCGGGAGAAGTGGCGGGACGGAACCTGAACAAATTCGTCAAGAAATAACGTACCTGGGCACGCATCTCTGTTTCCAGCGGAAGGAAGGTCGAAAATGAAACCGGCTCGCCTTTTTTCTCTCCTGGGCCTCGCGGCCCTCTTGTCCTCATCGGCTGATACCTGGGCGCAGTCGGAGGTCTATTATCCGCCCCCGGGAGAGTGGGAGCACAAGAAGCCCGAGGAGGTCGGGATGGACTCCCGCCTGCTGGCGACGGCCATCGAGTACGCGAAGTCGCAGGAAGCGAGCAAGCCCATGGATTTCTCCGATCAGGAGGAGATCTTTGGCAAGTTACTGGGTCCCATCCCGACGCTGCGCGCGCACACCAATGGCCTCGTCATTCGCCGTGGCTACATCGTCGCCAAGTTTGGCGACACGACCAAGGTCGCCCGACCTACAGCGCCGCTAAGAGCTACCTGTCGACGATCGCCGGACTCACCGTGGATCGCGGCCTCATCGCCGACGTCCACGATCCGGTAGCGGACTACGTGGACGACGGCGGCTACGCGTCGCCCCACAATGCGATGGTCACCTGGTATCACCACCTCCAGCAGACGAGCGAATGGCAAGGCATCATGTGGGACAGGAAGGACGACTTCGTCGGGCACGAGGCGTTCGGCCAAGCCAAGCGCCCGCCCCGCAAGTTGCAAGCGCCCGGGACGTACTATGAGTACAACGACATCCGTATCAATCGGCTGGCGCTCTCGTTGTTGCGCCTGTGGCGAAAGCCGCTTCCAGAGGTCCTCAAAGACGAGGTCATGGATCCTATAGGTGCGTCCGACAGCTGGCGGTATCTCGGCTACGACAACGCCGACGGCGCGATCGACGGTCAGGTGATGCGCTCGGTCACGGGAGGGACACGGTGGGGCGCGGGCATCTGGATCAACTCGTATGACCATGCTCGCTTCGGATATCTGTTTCTCCGCAACGGCAAGTGGAAGGATCGGCAGATCATCTCGGAGAAGTGGATTCGGATGGCCACCACTAGAGGGACCGTCGGGCGGGACTACGGGTATCTGTGGTGGTTGAACACCGAGGGTGACACGTGGCCTGAGGCACCCAAGACCGCCTTCCGCGCCAGCGGCAATGGCTCGAACACGGTGTGGATCGACCCCGAGCACGACCTGATCGTGGTCTGGCGGTGGCATCAGGGTCGAGCCTCGAACGAGTTCTATAAGCGCATCCTTCAATCCATCAAGACCCGCGCCACATCCGAAGTGGGTCTGGACTGACCGAGATCAGAACTGCGATGGCGCGGAGGTGCACAGCATGGGAGGTCCAAAGAGTCGACGGAGATTCTTCAAGGCCCTCGCCGCAGGCGCGGCGGTATCCGCTTCGGGAGCCCTTCCCCACCCCTCCGGCGCGCAAGCGCAGCGACCGGAAGGTATCCGTAGCTTCGACCACGTCGCCGCTCCGATGCGACACACGGAAGCGATGGTTGCGTTCTACCGCGCCCTCGGCTTACAGGTGAAGGAAGGTTCCCAGGTCTGCTCCGTCCATTTCGGGGACCAGAAGAGCAATTTTCACCGTCCCGCGCTGTGGCAGCGCGAGACGTTCACGCTGCGTGCTCCCGCGGCACGGCCACCGGCACGAGCCTCTACGTGCGGGAACCGGACGGCAACCTCCTGGAGTGCATGATCTATTCCTGAGGATCGAAAAAATTAAGGTGGTCGGACCCGCGCGGGAGGTGAGGGAGGGCACTTCCGTGTGGTCGGGAGAGTGGTTCGTAGGTGGTCTGCCCATTTCTGGAGAGCACTGCGCATCTCGTCGAGGAAGCCGTGGCGCTGGTAGATGTGCGTCGCATCCGAACCCGGAGGCTTGTTTGCAGCTGCACGAACTCCCGGTGCTCGCTTACCGCGTCGTTCGATATGGTGGTGGGCTTGTTCATGGCGCAATCCTCCTCCTCGCCTTTCCAGGCGGGTTTGGTTCTTGCTAACCGGAGGTTACGCCATTTCTATTTCCACGAGAAGCGGGACGGATCCGGAATGAGAGCCACGTCTCAGTGCATGTTCGGTAAGTAGTCCGAAGAAGCGTTCTACCATATTCATCCACGAGGCATGCGTGGGGAGTGAAGTGAAGATAAAAACGGGGGCGTTTGTCCGTGAACTCCGTGACTCTGCGCTGAATTCGTTTGTCCGCAGCGTTCTTCCGCGAAAGGTCAGGGCGCTCGCGCTGTCGTGTCGATCTCAGGATACAACCACGAGTGCTGCAGCCCCGGGTGCCGTGCGCCGTATCGGGCGGGAATATCCTGCGTCCAGTTGCTCGGAATGGTCAGACAGAATAGGAGAATGCTGGTCAGCGCCAACTTCTGAGTCGCAAGCGGTGACTGTTCGCGAGGCGCGGCCTGCCGCCCGGCCGCAGCCCCCCCCCCGCCCGCCAGGCGTCCCAGCCGCCGCAGGCGCGACCGGATCAAGAAAACGATCCCGAGCAGAGTCATGATGATGTTCAGGGTTTGCCCGGTGCCGAGAGCGAGTCGATGGGTCGGGTAGTCACGGAAGAGATCGATGAAGATCCGCAGGTAGGCGTACCAGAACACAAATCGAGCCGCGGTAGCCCCGGGAGTCGGATTGGTCTTCCGAACCCTGAGGAGAAAGAGCATCAACAGGAGGTTCTTCGCGCCGTCGTAGAGAACGACCGGATGGCGAAACCCCTCGGCATCAGGGAACTTCACAGCCCACCACACGTCGGTCACGCTGCCGACGATCAGTCCATCGATGAAGTTACCAATCCGGCCCATCCCCATCAGAAAGGCCCCCGGGATGACGAGCTCGTCGGCGAGGGCGAGGAACGACTTCTTGTAGGCAAGCGCGAACGCGACTACAGCGGCGGCCGCACCCAGCATCAGTCCGTGGGTAGCCATGCCGCCGAGCCAATAGGCTGATATCAACCTGGGATTCTGTCGGTAGAATGGCCACTCGTCGAACGTCACCTCGATGAGGCGACCGCCAATGAGCACGCCGATCACCATGAAGAGACTGAGCGTGTAGACCTCGCGCAGTGTCAGCCCGAGGCCGCGATGACGCCGGAGAAAAAGATGGATTTGGAGGAACCCGAGGGCGAAGCCAAGCCCGTACCACCAGAGGTACACACCACCAAGATCGACGAGCACCGGATCTATCCTGTGGACGAAAGGACCGAGCATCGCGAGCACTCATCCTGCGGCAATGGTGCCGAAGGTGTCAAGTGGGGATCATCTTGTGGGGTAGGCATTCCACCCGGTAATCTGCTTACAAATCTCGTACCGCTGACCGCTGATGACTACGGTACGCGTCAATTTCTTTACCCACCCTCGACTCTCGCCCATGGAATTTCAGCAGGACGGAGCTGGCGGGCGGAAATTGCTGATGCGATCGAACGTGCGGAGCGAATTCTTTTCTACGTCTCTGACGCTTCCCTATCATCGACACAATGGGGCAACCTTTGCAGAAGTCGGCACATGGTCTTATCTTAGGACCGTCTCATGACAGCAATCCGATCCGCGATGCTCGTAACGTTGAACTTCGCGCTCGTCGCGACGGCGCCTTCGTTCGACGCCCGCTCGGTTTCCTCCTCCGACGACAGGCTCCAGAGCCGCTTGGCGTTTCGATCGGCGCTCAGCGCGTTGTCGACTACCCGGGCGACTGGCCGCAGCTCTTCCGCCCTTCTCGTGTAAGTGTCGGGGACTCTGCCCATCTTGTGGCGCGAAGCGAGCGGCGATTTTCTCCGAGTTGCTCCAACACAAGATTCTCGCGGATGTGCCTCACGCTCAATGGGTGTTCTCGATACCAAATGTTGAGACCCTACTGTCTACACCATCGAGAGCTTCTAGGTGCTCTCGCAAGACTCGCCTACGAAACCGCCCGTGAGATGATGGACGCCGCTGTCAATGAGCCCGACGCACGCCCTGGTATGGTCGTCTTAGCTTAGGGCCTCTGAAAGTCCGAATTCTGCGGACGGGCTACATCGCTCGGATCCTCCCCTGACTAGGCGAGGGGCAGATAGGAAGTTCAAGCTACGTTTCCGCTGACCGATAAGTAGGCATTCTGTCCACTAGAGACCGGTGAAGGGATAAGGCCCCGATACGGGGCAGATAAGGCGTCCTTATTGTTGGTCATAAACGCCCCAGCGGTAACTGACGGCGGAATGCGAACTGGGATACGCTGCCTTCGTCAATGTTCAGGAAGGCCTCATCACGATTATCGATACCGAAGACAGCCTGCGCGAACTCTATCCGCCGCAATCCAAAATCGTGCGCCTCAAAACGCTGCCGGCGATTGATGAGCATCTCGCCCGATTCATTTCCCTGTCGCCGTTTTTGGTGATTCTAACCACCCCAACCGCGGTACGGATGTCAGCCCTCGTGGCGATACCCCGGGCTTTGTTGAGATAGTCGACGCAAATACCCTGATGATTCCCGACCGGCCCGGCAACAATCGCCTCGATACCCTGTCAAATATTATGTTGGCTTGGTGTTCTTTATACCGGGCGTCGAGGAAACCGCGCGCGTTAACGGGAATGCGCGGATCGTCACAGACACGGAGAAGCTGCAAGAATTCGAGGTAAAGGGAACGGTGCTTTGCGCCGCGATCCTGATTGACGTGGCCGAGACGTCTCTGCACTGCGGAAGGCGCTGAAGCGTTCAAAGCTGTGGGGCAAGGAATACAGGATTGAACGCAGCGAACTGCCGACGCTGGGCAAGATTGTCTCGGACCAGATAAACGGTGAAATCAGTGTCGGGGACGCTGAAGCAGAAGTGAAAGCCAGTTATCTAGATGGGATGTGGTAAGCCCCCTGATGGAAAAAACACTGTCTACCCAAGTCTAGATATATTCGACCGAAAATTCACTGCGCATCAGAGTAGACTTGATTAAACCGTGCTGCAATTCTCTACGTCTAATCGCAGTACGGACCAACGAGCCTCCTGACACCCAACCCCACAAGCCCCAACCCAAGCAGCAGGGCCGGCGAGGGTTCGGGGACCAGGGTCCAGCCTACGGCTACGGGGTCGAAGAAAGTAACCCCGTCGTCCGCCCACGCAGAGATGAAGTCGGTCGATGAGTCGTAGTACGGCGAGCCCGTAGTTTCCCCGACCTCCGAGTTCACGATTTGGTCGATCGTTACTCCGTCGACTCCGACAAGGCCTCTCCCGTCATGCGACCCCGGGATCTCGAAAGCGAGCCAGATGGCGCGACGACCCATCTCACCGTCGTCGACCGGGGCGGCAACATGGTGGCCCTGACCCAGACTTTGGGAGCGGGGTACGGATCCAAGGTCATCGTCGGCGATACAGGACTCATTTTCAGCAACCAGATGCGGCACATGCACCTCGATCCCCAAAGCCCGTCACAAATCCGGGCCGGCATCTGGCAGCGTCTCGCTCAGGTCATCGTGAATGTGCTCGACTTCGATATGAGCATTCAAGAAGCGACCGACGCTCCGAGGTTCGTCTACGGCGGACCCCAAGAGACGGGCGACGCCATCGCGCCCGTCTGGCACGTCGAACAAGGTATCGCGGCCAAAGCCATCGACGCGCTCACCGAAATGGGACACCGCATCGAGGTCGTGCCGCGCGAAGGCGGCGCCGTCAACGGCATCACCCGCGACCCCGAAACGGGCGTGCTGGTGGGGGGCGCCGACCCGCGCAGGCGTAGCTACGCCATGGGCTATTGAGCAAGTATGACGTCAACGATAGGAGCAGGGATAGCTCGAAGTGCGCCATCGCGAAGCCAGAATCGCGCCGTACCGCTTCCTCGTAGAGCCCGTAGGGTCAAGATATTCATGCGGCTTCCCGATGGTAGAAACGGAGCAACCCGCCAAGCCGTTCACGGCACTGAATGGCGCTCTCTAAACCGTTAGTCTGAGCGATCGCGGGCTCGGGAAACAATAAGAGATTGTCCTTGCCTTGATGATTCCTCTCGTGGTGATGATGGGCGACGTACTCCTTCAGCGCGTGACGCAGCGAGTTCTCCCCGATTTGGTTGGATCGTCAGTAATTTGGTGCCGAGGGGGAGTATTCGAGCCCAAGCCGAGACCTTAAGCCGATTTACAGGACTTACGCGCCCCCTAAGTGTCCCCTATTCTCATTCTGGCCCGCCTTCTCATCCCTGTAACTCGTTGATTTAATTGGTGGAGCTGACGGGGATCGAACCCGTGGCCTCCTGAATGCCATTCAGGCGCGCTCCCAGCTGCGCCACAGCCCCACAAAAGGAATCTCTTATCCTAGGCCGAGCCGGTGACTCGAGTCAACAAAACGAGGGGTTTGGCGAGAGGAGTGAATGGAAGCGAGGGCCTGATTAAAGGAGGGTAAAACCAAGGAGCGTTTTTAAGGAAGTATGCCGCCCGAAGGCGAGCGGTGGTCCAGTCTCATCAGTATTCTTATTGGGTATGGGGCCCTCGCCCCACTCAAACCATAGTAAGCATAGAACTCGCCATAACGCAAATCCCGATCATCAACATGTGAAATAGAGAATTTATATGTCGGGGAAGCGCTTCGCATGACACGTTGACTCCGAAGGCTTTAGCTGGATAGATGAGTCCGGAGAGCGATCCCGCTCCTGCGATCCATGAGCTCTTGCAGCGATGTTTCTTGCGGCTCCGTGAGCTCGACAAACCGTATGGCCACGCGATACTTGACCGCCGGCTGGCCGGCGTTGCCGCGATCGAATCCTTGCACGTAGCTGCGAACGACCTCTGCCTCGAAAGCCGCGGCGTCCGACGCCACGACCTTGAGGATGTAGCGGCGTTGGCGCTAAGTGTCGAGGGCATCTCTAGGAGCGCTCCAGAGAGCGAGACGTCCACGAGCGGAACGTCGATCTTGCCCTGCAGCTCGCCCGCGATGGGAACGCGAGGGTGCTCTCGCCGTTCATTTCCTTGCCATGCAACCGACATGTGCAGCGCCCTTCCAGCGTGGAAGACGTTGCTTAGGTTTTAGTGTCTGTAAGGCCCATGATACTCGCTAGATGCAGCGAGCGCAATTTCCAGCTTTCAGTATTCAGAATTCAGGATCATGGACTCCGCATCCAGTTGCGGGCTCGGGTTTAACTCACGGTGGGCTCCTAATTATTTTCCTCGACTGAGGATACCGGCTTTCGTGGTCGTCCTATGTCCTTAGGCACTCGCATCTGAGACAGGCCGACTTCTCAACGGACTGCACAGAGCCCTGTCTCAAGGAGCTGAATGCTGAATGCTGTATCAATGAATCTTGGTCGTCTTGCGCTTCACGTAATCCATCAGCACGTACTGCCCGAGCTGGGCGGGCGTCGTGAAATAAGCCTTGCCTTGCACGATTTCAGTGACTTTCTTCACGAAGCCCACGAGGGAGTAGTCGCGCGCGAGCATGAACGTGTTGATCATGATCCCTCTTCGGCGGCATTCGACGACCTGTTTGAACGTCTGGTCGAGGATGAGCGGGTCGAGGCCGAAGGGGTTCTTGTAGATGCGCCCATCTTCGAGGGTGAGCGCCGAGGGTTTACCATCCGTAATCATGATGATTTGGCGCATGTCGGAGCGTTGGCGCATGAGAATTTCTTGAGCGAGCCGGAGCCCCTCCGCCGTGTTCGTGTGGAACGGGCCGACTTGAACTCTCGCGAGGCGGGATAAAGGCACTTCCTCGGCGCTGTCGTGAAATAGCACCAAATGCAGCTTATCGCCTAGAAATTGAGTGCGGACGAGGTGGGACAGCGCGAGGGTGACGCGCTTTGCCGGGGTGAAGCGGTCCTCGCCGTACAGGATCATGCTGTGGCTGCAGTCCAGCATGAGCACGGTCGCGCACGAGCTTCGATATTCCGCCTGGTGCACGTGCAGGTCATCCGGGGTCAGGTTTAGGGGAACACCGAGTCCTTCGCGCCTCACCGCGGACAGAAGCGTGCGCGAGACGTCCAAGTTCAACGTGTCGCCAAACTCGTAGCGTTTCGAGCTTCCTATGACCTCAACGCCTGTCGAGAGCTCCTGGGTCTCGTGCTGGCCGAGGTTCGCGCGTCCCAATCCGCCAAGCAAGTCTTTGAGCGCTTTGAAACCGAGGAAATCGACTGACTTGTCGGTGAGCTCGAAGCGCATCGAGCGGGGCTGCGCAACATCGCCCATCTCGTCCGTCTCAGGATGCCCCACGGCCGTGAGGTTCGGGTCCCGGGGCGTAATGTTCACATAGCCCTCGTCCTGCATGCGCTGGATGATCTCGTCGAGAATCTCGCGCAGGCGCGAATCCTCGAAACTCTCGGCATCTCCCATGAGCCGCTCGATATCCGCCTGCGTGAGCCTTCCTTGCTGGAGGAGCGCTCTCAGGATGGCCTCTCGGAGCGACTGCATCACGTCGTCCGATAGCTCATGGAACCCGTACATGTCCTGGAATCCGCTATCGAGGAAGTAGTCCGAGAGCCCTTCGAGCAAGTCGGTGATATCAAAATCGTCGAACAGGTCGGGACGAAATTTGCTGTACTTGGTCATCGACATCGGACTAGTCCTGGCCCCTAACTTAGTTTTAGTTCAAATGCGACTTGGTGTGACCGAGCGGCTCCTCATAGCCGATCTCCGGCTGCCGCTCCTCGTTGCGATGGTAGCCGCGCTCGTCGTTTCTCGAAATCTTCTTTACACCGGCCAGCCCTTCTAGAAGAAACTCGGCGGCGGAAACACGCTCGGGCGTCGAGGATTGCTCGGTCACCGAAACAACAGATGTGCGGGCGAGAAGCCCTGGGATCTCTGCGAGCGCTTGCAAAACTTCTTCCGAAGACGCGGTCTCCGGCACGCGGCAATAGCCGCCGCCGTCGAACCATTCGATGACGCTCTCAAAATCCTCGCTCGAGGCGTATTTCTGAAAGGCTGCGCCGACGGCGCGCTTGATGAGGTCTCGGGCGACGACATCCGCGCCTTTGAGCTCCCCTTCATATTCGAGCTCGAGCTTTCCCGTGATCGCGGGAAGCGACGCATAGACGTCCGAAACGCGGAGCGCCGTGGCCGCCTCGCCACGCTCGAGCGCGCGCCGCTCGGCGTTCGAGATGGCGCTCTCGAGCAGCGAGATGGGGAGCCTTTGGCTGACCCCCGACCGCTTGTCGACGCGCCGATCCGAACGCGCTTGGATGGCCACTTCCTCGACGATTTCCCGAACGTAGTGCGGAATGTGAAGTTCGTCGCGTCCCGCGCGATCCGTCCAAGCCTCGTCCTTCGTAATCGCGATTGACTCTTCGAGCGTCGCGGGGTAGTGGGTACGGATCTCCGATCCGATGCGGTCTTTGAGAGGCGTAATGATCCGCCCCCGCGCCGTATAGTCTTCAGGATTCGCGGTAAAGACCATCAAGATGTCGAGCGGCAAGCGTAGCGGATAGCCTTTTATCTGAACGTCCCCCTCTTGGAGGATATTGAACAAACCCACCTGGATCTTTCCCGCGAGGTCGGGGAGCTCGTTGATCGCAAAAATGCCGCGATGCGCGCGCGGCAAGAGGCCGTAATGGATGGTGAGCTCGTCGGAAAGATCGAGCCCGCTTCTGGCGGCGCGGATGGGATCGAGGTCGCCGATCATGTCGGCGACGGTCACATCTGGCGTCGCCAGTTTCTCGACGTAGCGGTCTTCTCGATGGAGCCACCGAACCGGCGTCTCGGCACCCTTTTCCGCGACGAGCTTCTTGCAGGCGCCGCAGATCGGGGCGTGCGGGTCGTCATGGATCTCGCAACCGTCAATGACCGGGATCTCCTCGTCGAGGAATCGGGTCAAGCCGCGGAGCATCCTTGTCTTAGCCTGGCCGCGGAGCCCCAGGAGAATGAAATGGTGCCGCGACAGCAGCGCGTTCACGACCTGGGGAATAACGGTATCGCCGTAGCCGACGATTCCTGGAAAAAGCTCCTCTCCCGAGCTCATCTTCAGCATCAAGTTGTCGCGGATCTCGTCGCAAACGGCGCGCGGTTGATGATTCTGCAGTTCACCGAGGGTCTGGGCTTTGCTCATGATCGGATTATAGCCTGATGCCATCTGGGAGACGCTAGTGAACTGTAACAGATACTCGTTGCGCAAATCGCGAGGTCATTTTGTGGGCTGGCGAGGCGCGAGGACGACGTTATATCTGGATATTACGAGGAATCGCAACAAAGCCAGCGCGCAAAAGGACCCGCGATTTTGGCAGCGAGTATCTGTTACAGTCTACTAGTGGTGGTACGCGGGTGCTGGTTGAGTTAAGCTTCTCTCGAAATGTTCTGGTTCGTTTTCCGCATGGTTTTTAGAGCTATCACACTCGTGATACTCACGGGCACGGCTCTCGTTTTGTACTACCTCTACGAGTCCGGACAGTTTCCTGTCCTCCAGCACGTCATCGAGGATACTGCCGTGACCGCCTCGGTCCGCGCGGGGTTCGCCATCCATCGGGATCTCGCCGATCGGCCCATACACGTATCAACCGCCGACAGCGTCGTCACCCTTTCGGGGCGCGTCGCGTCCCAAGAAGAGAAGGACGAAGCCGAGGCGATAGCAGCGACGATCGAAGGGGTCGACGAGATCGCGAATCATCTCGAGATCGAGCCCGGGCTCGAAGACACCGACGGCGAAACGAACGACAAAAGCTTCGGTGAGCGGCTCGAGGACGCTGCACTTCTGGCGAAAATACGCACCGCCCTGCATCTCGACAGAGAAGTACGCAAGCTGGATGTCGACATACGCGTCTCGTCGGGCCAGGTCATCCTGAGAGGTGAGATCCCGTCCGAGGCGCTGATGGACCGCATACGGACGCGGGTGGCAAGCGTCCGCGGCGTCGAGCGTCTCGAAGACAAGCTCGAGCTAAAAGAGTAGCGACAGGCTCCCCGCCGAAGCCCGAAGGGCGAGGCTAGTCTTTTTTGAGGCTGGCTACAAGGTCGTCCCGGTCGAACGGTTTTTCCAAGTAGCCGTGGAGAGCGAGCCCCGTTCCGCCCGGAAGGTCGAGGTCGGGAACTAGGGTATCGAAGAGCTCGCCACGGATGAGCTGAAGCGCCCGCTGAAACTCCACGACCGCCACGACATCAAACCCAGCTTGCTCGAGGAAAATTGTCAGTGTTCGGCGCATGGATGCGTTGTCTTCGACGATGAGAACACGTTGTGGGTCGATCATTTAACTTCGTTAACAAGCAAGAGACGTACCAAATTGGGGCGAGGGTGTAAGCCGCAGCACACAAACAACTTGAAGAAACTGGCTTCCGGAACCGATTCAATGCTGTCACTAGCGTGCCACAGGCGAGCCACTTTTTGCCACCCGCCTTCGCCCTTCGGGCTATGGCGGGCAGGCCCGCCTTACTCTGGGGTTGGGGGGGGTTGTTAGGGGCGGGTGGAGCGCTCGACGTCCACAGCGAGGATGAGGCCCTTGTCGATTAGGAAAAGGGCGCGCCGCTCATCACCATCATTGAGGGCCCGCCGCGCCTGAGCCACGAAGCCACGGGCGGACGCGAATTGCTGCCGCTGGCTGTCGGAAAGCTTGCGCGTGCTCAGCGTGCCCATGAGTGAGCCCGCGCGCTCGAGCTTCGTCCAGAGCTCCGGGTCGACACGCTTGCTCCCCGCGCGCCCCCGCGAAGGGGTCTGAGGCGCTTTGTCGGGAGGTTTGGGCGGTGGCGGAGCCGGAGGCGCTTGTATGGACCCCCCATCAGGGCGGGGCGCGGGCTCTTCGACGGCCGGCTCGGGCTCCACCTCCACGACAGGTTCTTCAGCAGGCCGTGTCTCTTCGGGCGCTTCAGGCTCCGGATGGTCCTCGCCCGCTGGCGTCGATGCTGCCGCTGGCGCGCGCGGGAAATCCGCACGTCGGGCGCGCCAACATCCGGCCAAGACGCTGAGCCCGATCAAAAGCAGGACGCTTAGCAGAAGACCCCTCATGCGATGTGGCACCCGACTTCCGTCACGCGCGCATCTCGGGAAGGTGGATTGTGAACCGCGTGCCGTTACCCTTCTCTGATTCTACCGTGATTTCGCCGCCGTGGAGTTGGACGATCCGATAGACCATCGAGAGCCCGATACCGCTGCCTTTTTTTTTCGTCGTCACATAAAGGTCGAAGATCTTCTCGAGCATTTCCGGCTCGATGCCCACCCCGCTATCCGCGACGACGATCTCGACCCCGTCTTCCGTGCGCGACGCCTCGACGCGGAGCCGCCCCCCTCGAGGCATGGCTTCCTCGGCGTTCTGTACGAGGTTCAAAAAGACCTGCTGCAGGAGCTCTCGGTCGCCATGAACAGGGGGAAGCTCCTCTGCTACCGCGGTCTCGATCTCGATACCGCTCGCTTTGGCCTCCGCCGAGACCAGCCTTTCGACCTCGTCCAACAGCTCCCGCAACGGCACCGAGGTCAATTGCAGATCCTCGGGACGCGTGAAGCGCAAGAATCCTTGGATGACTCGATCGAGCCGGCGAATCTCCTTCTCGAGCGTATCGAGCGAGGATTGTGTTTCCGGAGAGGCCCACCTTAGCCTCTCCCTCAAGAGCGCGACATGGATCACCATGGCATTGAGCGGGTTCTTGATCTCGTGCGCGACGCCCGAGGTCAGCTTTCCGAGCGCGGCGAGCTTTTGCGCGTAGGAGAGCTGAGAGCCGAGACGCAAGAGCTTCTCCTTGTCGCGCGCACTCACCATCACGCCGGAGACCCCGCTCTCGTCGCGCAGGACCTGCGCGCTCAGCGCATAGACGACCGGCCGCTTTCCGTTCGCGATCGTTTTGTCGACGGGCCCGACGGGCTCGTCGCGCTCGAGCGCCGTCTTGACGATCTCCGCCACCGGATGCTCTTCCGGAAAAAACTCCGCGAAGAGTTTCCCCTGAATCTCGTCTCGCCCGAGACCGAGAAGCTCCGCGGCGCGCTCGTTCAACGACAAGACGCACCCCTCGTTACTAAAAACTAGAACGGCGTCCGAGAGCCCCCCGAGCATCGTCGACAGCCAGCTCGCATCGTTCTCGCGGACGCTCCTCTGGTCATCGAGCCTTTGGCTCATGCTTGCGAAAAATTCCGCGACGCGGCTCACATCCGCTTCGCTCTGAAGATCCAGGGGTGGTTCGCCGTCCACGGGTTGGAAGCGGCCGAGCTCGCGGCGCAGCAGCTCGATCGGAGCCCATAGCCAATTCGCAAAAAAAAGCGACACAAAAAAGGCTGCGACGACAGCGCTCGTTGCAAGCAGCACGTTCTGCGTGACCACACTCCAAATCTCTTCCTTCAGGAACAGAGTGGAGATCGCGACGCGCACGACCCCGAAAGGCTCCCCATCGCCGTCGTCGAAGGGCATGGCTACTTCGAGAACGTTGTGGCCTTGCCTGAGCTCCCAGAGCTGCGCGAGAGGGTTCTTCGCGACGAAGCTCTCGAGCGAAGGGGCCGGCGTGAGCTTGTCTCCGAGCTCGAGGGGATTGCTGTGGACGAGCGCAAAGCCGTCGCGATCCGTCACCGCGACATACATCGTCGTCGCGGAGTAGCCGACGATGCCTTCGGCGTAATTGCTCAGGGCCGGATCCCATGTCAAGGCAGAACGGAGCTCCGCCGAGTCGTTTTGACGAATCACCCGTGAGGCCTGATGGCGGAGTGTTTCGGCCAGAAGTCGAGCGCGGGATTCTGTCTCGCCGACCGAGAAGCGCACGAGCGCGGTCAGATTTACGAGGCTCGTGGCCAAGGCGACGGTGGCCGCTACCAGCGTCAGACCCGCGATTTGTTTTCTGCGAAATCCCACCGGATTTGAAGCTCCCCTCTATTCGGGCCGGTTCAAGACGTCTTGCGATATTTCTTGAGCTTGTTGTGAAGCGTCTTGAGGCTGATTCCCAATATCTCGGCGGCGCGCGTCTTGTTCTGCCCCGTAGACTCCAGGGTCTTCAAGATCAAATTCTTCTCCGCTTGCTCAACCGTCGTTCCGACCGGAAGCTGCTCGACGTTTTTCGACGCCAGGTCGTTTCCGGGCTCGAGGACTGACGGCGGCAAATCCTCTCGCCGGAACAGGTCACCCTTCGCCACGATAACAGCGCGCTCGACGACGTTGCGAAGCTCGCGGACGTTTCCAGGCCAAAGGTAGGCTTTCAAGGCTAGGGCGGCTTCGTCATCCATGCCTTTGAGCGCCTTTCCGTTTCGCGTATTGAACTCGTGCACGAAAGCCTCGACGAGCGTCGGAACATCCGCGATCCGGTCGCGAAGCGCTGGGAGCTCCAGCGTGAACACGTTCACGCGGTAGTAGAGGTCCTCGCGCAAATCGCCAGCGTCGAGCGCCTCTCGCGGATCACGGTTGGTCGCAGCCAGGATACGCACATCCACGCGAATCTCCTCCTCGCCGCCCAGACGGCGGAAGCTTCGCTCCTCGAGAACGCGTAGCAGCTTCGCTTGCGTCGAGGGAGCCATCTCGGCCACTTCGTCGAGAAACAGCGTGCCGCCATGCGCCTGCTCAAACAGGCCGCGGCGCCGCCCCTCTGCTCCGGTAAAAGCCCCTTTTTCGTGTCCAAACATCTCGCTCTCGAGAAGCGTTTCAGGGATGGCAGCGCAGTTCACCGCGACAAACTGTTTCTCTTTTCTCGCTGAGAGCTCGTGAAGCGTCCTCGCGACCATTTCTTTTCCGGTACCGGACTCGCCAACGATGAAGACCGAGGCCGCGGAAGGGGCGACTTGGCTCATGAGCTCATAGAGCTCTTTCATCCGATCGCTCGTCCCAACCATGCTCCCGAACCGGCCGATCGTCTCGAGATTCCTCTTGTAGCGCTCGACCTCCTCGCAAGCCGCGTTGCGCTCGACGGCCCTTTCGAGCACCTCGCGAAGCTGCTGCGTGTCGACCGGTTTGGTCAGGTAGTCGAAGGCACCTATCTTCATCGCCTCGACCGCAGTCCCGATGCTGCCTTTGGCCGTTACCATCACAACGGCGAGACGATCGAGCTCGGAGACGAGTCCGGAGAGAAGACCTAGGCCGTCCATCCGGGGCATCACGAGATCAGCGATAACGACTTGAGGGCGGAAGCTCTCGGCTCGTGCAAGGCCTTCGACGCCATCGGCGGCCGTATCGGCCTCGTAGCCCCACCCGCGCACGAGCTCGGAGAGACCCTGTCGGGAGCCCGCTTCGTCGTCGACGATGAGAACGCGTGTGGTCAGCAATTTCAGCATTCAGCATTCAGCATTCAGGCGCGACGACTGCGACGTCGCAGCTTGCTGGACGCTACTTCCTCTTCAAACGTATTTTTAGCAGTAGCTCGATTTCTTGCTCGGCAAGGCTGTCGTCGACTTCGATGGTGACCGGGACCTCGATTCGCTGATTCGCTATGGGCCCGGACACACTCGCAGGAGGTATGGTCGTAGCTTGATCACGAGGCATCGAGATCTGCGTTTTGATGAGCTCACTCAAGTTCTCGGCCGCGCTCCGTCCCTGCTCCGCATCGAACGTGCCGCCGAGGAAATCCGCTTCGAGATCGCGTACGACGTGTTCTTCGACGGACGGCTCTTTCAGAACCGTCGCCGCCACCTCGACGCCAGCGCCCTCATCGAGCAGTCCGGAGAACATCGAGTCCTCGGGCGCCTCCGGTGCGGTCGGTGCAGAATCACTCGGGGCGTCTGCTCTGGACTTGGTGTCTTTGGTTGTCGCATCGTCCAACCTCAAAGCGTCATCGAGGATACTCTCGATGTTGAGGTTTTCGAACGCGTCTAAATCTGCATGGTCATCGTCGTGTGAGGCCACGTTCTCTTTCTCCGAAACAGACGGCCAAGTGCTGGCAGCCTTGGCTGAAGCGTCCTGGCTGGACGCGACTTGGCTCACCTGAGCCCTTTCTCCAGTACTCTCCGTGACGCTGGTGGAGACCAGAGACGCAGGGTCGGTCAGCGCCGAGTTTGTAACTGTTTTTTTCGCGCTTGCCCATGGGCGACATCGCGCGGGCTCCGCCATAGCGGTCGATGACCGACTTCAACACGAGGCCGCTGATCGCTTGGAGCGTCTCCTCAACGCCGATACCGTCTTTGGCGACAGCCTCGTAAAACGGCGCGTTCATCGTATTGAGCGCGTCGTTCATCTCCTCCACCGTGCAAACGTCCTCGAGATCACGCTTGTTGAACTGCATGACCATCGGCAGCGCCTCGAGCTTCAGGTCGTGAGCCGCCAGATTCTCCCGCAGGTTGTCGAGACTCTCCCGATTGGCCTCGGGCATGCTCGGTTGCGAATCCGCGACGAAGACCACCCCATCCGCACCTTTGAGGACCATCCTCCGAGTCGCGTTGTAGAAAACCTGACCCGGCACCGTATAAAGCTGGACCCGAGTCTTGATCCCGCGGACAATCCCAGCATCAACAGGAAGAAAATCAAAATAAAGAGTACGATCCGTATCCGTCGCCAGCGTCAACATCCGCCCTGTGTTCTTAATCGGAAGATCTTCGTAGATGTACTGCAGATTGCTCGTCTTACCAGACAAACCAGGCCCGTAATAGACAATTTTAGCGGTCAACTCCTTCAGAGCGCAATTAAAAAGGACCACTGGTTTACCTTCCGGCCAGATTGCACTGAATCTTATAGTGTACCAGCATTCAGGATCAGTGGTCAGCATTCAGCATTCAGGAACTCTCAAGACTGCCACTCTGAGATGGTCGGCAACAGTCCTGAGAGCATCCTGAATGCTGGATGCTGAATGCTGATCTGAGATAAACTCCCAGCACACGATGTCGCAGATTCTGGCGCCGGCGGACCGAGGCCATGCTCTTCAGAACGTCATTGACGAGCTGAAAGGAGGGGCACAGCAGCTGCCGACGGTTACGGCCCTGAGGCATTTTCCCGCGGTCCCAGCCCATTTTGCTGATTTTCCGGACGAGCTCCGGCCGGAGATCGTCGAAGCACTCAGGCGGCGCGGCATCGAACGGCTGTATTCCCATCAGAGGGAAGCTTTCGAGAAAGCCTCCGAAGGCAATAACATCGTTATCGTCACGCCAACCGCATCGGGAAAGACTCTTTGCTACAACCTTCCCATACTGAATCGCGTCCTCGAAGAGCCCGAGACGCGCGCGCTCTATCTCTTCCCAACCAAGGCACTCTCGCAAGATCAGCTCGCGGAGGTGCATGGGCTCATCCAGGACATCGGGGCCGACATCCGCACGTTCACCTATGACGGCGATACGCCCCAGGATGCGCGCAAAGCGATCCGCTCACGCGGGCACCTGGTCGTGACCAACCCCGATATGCTGCATAGCGGCATCCTGCCTCACCACCCAAAATGGGTGAAGCTTTTCGAGAACCTGCGCTATATCGTCATCGACGAGATTCATGCCTATCGCGGTGTCTTCGGCTCGCACCTGGCGAATATTCTGAGGCGTCTCCGGCGCATCTGCCGCTTCTATGGATCGGACCCGCAATTCATTTGCTCCTCGGCGACGATCGCGAACCCCAAGGAGCTCACCGAAGAGCTCATCGGGAGCCCGGTGCAGCTCATCGACCGAAGCGGGGCGCCGAGAGGCGAGAAATATTTTGTGTTCTACAACCCGCCGGTCGTGAACCAAGAGCTCGGCATACGCCGCTCCTATGTCAACGAGACGCGCCGTATCGCGGCGTCGTTTCTCAAGCGCGGGCTCCAGACGATCGTGTTCACGACGAGCCGGCTGAACACAGAGATTCTCGTCACCTATCTCAAAAAGGAGATCGAGCAAGACGTGACCCGTCGCGATCTCATTCGCGGCTATCGCGGCGGCTATCTTCCGAAAAAGCGCCGCGCGATCGAAACTGGGCTTCGAGAAGGTAGCGTGCTCGGCGTCGTCTCGACTAACGCGCTAGAGCTCGGGATCGATATCGGCGCGCTCGACGTCGCCGTGATCTCAGGCTACCCCGGAACCATCGCCTCGACATGGCAGCAAGCGGGACGGGCGGGACGGCGTACCGGCACCTCCGTCGCCGTCTTTGTCGCGAGTAGCAGCCCGCTCAATCAATTCGTAGTCAATCATCCGGATTACTTCTTTTCGGGCTCGCCCGAACATGGCCTCATCAATCCGAACAACCTCTCGGTGCTCGTCGATCACATAAAGTGCGCCGCTTTCGAGCTGCCGTTTCAGGACGGCGAGAGCTTCGGCGCCGAAAACCTCTCCGAAATTCTCTCTTTTCTCGAAGAGCACAACGTGGTTCACCATTCGAGAGAACGTTGGCATTGGACGAACGATTCCTATCCGGCCAACAATGTCAGCCTGCGCTCGATAAGCTCCGACAACTTCACCGTCTATGACGAGACCCGCGAGCCCAAGATCATTGCTGAAGTGGATTTCGTCAGCGCCCATTCGACGCTCCATCCGAAAGCCATCTATATCCTCGAAGGCCAGCAGTTTTATGTCGAGAGCTTCGACTATGACGAGAGGCGCGCAACCGTGAGGCAATGGGAGACGGACTACTTCACCAACGCTATCACCCATACAAAGGTCAATATCCTCGAGAAGTTCGATAGCTCGACTGTTCTCGAAGGTGAGAGAAATCACGGCGAGGTTCACGTGGTCTCGCAAGTAGTGGGCTTCAAGAAGATCAAGTTCTATACCCTCGAGAATGTAGGCTCGGGCGAGCTCGACATGCCAGAGCTCGAGATGCACACGACATCTTATTGGCTGACGGTGCCGAGAGAGGTCATGGACTCGCTTCCGGCTAGCTCGGAAGAGCGCCGAGACGGCGTTATCGGGCTAGCCAATACGCTCAAGACGGTAGCGATGCTCTTCCTCATGTGCGATCGCTCAGACATCGGCGTGGCTCTTGGCGACAACTCGCAGGGGACCGCCAAAGTGGAACGCGGTTTCAAGCGGCTCGGACCCGGCGGACTCCCCGCTTCCGAGCCGATGGACCCGTCCTACGAGCCCAACATCTTTCTCTACGACAGCTATCCGGGCGGTATCGGCTTTTCGCAACCGCTATACGAGCTGCACACGCGCCTCGTTTCCGAGGCCAAAACACTCATCGAAAGCTGTCCTTGTCACCAAGGCTGCCCGTCCTGCGTCGGTCCCGTGGGCGAGGTCGGACTGCGGGGAAAGGTAATCGCACTGGCGATTCTGGAGCGGCTGGCCGCTTCATGAACACGCGCACGACTCGGGAAAAGCTCGACAAACTCTTTCCTTCGCCCCGCAAACGCAACAATGACTCGCTCTACAGCCTCGAGAAAGAGGTTCTCGGATCCGAGGCGAGCTCCGAGGGCGAGTTCTCCGTCAAAGAGCGGCTCGAACGTCTCCTCGCCGTCACAAAGGCCCGTCCCCGCACGTTCCCGTCGCCGGCAATAGCGAGGCCGCCAGCGCTCGAGCTCGGCGAAGTTCTCGACGGCGAGGAAGTCTCGAACGACTTCGGCAGCTTCTACAGCGTCGACAAGATCTACCCGCTCGCACATTTTCAGGGTCGGATCCAGCTCGCTCGGCTCACGAGCGTTCCGAGAGAAGCGTTCTCGATGCTGTCACGCGGCGACGACGTTTTCGAAATTGACTTGAAGGAGGCACTGTTTCTCGACACCGAGACGACCGGGCTCGCGGGCGGCGCCGGCACGTGTGCTTTTCTCATCGGCTTGGGGTGGGTCGAGAACGAGAGCTTCGTGCTGCGGCAGCTCTTCATGCGCGACTATGGCGAAGAAGCCGCCATGCTCCATGCGCTCGGTGAGATCCTCGCGCGCTTCGAGCTGCTCGTAAGCTACAACGGCAAATCGTTCGACATCCCCCTGCTCGAGACCCGCTTCGTCCTCACGCGACAACGCCTGTCCTTCGAGCATCTATTGCATTTCGACTTGCTGCACTCGGCACGCAGCCTGTGGAAGGTCCGCATCGAGAGCTGTCGCTTGATGGAACTCGAGCATCGTCTACTCGGGCTCGAACGCGAAGACGACATACCGGGTCACATGATCCCCGACTTGTTTTTTCGCTTCCTGCGAACAGGAGACGCGATTCGCCTCGACCACGTCTTCCATCACAACCGACACGACATCCTTTCGCTCGCCGCTCTCACGATATGCGCCTCGGACTTGCTCGACGAAAGCCATGTTCCAGAGGATCCTCTCGACGATCTCAGCCTCGGTCGCTTGTTCGAACGCTCCGCGCAGCCCGAACGCTCCATGATGCATTACAGCCGCGCCGTCGAGGCCGGGCTGTCGGGCGCCGCGCGCCGTCGGGCCCTCGCAGCACTCGCGGACCAGCACAAACGCCGCGGCGATATTGATGACGCGCGCAAGCTATGGGGTGAGCTCGCCGACGGCGAGTCCGTAGAGGTCGTCCAAGCACTTCACGAGCTCGCGATGCTGAGCGAGCATCGCGAGCGGGACTTCACACAAGCACTCGGCTTGTGCGAGCGCGCGCTTTCCTACCTGGACGAGAATTACGAGCTGACGCTCTCGTTTCGCTTCAAGTGGCGTGACGCCTTCGCCCATCGCCGCTCGCGTTTGAAAAAACGCCTTGCCAAGAGCAGATAAGCCAGACCGATCACCGCCTCGTGATCGATCGCAGTCGCTCTTCGATCTCGGCGCCTTCTTTCTTGCTGCTGCAGATGATCAAGATGGTGTCGTCCCCGGCGATGGTTCCCATGACTTGCGGCCACGCGACTTCGTCGAGGCCATGCGCAACGCCTTGCGCGTTTCCCGGAGGGGTCTTGACGACGATCAAGTTATTCGCCCGCTCGATGGTGCGCACGAAAGCGACAAGGGGGGAGAGGGGGCCATCTCCCAAGGGACCGGCGGTGTAAGAATAGCCGCCGCGCCCGTCCGGTCCTTTTGCGATACCGAGCGCTTTCAGCTCACGCGAGAGCGTCGACTGCGTCATGGAAATACCGGCTTCGGCCAGCGCTCCGATGAGCTCGCTTTGATTGCGGAGGGCTCGCGCGCGAACGAGAGACAGGATGATCTCTTGCCGCGTGGTGCGATCCGACATCAGCCGCCGCTGACAGGAGGAAGAAAAGCAACTTCGTCGTCTGGCTGGAGCTCCGTTTCTTTGCCGACGAAATCGTGGTTCACCGCGAATTGAAGGGCAGCGCCGTAAGGCTCGAGGCGAGGTTCGTCGCTCACGAGACGCTCCCAGAGCCCCGTTACCGTCGTACCCGATGGCAGCTCGACTTCCAGTTCTTCCTTGTCCATGACCTCGCGCAAGGCAGCAAAGACGCGTACTCGTACGTTCAACGTATTTCCGCCGTTTCCACCGGGCCTTCGACCCAAACTTCGCCGTCATCGAAGACTTCTTTTTTCCAAATTGGAACGATGCGCTTGAGCCGATTGATTGCGTATTGGCATGCGGCGAAGCTATCGTCGCGATGGGGCGACGAGACTACGATGACCACGCTCGTCTCACCAACATTCAGCCGCCCAACACGATGCTGAATGTGGAGGCTCTCGAGACCCCAATTCGCCTTGACCTCTTCCCCGATGCGCTCCATCATTTTGACAGCCATCTCCGGATAGGCTTCATATTCGAGGAAGAGAACTTTCTTTCCTTTATTGGTGCCTCGCACAATCCCCGAGAACGTCGCGATCGCGCCGTCGCGATCGCTGGCGACGCCTCGTGCAAGCGTTCGCAAATCCAGAATATCGTGCACGATTTCAAACATAGCCAGTGAAATAGTAGCCTGTCCCGAAGCCCCGAACAAGTTCCTATACGCCTGCCCCAACGGCTTTACCGATCTTGGGAAGTTGGAAAGGAAGAGAAAAAAGAAAGGGGAGGTGGGGATAGGGGGATAAAAAAAGATTAAGAGAATCTTTGTTCTTATCCCCACATCTCCACCCATCCCCACCTCCCCTTGCTTTTGCTTTTCCAGCAACTTGCTTTTGTTCTTCCAAGCAGCCCGGCTAGTCTAGTCGCTCTCCGGCCACACTTTTTGGCCGATGAAGTGGTCGACGGGCCCGTGTCCTCGTCCGATTGAAACCCCTAACTCGAGGGCTCTTGTTAGATAGGCCTTGGCGATCTCGACGGCTTTCTCGAGGGCTACTCCCAGGGCAAGCTGAGCCGTGATGGCCGCGGAAAAGGTGCACCCCGTGCCATGTGTGTTTCGGACGGAGAGACGCGGCGCCGTGAAGCTCATGAACCGGCGCCCGTCATACAACCAATCCACGGAGGCATCTCCCGTCGCGTGTCCGCCCTTGACGACAACCGCCCGCGCTCCCATTTCTACGATCCGCCGAGCGGCGGCATGGATCGAGCTCTCGTCCTCCATAGGAAAACCCACGAGCGCCTCGGCCTCGGGGAGGTTTGGGGTCACGAGAAGGGCGCGGGGGAGGAGCTGGTCGCGGAGGGACTTGACGGCTTCCGGCTGCAGCAGTCGATCCCCGCTTTTCGACACCATCACCGGATCCACGACGATTTTATCGACACGGTGCTCTCCCAGTTTCCGGGCTACCACCTCGATGACCGGCGACGTGGACAACATGCCCGTCTTCACCGCATCGATGGCGATATCATCGTATACAGTGTCGATTTGAAAACCGATCGCCTCCGGAGTCAGTTGAGAGACGCCGGCGACCGTCTGCGTATTCTGCGCGGTGACCGCAGTGATGGCACTCGTCCCGTAGACGCCGTGGGCGGCGAAAGTCTTGAGGTCCGCTTGAATTCCAGCGCCACCTCCCGAATCGGAGCCGGCAATCGTCATTGCCACCGTCGGGCGGCCTTGCTCTTTTGCCATGAAGAACTTATAGCATGCCAACCTTGACGGCAGCGATCTGTTCTCGTATTCTGTTGGCAGAAAGGGGCTTGCCCCTCGCGGGAGCCTGAAAACCTCTAGGACCATGGCCCATGTCGAAGTCGAGCCTTCGCTCCTTTCCGGGTGATCGACCGGAATCACGCTCGGACTTTCGGGCGGCGTTCGACCGATCGCCGGTGGCAACGTTTCTGTTCGACGATGCGACGCGCGCGTGTCTCGAGGCAAACAAAGCCGCCGAGCTTCTCACCGCGTTCAGCCGCGCGGAGCTTCTCGATCGCCGTATAGAAGACCTCCACACTCGCGAGCACCGGGATCGTACGCTCAAATACTTCCAGAGGTTTCGTCACGAGCCCGGATTCACCTACGATGATTTGAAGCTCGAGACGAAAGACGGACGCGTCGTCGCTGTCGAAGTCCGGGGCATGAACCTCGGGTTCGACGAGCGCAAGATCATTCTTGTCTACGTCCGCGACATCACCGAAGAGCGACTCTTGCAGCGTGAGGTCTTGTTTCAAAACCACAAGCTCACGACGCTCAACGCGCTCTCCTCGGCGATCCGAAACTCGATGGAGCTCCACCAAATTCTTTCGGGATCGTTGCGCGTGATCATGGAGGCGAGTGGAAGCGTTTAAGGAGAGGTTCTGATTTATGACGAAGACAGCGAGACGTTCCAAATCGCCACGGTTCGGGGAGAAGGAGCCTCTGAGCCGCCTCGAGGACCCCCGAACGCCGCGGATTGCGAACTTGCGAACCGCGTTCTCGCGAAGGGCAAGCCGATCCTCCTCGACTCGCTGGCGCACGAGCCACGGCTATCCGAGCTTCTGAGAGGATAATCGGGCACCGGGGCGGCCGCGGGGGTCCCGCTTCGCAACAAAGACCGCGTCATGGGCGTCATGCAGCTCGCGATCGCGACGGACCAACTATTCCTAACGTTCGATTTCGAGCTGTTCACCTCGATTGGTGTCCAGATCGGGATGGCAGCTGACAACGCCGTGCTCTTTCAGAGGACGGTACGCCAAGCGAAGCAAATCCAGCTCCTGAACAATATCGCTCGCATCATCAGCAGCAGTCTTCAAATCGAGGAAGTCTTCGACTCGTTCACCAACGAGATGGAAAAACTCTTCGACTTCGACCGTCTTTTGGTGGCGTTTCTCGAAAGCTCGGGGAGCTACCTTCGGATTTTCGCTTCGGGCGCGCGCACGGATTCGGGGTGGGGCATGGAGTCGCTGATCCCCCTCGTCGGGACCGGTCCAGGGTGGACGGTCTTGAACGAGACGCATTTCATCCATCCGGACACGAAGGAAGAGCAGAAGTTCATCGAAGACCAATTTCTGTACGAAGACGGGATTCGTTCCTACATCCTGCTGCCCATCCACTCACGCGGTAAGATCGTCGGCACTTTTGGACTCGGCTCACGCAAGCGCAACGGTTTTTCGGAGAAAGATCTCCCTCTGCTCACGCAGCTCTCGAAGCAAATCTCCGTCGCGATCGAGAACGTCAAGCTCTACCAACAGACGAAGGAGACATCGATCCTCGACGATGTGAGCTCTCTCTTCAATTTTCGCTATTTCCATCAACCCCTCGACCGTGAGCTCAAGCTCGTCGCGCGACACAAGTCTCATTTGAGCCTGATCTTCATGGACCTCGACAAATTCAAGCAAATCAACGACGTACACGGACATCTTCGGGGGAGCAAAGTGCTGCGTGAGGTGGGGTTCTGTTTGCGCGCCGCGATCCGCGAGACCGATATCGCTGCCCGCTACGGCGGTGACGAGTTCGTCGTGATCCTGCCCGACACGGACTACGCGGCGGCCAAACGGCTCGGCGAACGTATGCGCCAGCTCGTTGTGCGAACGACGTACCTCAAAGAGGAAGGCATCAACGCCCGTATCGGGGCAAGCATCGGCGTGGCCACCTTCCCGACCGAGGCACCGTCCAAGGACGAGCTCATCGCCTTGGCCGATGAGCGCATGTACCGAGACAAGGAAGAGAATTACCGACGAGCAGCATCGTCGCCCAAAGATTTCTGACTCGTCCCCATGAGGCGCCTCAAGAATGGCCAAAGAGGCACAGAGTCACAGAGTTTCGAAAACACCCACCGCTTCCGCTGGGCACAACGATATGCTCCAGGGAGCTCCCGGCGTCATCGTCCGCGGGACGCTGCTAGCAGCGTCGAACACGGAGGCAACGATAAAGGCGGGAGAGTGCTCTTCGCTCGCTCTCGCATTCTCTGTGCCTCTGTGGCCAACCCCCGTTGATTGCGGCCGCAATAGAGGCTAGCGGCGCGCGGTCCTGAATGAAATGATCACCGCGGCACCGGGCTCGCGGTCGGCGGCGCCGGGCTCCGCGACGATTTCCTGTCCATCCTCGTCTTCAATGGCGTCGTAGAGGATCAGCTCAATCTCTTTGGACGGCTCGAGCTGTTTGTTCGGCTTTACGGTGAGCGTGCGTGAGTCGCGATCATAGGAGACTTCGAGCTCCGGGAACGGATTACCGATACCGTCATCGTCGGCATAGAGCAGGTCCACGTTGCGGTTGAAGGTCTCGGCCTTCATAGAGCTCGAGAACTGCATGTGGAACTCGCTGTCGAGAGGGATATCCCGCTCACCTGGGAGCGGCAGAGAGAAAGTGACTTCCGGCGGGGGACCGAGCGTCAACTCCTTGGGTTTGACGACTTTGACCGGCTCCAAGTCCTTGTCTTCGGGTTTGTCCGCGAGCTCGATTTTCTCGGCTCTCAAGTAGTAAGTACCGCTGCCGTCGTGCTGCCAGGCCGTGCCGATCACGTTGAGCCACTTGCCCGTATCCCGTCGCTTTTTGGGGTCGAGTCGAAAGCCGTCGCCCCGCGGCCTGCGTCCCGTGACCCAGATGGCGGCATCCGCGAGCTTGATGATGAAGTCGCGCGGCGTGCGTTTGTCCTTGATCGACAAGTCCCCGTAGAGGTTGTTCCCGCGAAACTTTCCGTAAACGACGATTTGCTCGCCGACATAATTGGCCGGATCCTTGACGAGTTCCCTCAAATCAACGCCGTTCACACCCGACACATCGATGTCGGGATCGACGATATCGGGCTGCTCCTCCGGCTTGTCCGGGTCCATCGGGTTCTCGATCGGCACGATCACGTCGACGGTCGAGACCGCGAGGAAAGACTCCTTGTTGAAACCTGCCCCGTCCGTGCGCTTGGCGCCCGGATAGTAGCGAAGGATGGGGTGATATTGGGGTTCGAGCACAGAATTCATATCGAAGAAAATGCCCGAGATCTCGACTTGCTGCCCGGACATGAAACGGAGATCCTCGAAGCCCCGCGCACCGGTCCCAATGCGGATAGTGTTGAGGAACATCTCTCCCTCGAGCTCGAAGATGTTGTATTTCTGATCCTCCATGTCGCCGTATTTGACCTTGCCTTTGGTGATGACGGGACGGTCGTTGTAGCGGATACCGATGCTAGCCAGATCCTCCACCGAGACCCGGACGGGCTCCATGCCTTGATACTGTGCGGCCAACAGACGGACCGCGATGGTGAAAACAAACAGTGACAAACAGGAGAGCCCCACTCCACGCATCGCTTCATCCTAGCTACGCGTCGCGCTCGGAGCAAGTCTCAGCGCCTTGGCGCCCGCGGAAGAAAAGACGTGTAGAATGCGAGGGGTGGCCAAACAGACTTCCTCTTCCGCTCATCGCCCTTTCGAGGTCCTCGAGAACATGGTCAAGGGCGGCGAGCTCGATCTCGCACCCAAGACCGACAAGCTCGTGCCACCCCCGTCAAGAGTAGACGGGAACCTCAGCGACGAAGAAGCCTTCGAGAGCGCAATGGAGGAGGTGCGGCCGCTTGGCTGGAGCTCGACCGCACTTGATTTGACGAAAGCGTTCGAGATTCCCATCTGGTCCGATAGCAAGTCCGAAGCGCTCTGGGAGCTCGAATCCTTCGTCGCGGGAAGAGGCGAGATGGATCCTTTTGCCACGGGTGAGGGCGTCGAGGGCGCTTCGAGCCGTCGAAACGAGCGCTACCTAGAACGCCTCAAAAACAGCGACTTCTCCGTTCAGGATCATCTAGACCTGCACGGGCTCGATGCAGAGGATGCGCGAGAAGAGCTCGCGGCCTTTCTGCGACGCTCGCAGCACAAAGGCTATTCGTGCGTCCGGATCGTCCACGGTCGAGGGAAGCATTCGTCGAGAGAGCCCGCGGTCGTGAAACGCGCGGTGCTCCGGTCTCTCTCTTCGCGCAAGATGCGCCGCACGGTGATCGCGTTCGCTTCGGCGCGCTGGAAAGACGGTGGGAGTGGCGCGGTCTATGTGTTGCTCTACCGCAAATGGCGACCGGCTCAAAGGTAGCGGCGTGAGCGCCTGAGGGCTCCGGCCTCACCGAGCCGTAGCTCGACATCTGGTTCGAGACCGAGATCGGAGAATTCTTTCCGCTGGTACTTCGCATATCCGGCCGCCGCAATCATCGCTGCGTTGTCGGTCGAGAGCTCGAGGCTCGGGAAAATAGCGGGGATCTCGAGGCGGCGGCCGAGCTCGCCGAAGCTAACTCGAAGCTCGCGATTTGCCGCCACCCCGCCCGAGACGACTATGGCGCGCACGCGAAAGCGCTTGGCGGCTCTCTCAGCACGCATCAGGAGGGTCCTGACGACCGTTCGTTGAAACGCCGCGGCGAGGTCGCAAATATCCGCACGCTCGTTGGGCGCCTCGCCCTCACGGAGCCCCTCGATCGGACCTTTCTGAATGGCGCGCAAGACCGCGCTCTTCAACCCGCTAAAGCTGAAGTCCTCGCTCCCATCCGAGAACTTGGGCACGGTGAAGCTGTGGGCGTTCGCGTCGCCGAGCGCTGCGAGGCGGTCCAGTATCGGTCCGCCCGGATAGCCGAGACCGAGCCGCTTGGCAACCTTGTCATAGGCTTCGCCCGCCGCATCGTCACGCGTCTTGCCGATGAGCTCGTAGCTCGACGCTTCCTTCATCAGAAACAAGCTCGTATGTCCGCCCGAGACGACGAGAGAAAGTGCGGGGTGCGGGACCGGCTCAGAGCTTTCGATATAGGCTGCTCGGATGTGGCCTTCGAGATGGTCCACCGCGAGAAGAGGCACATCGCGAGCGAAGGCGATCGATTTCGCGAACGAGAGCCCGACGAGGAGCGAGCCGATGAGCCCCGGGCCTTGGGTCACCGCCACTGCGTCGATCGCGTCGAGCGCGATCCCCGCTCGAGCGAGCGCGGTGTCGACGACTGGTCCGATCTGCGTCAGGTGCTGGCGCGAGGCTAGCTCGGGAACGACACCGCCATATGGGCGATGGATCTCGTCTTGCGACGCGACGACGTTCGAGAGAATCCGTCGACCATCCTCGACGACCGCGGCCGAGGTTTCGTCACAGGAGCTCTCAATGCCAAGAATGAGCATCTGGTCAGTCGAGTCGGGGCTCAGGCAGCCTGGTGACTCTTCGCGAGCGCTCTGAGCGATTCGTCATACGGAGCTTCCGCCACACCGTTCTCGCAAACGATCGCGGTGACGAGCCGTGACGGCGTCACGTCGAAAGCGGGATTCCGGATGCGCACGCCTTCGGGTGCTATGCGGACCCCTTGGATGTGGGTCACCTCGTCCGGCGATCGCTCTTCGATGGGGATCTCTTTGCCCGAGGCGATAGAAAGATCGAAGGTCGATGTCGGCGCTACCGCGTAGAAGGGAAGCCCGTGCTCTTTAGCCAAGACCGCGACGGAGTAGGTGCCAATCTTGTTGCATACGTCGCCATTCGAAGCGATCCGATCGGAGCCTGTGATCACCATGTCGATCTCGCCGAGCGCCATGAAGTGGCCTGCCATGTTGTCAGTGATGAGCGTGACGGGAATGTTGTCCTGGACGAGCTCCCAGGCGGTGAGGCGCGCGCCTTGGAGAAACGGGCGGGTCTCGTTGGCGAAGACTTCGATCTTCTTCCCTGCCTCGACCGCGGCACGCATCACGCCGAGAGCGGTCCCATATCCGGCCGTGGCGAGGGCACCCGCATTGCAGTGGGTGAGGATACGCGTGCCATCCGGCACGAGCGCGGCCCCGTGCTCGCCCATTCGCCGGTTGATCTCGATATCCTCTGTCTGAATGGCCATCGCTTCCCGCTCCATCCCGGCGAGCACCGCTTCGACGCCGCTACTAACGAGCTCTTCGAAACGCTTTGTCATCCGATCGATGGCCCAGAACAAATTGACGGCGGTCGGTCGCGTGCCCGCCATCAAGGTCGATAGCGATTCCATCGATTGACGAAGACTCTCGGCGTCCTTTTTGCCGGACTGTTTCAGGCCGAGTGCGATCCCGAAGGCCGCGGTCACACCAATCGCCGGCGCGCCACGGACAACCATGTCTGTGATAGCCGCGGCCACGGCCTCGGCGTTGCGGCAGGAGAGATAGTCCTCCTTGAGCGGTAGATATCTCTGGTCGATGAGGGCGACGGCATCGCCGTCCCAGCGAATAGTTTCGAGCACAAATCCTCCCTGATCAGCATTCAGCATTCAGGAATCCCAGTCTAACGGTCATCGCGTAGGAACTGCAACGGCGTGGTAGATTTTGTTCGGTCTTCGACGTGTTGCGACTCATTATTCTTTCTTTCATCAGTGCGGGGCTGTAGGCGTTGCTTGCGGTTCGCAGCGATGTGGAGCGGTCCGAGCTCTTCGAGCAGAATGTCGAGTTCTACGTCCTTTGGGTCGGGCTCTTCATCGTGTACGCCATGGCCATTCGCACGGCCGGCCGAAAGAACGACACTGCGGTCTATGTGGTTGTTTGTCTTACGGCCGCCGGTTTCAGAGCGACACAGTTTCTTGGCAGCGGGCTCGATCATTCCGATACAGCCGTATTTTTGCACGGCGCCTCGCCGTGGTCCGTGCTTTTCGACCACTTCGAGGCCTCGTTCGAGGCAACAGTCTCGCGGCGACGGCTGCCGATTTGGGCTCGCTTCTGCTCGCGCCTTCCTTGCTGCGCGCCGCAGGCTTGCCAATCGGCGCTGCTCTCGTACACGGGTGGAACCCTTTCATCGTCAAAGAAGTGGCGGGGAGCGGGAGACTCGACGCGGTCGCGATTTTCTTCTTGATCGCGGCGCTCAGGCTCGCTCAGACGCCGCGGTTCCGGGGCGCCGCCGCGGTCGCCTACGGTGTCAGCCTCAACGGACCGCTTTTGCTCGCGGGGTCTCTCCCGCTCATGGGGCGGGCACTGCGCGGCTTTGTCGCACCGGCGCTCGTCATCGGTGTTTTGGGGTGGACGCTCACTTTCCCGGTTCCTGGTACATGCGCGCCGGGGGGCCGCCAGAAAATTCTCTGGGCGGAAGCCTCACGCCTGCGCTTCAGACATTGGCGGGACTCTTCTTGACCCGCCATCCGACGATAACGCTTCTCGCGACGCTTCTGCTTTGGCTCGTCTGGTCTCTTCGGAGGGCTACGCGGTCGCAGGACCCGAAGCGTTGGCCCCTAGAGACCCTGGTCGTGCTCGGCGGATTGATCTTCGTGATGCCTCAGGTTCTGCCATGGGCGTTTCTCCTCGTCGGCACACTGGCGCCGTATTCGGAAAATCGAGGATGGCTCCTATTCACCGCCACTGCGCCAGTGACTTATCTGGCGTTCGGCGACGGTGCGTTCGGATTTTGGCTAGGTTTTACTCAGTACTTCGCGGCTTACGCGGTACTGATCTTCTTCGGGCTCGGTCGCCCGCCGCGCGAGGCGGCGGGCGACGGGCCGACTAGGCGCCCCAGAGCACCAAAAAGATGATGAAAGCAATGAGCAGCACGTAGATGACGAGCGACTCGATGAGAGCGAGACCGAGAATCAGTGCGAAGCGGATCTCGCCGGAAGCGCCTGGATTGCGAGAAATGCCGTCACAGGCGGCCGCGATGGCGCGACTCTGGGCGTAGGCTCCCGAGGCCGCGGCGATTGCGAGCGCAAAAGCACCCGCGAACAGGGCGGCTTTGTACATTTCCGACGACCAGCCAGTTATCGGTTGGTGCCCCTGATCCTGAGCAAAGGCGGGTGCGGCCAATACAAAAAAGGCGACGGCTGAGAATGTCGCCAGCATAACTTTTCTAATCACCGGGTTTCCTCCTTGGGAAAGGGATCAAAACTCGAACTTAGTGCTCCTCGGAAGCGACAGCGCCTTCGAGATAAACCATGGTCAGCATGATGAAAACGAAAGCCTGCAATACTCCTCCAAAAACACCGAAGAGCATCATGGGCACAGGAACAAGGAAAGCCACCATTATGCCGAGCGCGGCGATGACGAGCTCCTCACCAAAGATGTTGCCGAACAGACGTAGAGAGAGTGAAACGATACGGCTGAAATGGCTGATGATCTCGATCGGCAACATGAGGGGTGCAAGCACGGGAAGAGGTCCCAGGAAGTGCTTGAAATATTTCCCGGCGCCTTGAGCGCGGATGCCCTGGTAGTTGTAGTAGAGAAAGGCTACCAGAGCGCAACCGAGCGTCATGTTCAAGCTCGTTGTCGGCGACGAAAAATAAGGCACGAGGCCAATCAAGTTACACATCAGGATGTACAAACCCAGCGTGCCGACGAGACCCAGAAACGGTCTTCCCTTGGTGCCGATATTCGCGACCAGCAGGTCCTTCAGCACATTCACGATCGCCTCGAGCACTAACTGGAGCTTTCCGGGACTCTCGACGCTGATGCGCCCGCGGAACCAGATCGCGAAGCCGGCGAGCAGCATCGCGACCAACACCGCCATAATCAGATGATCCGGCATCACTTCATGATGGAAGGTGTGCTCGAGCCAGTGATAGATGAACGATTTGTGCTGTAGCTGCTCCATAACTACATGTTAGTCATTCGAGAAGACCGAATGCCCGCAGCAAAGTCCCTTCAATGCGTTTTCCGTAACAGGTAAGCGGTCGACGGACCGCAGGGAGGTGTCATGCCGTGGGGGTGATCTCTACTGGACTTCTTTACGCTCCGATTTCGACTCCCGGTAAGCCCGACGAGCATAGATGCCGCACTCGACGAAAACCGCGGCTACTGGCACAGAAAACCCTAGAGCCAAGCCAACAACGTTCGCATGCCAAACGCTAATTATAACAAACAGGGCGATACTCAACAAGATGTAGCGGAACAGCACGCCGAAGAGCCCCAGCCACGACACCTCACCGGGCCGCTCCGCCGTGAGCTTTTTCACTAGCCGGGCGAGAACATCGAGATTCGCCATGGCCAGAAGGCCTCCAGAAAGCACCCCGAGAAAGAACCGAAATCCAAAGATGACGCCAAAAAGAGTGAAGACCGCAGTCGCCCACCATGCGTGGCGCCGAAAGCGGGCCATCGAAACATCGGGGTCGAGATTCAATCGTGCGGATCGAAAGCCTTCACGGCCTTGAGAAGGTTGATGAACCCGGCAGCGACACCAAAAAGAAGACCGAGCAGTGTCAACCAAGGAAACGTCGCGAGTTTTTGGTCCAGGTAGTGGCCCGCGAATCCGCCCGCCGCAATGGAGACGGGGAAGATGAAGGCAAGGCTCGATAGAAGCGCCAAACGCGCCCGGGGAGAGACGGGCGGCGGCTCTTTCTCCTCCACGCCCTCCGGGGACATCAGACCTCGTCTAGTTGCCGACCGGCGCGGCCGCGGTAGCAGGCTCCTCGACCGGAACACTTGCCGTCTGCGTGCCGTTTACCCGCGCCATGATCGCCTCGACCGGCACACGCAGCGGCGCGAGAAAAGGCTTCGGGTAGACGCCAATCCAGATGCAGAGCAGGACGAGCGGGACCAGCGTCGCTTGCTCACGCAAGCTGACGTCCTTGAGCTTTTCGTTCTCCGGATTGTCTATCGTCCCGAACATCAAGCGCTGATAGAGCCAAAGCAGATAAGCCGCGCCGAGCACGATGCCCGAGACGGCGAACAATGCGTACCACGGACCCGCATGCGTGCTCGCAAAGGTGCCCTGAAGAATCATGAACTCGCCAATGAAACCGTTCAGGAGCGGCAGGCCCATCGAAGCCAGGGCGATAATGAGAAAAAGTGCCGCGAAGACGGGCACGACTTTCGCAATGCCGCCATAGGCCGCGATCTCGCGCGTATGCGTCTGCTCGTACATGATGCCGACGATCAGGAAGAGCCCGCCCGTCGCCAGGCCATGATTGACCATCTGCAGGATGCCGCCCTGAAGCCCGAGCTCGGTGAGAGCGAAAACACCGAGCATGACGAAGCCAAGATGGCTGACCGAGCTGTAAGCGACTAGCTTCTTCCAGTCGGACTGGACCAGCGCGACGAGGGCCCCGTAGATGATGCCGATCACCGCAAGCACGAGGATGTACCATCCGAATTCCTGGCTCGCCTCGGGGAGCATCGGAATCGAGAACCGCACGAAGCCGTAGGTTCCCATCTTCAGGAGCACTCCAGCCAGGATGACAGACCCCGCCGTGGGCGCTTCGACATGCGCGTCCGGGAGCCACGTGTGAAACGGGAACATCGGAACCTTAATGGCGAACCCGATGAAAAACGCCCAGAACACCCAGTTCAGCTCCGGATAGTTAATCGTCCACAGCTGCGTAATGTCGAACGTATAGATACCCGTCTCACGATAAAACGCAAAATAGATCGCGAGGATTCCGAGAAGCATCAGAACGCTCCCGACGAGCGTGTACAAAAAGAACTTGATGGCCGCGTAGAGCTTGCGCGGTCCTCCCCACACGCCGATCAGGAAGTACATGGGGACGAGCATGACTTCCCAGAATACGTAGAACAGGAAGAAATCGAGCGTCACGAACACGCCGAGCATGCCTGTTTGGAGCAGCAGCAGAAAAATGTAGTACTGCTTGACCCGATCCGTAATGGCGTTCCACGAAGACAGGACCGCGATGAAACCGAGAAGCGTCGTCATCATGACGAGCAGCAAGCTGATCCCATCCATACCCAATTGGTAGCTGACGCCGATTGTCGGGATCCACTCGGCTTTTTCCAGAAACTGGAATTGGGGCCCGCTATTGTCGAAGGCGAACCACAGCGGCAGAGAAATAAGAAACCCGACAAAGGTGATGATGTTAGCGGCCCACTTGATCTGAGTTTCCTGCGTTTTCTTCATGAAGAACAAAATGAAGAGCGCGCCTAGTGTTGGAAACCAGACCACGAGCGACAGGATGGGGAAACCGAATGCGTTATTCTCCATGAACCGTCCTACGTCCAGAGGTAAAAGTAGAAAAAGCCGATGAGCGCCCCGACACCGATGAGCATCATGAGCGCATAGTTCTGCAAGAGGCCTGTCTGCAAACGGCTAAAAGACTTGGAAAAGCTCGCCAGGATCTTCCAGACCGCGTTGACCGCACCGTCCACGAGCCCCGCATCCGCGAGGTTCGACACATCGGCGGTCAAGAGCGTCGTCTTGGCCACGCCGTTGACGATCCCGTCCACGACTTCGGCGTCAAAAGCGTGCAGCCCGCGCGCGCCAGCGAGCGTCCCACCGACCACCGTCGCATCGTAGACCTCGTCTACGAAATATTTGTTGTAGAGAAGCCGGTGCACACCTGGCCAGCCCGCGGAAACGACCTTGTCACCTTCGGGCTTGTTCCAATACATCTTGTATGCGAGAAAGATGCTGAAAAAAGCTAGGCTGACCGAGACCGCCATGAAGCCGATCTCGACGGCGACCGAGGCGTGATGGGCCTCTTCCGCTGCCGCAGTACCCGCAAGCAGGGCGGGCTCTAGAAAAGGACCAATCATCGAGTAGCCGAACGGAAGCCCCACGTAGCCGGCAAGGATGGAGCCGACCGCGAGGAACACGAGCGGCGTGGTCATCGTCGAGGGGGATTCGTGAAGATGCGACTCCATCTTCTCGCCGCCGCGGAAATCGCCAAAGAACGTCAAGATGACTTGGCGCATCATGTAAAACGCGGTCATCCCGGCAGCGAGAACTCCGACCATCCAAAGGACGGTGATGTGGCCGCCTTGGGTCGCCGACCACAGAATTTCGTCCTTGCTGAAAAAGCCCGCGGTGAGCGGGATGCCGGCGAGCGCGGTCGTGGCAATGATGAACGTGTAACCCGTCTTCGGCATGTGTTTGAGCAAACCGCCCATGTTACGCATGTCCTGCATCGCGTTGTAGTCGCGATGGCCGCCCGACGCGTGCTCGGCATGCTCCATCGTATGGATCACGCTTCCGGAGCCGAGGAACAGACAAGCTTTGAAGAACGCGTGCGTCATGAGATGAAAGATCGCGGCGGCATAGGCCCCGACCCCGAGACCAAGAAACATATAGCCGAGCTGCGAGACGGTCGAGTAAGCGAGAACTTTCTTGATGTCGTTTTGGAAGAGACCAATCGAAGCCGCAAAGATCGCCGTGGCACAGCCGACCACGGCAACGACCAACATCGCGTTCGGCGCGTGCGTGAACAGCACCGAAGTGCGCGCCACCATGTAGACGCCCGCCGTGACCATCGTCGCGGCGTGGATGAGCGCGGAGACCGGAGTCGGACCTTCCATGGCGTCGGGAAGCCAGACATGGAGCGGGATCTGCGCGGATTTGCCCGTCGCACCCACGAAGAGCAAGAGCCCAATGAGCGTGAGAACGCCCCAACCCGCTTCAGGCGCTTCGAACTGCGACGCCACAGCTTGCATGACTTCGTAGAAATCAACCGAGCCGAAGTGAAAGAAGATGAGAAATATCGCCAGAAGGAAGCCGGCATCCCCAATCCGGTTGACGATGAAAGCTTTCTTGCCGGCTTTAGCCGCCGCGTCCCGCTCGAACCAGAACCCGATCAACAGATAAGAGCAAAGACCGACACCTTCCCAGCCGATGAACATCAGAAGGAAGTTGGCGCCGAGCACCAAGTTCAACATGAAGAAAGTGAACATGTTGAGGTAGGTGAAAAAGCGCCAATAGCCCCCGTCATGGGCCATGTAACCGACCGAGTAGATGTGGATGAGCAGCCCGATGCCCGAGACGACGAGCACCATGATCATCGAAAGCGAGTCTAGACGGTACTGCCACAACGCCGTGAAGTTCGCCGTCGTGCCGTCGGCCTGAGCCACGCTCATGCCGGGGATCCAAGTAAAGAGTGTTTCCTCGAGAACGGTCTCGCCGCCTCCCGACAGGAACGGACCGAAGAGGCAAGCAAGAGCGATCAGAAAAGAGAGCGCGACGGACCCGACCGCGACCATGTTGATGGCGGATGTGGGGAGGCGCTTGCCAAAGAGCCCGTTGATGATGGCCCCGACACCGGGGATAAGCGGAATGAGCCAGAAATAGTCACTCACAATCAAAGCTCGCTATTGGCGAAATTTAGGATGAAACGAACAGAAAGGGCAATGAGGTTCCTGTCTGGGCTTATCAAAACGAATCGTGCTTTATAGCACTCGGCCGATATTGTTGTCAAGATCATCCGGGCCTGCAACCGCCCCGTTATACGTTGAAAAGCCAGCAGTTAGCTCGGAATTTTCTAGAACACCCCCTTGACCGCTCCACCGTCAATCTGGAGGCAAGTGCCGGACACATAGCTGGCGCGCTCCGAGCAGAGAAAAGCAACTATAGAGGCGAATTCTTCGGGCTCCCCGAGCCGGCCCATTGGGATTTGGTCCGTCCATCTCTTGAAGATGGCTTCTTTCGGGACCCCATCCTGCTGACTCATGCGCTCGGCAAGATCGACGAGGCGGTCGGTTTTCGTGTAGCCCGGGCAGGCGACGTTCACGCCGATCCCGTGCGGCGCGAGCTCGTTCGAAAGAGACTTCATCAGACCCACGACACCCGATCGCGCGGTGTTCGACAGAATCAGACCGTCGACGGGCTGCTTTACCGAGATGGAGGCAATCGCTACAATCCGGCCCGAACGTCGCTCTCGCATGCCCGGAACGACTGCCCGACACAAGTGGATCGTCGATAGCAAGTTGAGCTCGAGCCCTTGCCGCCAAGCTTCGAGGTCCGTCGTCTCGAAACGGCTCGCGGGCGGCCCCCCAGCATTAGCCACGAGGATATCGATGTGCCCGAAGCGCTCGCTCGCCGCATCGACGAGCCGGCGGACATCCTCTTCCTTCGTGACGTCGGCAGGAACGGCGAGAACGTCACCCAACGCTTGCTTCCGGACATCGTCGGCAGCCGCTTCGAGAACCATCTGGTCTCGTGAGGCGACGACGACATGGGCGCCCTCTGCGGCGAGGCTCTCGGCCACCGCTTTTCCGAGGCCCCGACTCGCGCCCGTAACGAGCGCGACTTTGCCCGCGAGACCCAGGTCCATGGCTATAGGGTGCTGTAAGAGAGGTGACTCAAGAGTACTGCTTTTCTTTGCAGGCGATGCAAACCTTCGTCCAGGGAACGGCTCCAAGCCGCGCGGCGGAGATTTCGTTCTCACAATCGACGCAAACGCCGTAAGTCCCGGCCTCGACGCGGCTGAGCGCGTCCTCAATGGCGCGAAGAAGCTTGATGTCGGTTTGTTTCAACTGGATGCTGATTTCCTCCTCATTCGCGGCCGACGAGTGGTCCGCGAAATCGCCGTGCCCGTCCGTTCCCGATCTGCCGGTCAGGCTTTTCTTGCCGATCGAGCTTTCGAGGTCCTGCTTCTTCGCAACCAGGGCTTTCTTGTGCTGAGTGAGCTCAGATTTCTTCATTCAAAACCGCTCTAAGGAATCCCGAAAAACCAGCTATTCTAACATGCTCTGGTGGATCCGGCAATTTGGCTGAAATTGCAGATTTGCAGTTCTGAAAAGAACGGGTCAGCGCGTGAGAAAACCGCGCAGAATATCCGCGTCATCGCTTCCGATAGACGTGAACTTCAGCGCGGCCTCACATTCCTCGTCGGCATCGAGCAAACGGAGGACTTTCGCCTCCACGATAGCGACCTCGCCACCGTCAAGAAACAGTTTGACGAAGTAGGTCGAGCCGGGCGTCAAGGCGCGTTTGAGCCGAAGGAGCATGCCCCCGATGCTCAAGTTCAGGACCGATGCTTCCCGTCCGCCGCCAAGTTGAGCGAAACATCGCCCCCATGCATTAATCCGCGGGTGCCGACGCCGCGATGACGTTAACCATATCGAGTGTGCCCATCGGAGCGCGCTACCTCTCTGGGACCATCCCCCCGATTAACCTTTTTTCCGCAGGTATCGTACCCCCTAGCCACCCCCGTGACAACTACCTATGCTGGGTACGGCCGGCCAGCACGTCGAGCGCATGCGGAAGCGTGGGCGCAAGCGCGAAAAGCCCCTGCTGCACGGCTTTGGGGCTCCCCGGCAGGCAAACGATCAGAACGGCCCCCAAGCTCCCCGCCAAACTACGGGAAAGCACGGCCATCGGCGTATGACGCAGGCCGTCCGCTCGCAAAAGCTCCCCATATCCGGGAATTTCGAGGTCCAAAATCGGACGGACAGCCTCGGGCGTCACGTCGCGCGGACCAAGCCCAGTGCCTCCCGTGGTAACGACGAGAGCGACCTCCTTTCTATCGACGAAGCCACGGATCCGCTCAACGATAGGTCCTTGCTCATCGGGAACCACAGCGCGCTCGCACACGACAAAGCCGAGCTTCTCGAGCTCCGTGGCCGCAACTTCACCCGAGAGATCCTCGCGCGTGCCCGCGGCGACTCCGTCGCTGACAGTCAGCACCGCGGCTCGCTTTTCTTTTCCCGCAAGATTAGCCACAACAGAAGTATAAGGCTATATTGGAGCTCGAAGCGCCATGCAAACACCTCTTCGCGCCTTAGGCTATGCTGCCCTTCTCGGATTCCTGGTGCAGACCCCCGGGCTTTCGCAGATCGACGATTCTCGCTACCAGTTTCGTGTCACCGTCGACTTGATTTCGCTCAACGTCACCGTCACCGATACCCGGAACCGCTTCATCACCGACCTCTTGCAAGAAGAGTTCTCCGTATTCGAAGACGGCATCTCGCAGGAAGTCTCAGTCTTCTCGCGTGAGGATCTCCCCATCCGTATGGTGCTCCTGGTCGACGCGAGCGCGAGCATGGACGAGAAGATGGCCTTCGCACAGGAAGCGGCGGTGAACTTCGTGGGGGAGATGAAAAATGACGATTTGACCGAAGTCGTCGACTTCGGGAGCAGAGCACACGTCCTGCAGCCTTTCACGGCCGACGTGGAGAAGCTGAACCGAGCCATCCGCATGACGCAAGCCGGGGGCACGACGAGCCTCTATAACGCACTTTATATCGCCCTCAAGAACCTCAGCCGGCGGCGACAGGATATCCGGCGTCAAGCCATCATCGTACTATCCGACGGTGAAGATACGAGCTCGCTCGTCACTTTCGATCAGGTGATGGAGCTTGCCAAAGACACCGATGTCACGATTTACACGATCTCGCTCCGAAAATCCGGCGGACGCCGCAGTCGGGCGTTCTCGAGAGCGGAACATGTTTTGAAGAAGCTCGCCGAAGAGACCGGCGGTCAGTGGTTTTTTCCGGGTCAAATCCAAGAGCTCGACTCGGTCTACGTGCGTATCGCTACGGAGCTCAAGAACCAGTACAACATTGGCTACGTCTCGAACAATCCGAAGCGCGATGGATCCTGGCGCCGCGTGGTCGTTCAGACGTCAATCAAGAATCTGCTCGTGCGCACGAAGCTCGGCTATTACGCTCCCGAAGAGCAGTAGCGCCATCAATTCCAGCCATTCAGGCCCAAGTCGATCGCCTTTTGCTGCGCCTGGCCGAGCTGATTTCTCAAGCTGACGGTCGTCGCAAAGGTCTTGCGAAGATGGGTGTCTTCAGCGGCGAAGACTCCCGGGCTCCCGCCTGGAAGATTTGTGCTTGCGCTTCGACCGGAGACCGAGACTCGGACACGCGTGATGAACCTCTCGGGGTCATGTCCCATCGGTACGAGTGAAGGCTCGTCCTCGTAGAGCTCCGACAGGCCCTGAGCATATTGAAGCTGGAAGTTCTCGATATTGCTCGAGACCGGGATCCATTCGTCCCTGAGCGCGAGATCGCGGCGCTCGAGAGTCGGGCTGTCCGCGGGCGGGAGAGGGTTCACACGATACTGCGCGATGTGGAATTGGCCGACGACCGCGCAGGCAAGGCTGACCTCGTGCTGAAAAATATCGGTGGCGTGGAGCGCAGCGGCTTCGCTTGGGCTGTGTTTCAAGCTGAGCGTGCCGCAACGATTCGCTGTGGTCGTCGCACCCCCAGCCCCTATGCACTTGGGCGGCTCGAGGATTTCGAAACGTGTAATGCCCGGCTTGACGTGATCGCAGACCGGATCGCCGTTGGGCCCCTGGAGCGCAAAGAGGGTCATCCGCTCCTGATAGGCGGACTCCATGACGAGCGGCATCGGACTGAAGCTCGCGGCGTCGATATGAAGCACGGTCGAGGCCCCGATCGTGTCGCAGATCATGCCGTCGTTAGACATGCATGAGACTGGCGCGCGCGCTCGCCGTCATGTCGGTGACTTTCCGGCGCGCGCTCAAAGCTGTCCTGGCCTTTCTTCAAAAGCATGAAGACCGAAGCCATCACGACCATCGTGATCGAGAGTGCTATGAGGATCTCGACCACCGAGAACCCACGTGCTTCGGTTGCACTGTTCGGTGTAACGCCATTCATTGAGGTAGCCTCCCGCATCACAAACGTCTGGCTCGAAACAACTACCTATTAGCAAGTGCCATTCCCTCTGGGTTGAAACGTATAAACCGTTACTATACAACCACTTAGACATTCGTTGAGCAGATTCCCCCTCGTCCAAAGTGTGGGATTTTTTAGCGAAAGACGCGCATTCCGGGAGCCCGAAACGAGGGCTCGAGGGCTAACGCACACGTTTTGAATCGATTGAGGGCGGCGATCTATTTCGGGAAGGCCGTAGTGAAAAACCCCAGGGACCTCCGACAGAGCCCACAGACGCCAATTTTCTTTCGGGGGCTTAGAAAGAAAATTTACATCGAGTCGCTCCGACAGTCACGCGCCCAAAACCTAACCCGCTGTGATGAAAGCACTTGAGCGCTTTGGACCATGTGGCACATGACTTGCTTTTATGAATGACGTCTACTAACCGGACGCTCCCGCGCTGGGAAAGGGCCTAGCTCGGGAGCCCGAGCTCCCTCCTATCGTAGGCACGAAAGGGGCCGAACCTGGGCAGGTTCGGCCCCTTTTTTTTAGAGCAAGCTTTTGACAGACCGCCAAGCCAACAGTTACTGTCAAACTGTGCCGGATCGCAGTTTCTTCGAACAACAAGAACGGCAGATCCTCGCGCCTTACGCGGCATTCAGCGAGAGCTCACGCGGCAGACGCCACGACGAGCCCGAGCATCTATTTCGCACCGCTTTTCAACGCGATCGCGACCGCGTCGTCCACTGTACGGCGTTCCGCAGGCTCGAATACAAGACGCAGGTCTTCGTCAATCATGAGGGAGACCATTACCGGACGCGGCTGACCCACTCGCTCGAGGCAGCTCAAATCGCGCGGACGATGGCGCGTTTTCTTCAGCTCAACGAGGACTTGACCGAGGCCGTCACGCTGTCACATGACCTCGGGCACACACCCTTCGGCCACGCGGGCGAGGACGCCATGAACACACTCATGGCGGAACATGGCGGCTTCGAGCACAACTTGCAGGCGCTCAGAATCGTGGACCACTTGGAAAAACGCTATCCGCGGTTTCGGGGCTTGAACTTGACTCATGAAGTCCGAGAGGGAATTTTCAAACATTCGCCCAAGCGGGCCGATGAGATTCCCGACGATTTCGACAGCCGAGAACCCGTCCTCGAAGCACAGCTCGTCGACCTCGCGGATGAGATCGCCTACACGAATCATGACCTCGAGGATGGACTGACTTCGCGCATCCTCGAGCTGAGCTCCCTCGATGATGTCGAGATCTGGAAGAATCATTTCGAGAAGGCGCGGACGAAATATAAGGGAGAGTCCAACAAGATTCTGATCCGCGTCACTATTCGGCGCATCATCAACGAGCTCACCACCGATCTCATCGACGAGACGAAGAGCCGGCTCGAAGCTCAATCGGTCGAGACCGTGGAAGACGTTCGAGCGGCCGAGCGTTTGGTGCTGTTCACTCCGAAAGTCGAAGCCAAGAAAGCGCGGCTCAAGCAGTTCTTGTTTCAAAATATGTACCGCCACTATCGCGTCGTGCGTATGGCCGAGAAGGCGAAGCGCGTCATCTCCGAGCTTTTCGAGGTCTATGTCGCAAACCCCAAGCAGCTTCCGCCTCATATCTCCGGGCGCGTGGATAGCGAAGGGCTTTACCGAGTCGTGTGCGACTACATCGCAGGTATGACCGACCGCTTTGCCCTTGACGAGCACCGAAAGCTCTTTGATCCCCACGAGCGGCTGTAGTTAGAAAGTTACACTTCCCTGCCTGTCACAACCGAAAAGCCATGAACGCGCGGCTTCACGGCTAGGACTCAACCCCTTCCCTGTGAGTGGTTTCGGTCGACTTCGGCCAGATTCAGAAAGCCTCTGGCCCGAGTTTTGCTCTCTCTTACAGGAAACATTTTCGACTAGGGAGAGATCCATGAGCCATTCTATTGCCACCGACCAGCGAGAACACCGCCGACTCCAATTGGCGCCAACGATCATTCGTGCCGACATCGAGCAAGACGGTAAGCGCCGAGAGGGCTATCTCATCAATGTGAGCCTCGGAGGCACCTTTCTAAGCATCGCGGACCCGCCCGCCAAGGACACTACGACGGATTTACATATGGTGCTGCCGTGGGGCATCGGGGAGTGCCACGTTCAGGCATGCGCCGTCTGGGAGCAGACCGATCATCAAGAGCGCGCGATCGGCGCTGGCCTTTCGTTCATCGACCTCTCAGAGGACACGAGCAACCAACTACAGAGCTACCTCGATCGTTTCAGAGAGAGATCTCCGCCGAGATCACGAGCTGACAAAGCACTCGAAACTCAGAAACAAACTGTTGACGCGGAGCTATTTCAAGAAGCGCGTTTGCGGACCTTCTTGATTCCCTTCGCTCGGCCCAGGTGCTCGAGCAATTGAAGGAAATCGTCGCGAAGCATTTCGATCTTCGACAACTGACGCCATGCTGTCAACAGCCGCCGTTCCCGGGGATCTCCCGGCGTGGTCCGCGACTTGTCACTTTCGCCCGGCAGAAAGTACGCGACCGGCGTATCCAAAGCCTCGGCAATCTTGTGCAGCCAGTCGAGCGAAATCCGCCGGCGGCCTTTCTCGAAATTGGTCAATGCGCCCGGCGAAATACCCACCATACGGGCCAGAACTTTTTGACGAATGCGCTTCGACTTGCGCACCTCTCGAATTGTCTCTCCGACTTGCAATTCTCGCCTCGATGTCACTTTTGAACTCACCTCTCTAGATGGACTGAGTTTCACGCCCACCGGCATCACACCCGCGATTTCGGTCCCCACAGCCATGATCTCTTCTCGCATACCCAATTGAAATCTCAGGCCCTCCTGAATTGTTCCAGACCATAACACTAGAAAAGGACCGGACACAACTGGGGATTTCCCTAGGGGTAGGGGATTGTTTTTCCAGAGAAAAAGACCGGTCGCCTACAAGTTAGGAGAAACCGCCGGATCTTCTGTTGTATCAGGACTCAGGAACTTCTCGAGCCCGGGAGCGCCGATCTTTTTCGGCACCTGCATTTGCCCGCGACTCTGCCAGCTCGATGGGCCGACGCGGACGAAAATCTCGACGGTGACTTCCTCCCATTTCTCATTGACAAACATTTGCTCGGGTGCGTCCTTGGAGATCACATACGTGTCCGAACGGAGGGTGACCAGATCGGAAGCTTCGTCCGGTTTTATGGGCTCTTCGGAGACCGAGTAAGTGAAAGCGTTACCCCAGGGCTCTTCAGGCAAAAACTCTCGTTTGAAGATGGCCATGGCCTGAATGTAGCCGACTTCTTGCTCCGCACCGTTCATCACGCGGAAGCGAACAACCGGACGAATAAAGTTGTTGCCTTCCTCGTCCTTCCCGATCACCGCAAAATAGGAGGCGAAGTCCTCGAGGCGCAGGCTCTGAAGCAGTGCTTCGCTTTCGGCGTCGGAGCACGACACGGCAGAGACCAATAGGACTCCCGCCAAAAATTGACAGAGCACAACACGCTTCATTAACATTCCACGCTTCCAGCGAGAACTATGCCAGCGAGAAGAATGACAGTTGCGATGAACTCGATGCTCGCTCGCCTCACTCGGCCGATTATACTCCACGGCTTCACCAGAAGGTCTCGCGTGTGATCGAAGTCGAGAACATCACCAAGGAGTACGGGTCTTTCACCGCGGTCAAAGACCTCAGTTTTTCAGTGGGCCGGGGCAAGATTCTCGGTTTTCTCGGTCCGAACGGCGCAGGCAAGACGACAACCATGCGCATTCTGACCGGATTCTTTCCGCCCACAACGGGCTCGGTGCGCGTCGCCGGCCACGACGTTCTCGAGGCGCCTCTCGAAGCCAAAGCGAAGATCGGCTACCTGCCGGAGAATCCGCCGCTCTACCCGGAAATGAGCGTACTCGACTATCTGCGCTTCGCCGCCCAAATCAAAGGCGTGGCCAGGAAAGTGCGGACCTCACGCGTCGACCGCGTGGTCGAGCGGTGTCAATTGCAAGAAGTGCGCGACAAGCTGACCGGGAATCTGTCGAAAGGCTACCGCCAGCGCGTCGGGATCGCCCAAGCCCTCGTCCACGAGCCCGAGGTGCTCGTACTCGACGAGCCGACGGCGGGGCTCGATCCTAAACAGATTGGCGAGACGCGCGAGCTCATCAAAACCCTCGGCGGCGATCACACCGTGATCTTGTCGACCCACATACTTCCCGAAGTCTCGATGACGTGCGATCACGTCGCCATCATCAACCGTGGCCAGCTCGTGGCCCACGGAACGCCGGAAAGCCTCACCGAGCAGTTTCGCACCACGACCGTGATCGACATCACCGTGCAAGGCGAGCCCGCGCATGTCGCGGAAGTGCTTTCGAGCTTCACCGACGTCTTGGGTTTCGAAAAACAGGAGCGCGGCGAAAGAGGAGCGACCTCGTGGCGTCTCGAGGTCGCCGAAGGCGCCGACCTGCGCCGCTCTCTCTCGGAGCAGATCGTCGCACGAGGGCTCGGTCTTCTCGAGCTCCGTCAATCGGGCGTCAGCCTCGAAGAGATTTACCTCCGCGCCACAAGCGGGGTCGACAACTAGATGAGCAATATCTGGGCGCTCGTCCGCCGTGAGCTACAGGCCTATTTCGCTTCGCCAATAGGTTACGTGCCGCTCGCGCTGTTCTTGTTCTTTTACGGTTTCTATTTCTATGGGGAGCTCGAGATTTTCATGGACCCGAGACGCGCGTCGCCGGGGCAGGTTCTGAACGTCAACCAGGACATGATCCGATGGCTCCTGCACACGACAGCGTTCATCATCCTGTTTCTCCTCCCGCTCGTCACGATGCGATCCTTCGCAGAAGAGCTGCGCTCCGGCACCATCGAGCTTCTTTTCACTTCCCCGCTCACCGACCTAGAGATCGTGCTCGGTAAGTTCTTCGGCGCGCTCGTGCTCTACACCATCATGCTCGGCTCGACGCTCGTCCATATCGGCATCCTCTTCTATTTCGGCGACCCGGAATGGAAGCCCATCGTCGTCGGCTATCTCGGGCTTTTTCTTCTGGGCGCAGGCTATATCGCGTTCGGTCTACTGTTCAGCAGCATGACGAAAAACCAGATCATCGCGGGTTTCATGGCGTTCAACTTGTTCGTCTTTCTCTATCTGATCGAGTTCGCCGAGTCGTGGGGCGGATGGGCGGCGAGCGTCGTACCCTACCTCTCCGTCAGCCGTCATCTCGCGGAGTTCGCAAAAGGTGTTCTCGACACGCGCGATATCGTCTACTACCTTTCCTTCATCGGCTTCGGGTTGTTTCTCACGAAACAAAGCATCGAGTCCTACCGCTGGCGCGGCTAGTGCAAAAACTCACGCCTTATCTCGGCACGCTCGGCCTCGGCTTCCTGATCGCCGGTGTGCTGCTTCTTGCACTGCAGCGGCAAAACGAGACTTATTGGGCGAGCTTTCTCATCGCGGGCCTGGTGTGCTCCGCGTTTTACACCGCGAGTCGCTTCTCGGAGCTCGCCAGCTTGTTCGGGCGCCGTAGCGCGAAACGGGGCGCGAATGCGGTGCTCCTTATCGTGATCGTTGCCGGGATCGTCGTCCTCGCAAACATCATCGCCAACCAGCAAGCCACGCAATGGGATTTCACGGCCGCCCGGCAATATTCGCTCTCGGAGCAGACGGTGAAGATCCTGGGGGAGCTCGCGACTAGCAACGACGGCGATATCGAGATCGTGCTGCTCGACCGCCGCGGAACCGAGCAACAGCTGCGCGCAAGCGACCTGCTGCAACTCTACGACGACGCGAGCTCGCGCGTGCGCGTCCAGGTCATCGATCCCGAAGCGGAGCCCGAGCGAGCGCTCACTTATACGAGCCCCACCGAGCCCGGCGTCGCCCTGGGAACGATTATCGTAGCCGCGAAGGAACGCACTCAGCGAGCCACGGCAGCCACCGAACCGGAAGTGACCAACGCCATCATCCGAGTATTGAAGACGGAGAGAAAGAAGATCTACTTCACGTCGGGGCATCAGGAGAAAGATCCGCTCAAGACCGACGCGAACGGAATCTCGGGGATCGCATCGAAGCTCGAGGATTCCGCCTACGTGGTCGAGACGCTCGTCATCGCTCGCTCGCAATCGGAAGACGCGCTTCGGCTCCCCGAAGACGCCGCGGCCGTCGTCGTGGCGGGGCCAAAAACGGATTTCCTCGAGGCGGAGCTCGACGCTCTTCAGGCTTATCTCGACGGCGGCGGGAGCGCCACCTTCCTCATCGACCCTGAGACCCAAGGCCTCACACCGGAGCTCGATGCCTTTCTCGTCGAGCAAGGCATCGTTCTCGGAAACGACGTCGTCATCGACGCGCTCGCTCAGCCGCCCGTCTATCCCGTAGTTCAAAGCTACGGGCTGCACCCCATCGTCGAGAGCTTCGGAAACGTGATGAGCATCTTTCCTCTTGCGCGGAGCGTCACGACCGCCGAGGAGTGGCCCGAAGGGGCAGAGATCCGTGAGCTCTTCACCACCGCCGACGAGAACAGTTGGGCGGAGACACGACTCGAAGAGCTCGCCGAAAGAAGTGGCCCGACCGCGGACCAAACCCTCGGACCCATCGGGCTGGCCATGGCCGCGACCATTCCACGCGGTGAGGAGACCGCCTCACGTCTCGTTGTCGTGGGCGATTCGGATTTCATCTCCAACGAGCTCACTTCCGCGCCGCTTCTGAATGCCGACTTGTTCTTGAATATGACGAATTGGGTCGCACAGGACGAAGACCTCATTTCCATTCGTCCCCGCAAGCCCGAAGATCGCCGGATCGCTCTCAGCGCGCGCGAGCGTACCAACGTTTTCTTCCTTTCCCTCTTCATCATCCCAGGTGCCGTCGTCGTAACGGGCGTCTCCGCCTGGTGGGGACGGCGAGCGAGATAAATGAAACGCTCAACCTTGGTCGCGGCTGTCGTGCTCTTCTTGCTAGGCGGCTATGCCTATTGGCTTCAGGATGACGGCGCACGCGACCAAGGCAGCGAGACTGTCTTCGCCATCGAGATGGACGCTATCGCGCGCGTTGAGATCCGGCGCCACGGCGAGGAAGCCGAGAACCGCGTCGTCATCGAGCGAGAAGAAGGGACATGGCGAGTCGTGTCCCCCATCATGGCCCCTGCGGATACGAGCGAAGTCGAGCTCGTACTCGAGAACCTAGCGACGATGGAGCTCGAGCGAGCGATCCCTATAGAAGTCGGAACGGACCGGGGCGCCTTCGGCATCGAAACACCCCGTCTCGAGGTCAGATTCTTCACGGTTGACGGCGCCGAGCACGGACTTCGTTTCGGAAAGGACACACTCACCCCCGCCAACCAGTACGTAGAGCGCATCGATGATGCGGCCGTGCTCGTCGTCGCTTCCGTGCTCTCGAATAACTTGGCAAAGACCGCGTGGGACCTTCGGGACAAAGCCATCTTCAACCTGCGCGAAAACGTGCCTGCGAAGCGGATCTCCGTGCGCCGCCCCGATGACGCGCTCGTGCTCGAGCACGAGGGCGAGCATTGGATAGTGACAACGCCGCGCCGAGCGCGCGCGAATCGCTTCGACGTCACGGGCTTCCTGTCCCGTTTTCGTCGCGCCGAAATGGTCCAGATAGCCGCCGAGACGGCCGATGATCTTTCCGAGTACGGCCTCGCTTCGCCGCGGCTAGTTCTCCGCATCGAGCTCGATGAAGGAGAGCCGATCGTGCTCGAAATCGGAAACAAGAACGTGCTCGACTATTTCGCACGCAACCCGTCACGGCCGCAGGTCTTCCTGCTCAAAGCGGGACTCGTGGAACTGCTCGAGCAAGACGCGCGCGATCTCTGGTCGACGCGGCTCTTCGACGCGCCGGCATACGAAGTGACACAGTTTCAGATCAACGCTCGCCGCGTGGACAAGGCGACAACGGATGCAGGCGACGTATGGCGCGAGGCGGGGACCGAGCTGGACAAGAAAACCGTGGCCGAGCTCCTCTCGCAGATCACGGCTATCGAAGCAACGGCTATTCGACCCGAAGCGCTTCCGTTCGAGTCTTTAACCACTATCACGCTCTGGACCGAGACGGCCGAGGAGGAGATCAAAGTAGGCAGGGAGAAAGACGACACCGTAATCGCCCAGCGACGTGGCGACGCCGTAACGCTCGAGCTCGACCTGGAGACGTGGCGCGAGATCGAAGGGCTCTTGAACCTCGACCCGCTCTGAATGCGATCTTTGCGCCTTTGCGTTACGCTTTTTTAATATTGATCGCTTTTAGCTCTTCTCTGTAAAGAGTTCTCTAGCGCACTCGGCGGCTTTGACGACGGCCTTGATCAGCGTGACACGGAGCTTGCCTTCTTCGAGCTCTAGGAGGCCGTCGATTGTACATCCTGCTGGCGTCGTAACTTCGTCTTTGAGGAGTGCAGGATGCGCGCCGGTGGCGAGCACTTGCTCGGCGGCGCCTTTGGCGGTTTGAGCCGCGAGAAGCGTCGCCGTCTCGCGCGGAAGGCCGAGCTTGACGCCAGCCTCGGCGAGAGATTCCAGGATTACATAGATATAGGCGGGCCCGCTGGCCGAAAGACCCGTGACGGCGTTCATGTGCCGCTCGTCCATGACAAGGGTGCGGCCGACCGTATCGAACAAACGCTCGGCCAAAGCGACATGTTCGTCTCGGGCCGCCGCGCCACGGCAAAGCACCATCATGCCGCTTCCGACCGCACATGGTGTGTTCGGCGAGGATATCCTGAATCTAGTTGAAATCGGTGAGTGACTCCCTACAAGATCGTCGGTTATTGAAGCTGGCGATAAAAAAGAAAGGAGCCCCCCGGTGAGAGCAGATACGAAGAAGAGAAAGAAAGCAA
>Ga0310123_10000222_pt1 | contig 51284 bp, 40 predicted proteins | sample CB6_AW_1057_MG_FD_203505 | JGI IMG/M metagenome (GOLD analysis project Ga0310123, IMG submission 203505) | Marine microbial communities from Western Arctic Ocean, Canada - CB6_AW_1057 | ecosystem: Environmental > Aquatic > Marine > Oceanic | place: Canada: Western Arctic Ocean | collected... | reverse complement strand
TGGTCCGCCGGAGGCGAGCGCGGCGTCTATAAGACGGAGGACGGAGGTGAGACTTGGAGTCACGTCCTCGATATCGACGAGAACACGGGCGTCACGGACCTCGAGTTCGACCCGGCCAATCCGGACGTCGTGTACGCGGCGGCCCACCAGCGGCGCAGACACGTTTGGGGCCTCATGTCCGGAGGGGAGCACTCGGGCATCTACAAGTCCAGCGACGGTGGTGACAGCTGGCGAGAGGTCACCACAGGCCTTCCGAGCGGCGACATGGGCAAAATCGGCTTGGCGGTGACCCCGGCCGACCCGGACCTCGTTTATGCGACCATCGAAACCAACGACGACGAGCGCGGCTTCTACCGCTCTACGGACAAGGGCGAGAGCTGGCAGCGCCGGAACGAGTACATCTCCGGGGGCACGGGGCCGCACTACTACCAGGAGATCGAGGCTTCGCCGACGGACCCGGACCTCGTCATCCAGATGGACGTCTTCTTCCAGATCACGCGTGACGGCGGCGCGACGTTCGACAACCTGGGCTCTGGGGGCGAGAAGCATTCGGACAACCACGCGCTTTGGTTCGATTCAGCCAACACGCAACACATGCTTGCCGGGACCGACGCGGGCCTCTACGAGACCTTCGATCAGGGCACGACCTGGCGGCACTTCCCGAACATGCCGATCTCGCAGTTCTACAAGGTCGCGTTGTCCAACTCCGAGCCGTTCTACGAGATCCTCGGTGGGGCGCAGGATCTGGGCACGCTGTGGGGCCCGGCGCGCACGATGAATACGGACGGCGTACGAAACGCGGATTGGCATTTCCCGATGGGAGCTGACGGGTACGGCGTGCAGATCGACCCTTCGGACGCCGACATCCTCTATCTCATGACGCAGCAAGGGAACCTGTACCGCACCGATCGGAAGAGTGAGGAGTCGATCCAAATCCAGCCGCAGCCCGCGCCGGGTGATCCTCCCGAGCGCTGGAACTGGGACTCGCCGATCATGATCAGCCCCCACGATTCCGATCGGCTCTACTTCGCTTCGCAGCGACTTTGGCGCAGTGACGATCGCGGCGATTCGTGGACGGCCGTCAGCGGAGACCTGACCACGAACACCAACCGCTACGAGCTGCCCTACATGGGGCGCGTGTGGGAGCTCGACGCCATGCACGACAACGGAGCCATGTCGGTGTACGCCACCCTGACTACGGTCTCCGAGTCGCCCGTCACCGAGGGTCGGCTCTATACGGGCTCGGACGACGGCCTGATCCATGTTTCCGAGGACGGAGGACAGACGTGGACGCGTGCCGCGTCGCTACCTGGTGTGCCCGAGCGCTCGTTCATCAACAAGGTCGAGGCGGATCAGCACACCCCGGGCACCGTCTTCGCGCTCGCCGATGCGCACAAGACCGGCGACTACAGCCCCTATGTTTTCGAGAGCACGGACGACGGCAGGAGCTGGTCGTCGATCGCGGGCGATCTGCCGGACGGTACGATCCTGTGGGCGATCCAGCAGGATCACGTCGATCCCGATCTGCTTTTCCTCGCGGCCGAGTACGGCATCTACTTTTCTCCCAACCGAGGTGAGAACTGGCACATGCTTTCGGCCGGGCCGCCGACCATCGCATTCCGCGACCTCAAATTGCACCGCCGCGACGACGACCTGGTCGGCGCGACCTTCGGCCGTGGCTTCTACGTCCTCGACGACTACAGCCCTCTTCGGGAGATCGCGGGCGGCGCCCTCGCCGGGGCGGGCGGCCTCATGCCCGTGCGTGATGCGTGGTGGTACATCCCGTATCCCACCAACCAGGCCGTCGGTCGACCCACGTTGGGCAGCACCGCCTACGTGGCGCCCAATCCGGACTTCGGGGCGACGCTTACGTACTATCTACCGCAGATGCCCGAGAGGCCGAGCGATGTGCGGGATGCGGCCGAGCGTGATCTACGCCAGCGGGGCGCGGACGCGCCGTTCCCCGGTTACGATGCGCTCCGGGCCGAGGCGGGAGAGAGCGGAGCCAGGGTGCTGCTTCAGATATCGGATGCGGCTGGCGATCCGGTGCGTTGGATCGAAGGACCTGCTAAAGCCGGGCTGCATCGCTTGACCTGGGACCTCCGGCGTCCGGCGCCCAACCCGATCAGCTTGAGCCAGCCAGGTTTCCAACCGCCATGGGTGACCGATCCGGTTGGTCCGTTGGTGCCCCCGGGCGCGTACTCGGCCCAGATGGTGCTCGTCTCGGCTCATGGCGTCGAGGAGGTCGGGCGCTCGCAGGGCTTCGCGGTTAAGCCCGTGCCGAATGCGCCTCGGGGCACGGACTTTGTAGCCGTCGCCGAATTTCAGTATCAGACGAGCGAGCTGTCCCGTCGCGTGAGCGCGGCGGGTGCCGAGATCGGCGAGTTGCGGGATCGACTGCGCTACATGCGGGCTGCGCTACTTCGGGCTCCCCGCGCCGACGCGGCCCTGTTCGGTCGCATGGACGAACTCGAACGTTCGCTGGATGAGCTCTCGCTCCGGATCCAGCGTGACCCGATCCGGGGATCGCTCAACGAATCGAGCACGCCGACGATCTCGGGTCGGGTCGGGAACGTGATCAGTGGGCACTGGCGAACTCGCCAAAGCCCGACCCAGACCCAACGCGAGAACGTCGAGATCGCTCAGCGGGATTTCGCTGCGCTCGAGCGAGACCTCGCCGACGTCGTGGACCCGTGGCTGATGGAGCTCGAAGAGGCATTGGTGGATGCGGGTGCGCCCTGGACACCAGGGGGGAGCGAATAGGACTCGGGTATCACGACGAGTAGTTCTAGTCGACTGGGTCCCTCATCAAGAGGTCGGTGCCACCTCGCTTCGTGGGGTTTGAAGATCCTGCCCGGCGACGGGCCACATCCCACTGGGGGTTCGGCTCCGACGTGCGATACACGGTTCGGCACAAGTTCTTCAACAACCAAGCCGAAGACGATTTGATGGTGCTGTTCGTTCGAGACCTCGTGAGGCATCGTCTGGATCGACGCCTTCGCGACGAAATTGGGGGGGGCGGTATACGGACTAGAGGTCAGCACGGCGCAAAGAGGTCCCGTCGGATTCTTGGAGATCGAGATCTCCGTCGCGGACATCGAAGACGACTTCGTCCGGGGCATCCTCCGCCAGGAGATCGTCGCACTGGTTTAGGGGGCGCTGGAGCCTGAGGAATTCAAGGCGGACCAGGCGAGTCTCGTCGAACGGCTTCGGAACGAAAATTCGACCGCACAAGCCCTCAACTCCTGGGTGCGCACTGATTTTTATGACCCCGGCAAGCATATACACTTCCCGGATTTGCTTCAGTTCTTCGCTGATGTGAGCCAGCAGGAGGTAACGGCTTTCGCGGCCCGCACTCTCGTGCCTGAACAAGAAGTCAGGACCTTCGCCGGGGTGCAGCCGATGAGCCCCGTGATGTTCGCGATCGCCGTCTTCGTGATCGTGTCCCTCGCGGTGCGCGGGGTCGGCTGGACACTCACCCGCCCGGTAGACATGACGACGATCCTCTACATGGCCCGGTTCCAGGTGCCCGTTCTGCTGCAAGTCGGCGCGGCGGTCCTCATCGGTGGCGTAGGATTGATCGTTGTTCGACTGACCGTATTCTTCGTTCAGTCCCTCGCGCTTGATTCCCTCGTGACCACCCGCTCGTACAGCGTCCAAATGCTGTGCTATGGGGTCATGGTCAGTGCGGCCGTCGTGCTCTTCATCCTCTGCCTCTCCACGATTCCTCGTAAGATCATCGTATTTCCGGGCCTATCGGTCTCGCATCATAAAGTGGGACGACTTACAGGACATCGCGACGCGCCGAGATCACCAGGTTTGGTTCAAGAAGAGACACCTGTTCCGGTGCGTACCGCTCTCGTGGGGCCTGGTAGGTCCGGGAATCTATCTACGGCCATACAAGGGTCTGGCCTATTACTTCCGCACGAGAAACACGGAGGAGACGATTGGCGTGCTGGGTGGATGGCGGGGAGTATCCGTGTTACCGGCGTTAGCGAAGAGGAAGTCGGATTCCGACATGAATCGCGTTGAGGAGGAACAGGATACGGCAGATTTCATCACGTCGATTGCCGCAACTCTGTTCACGGAGAACGAGGAGTAGGGGATCGATCCCTGTGATCCAGGAATCGGAGAAGTGCCCCCCACTCCTCAGCGAGGACCGTGTGGCTGTATCGTGCATTGGCCGCGCTCGTCGAGGGTAGCCTGAGGAAACTCAGTCGATGGCGAAGAGTGGCCGAAAGTGCCACCCGTTTCTCGAACGACTTCGCTGCCTTCTGACCGTTGAACGCGATGGCTCGGATGTGGGAGTGCTTCTCGAGGAAGGCCGCAAAGTCATTGGGCACCTCCGTACTCTCGACGATACTTGCGTCCAGGCTGCCCTCGCGCTCACAGGACTGAAGCACGTCCCACAGAGCGATGCCGGCGTCCGTCATCTCACCAAGTCGGCGTCCATAGGGCATCGCGGGATCGAAGCCGAGAAACTCCCCCATGAGGGGCCAGAACCGGTTACGGGGCCCGGCATAGTACTGTCCGGCGGTCAACGACCGTACGCCAGGCATCGACCCCAGAATCAACAGGCGCGCTTGGGAATCCGCCACAGGAGCGAAGCCGGCTAGAGGCATGTGTAGCCTGGCTCATATCTCTGAATCCTGAACATGCGTACGTTGCGCCGTCCGCTCCGCAAGCGAAAGTGTTACCTATCTCACCATGGCCCTGGTCAGCACACAAAATCTCGCGATGGCCTATAGTGGCCATGTGCTCTTCGACGACGTAACGCTGCACGTCGAACGGGGTGAACGCATTGGCCTGTTGGGTCGCAACGGCACGGGGAAGTCCACCCTCCTGAACATTCTGGCCGGAATGCTTTCTCCGGATGGCGGATCGGTCGTCTACGAATCGGGCGTTCGGGTGGCTTTGCTCCACCAACAAATCGAGGCGGATATCAGGGGGACCGTGGATGCCGTCATTCGGTCGGGAATCCGGGAGTCCGCCCACGAAGATCACCCGGTCCAGCGCCTTTGCTCTCTCCTCCATTTGGAGGAGGATCAGGTCTTTTTAGAGCTCTCAGGCGGGCAAAAACGGCGCGCCCTCCTGGGTCGCGCGCTCGCCGCCGAACCGGACGTGCTTCTGCTCGACGAGCCCACGAACCACCTGGACCTGGAGAGCATCGAGTGGCTGGAGTCGTTTCTGATCCGCTACCAGGGAAGCCTTTTGTTCGTCACACACGACAGGACGTTTCTGCAACGACTTGCCACCCGTATCGTCGAACTGGACCGGGGCCGATTGCACTCGTGGGCTTGTGACTATCCCACATACCTGCAGAGGAAGGAGGAACTCCTCCTGGGGGAGGAGAAGGAGCGCGCACGCTTCGATAAGGTGTTGGCGCGAGAGGAGCAGTGGATTCGCCAGGGCATCAAGGCACGCCGTACGCGAAATGAGGGGAGGGTACACGCCCTCGAGAGGCTCCGCGTCGAGCGGGCTGCGCGGCGGGAGCGAATCGGCACGGTAAACCTGAACATCCAGCGAGCCGAGCGGTCGGGTGCAAAGGTCATTGTCGCGCAGAACCTGTCGTTCGAGTATCCCGATACATCAGTCGTCTCCGGTCTCAGTACCCGCATCATGCGGGGTGACAAGGTGGGCATCATCGGCCCCAACGGATGTGGAAAGACCACGCTTCTGAACCTTCTCCTGGGTCAGTTGACACCCCAGTCCGGTTCTGTGAAGCACGGCACTGCGCTCGACATCGCCTACTTTGACCAACACAGGGAAAAACTCGACGAGTCCCAGACCGTGGTCGAAGCCATCGCCGGGGGCAGCGAGTACGTCGAAGTGGGCGAGGGGCGTAAGCACGTCATGGGTTACCTGCAGGATTTTCTTTTCTCGTCGGAACGCGCTCGCGAGTCCGTTCGCAATTTGTCCGGTGGGGAGAGAAACCGCCTTCTCCTGGCTCGCCTCTTCACCCGGCCGGCCAACGTGCTCGTACTCGATGAGCCCACGAACGACCTAGACACAGAAACGCTGGAGCTGCTCGAAGCGCGGCTCATGGAGTTCGCGGGGACGGTGCTCGTGGTGAGCCACGACAGAGCCTTCCTGGACAACCTCTGTACCTCCACACTCGTCTTCGAGGGTGACGGAGTGGTGAAGGAGTTCGTGGGAGGGTATTCGGACTGGAAGCACACAGTGGCCGGAGCGGCGGACGTCCCCGTGCCGAAGCGCCGACGGTCAGGATCCGTGGCTCCGGTTCCCCAGCCGACGTCGGATAAGCCCAAGAAGCTCACTTGGAAGGAACGACGGGAGTGGGAAGAGCTTCCAGCCCGTATCGAGCTCTTGGAAGCCGAGCTACGGGAGACCCATGAGTGCATGGCCGACCCCGCGTTCTTCCAGAAGCCTCAAGAGGAGATCCGGCCCGTGATCGACCGATCCCAGGAGCTTCCGGGGGAGGTCGACGCAGCGTTTGCGCGCTGGGCGGAGCTGGACGAGCGGAGCTGAGTGGTATCTTGGCGCTGTTCGCCCCGCCGACAGGAGCGCGCTTGCCCCCTGGAACGCTCCGCCCTACCGTCCAGTCAGGTCCCCGGGCTGTCTAATCCGAGCGTCCTCGTGGCGAACTACGCGGAGGAACGCGATGAGTGACGAAGCCGGCGAAGTATCCGACCGACGTTCGGACGCACACCCATCGGACGCACATCCGCTTATCCTCTTCGACGGCGTTTGCAATCTTTGCAACGCCACCATTCAGTCGATCATCGAGAGGGACGGTGCGGGACGTTTCCGCTTCGCTCCGCTCCAATCCCGGTCCGCTGACACCGAGCACGAGTCCGTGACGGGATCAGATCAGGGGGACTTTCCCGACAGCATTCTGCTCGCGGATTCCGTCGGCGTGCACACGCGTTCGTCGGCCGCCATCCGGATCGCACGAGGGCTCGGATTCCCTTATTCGTTGCTGAGGCTGGCGACCGTCGTCCCGCGCCCCCTGCGTGACGCCGTCTACTCGATGATCGCACGACACCGTTACGGGTGGTTTGGCCGGCGCGATACGTGCGTGGTGCCCACCAGCGAGCTGGCGGAGCGGTTCTTGGACCCGGAGGAAGTCCGGCGGCGGATTGGCGCGGCCGAGCCCGCTCTCCGAGAGGCGGATTCGAGCCTGTCCTAGGTCGGCACGGCGTTGGTCCGCTTCGCCGTGGTCTACATGATCGTGTACATGGCGCCGTTTCCTCTGACTCTCCTGAGGTACCTCACCCAAATACCGGCGCTCTCCGAAGTGCCGGGGCTGATGACAACGGTCGGATGGATAATGGACCTCCACCCCGGCTCGGCCATCTTCCGGGGGCCGTCCACTTGGAGTGGGCCGAACTCTTTGATTCTGGCGACGGGACGTTGAAGCCCGCCGACGAACTCAACACGCTCCTGGGGGCGAAGGGGATCACCCCTCAGGCCACGGTCTTCGCCTACTGAGGCGGAGGCGCGCGGGCGGGTCTCGCAACGTTTATTCTGAAAATCCTGGGTTACCGCCGGGCGTCGAACTATGCCGGGTCCTTCAACGAATGGGCCCATCAGCCTGACACCGTAGTGGCTCGCTGAAGGTGCCGGTCCGTAAGCCCGACGCCCGTTTTCCCGGCCGTTTGCCTCAGGGCTGCGTGGTCCCTGCCTCCATCAGGTAATCCCAATGTTCACTGGCCCGGTCCAGAATCGGCGCCAAGTCTTGGGGGAGTAAGTAGCCGTCGTCGATCAGGCGGAGCGCCGCTTGCGACACGAGGCCCACGTACTGCTCGCGACTCCGATAACGCTCGTCGATAGCCGGTCTCGGGTCGCTGGTGCGCTGCCGGTCCGCGATGGTCAAGGCGAACGGGATGTAGGACCCCTGCATGTTGGACAGCACGTTCTCGGGTCCGAACTCGGAGCGGAAAAGATTCCAGCCCGTGTAGGTGGCCAGCGGCACGGCTACGCCGGGCATCTTCAGGCCACCCGTCTCGTTGCCATCGGCATCGACCTGCGGAACCAGAATCGGAAACGCCGACGCGGCCTCCGGGGGCTCTACGCTGACGATGCCCTTCGTGGCGAACTCGGGGCCGTAGTCCACCCGGTAGGCCTTATGGGGATCGGCGGGCTGTCCCACGCCCGGCAACTGCGGGAAGTCGAGTTGTGCGGGGAGCACGAGGTCGCCTGAACTGATCCGCGGGTAGTTGCTCGCGGGCGGCGGGGACTCATCGGTGGCCCAGCGGTTCATGGCCAACAACAGGCTACGCATGAACCAGGAATAGTCGTTGGGGTTGCTGAGCTGTTGTCCACTCCGCTGCACCGCTGGGAAAGCGCCCGGCCCGTGCTGTCCGCCGGCAAAGGAGTAGATGCGGACGTTGCTCATCAGCGGACTGTCTCGCGTGCCATCGACGGAGGTGTGGATCAGCGACGCCGCGCGTCCCCAATACTCGTACGACGAGTTCGTGTAGAAGATCTTCGGCATGAACGCCGGATCCACGCGGTCCAGCAACCCGGCCCGTATGCCAGTCTCGGAATCGGTCTGTGCGACGTCCGTGAAGGGGAAAATGTCGGTCGGATAAAGCTTATTCAGATAAGGATGGCCGTCGCGGGACGCCTGGGCGAAGCGGTGGTTGAAGCTGCCGCGGCCGCCTCCGGCGACGTGCGACATCACGCCGTCGAACGCTTTCCTGTGGTCCTCGGTCTCGTTGAATCCGTAGAACAGGAACGTCCGCAGGAACCGGCCGCTCTGCGAGATCCCGAACGCCAGCGCGCGGTCGATCGCTCCCTCCGGGATGGACAGCTCCTCCGCGGAGCCGTATTTGAGCCGAGCCACCACGTCGCGGATGGCTGCTGGACCTAGCCCGACTACCGGTGGGTCCTGGGCCCTGTAGGCCACGTCGTAGATCTTGTGGGGTTCGAATCCGCCCTCCAGGTAGACGCGGGTCGGGTCGGGCACGACCTGTCCGTTCTCGAGGCGACCGAAGCTCCACTGACTGCGGGGAACGACGCGACGCTGTGCTTCCACCCCGTCCCTGACGGTCATCATGTTGGCCGGGTCTGCCGGGTCGGCGACGGCGTAGGCGAGATGGCTGCGGTCCGCTAACGACCGGTCGAACTCCCGTTCCTGAACGATGATTTCGCTCCGAACCAGCCCCTCGATCGCAGTTCCGCCGTCGGTGGCCACAGGCGTGAACAGCCGTACGAGCCCGTCACGATCCGGCGGCGTGTCGAACTGCCAACCCAACCAGAGCAGCGTGAAGCCGTTGCTCAGGAGGAGGCCGTCGCCCATCTCTGCTTCGGTCTGCGGGTCCAGGCTGCCGTCGCCGCGATTGAAGTAGCGCAGCATGCCCTTGCCACCTCGATTCGACACTTCGTAAAGAAGTGTGCCGTTGCCGCGCTCCACGTCCTTGGGCTTGATCAGAAAGAAGTCGGAATGGAACTCGACCCGGCCGTCGGCATTCCTGGGCGCGAGCGCGATGTCGGTGATGATGCGGTTGGCCGAATTGTCGGGGTCGACCGCGAAGTAGATCGTGCCGATCAGTTTTTCGTACGGCCCGGCCAGTCCGAACCACATGCCGCCGGCCAGGTCCGTCCTGGACCGCACCTCGATCCGCACGATTTCCGCCTGTGCTGTCGATGTGACCAGGCACAACATTGTCAGAAGAGTCGCGATCGTCCGAGTCATGTGTCCTCCTGCGTGGTTGTTCGAATGGTCTTATCCGGTCGTGACCTACTCTGGCACGCGCGCCTTGAGCTCCTCAAGCCAGTTCTGTACGAGGACGAGCTCGGGTTCCGCCGTCTCCTCGCCTTCGGGCCGATAGATCCGCGCCATGACGAAGCTCTGGTCATCGAGGAAGACGTCGTACGGCACCGTGACCGTGCCATCGCTTCCCTCGAAGTCGGGCGGAATCTCGAAGAGGGCTTCAGGACCTTGAGCGCGACCTTGCGTTCGTGCTTGAGGTCGTCGGCCAGGTAGACCGTGGCCATGCCGCCCTCACGCTCGATGACGTAGCGGCCTTCGAGGGCAACGTTCAGACGGGTGATGGGATCGGTCATGGCCTCCTCAGGGATACGCGGACTCGGTGATCATGATACTGTGTGGCAGAGTTCGCGCACAGGACCCAGGACCCTGGTGGCCGGTCCCGGACTCGCGTCCTAGCTTGGAAGCCCTTCTGGAGGTGCTGACCTCACGTATCCGTATCCAAGACCGCTTGAACCGGAGAGGGTGAACATGACACGCGCAACGACGGCTGTCCTCGGGATCTTGGTATGTCCCGGCCTAGGCTCGGCCCAGGACTTCGACAACATCCAGATCGAAACCACCCGGGTCACTGAGTCCATCTACATGCTCCAGGGGAGCGGCGGAAATATTGCCGTCTCTATCGGTGACGACGGCACGTTCATTGTCGACGACCAGTTTGCTCCATTGACGGACAAGATCGTCGCGGCCATAGCCGAACTCACCGACCATCAGGTCGACTTCGTGGTCAACTCCCACTGGCACTACGACCATACGGATGGGAACGAGAACTTCGGGCGGGCCGGCGCACTCATCGTGGCTCAGGACAACAGCCGGCGGCGGATGGAGACAGACCAGATCATCTCGTTGAATGGCCGGGCCCAGCCACCGTACGCCGAAGTGGGACTGCCCAAGATCACGTTCTTGGAGTCGATGAGGTTCTACTACAATGACGACGTGGTCGATGTCATTCACACGGGTCCGGGACACACGGACGGTGACGCGCAGGTGTACTTCCGTGACTCGAACGTCATCCATACCGGTGACATGTTCGTCCGCTACGGACTGCCCTTCATCGATCAGCCCAACGGCGGGTCGATGGATGGGATGATCGACGCGCTGTGGAGCCTCGCCGGATTGATCGACGACGACACGATCATCATCCCCGGACATGGTCAGCTCTCCACGCGCACGGATCTACTCGAGTTCAGGTCGATGCTCACGACGATCCGTGGTCGCCTTCGGGAGCAGATCGCTCAGGGACGCACAGTCGACCAGGTCGTCGCTTCCAACCCGGCCCGGGGGTACGCCGAACCCAGTGCCGGGACGGAGCGCTGGTTGAGGGCCGCCTACGAGGAGTACCGCTGACGGTTCGACTAAGCATCACGGTATCACTGCATCACTCACGACATCACTGACGTCTCACACGCGGGAGATTCGATGGAACTGCAAGACACGGTCGCGCTGGTGACCGGCGGCGCCGAGGGGATCGGCCGGGCCATCGCCGAGGCGCTGGCCCGGGAGGGAAGCAAGGTCACCATTACGGGCCGTCGTGAAGAGGCTGTTCGCAACACTGCCGAGGAGTTCAGACTGGACTGGATCGTGGGCGACGTCGGCAGCGAGGACGACGCAGTTCGCACGGTGGCATCGGTGATCGAAAAGCACGGCCGGCTCGATATTTTGGTCAACAACGCCGGCTACGGTCTGTTCAAGTCCCTGGTGGACATGACTCTCGAGGAATTGGAGGGCGTGTTCCGCACAAACGTGTTCGGTGCGTTCCTCATGTCGCGGGAAGCGGCTCGCCAGTTCATCAAACAAGGGAGAGGCGAGTTGATCAATATTTCCTCTACGTCGGGCCTCAAGGGCAGCAGTGGGCGCACGGCGTACGGTTCCTCGAAGTTCGCGCTGCGGGGCATGACGGAATGTTGGCGTGACGAACTCCGGCGTCATGACGTGCGGGTCATGCTGGTGAACCCGAGTGAGGTGATGACCAACTTCTCCAAGAAGGCCGGTGCCGAGCGAGAGGCCTCGGACAAGAAACTGCGTCCGAGTGAGATCGCCGACGCGATCGTGGGAGCGCTCAAGGTGGATAGCCGAGGGTTTATTCCGGAATTCTCGGTGTTCGCGACGAACCCTTTCTAGTGGGCCGCGCTGGGCGCGTCCCGTCGCCTCTTATTTGCTCCTGATCGACTCCAATGGATCCACCAGCTGGCACGCCGTGCTGGGATGTAGCAGGCGATCAGCGTAGTCAGCACGAGTCCGGCCGACACGGTCGCGAATGTCCAGCCGTCGACGGCGCTGACACCGAAGAGCATCGAGCGCATGAAACCCGTCAGGACGAGGGCGGCGACGAGCCCCGTCAGGACTCCGGCTGAGGCCAGAGCCAATCCGTGCCGCAGCACTAGTTTCATGATCCTCCCCGTCGGAGCGCCGAAGGCCATGCGTAGGCCGAGCTCGCGGGCGCCCTGGTTCACACGGTACGAGACCAATCCGTAGATGCCGACGGTGGCGAGAATGGGTGCCACTACGCTGAGGACTTGTAGCAGTCCCATCGAGAAGCGACGCTCGGCAAGGGAATCGGCGAGTCGTGACTTCATGGTCGAAACGTCGACGACCGCCAGACGGTCATCCAGCTCCTGAACCGTGCGTGCCACGGGTGCCGCGAGCGCGGTGGGGTCACCCGCCGTCGTGATGGTTACGTACATGCCACGCGAGCCCGCCTGGCCGTGAGGCTGGTAGACGGTGACACGCGAAACACGGTCCAAAGCATCGTACTTGATCGTTTCGATGATGCCGACGATGGTCTTCGGTCCCGTGAAAGTCGTGAGTTGCATGCCGATCGGATCTCGCTCGGGGAAGTAGGTATCTGCGAAATGCTGATCAATGATCGCTACGGGTGTCTCATCCAGGCGGTCTCGATCGTCGAACTCGCGGCCACCAACCAATGGGATCACGACCACCGTGGCGAACCCCGGCGCCTTACGTAACATCCGCAGGCTGTAGCGCACATCTGTCATCAAAGAACGCATCGATCCGTCTCCCCTCCCACCATCCCGGCCGTGGTTGCTGGTTTCAAGTCGTCGTACTTGGAGTGCATCATGCAACAAGCCCTTGGCGAGCCCCGCGGCCGCCCGCCAACGCGGCTGCATCCGCTTTCCGGCTATGCTGTACCACAGTTCCCCGTCCCATTCCGCGAGCCACCGTCCGCGAATGTGCTTAGGTACGAGCACGGCGATCACGCGCATCCACCGATCGAGCAGGTGGTAGGCGAGTGGGGCTCGGTCGAGCGTGGGATCACGCTTCACCGAAGACCTCCAGGTGCTGACGATACCGTTCCCTGGCGTTGGCCCGGGCCTTTCTGCCCTCTTCGGTGAGCTGATAATTGCGGCGCTTCGGTCGCCTGTTACCGAACGCTTCCTCGGGGGTCTCCCATGTGGACTCGACCAGGCCCGCTTGCTCGAACCGGCGCAGCAGCGGATAGACCGTGCCGCTGGGGAGCCCGATGTGCTCGATGATATCCAAGCCGAAGACTTTGCCGCTGGCCAATGACTCGAGGACGCAGGCGGCGGGATACGTGATACGCTTCATATTAGGCAGCTCTATCGAGTCATAGTGTTATTCTATATAGTCATCCGCGAGAGTCAACCCCGGCCCCTCCTTGCTAGGTCGGGACTCCCACGGTACCGTCCCCATCCGCCCCCACACCGGTGGCGATACGACCTGTTGCACACCCTTGTGGAGGAATGGCCGATGAGGCGCGTCAATTCGGGTGGCTTCACCCTCGGGATCGTCGTCGTAGCTGCGTTCACGGCGACTGGTGCGGAGCTTCTTGCCCAATCGGTGACCTCTAATCCGTTCCGGCCTGTCTACGGGTGGGGAGAGCTACCCGATGGGCGCGAGTGGGGCTCCACGAGTTCTGTGGAGATCGCCGCCGACGGCAACATCTGGGTGGCCGAGCGCTGCGGTGCCAACACGTGCGTGGGTTCGGACGTCGACCCGGTCCTCCTTTTCGACAAAGAGGGCAACCTCCTCCGGAGCTTCGGCGCCGGATTGATCGCGTGGCCTCACGGCATCGACGTGGATCACGAGGGCAACGTCTGGATCGCAGACGCGTGGGCCAACGGAGCCACCAACACCGGCCACTCGGTCCTCAAGTTTTCGCCGGAGGGTGAGCTCCTGATGACGCTCGGCACGCCGGGAGTCCGGGGTGATCCACCCAACAACCTCAACCAACCCTCTGACGTTCTCGTTGCCCCCAATGGGCAGATCTACGTCGTGGACTCCCACGCCCGGACGGTGGCGCGCGTTGTCCGGTACGATGCCGACGGGAACTACATGGAGACGTGGGGGGAGCTCGGCTACGGCCCGAAGCAGTTCCGCGACCCGCACGCACTCGCCATGGATTCCCAGGGTCGACTCTTCGTGGGCGACCGCTACAACAACCGCATTCAGATCTTCTCCCAGGAGGGCGAGTTCCTTGCGATCTGGACGCAGTTCGGTCGCCCCAGCGGCATCTACATCGACGAGAACGATATCATCTACGTTGCCGATTCGGAGTCCAGCCCGGCCCCCAACGAGTTCACGGGGCAGCGCAACGCGGGTTGGGAGAAGGGCATCCGGATCGGGGACGCCCGCACTGGTTGGGTGAGCCACTTCCTGCCGGACGATAGAGCCAACGTCAACGGCTTCAGCGGACCCGAGGGTGTCGCCGTGGACAGCGACGGCAACGTCTATGGAGCGGAGGTCTCACAGCGCCGCATGACCAAGTGGGTGCGGTTCCGGCCTTAGTCCAGCCACAAAAAGCGTCGTGGGAAGAGTAGCACATCCTAGCGCGTCTTCTTGTGTATATACTATGTATAACATAGGTTGTCATACCCAGGTTTTGTGATACCCAGGGTTAGACAGACACAGGGAGGACGCATGACGCTCGAGAGAGAGTGGATGCGTGGGGCCGCACCGTTGGCGGTGCTCACGCTGTTGGACCGCAAGGAGATGTACGGTTACGAGCTCGTCGCGGCGCTGGAGCGAGACTCCGGCGGGTTGCTCGCGATGGGCCAGTCCACGGTTTACCCACTCCTGTACAACCTCGAGGCTCGCGGCCACGTCACAGCCTCCAAACGGAAAGCACCCACCGGTAGGCAGCGCAAATACTACCGGATCACGCCGTCGGGCCGTGCTCGACTCGAACGTCAACGCTCGCAGTGGGAAACGCTGGTGAGGGCGTTCGGCCACCTGGGTGTGACGCCCGGCATCGAGGAGGCGGCACCGTGAGCGACGAGGGATCGCCCGTTCTCCTCTCCTCCGAGATCGAGGCCCTGATCCAAGAGGTGCTAGAAGCGTCCGGGCTGTATTTCGCCGAAGGTCGTGAGGAGGTCGCTAGCGAGTTGCGGGCGCATTTCGAGGACGGCCTCGCGTCGGGGGCGTCTCAGAACGAGCTCATCGACCGTTTCGGGGATCCCCTCATTGCCGGGCGCCGAATCGCCAGGACACGCCCGAGGGCGACCAGAGGAAACGAAGGACCCGAGGGGAGGTGGTGGATGTCGCCGAGAGAGTGGTGGAGCGAAGTGAGACGCGCCGCGCGAAGATTGCGACGCGCTCCGGGTTTCGCGGCCGTCGTGGTACTGACGCTCGCACTCGGCGTGGGGGCCAACACGGCCATCTTTACCGTGCTCGACGCAGTGCTTCTCGAGGACCTCCCGTATCCGGACCCGGAGCGCTTGGTACGCGTGTACGAGTCGGACGAGGATGACCCGACGAGTCCCGAGTTTCTCCGGGCCCCCCTTGTTGTGGAGTACATGAGCTGGGAGGAGGGCTTCGGGGCGATCTATACGTATCGGGAGATCGGTGCCGATCTCAAAGATGGAGATCAGGCCCAGCGCGTCACCGTCATGCGTACCGGGGCGATCTCGTGACGCTGCGTGAGGGGATCCGCAGCGAGCTCGGGAGGTTGGACCCGCAGCTAGTGCTCTATCGGCCGCAGTCGTTCGAGAACGTGCTCGCCAGGGTGCGGGCCCAGGATCGCTTCGCGACAATCCTAATGAGCGCGCTCGCCGCCTTGGCGCTCGTGCTCTCTTTGGTGGGAACGTACGGCGTCCTCGCCGGCAGCGTGGCCGGACCCACACGCGAGATCGGTATCCGCATGGCGCTCGGCGCCGACAGCCAGAGCGTCCGACGGATGGTGCTTCGCTACGCGGCCGCGCTCATGATGCCCGGGATCTTGCTGGGGCTCATCAGAGCGTGGGTCGGCAGCCGGTGGCTCGAAGCCCTCCTATTCGGCACCGCGGCCGCTGATCCCGTGGCCCACGGCGTCGCCGTGTTGATTTTCCTCGGTGTCGGATTCCTCTCCGGCTGGGTGCCCGCTCAGAGAGCTACTCGCGTCGATACCGTCCAGACGTTGACGGCTGAGTAGGAGCGAAGGAAGACACGAGTCGACACCGTCCAGACGCTGACGGCCGAGTACGGTGGAGAGGGTCGCCTTGCCGGGACAGCAGGAGCGTGATACGCCTTAAGGTTCTCTTCACCTTCGATGTGAGGTTCTCATGCGCCGAGCCCGGAATAGGTCGCACATAGCAGTCTCGATGTTCGCTGTATTTTACGTGTCTGCTATCTTGATGGTCGGCTGTGGCGGTTCCGACGGCAACGTGACCGTGTTCGAGGGCGCCCGCCTCATCGTCGGGGACGGAAGCGCGGCGATCGAGGACGCGGTGTTCGTCGTCGAAGGCGACCGCTTCACCGCAGCCGGTGCGAGGGCGGACGTAGAGATTCCCGAAGGTGCCACCCACGTAGATCTGAGCGGCAAGACCGTCATGCCGGCGATCGTCAACGCCCACGTACACCTGTCGTCCATGCGTGAAGATCGCGTAGGTCAACTCCAGCACATGGCGTACTACGGGGCCAGCATGGTCGTGAGCCTGGGTCTGGACGAGGGCGACGTTGGGTTCGAGATGCGGGGCGAGGCGGTGCCGGACGGCTCGTTGTCACGTACCGCGGGACGCGGCATCACCGCCCCCGAGCCTGGGCGCTCGGAAGTCCCCTTCTGGCTTACGAGTGAGGAGGAGGCACGGGCTGCCGTGCAGGAGCTGGCCGCCCAGGATGTGGATTTCGTCAAAATCTGGGTCGACGATCGCAACGGCCAATACGAGAGGCTGTCACCGGCACTATATGGTGCAGTCATCGACGAGGCGCACAGCAACGGGCTCCGCGTTACGGCCCACGTGTTCAGGCTAGAGGACGCGAAGGGGCTACTTCGTGCAGGGATCGACGCGTTCGCGCACGGCATACGTGACATGGATATCGACGACGAGCTCCTCGAACTTTGGAACGAGCGCCCCGACGTGGTCCTGATTCCGAACCTCCCGGGTCCGGGCGTGGCGGAGGACTTGGCCTGGCTGAGCGGGTCGGTTCCTTCCGATCAGCTACAGGAGATGCAGGAGAGGTCGACGGATCGGCCCCGCGCCCAAGAGTCGTTCGGCATCCAAGCGCGGAACCTGGATAGGCTCAACCAGGCGGGCGTGACGATCGCATTCGGGACGGACGGGAGCTCGCCGTGGGCGGTCCATCAGGAGATGGCCGACATGGTGAGGACCGGCATGAGCCCCGCCGAGGTCATCGTCGCGGCGACGAGTACGTCGGCCGAGCTGATGGAGCTCGACGCCCTCGGCACGGTGGCGGCGGGTAAGAGCGCGGACTTCCTCGTCCTAGATGCGAACCCCTTGGACGACATCACGAACACGAGGGAGATCGCCGCGGTCTATCTCCGCGGCACGGCCGTGGACCGAGACGCGCTGGGTACGCGCTTCAGGGGAGGCGCGTCGCAGTAGCCGCCGCCTTCACCGATCCGTCTGGAGTGTTCTCATGAGCGTTCTTGCTCGCATTCAGCTGATTCTGCTTTGGGGCCTGTTCGTTGTGCTCCCGGTCGTCGCTTCCGCACAGGAGATCGGCCCGGCCCGTGGCAGTCTCGTGGTCAGCGGCGGCGGCGAGACGACGAGTCACATCACCGATCGATTCATCGAGCTGGCCGGCGGCCTTGATGCCGCCATCGTGGTGGTTCCCACGTCCGGTCGTGAGGATGAGAAGTACAACGAGTTTTGTCCGTGCCTGAGACGTTTTCGGGAAGCTGGGGCGCGGAATTTGACGGTGCTGCACACGCGTGATCGCGACGTGGCCAACACGGACGCGTTCGTGGAGCCGCTCACGCGGGCGCAGGGAGTCTGGTTCATGGGTGGGAGCCACTGGCTCCATACCGACGCGTACCTGGACACCAAAGTGCACGAGGAGCTGTTTGCGCTGTTGGACCGGGGCGGCGTGATCGGCGGGGGTTCGGCCGGCGCCCACATACAGGGCGAAATCATGAACGTCAGTCGTTCCCCAGAACGCGAATTCTCAGAGCGTACGCTGCCACGCGAGGACTGGCGGCGGGGCTTCCGACTCTTGAAGAACGTGATCATCGACGTGCACGTCCTCGCACGCAATCGCCAGTTCGATATGATCGGCGTAATGAACGCGCACCCAGACATGCTCGGGATCGCCATCGATGAGAATACCGCGATCGTCGTCGAGGGAGACCACTTCGAGGTCATCGGTACGAGCTACGTCATCATCCACGACAACCAGAGGGAGCTCCCACCCGACGGTCCAGAAACGATGCGCACGGTCGGAGGTCCGTTCTACTTTCTGAAGCCCGGCGATACCTATGACCTCAAGACGAGAGAGGCCTTCCAGACCACTCGGACGCGGCGGCCTATCGCCCGGGTGAGGCCACGCAGTAGGGGTGTGCCTTAAGCGCCGTTGTGCCTCTCGACGATTCCCCCACATGAGGTTTTCACCGTTGTCCGACCAGGTCCCCTTGAGGAGAGTCGAGTTCCGGCTTCCGGAGGACGATGGAAGCCCGAGGGCGTTCCCTTTCTCCGTAGCGGCCCTCCAAGGCCTCCACGCCCTAGACTTCGGCGGCCCCGTCTGCTGTTTTGTCGGCGAGAACGGCTCGGGAAAATAAACGCTCATGGAGGCTCTGCCCATCGCCACCGAACTCCCCACGGTGGGCGCGGTGAGCGCCTCCAGGGATCGCAGCCTGAAGGCGCAGCGTCGCCTTGACCGATGCCTGAAGCTCGTTTGGGGTCGCCGAGCCCGCCGTGGGTTCTTCCTCCGAGCTGAGGACTTCTTCGGATTCGCCCGACGGCTGGTAGAAATGCGGACCGAGTTCCAGGTGGATCTCGAGGAGATCGACGAGACCTATCGGGACCGCTCAGCGCTGGCGCGCGAAAGGGCCCGCCAACCGCTCTCTCCATGAGATGGAGGTCCGCTACGGTGAAGATCTTGATGCGAACTCCCACGGGGAGAGCTTCCTGAAGCTCTTTCAATCGCGTCTGGTCCCCGGCGGCTTATACCTCTTGGATGAGCCTGAGGCGGCCCTCTCTCCTCAGAGTCAGCTGGCCTTTCTCGCCATGATCAAAGACAGCATGGACGATGGATCCCAGTTCCTGATCGCGACCCCCGGAGCCACCATCTTCAGCTTTGATCAATGCCCGGTGGGCGAGGTGGAGTTCGAGGATCTAGAGCACGTGAACCTCATGCGCGATTTTCTGGCAAGGCCGGAGCGCTTCCTTCGCCACCTTTGGACGGAGGGCGACTGAGGGCGCCGATAACTGGCTCTCTACTCCGTGATCGGCACGGACCTCTTCCGGATCCACTGATCCATCCACTCCTTCTGGTGTCTCGCGGTCTCGTACCGAAGGCCCGGCTCTCTAGGACCGTGCCCGGTGCGGGGGAGCCACACGAGCTTCGCCTCGACTCCGTTGGCTTTCAGGCCGCGGTAGAAGAGGCGCGCCTGGTTCGGTGGCACGCGCGGATCGTTCTCACCGTGAAGGATCATGGTCGGCGTGGTGGCGTTCTCGATGAACGCCAACGGATTCGACTTCTGATACACTTCCCACATGCCCGGCTCGTAAGGGCCACCGCCGAAGTACGCTTCAAAGACGTGTTGGATGTCCTGTGTACCCCACATGGCGATGTTCTCGGTGATGGCTGCGCCGGCGACGGCCGCCTTGAACCGAGACGTCTGGGTCACCGTCCACGCCGTCATAAAGCCGCCGTAGCTCCATCCCATCACGCCCAGTGAATCGGGGTGTGAGACGCCTCGGGCGATCAGCGTATCTACCCCAGTCATGATGTCCTGGAAATCCAGGCCGCCCCAGTCGCCGATGACGGCTTGGAGTCCCGACTCGCCATACCCGGACGAGCCCCGGGGATTGGGGAGCAGTACGACATAACCGTCCGCTGCGTAGCGCTGCGCGTCCGAGGTGGAGGACGAGGCTTGGAAGTTCTCGACGTACACGCCCGACGGTCCTCCGTGGATCTTCACCACCGTGGCGCGCGGTCCGGCGCCGGGGGTCCAGTCGTGGGGATAGACGACGATCCCTTCCACGTCCCGTCCGTCCACGCCCTTCCACCTCATCACCTCGGTGTTTCCGAGCGTCCAGTCGGATGTGTGGGTGTTGTGGCTGGTTAACGCCCACTGAGCCACGACAGACTCGGTGGTGGGGCGCCGGGAGAGCGGAGCCGCGTACAGCTCCACCGCCTTGTTCGGGTTCTCGTAGGTGTACACAACCGTACTGCCGTCGTCCGATAGGTCGGCCGAGCCGTACACGCCGTGGTCGGGGGTCAGGCGGACCGGGCGCCGGTCCTCGAGCGACATGTAGAATACCCCACGCGTCGTTCCCGTCGTCGCACTGAAGAACGCACCGCGGCCGTCTGACGACAGGGTGAATGCGCCGGCCTGGATGTCCGCATGCGGCGACATGTCTTCGATGTCACCTCCATCCAAGGAGACTCGGAACAGCCGATTCATGGCCACCTGATACCGGTCCGTGAGTTGCCCCGAGTAGTACAGGTAACGACCGTCCATGGACCAGCGCGGATTCGCATCGGGACCGGGATTTTTGGTCAGCGTCGTCGGTGTGGTCCCGGCGTCGCGTGCCGAGACGACATATATGTCGCTTTTCCACGAGTCCATCGGACGGGCCGAGGGCGTGGCGGAAAACGCTAGTCGGCTCCCGTCCGGGTTCCAGTCGAATGATCCCACCGTGAAGCCGTCACCCTCCGTCACTCGGTGGGCCTCGCCGGACTCCACGTCCAGCACCCAGAGGTGGGATGGACGACCGAGCTCATCTTCGACGTTGATATCACGGCCGTTCTTCTTGCGAGCCTTGTCGTCGTCAGACTCGGGGTCCGCGGCGCGGAACGCGATGAAGGCTCCGTCTGGCGACCACTGGAACGAGGAGACCGCTGTTTCGTGGACGAGCAGCTCCTGCGCCTCACCCCCTCGACTGTCCATGAGGTACAGCTTCTGCTGTGGGCCGCCGTTGCCACCTCGGCCTGGCCGGGAAGAGTCGCTCGGCGAAGAGTCCGACGCGTCGCTTTCCCGGGACGAGAGGAATGCAAAAGCGTGGCTGTCAGGGCGCCACTGGGGGTTCGTATCGTTCTGCTTGCTGCGCGTGAGCTGCACGGGGTCCGCCCAACTGGATCCGTCGCGCCTAAGCAGCCAGATGTCCGTGTCCGTCTCATTCTCGTCGAGATCCGCGCTGCTCACCGTATACAGCACCGCTTGTCCGTCCGGTGACACCTGCACGCTGCCGAGGCTCTTGACGGTGAACAGGTCCTCGAGGGTCGGTCCGCCGTTGTCGGCGGAAGCTTCCTGACCGGCGGCCGGTACACTAGTGAGTGCCAGGATCAGTGCCGCGCTGACGGGGAATCTCAACGACAGGGCCATGCTGGTGCTCCTTGGGTTATGCACGTGTAGAAACTCTGAAAGCGCTTGCTCACCGCCCCAGTACATAGTCACTCTTCGCCGGACTCACCCCTCCGAACATCACTCCGGTTTCCGGATCGATCATCACCATCTTCACGGCGCCAGCGCCCGATACTGCCATGCGATACGGTTGCTGCAGCGCTACCACCTCAACCCTGTGGCCCCGCCGGCCCAACTCCGCGGCGATCACTTCTCCCAACACCGACGGCATGGTGAGCATGCCGCGCACCCGGCCTGGGTACATCGACGCCGCGAAGGCGCTGCTGGTGACGGTCGCGGCTTCGACCGCCTGCTGAACGTTCATGCCGAAATGCACGACCGCTAGGAACGCTTGCAGCATCGCCTGCGGCTGGTTGTCTCCGCCGGGCGTGTTCCAGGCCAGATACGGCTTGCCGTCCTTGAGTGCGAGCGCCGGATTGACGGTGTGTCTGGTGCGTTTGCCGGGGACGAGCTCGTTCACGTCTCCCTCATCCAGAGAGTAGTACGGCATGCGGTTGTTCAGCACGATGCCCGTCCCTTCCACGAACATGCCGCTGCCGAACGTGCCGTTCACGCTGTGCGTCACGGAGACGAGGTTGCCGAACTGGTCCGCGATCGAGAACGACGAGGTCTCGCCACCCTCCTCCGGGGCAGATTCCGGCCGCTCCACGGGCTGGGATTCGGCTCCGTATTCCGCCGCTGCGCCGTCGGCCACGGCGCGTCCCCTCCGCGGGTCGCCGGCTGGTGCCACAGTCATGGTGCGGTCCATGCGGATCAGCTCTCTGCGCTTGGCGGCATAGTCCTTGGAGAGCAGCTCGTCGGTCGGCACGTCGGCAAACTTGGGGTCTGCCACGTACCGGTTTCGGTCGGCGAAGGCCAACTTCATGGCCTCCGTGACGACGTGCACATAGTCCGCTGAGTTGTGCCCCATTTCGACCAGATCGAATCCCTCGAGGATGTTGAGCGCGATGAGCATGACGATGCCCTGCGAGTTGGGGGCGCTCTGGTACACGTCCAGTCCCGCGTACGTCGTCGCTATGGGGGACGTCTCTTCGGCGTAGTAGCCCGCGAGGTCGTCGTACCGTAACAGACCCCCCTCCCGCTCGTAGGCATTCCCGATGCGCCGGGCCAGGTCTCCGCGGTAGAACACGTCTATGCCGCCGCGGGAAATCGCCTCAAAGGACCGAGCGAGGTCACTCTGGACGTACACGTCACCCGCGCGAAACGGTTGTCCCTGCGGCATGAGTACCGAGAGTGAAGATGGGTAGGGAGAGATCTTCTCTACTGCCCGTGCGTGATACCCTGACGCCCAGAAATCTACGGGGTGTCCCTCGCGCGCAGCCCGAATGGCGGGCGCGAGGATCTGTGCATACTCCATCGTTCCGTATTCGCGGAGCGCCAAGTCGAATCCGCCTGCCGCGCCGGGAACGTCGGTGGCCAGGGGACCCGCGTCCGGGATCCCGCCCAGCTCCGTGTAGTACGCACGGGTTGCCAAGCCGGGTGCGGGTCCCGTGCCGTTGATGAACACGACTCGGTCCTCGGCGGCGAGGTAGGCCAGGATGAACCCGTCCCCTCCAATGCCAGCCTGGTGCTGCTCGACCACCGTCGTCATGTAGAATACCGCGGCGGCCGCATCGAACGCGTTGCCTCCCGCCTCTAGGATCTCCATGCCGGCGATCGTCTCCAGGGGATGTTCCGCCGCCACCATCCCGAACGTGCCCATCACCACCGGACGCCAAAACGGCGTCTCGTCAGGCTGTTGTGCGATGAGCTCGTCGACGCTGAGAGTCGTGATCGACAGCAACGTGGCTGACATCGCAAGAATTTTCGGTACGCGTGACATGATCACCTGTCCTTGGATAGGGACTCCGTCATTCTTGGGTACGAGAGGGGAGGGGGCAAGTTGTCACCGAATTCCGACGCACTTCCGACCCAGGGCACTAGAGGATCCATCCGATCCAGAGGTTGCTCTCTCCTTCTCCCCCCTGGGCGGCTCCGCGCAGGCGGTCTGAGAAGCGATACGATAGGCCGATCCACCAATACCACTCTGTCAGGTCGGCGACCTCCGTGCGGCACGTGGAGGAAGGCGGCGAACAACTCACCTGTCCAAACGAAGAAGATGTTCGTGCACCCGCGAAACCACCGTACGGGTTCAGCTTGTTGAACTCGGCACCAACGGCGAGCATGCCAACGGTTTTCCAGAATCCATGCGAGCTATCGGAGATCGACTCCCGGCTGAACGACACGAATCGATTGAACGCGTAGGTGGACCGATCCTCGAAGTAGTGGCTGGTTTGGTCGTAGACGCCGCGGCCCATGACACAAGCGACGACCCTTCTCTGGAAAGCGATCCACCCGGCCGACGCTCCGATGAACTTCGAACGTCCGGGCCGAATCTGAACAATCACGGGGTCGCTGTTCACGTTCGCTTCCACAAACGACCATCCGCTCCCTGGACCTTGCCTGGACGCACCGATTTCGGCATCGGCAAGGAACCGGCTAGTGCGAAGAGCCACTCCACCGGCTCCCGCCTTGGCATCCCCACGAACCTTTAGTTCGAACTTGCCTGGCTCGAGCCCCGCTCGCCCAACGCATGCCTGCGCATGGACTCCCACCGGCAGGGTCAGGATCGCGATGAGGACAGCGAGGGTGGCAGCCCAGATGCTAGATGAATCCGGCATGACGTCGTGGCCGAGGTCACCCACGCTCCGACCCACTGCCCGTGATGGTCAACAGGAGCGCCGTGTCTTCGAGTGCCCGGATATCCTGGGCATGGCCCGGTCCGAAGAAGAGGACCTCCCCCTGGCCGATCTCGGATTCTTCGTCACCCACACGGTAGTGGAGGCGTCCCTCAAGACATTGGAGGGTCATGGGCGAAGCGGCGTGATGGGTGCCCACCTCGACGCCCTCGGCGACCACGGTGAGGGTGAGCCTGAGCGGCCCCGCTTTGACCAGAGTCCGGCCGCTGCGGCCGCTGCGGATATAGCTCTCGTCCCGGCGGAGCTCGCCGATTTGCTCGCTCAGATCGAAGGTGAGGTTGTCTCCGGTGAGAGCACGGATGATGGACGACACAGAGACCTCCGGATCGGAGAAGCGATGAGCGGTGGGGTGAACGTGCTGGAATTCGCCGTTCTTGTCCACTTCATCGAATATTGCCGACGGTTCCTCGCTTCTCTACTCTGCATCAGGGGTCCCAGGCGTGAACGGGCTCCATGCGGTGAGGGGACGGGATAGGTGCCAGAATCCTAGAGGCGGAGGTGTCCCATGAGTGTAGGAAATCGCTCGCTGAGACTGATGGCGATGGCGCTCGCGTTGCCGGTGGTAGGCTTTGCTGGCTGCGCCCCCGCGGCGGACTCCGATGCTGATCGTGCTGGCGTCGACCGCTGGAGCCACCAAGACTGGCCGACCGGCCACTACCGGGTCGTGGAGGACTGGCCCAAACCATTGCCCGACGATCGTCACTCCCATGATGGATGGACGTGGGGCTCCATGGGCGGAGTCTTTGCCGAGACGCCGGACCGGATCTGGCTCGCGATGCGCGGCGAGCTCCCGCTCCCCGACGCGGCGGAGCCGTGGACCGCGTATGGGGCCACCAACCTGGTGGGGAACGCTACAGGTAACACGGACGGCCTGAGCGCCACGTGTCGCCCCACAGGGAGCCGGGGTTGGGAGCGGCGCTTCGAGCACTCGATCATCGTGCTCGACGGGGAGGGCAACATGGTCGAGGAGTGGCCGCACCTCGATGAGCTCTTCTCACAGATGCCTTGTGGTCGGGGACCGCACCAGATCAAGATCAGCCCCTACGATCCTGACAAGCACGTGTGGATCATCGACGACCAGCTCCACGTGATCTACCGCTTCACGCAAGACGGCGAGCTCGTGCATACGCTCGGCGAGCTGGGCGTACGGGGACGCGGGCCCAACACCTTCGATCGTCCGACGGACATCGCCTGGTTGCCGGACGGCACGTACTTCATCAGCGACGGCTACGGCGGTACGCGAGTCGCCAAGTTCGACGCGAACGACAACTTCATCATGGATTGGGGCTCCGCGCCCGCCGATCCGGAGAACCCGGGCCCGGGCGAGTTCAGGACGGTCCACAGCATCGCGATCAGCGCGGACCGTCGCATCTTCGCCTTGGACCGTGGGCACGCTCGCATGCAGGTGTTCGACGAGAACGGGAACTTCCTCGACATGTGGCCGCTCACCTCACCCCACTGGCCGGAGAGGCAGAACACCCTGATGGCGAATCACCTCATCACCACGGACCAGTACATCTGGGTGGGGGATGCGCCCACGAGCCGGCTCATCAAGTTCGACCTGGACGGGAACTACCTGTACAGCTGGGGCGCCCCGGGCACGCAGGCTGGGCGCCTGGCCTGCTCGCACGGGATCACCACCGACCAGGACGGCAATCTCTATCTCGCCGACTGCTTCGCCGGGCGCGTGCAGAAGTTCGAGCCGATACCGGGCGCTGATGCTGCGAAGCTGGTGGGGCAGATCTCTCGCGAGTGATGCGCTAGCGATGGTCGGCCTGCTGTGGAGACGGCGGTTTGGCGCCCTTAGTACTCCACTATCCGCAGGTTCCTCCAGCGCACCTTGATTCCGCCCCCATCGTGGATCTGGAGCGCGATGTGACCCGTGGCTTCACCGATCCTCTCGTCGGTGAAGTCGATCATCTCGTTGCCGTTGAGCCACGTCATGATGCGTGAGCCGACGACCCGGATCTTCATCTCGTTCCAGTCGCCCATGCGGAGCGCGTGGTCCTTCTCCGGCTCCGGCTGGACGAGCCAGCCACGCCCATACGATTCGTAGATCCCGCCCGAGTAGAGCCCCGGTGGGGCGATCTCGGCCTGCCAACCGGTGATGGTCACGCCGTCGAGCGTCGAGCGGAAAAAGACACCGCTATTGCCGTCCGCCTCCTGCCTGAACTCGAGCGTGAGCTCGAAGTCCCTGTACGTCGCGTCTGTCCGGAGATAACCGTACGCCGCGTCCGGACCGCTCTCGCACACGAGCTCGCCGTCTTCGACGTACCAGCGCTCGGTTCCGTGGATCGTCCACCCGTCGAGGTCGTTGCCATTGAAGATCGAGACGGACTGGGGGGTCATTATCGGCCGGATCTTGATGTTGCGGTACCAGACCGGCGTACCGTGATCCTGCAGCCCGATCGAGCCGGAGGGTGCGCGGGCGTAGTGCTCCTCTTCGGCGAACTTGCTCGCCGCGACCTGTGCCTCCCAGTCGTCCGTATACAACTCGTACTCGATCGTCATCTCCCCGTTGAGCCAGTGCTCGACGCGGTTTCCCTCGACAATGATTCGCCCGGTGTTCCACTGACCGACCGGCTTCGTCGGGCGCACGAGCGCCGACTGCAGGTCGTAGTTGTCGCCGGTGAGATGGGTGTTCATGTCCATCGTGCCCATGTCGATGTAGGCCGTGTCATCGAGCACCTGGTACTCGGCGGCGACCTGGAACAGGCCCTTGTCGGTCTTTTCCTGCACACGGTAGAAGACGCCGCTGTTTCCTTCCGGGCCGACCTTGAAATCGAAGATGAGCTCGAAGTCCGTGAACTCCGCCACGGTGATGATGTCGCCCCCGTCCATGTCGCCACTCGTCGACTGACCGACCAGCTCGCCTCCTACGACTTCCCAGCCTCCGGTCGGGAAGTCTTCTCGACCGTATCCCCGCCACCCGTCCGTGGAGACACCGTCGAACAGCAGGGTCCAGCCAGCCGCCTCCTCGTCTGCGGTAAGCATGTTGGGTGCCGCCGCTCGAGCCGCCGCGTCGGCGGTAGGCGCATCGCTCGCTCGGGGTCCGCATGCGGCCATCGTGCAAAGTGCCAGCAGCGCCGAGAATCGGGTGAGCGTCTTCACAGGACCTCCATGCTCTCCGGGTCCCAGGCGACCACCTTCTCGTCGAAGTAGCTGTCGTTGCACGCGAGCGCCGGGGCGGCCGCCCTCAGGCCGAAGCTCGCGTCTTCGGTCACGGGTGTGCCTTCTCTGACGCCGCTGAAGAAGTGCATGAAGTGGTCGAAGTGCGCGCCCCTGTACCCGTCCTCGGCCACGTAGACGCTCTCGGCAGGCGGGAGCATCTGCGCCCGGGACTCGACCGCCTGCGCCATCTCGTCGCTCTTCATCTGCAGGAAGACGTCCGCCGGGTCGACCGCCTTGTTGCGGCGCAGCACGACCTCGGTCCACGTCACGTCCATGGCGCCCTCGCTCCCCACCAGGCGGAGGAACGTGGTGCCCGACGTGCCGTCGACGAAGTTGACTCGCAGCGAGAGGTTGAACGGCGGGTGCGTGTCGGCCTCGGGGTAGTCGAACATGCCGAGCAGGATATCCGGCACCTCGCGACCATCCTTCCAGTAGCGGAGACCCCCTTGGGCCATGATCTTGCGCGGCCCCTTGGACGACGTCACGAAGTGCAGGCTCGAGAAGAGGTGCACGAAGAGATCGCCCGAGACGCCCGTTCCGTAGTGGCGGTAGTTCCTCCATCGGAAGATGCGGAGCGGGTCGTACGGCAGACGGGGGGCGCTGCCGAGGAACATGTCCCAGTCGACGGTCTCCTCCGAGGCGTCCTCCGGGATCTCATACTGCCAGGCGCCGATCGGGTCGTTGCGGGCCCAGAAGCCTTCGGCGTAGTTGAGCTCGCCGATGGCGCCCTCCTCGAGCAGCTCCTTGGCCTTCTCGTTTCCGAGCGAGCTCAGGCCCTGGCTCCCCACCTGAAACGTCTTGCCGGACTCTCGCTGAGCCCGGACCAGCTGTGCGCCCTGCTCGATGGTGTGCACCATCGGCTTCTCGCAGTACACCGCCTTTCCAGCCTTGAGCGCGTCGATGGAGATCTGCATGTGCCAGTGATCGGGGGTCCCGACGATGACCGCGTCGATGTCGTCTCGCGCCAGGATCTCACGGTAGTCCCGTGTCGTGAAGACGTCTGCGCCGTGGAGCTCCTTGGCACGCTCTAGGCGGCCGTCGTAGCAGTCGGCCGCGGCGACGAGCTTGACGCCCGGCACCTTCAGCGCCGTGTTCACGTCGGCCATGCCCATGCCGCCCGCGCCGATCACGGCGAGCTGAAGCTGGTCGTTGGCAGACTGGTAGCGGCGAGCGGCGAGCGCGTGCACGTCTCGGCGCTCGGCAGCCGACAGGATCCTAGGTGTCGCGCCGGCAGCCAACGCTCCGGCGGCGAGGCTGCCGACGAAGGTGCGCCGGGACTGTGGCGCTCCGGGACTCGTCATCGTACTGGATCTCCACGGTTTGGGGCGGCCGCTTCTACCCCTCGGCAGTGCTCGGGCCGGACGGTAGAATGCGTCGCGGGCGCGAAGATCGCCAGGCTCCCAGACCGTCGCAGCGCACACTACTCAGAGTGGCGTTCGGCCGGTTCGCCCTCAGCGGACGAGCCGCCCTCCCTCCACCCAGACCTCTCCGTCCACCGTCACGGTCGCGTCGGTGAAAAAGTTCCAGCGCACGTACCCGCCGCCGACCGTGCCGCCGAGCTCGGAATTGTCCCCGAGCGAGAGGCGCACCACGCCGGCGCCGTAGCCGTAGTAGGGGATCCACGCGTCACCCACCTCCGAGACCGCGAGGAGCGGGTTGAACCCCAGCGCGAACTCCCGGAATGCGCGCCCGGCGTCTCCGGCCGTGTCCATCTCCGCTAGCACGGCGTCGAGGCCTTGCTCCGCTCGGACGTCGACGACACGACCCGCCGCGAAGGTCAGCACCAGACCCTCCACCGTGGTGCCACCCCACACCGAGGGCGGGAAGGCGATCGTGCCACGGACCGACTCCTCCATCGGGGCGACGCGAATGGCGCCCGCCGGGAGCTCGATCTCCCGATCGATCAAGTTCAGGGCCCGCTGCGCCCGAGCCGCCGTCGCGTTGCCGTCTTGCTTAGTCACCGCACGGTCACCGATACGGAAGGTGACGTCCGTGCCGGCTGGCGTGGTGACGCGGACGTCCGAGGCGCGCATCGCCCGCTCGAAGCCGGCCTGCGCGGCGGCGAGCGCCACGTAGTCGGTCTCGTGGAGCACGTTCTGGTAGAAGGCGTCGTACTCGGGCGTCTGATCCATGAGCGTGCCATCGAGCGCGTACGCCCCCGCCCAGTGGAAGTGGACGGTTCGGCCCTGGTCCTGCCTGAGCACGTCCTGGAGTGCTGCATAGACCGGATGTGTCACGGTCGCCCCAGGCATCATCACCGCCGCGTCCACCTCCGTCAGGATCTCGACCAGCACCTCGTCGGAGGCTGCCGCGAGACGGGCGGTGAAGTCCGTCGCCCAGGCGTCCGGCGCGTCACCGGTCACCGACCACGCGCCCAGGTCGGTCGCACCTGTGGCTGCGACGCCCTCCCGGAATGTCGACACCAGCACGTCGAACGAACCGGGCAGCGCGACCAGGAGCACCCGCTCGCCTGGCTGGAGCGTGAGCCGCTCGAGCAGGAACTCGGCCAGTGCGTCGAAGTCGAGCGGAGCCGGCGCGGCATCGGGTGCCCGCGACGACTCGCAGCCCGAGAGGGAGAACAGACCCAATGCGGCGGTCATGAGAAAGCGGGCGATCATGGAGCCTCCTTCAGTGTGGTTGGGCGAGTTCATCTACCATAATCGCGGAGATCTTCACAGGACCCTGAGCTGCCTCGAGTACTTCACGATGAACGAGCGCGTCTTGGGTCCGGTGAGGCTCGTCAGCCCATGGGCCTCCTGGGCCTCGTTGTAGACTACGTACAGGCCCGTGCCAGCCGTATCGAGTAGGCCAAAGCGCGCGTTGACCGACCAGACATCGGCCTGATCCGAGTACTGGAGAAAGGTCTGAAGGAAGATCCGGGGCGTGAAGAAGTAGCCCACCTTCAGGCCCAGGAGCGTCGTCTCGAAGTCGCCTTCGTCCAATCTGACGATGGTGTGATCTACCCTGAGGTCAGCGGTGAGGGTTTCCCCCTGCCGGTAGGTGATGGTGGCGTCACCTCCGTACCGCCTTCCCGAGAAGAACTGACCGACTCGGGCCACGCCACGCGCCGAGAACCGCGCCGAGGGGTCCGTCCGCATTTCCCACGACGGAACGAAGTCCCGATAGGTACCTGGCGGGATGATGACGCCCGGCGCGATCTCGAACGGCTCCTTGAGCCCCTCCGTGTGGAAGTTGAGCTCCGGTCCGAAGAGACCTCCGCCTTCGGTGGTGAACTCCGGATCGATGTGGAAGTAGCCCGTCTCGAGGAAACCGTCGAGGTCAAAGTGATAGCGAGCGTTCACGTGTGGGGAGAAGTCACGGATCCACGAAACGGAGGGCATGCGAATCGCCTTGGCGATGTTCGCGTCGAAGTAGTGGTAAGCCACCCGGTTCACGAACCCCACCTCCGGATTGAAGTCCTCGCCGATTCTCCGGTACTGGACGCTCGTGCTGAAGTCACGAATCTCGTACAAGACATTCAGGTTCATGCCCGTGTCGCTACCGGTCAGCCCGGGCGTCTCGGTACGACCGAACCAAGCGTCTACGCTCAATGCCTCCCCGATGCCGAGGCGGCCGTCGACGGCGTACGTGCGGTTGAAGTCGCCCCCGTCACGGGTCGCACGTCTCTGCACGAACATGACTCCGGCGCGCGAGCGGTTCGGTAGCTCACGGGTCACGCGGGCAACCGAGAACGAGTTCTCGCGGACCCCGGTCTCGACGTCATCGTCCAGGCCGCCTGTGAAGACCTGGAGAAACCCGATACCGAGGCCCCGCACCTTCCCGCTCAGCCGCCCTCCTCCGAGGATGGGGACGGCGTTTCCTCCGGGGGATATCCCGATCCTACGACTGAAGAACAGATCCGCCGCCCGCGGAGTGCCCGCCGCAAACGTGCCGGCGTTCTCGAAGAAGAACGGACGCTTCTCGGGGAAGAACAGGGGAAAGCGGGTCAGGTTGGTCCGTTGCTCGTCCACCTCGACCTGGGCGAAGTCCGTGTTGGTGGTGAGGTCGAGTGTCAGGGACGGCGTCAGCGTGATCTTGGCGTCTAGGCCCACGTCGCTGGGATAGTCGGTGTCGCCGGGAGTGGTGACGTAATCCCGCTCTGCCGAGCCCAACACGTAGGGGCTCACCGTGGCCACCCTTCGCGTGGGCACGGGAACGCCCGTGAGGTCGCCGGCCATGGAGAGGCGCATCAGGTTGTACTGGCGTGGAATCGGGGCCCAGAAGGACTCCTCGTTCCGTCGACGGATGCGCCGCACCATGTTGAGACCCCACGTCTGCAGCGACCCTCCCGCATAGCGCAGCGTGGAGAACGGGATGCGGAACTCGGCGTACCAGCCTTCCCCATTTCGTGACGTCGCGACTTCCCAGCTCCCGTCCCAGTTGAGGTTGAAGCCGCCCGAAGATCCGGTCTGTTGTCTGCGGCCCCCGGGAAGCCTGCCACCCTGTCCCTCGTTCACCACCTGCCCGTCGTACTCGATGGCAGACGGCGTCGTCGCGAAGATGAAGCCGCTCTGGCGGTCCCGGTACGTGTCGAGGATGATTCCGAAGTGGTCGGCCACCTGGATGTTCGCGTCCCGGAGCCGCTCGCCCGTCACGATCTGGTCGGCGCTGCGATCGTACAGCCACGCCCCCACGTAGAGCGCCTCGTCGTCAGCGAGGATTCGAACCTCCGTGCGCTCCGAGACGGGCTCACCCTCCACGGGCTCGCGCTGGAAGAAGTTGGTGATGGGCGCACCGAAGGACCACGCTTCCTCGTCGAGCCGACCGTCGATGATCGGCGGTGCTGTTGTGATCCGGGCCACCGAAGCCATGGGGCCGCGCCGGTCGTTCTCGTCCCCGTCTTGCTGGGCATCGAGTGGGAAGGGCGCCACGAAGGCAGTAGCCATCAAGCAGAGCGCCGTCCAAGCTGTGTGAATTTTCGAGCTCATGGAGAACGCGCACTCCGGAGTGATGGCGGTGGTCAGGACCACTCTGCTTCTTTAGCGATGTGGCCACAGACCGTACGCATAATGTCACGAGCGACTCGAGAAGCCAGGAGGCAGTGTCTTCACTCGGGGTTGCCGATCTCTCCGGCGGAGGGCATCCTGCGGCACCTTATGGGGGTAGTGCCCATGCTTGGACAGTCCCGGACTTTTCTCGTGCCCTTCGGCGCCGCGGTCCTCACAGCCGCCTCCGCGTCGGCTCAAGTACCGGGGGGCGCACGCCAGGCCGCTTACTCTGCGGATCAAGCAGAAGCCGGAGCCGCCGTGTATCAGGAGGCGTGCTCGGCATGCCACCTTCCGAATCTCCGGGGCGCGTTCGAGGCGCCGGAGCTCGCGGGAGCCAACTTCCGCAACACATGGGGCGCACGGTCGGTGTCGGACCTCGTGGAGTTGATGCGTGCGACGATGCCTACCGAAGCGCCTGGCTCACTGGATGAAGGCCAGTACGTCGCTTTGGCGGCATTCATGCTTCGGGAGAACGGAGTCGCTCCCGGACAGGCTCGACTGAGCCTCTCGTCTTCGGGCCGTGTGATCGGCGGAACGGGGGCGGCGGCTACGGCCGGGGACGTCAATCTTCCCGTGCGTCCTCCGGTGCCCGGCCGGGTGGGCACCGGGCCGACTCCGGGCACACGGAATTCCGCTCCGGAGGTGGCAGAGTTCTCGGAGACGGTGTCGGGAATCACACGGACCTACCGAGCACCTCGGAGTTTTACACCTGCTTCGGATGCGGATTTGGCCAATCCTCCCGACTCAGATTGGCTGCACTGGCGCGGCACACCCGGAGCGCAGGGCTACAGCCCCCTCGCCAAGATCAACACGGGAAACGTCCACCGTTTGAGCTTGGCGTGGGTGTGGGGCATGGAGCCGGGGACGAGCCAACCCTCGTTCCTGGTCCGTGACGGGGTGATCTTCCTTCCGAACCAGGCCAACGTCATCCAGGCGCTCGATGCCAGTGACGGGACGCTCCTGTGGGAGTATCGCCGCAAGTTTCCGGAAGGGTTCGGGATTGGACGGGGACACCTGAGGAGCCTCGCCATATGGCAGGATCTCGTCTTCGTGGCGACGCTGGACGCTAGCCTGGTGGCCCTCGACGCCCGCACCGGCGTCGTCCGATGGGAAACCCAGATCGAGGACCCGAGCCTCGGGTACTCCAACACGTCGGGACCGATCGTGGCCGACGGGAGGGTCATCAACGGGATCACCGGCTGCACGCGCCTCAACGAGCAGAGTTGTTTCATCACGGCGCACGACGCACGCACGGGTCGTGAGCTCTGGCGAACATACACGGTGGCGCGTCCGGGCGAGCCGGGAGGCGACACGTGGGGCGGCCTTCCGTTCGAGCTCCGTGGTGGAGCGGACGTCTGGATCCCTGGGAGTTGGGACCCGGATCTCGGGCTTGTCTACTTCGGTACCGCCCAAGCCAAGCCGTGGGTGGCCGCGAGCCGAGGGCTTTCCACCTCAGACTCGACTCTGTACGCCAACTCGACACTGGCCCTGGACGTGGACGACGGGCACATCGTGTGGTACCGGCAGCATATCCCGGGTGAGACGCTCGACCTGGACGAAGCCTTTGAGCAGGTTCTGGTCGACATCGACGGGCAGCCGCTCCACCTCTCGATCGGAAAGAGCGGAATCCTCTGGAAACTCGACCGGCGTGACGGCTCCTTTCTGGGACTCGCAGAAACCATCTACCAGAACGTATACGCGCGCGTGGACCGGGAGACGGGCGCTGTCGAGTACCGTGAGGACATCCAGGAAGCGAGGATCGGAGACTGGATGTCGGTATGTCCGTCGACGGCGGGCGGCCACAATTGGCCCTCCACAGCATACCATCCCGGCACACGCCTACTCTTGGCCCCACTGAGTCAGAGTTGCATGGAGATGTCCGGCCGAGAGGTGATCATGAATCCGGGAGAGGGCGATACGGGGGGGGACCGAACGTGGTTTCCGATGCCCGGCAAAGAAGGGCTATTTGGAAAACTGGGCGCCTTCGACGTGGAAACCCTCGAAGAGGTCTGGAGCGTCGAGCAAGATGCCCCCTTCCTCACGGGCGTCCTCACCACGGCCGGCGGCGTGGCCTTCGTCGGGGACTATGACCGGTGGGTTCGGGCCTATGATGTGGCAACCGGAGAGAAACTCTGGGAGAGCCGGCTGGGCAGCACGGTGATGGGTTTCCCCGTCACGTTCGAAGTCGACGGGGTCCAATACTTCGGCATTCCGACGGGCAGAGGGGGCGGAAGTCCCTGGCGCATCGGAAACTTCCTCACGCCCGAGATGATCAGCCCGAATGGTCACAACGCCCTCTACGTCTTCAAGCTTCCGGAACCATGATCGACGACGATACGGAACTCCACGATGCGGAAGGAGGCCGCCAAACCCTTTTCGTGCCGACGTTGGTTGCCGTCGTAGCCCTTGTTGTGGGAACGATCCTGGGCCTGTGGGGCCTCATTACCTCCAACCCTGCCGCCGAGGCCGCCGGCGACTATCTCACGGTTTCCGAATGGGCCCAACTCCCCGAGGGGAGGACGTGGGGCGCGGTCACCGGCGTTTTCCCGGACCCAGACGGCAGACACATGTGGGTGCTGGATCGGTGTGGCGCCAATAGCTGCGTGGGCTCGAACATGGATCCCGTCTTCAAGTTCGATCTCGACGGAAACCTCGTGGCGAACTTCGGGGGCGGACTCTTCGCATGGCCCCATGGCTTCTTTGTCGATCACGAAGGCAACGTCTGGGTGGCCGACGGCCCAACCGACGCCCGGGCGGAGGCGGGGGCTGCCGAAGGGAAGGGACAACAGGTCTTCAAGCTGAGTCCCGAGGGCGAAGTCCTCATGACCCTGGGGATGGCGGGGGTTAGGGGGCACGAACTCGATCGCTTCAACGGACCGTCCGGGGTTATGGTCGCACCCAACGGAGACGTCTACGTGCTAGACGGCCATGGCGAGGGCGGCAACAACCGAGTGATGAAATTCACGGACGATGGACGGCTCGTTCGCTCGTGGGGCACTTCCGGCCCGGGCCCCGCCGCCGGGGAATTGTCCGACGCGCACGCCATCGCCATGGACTCCCAGGGACGGATCATCATCGGGGACCGTCGCAATATCCGCATCCAGATCTTCGATCAGGACGGAACCTTCCTCGAGCAATGGACGCACTTCGGGCCGCCGAGCAGCATCTACATCGACGAAAACGACGTGATGTACGTGACCGATACGCAAACGAGCGCCCTACCCTCATGGTACGGTGAGCGGCGCCCGGAGGACTGGGTGCGTGGCATCCGCGTCGGAGACGCGGGAACCGGGCGTGTCATGGCGTTCATCGAGAGCAACGCCGAGTTCGTCGCAGTGGACCGAGCCGGCAACGTGTACGGCGGTGAGGTTCCGGGTCAGAGGCTGGTGAAGTACGAGAAGGTGAGGTAGCCAGGGGGTCCGGCTACGGCAGCCGAAGCGCGAGCAACGAGCCCGGAAGCTCTGGACCCGAAACCGCCACCACGATGTACTGCTCCCCTTCGTGCATGAACGTCATCGGCGCGGTGTCCGTGGTGGCAGGGAGGTTGATAGTCCCGACCCGCTCTCCGGTGTGCTTGTCCACGGCGTGGAAGCGCGGCTCGCCGGCGCGGCCTTCACCGTACATGAGAAGGCTCCGGGTGACCACCGCGGTCGCATGGGACGGCTGACCCGTGTTGGGTAGATCCAGCCCCCGCAATCTGGGGTGGTTCGCGATCCGCTCCGGGGTGTCTCCGTTGGGAATCCACCAGAGGTGCTCACCCGTGTTCATATCGATGGCCGTGATGCGGCCGTATGGGGGCTTGAACATCGGCAGACCCTCTGGCCCCCGAAAGCCACCCGAGACTGGAGAGTGGTGCCAATCCACCACGGTTCGGCCCGACTGACCGGTCAAGACGGCATCCCGTTCCGCGCCGGGAACGAGCACGAACGCCGAGCACGCCTTCACCGACGCCACGTACACGATCCCCGTCTCGGGGTCCATCACCGCTCCACCTGGAATGTTAGCTCCGCCGGTCGCCGAGGGGCAGAAGACCGCCCCCTTCTTTCCGTCGGCGTTCTCGGAATGGAGGGGTGGATTCCACATGGGCCCGAGCCGCCATTCGCTGGCGATCTCGAGCGCGAGCGACCGCAGCCCCGGTGTAAAGTCGATGAGGTCGTCCTCCGTGAGCCCCTGCATCTCGAAGGCGGCAGGCGTCGTCGGGAACGGCTGCGTGGGCGACGTTTGTTCGCCCGGCACGGCCGACCCCGGTACGGGACGTTCCTCGATCGGCCAGATCGGCTCTCCCGTTACTCGGTTGAACGCATAGATGAAGGCTTGCTTCGAGGTCTGTACCAGCGCGGGGATCCGCTCGCCATCGACCGTTAGATCCACCAGGTTCGGCGGTAAGGGAAAGTCGCGATCCCAGATGTCGTGATGCACGCCCTGAAAGTGCCAGAGACGCTCCCCGGTCCGGGCGTCTAGGGCAATGATGCTGTTGCCGAACAGATTGTCTCCAGGACGGAACCCACCGAAGTAGTCGTTCGTGGGCGCGTCGGTCGTGACGTAGACGATCCCTCGCTCCAGATCCGCGGAAAGCGGTGGCCACGTGTTGGCGTTGCCGGTCCACTCCCATGCGTCGTTCTCCCAGGTGTCATGGCCGAACTCGCCGGGCCGCGGGATCACGTTGAATTTCCAGAGATGCTCCCCTGTCCGGGCGTCATACGCCAGAATGTCGCCGGGGACGTTCTCCCGGCGCGGATCGAGGCGCCCCGTGAGGTTCGAGTTACCGATCACGACCACCCCGTTCACCACGATCGGCGGGGACGTGTTCGTGATATACCCGATCGTGTCCGGAATTCCGGACTCGGGGTCGTACGGGTGGCCGAGCGCCTCCAGAAGATCCACGGTGCCGGTCTCGGCGAAGCCGTCCACAGGTACTGGGGCGCCAAACCCATCCAACGGCCGGCCCGTGTCGGCGTCCAACGCGTGCAGGAAAAAAGCGGGCGTCACCAAGTAGATCACGCCCCGGCCATCGATCTCACTGTACGCGACACCCTTGCCGTGGCTCTTCCTGGAAGACCGCTCCCAGCGGGTGGTGTGCGGCTCCCGGAAGGTCCACAGCGTCTCTCCGGTGGCCGGGTCCAGGGCCGCGGCTGTGCGACTCTGCCCAGCGACGGTGAAGAGCTTTCCGCCGGCATAGATCGGCGTCGCCCGAAGGATGTAGTCGATCGACGGCCCGAAGTTGTCGCCCCTCCAGATCCACGCCTGTTCAAGGTCGGCAAAGTTACCCGAATCGATCTGATCCAGGGGTGAGTAGCGCGTGCTCCAGGCATCCCCTCCCCAATAGCGCCACTCTCCGTAGGGCGTCCCGCGGTCCTGGCCTGCACTCGGTCCCGGGGCCACGAGGAGCCCGATGAACGTCAGTGAGACAATCAGGGCGCTCCTGCACAAAGGAGTGACCCTGGAAATCGCTGGATCCGTCGCCGACAGTGCCAGCAGGATCTGGAACCACTGCGGTTTCAAGGGCCTCGGTATCATCACGGACTCCGATCACAATTGATATCATGTGAGATTGGTATCACCAGATATCAATAGGACAGGACGTGTGCCGGAAAGGTTGCAGGCGGACCTGAAATCGGCCGGGGGATCCTCGGGGTCGATGCTACTGCAGCAGGACTACTTGGGCGCTTCAGCCGCTCGATCGACCGCGATCGGGTTGTCCTCGTTGTAGCTCCATTCTAGCCAGGAGCCGTCGTAGTTGTGGAGGCGGTCGGGATCCCAACCCATCAGGTATAGTGTGAAGATGGCGGTCGTCGTACGTACGCCCGACTGGCAGTAGAAAATCTGATCCTTCTCGGGGCTCATCCCGAACTCGTCGATGACCGCCTGGATCTCCGGGGCCGTCTTGAAACTCATCGGACCGTCGTCGATCGCGACGCGGTACTCCCGCCAATTCTGAAAGTTGGCCCACGGCACGCGGCCCCCGCGTCTGGCGTTGCCCACTGTCGTGGCTCCGCTCCACTCATCGGGCTCACGGGTGTCCCAAAGTTGGATATCCTCCGATGTCTGTGCCTGCCAGACGTCATCCATGTCCGCTTTCCAACCCTGGCGTGGCGACTCGGCTACGAAATCGCCCCTCCGGTCGGCCTTGCCCCGGGTCAGTGACAAGTTGGTGTCGTAACTGGCGGCCTTCCAGGCCGGATAGCCTCCGTCCAACACCCGCACGTCGGTCTTGCCGTATAGGTAAAATGCCCACCACACGCGAGTGGCGTCGTACCTGTCGTCATAGACCACGATCTCCGAGTCGTTGTCGATGCCCAGGGTTCGGGCCAACTCCTGGAATTCGTCACGGTTCACCATCATTCCGTCGAAGGGATAGCGATCTCCCTTCTGCGGCTCGTAGTCGGGGCGCCAGACGTTGATCGAGCCAGCGATGTGGCCGGCCCGGTAGGAGATCGGGTTTACGACCGCGAGCAGCACCAAGTTGGGGTCGTCGGCGCGGATCCGCCTGTTCAACTCCTCGACCGTGATCAGGGCTTCACCCCGCTCGAACCCTTTGTAGCTCGCTCCCGGACGCTCGAATTCCGTGACGGCAGTTATGGCACCGCCCCGCTCGACGCTCTGTCGCCTCGCTGTGCCGACGGACAATCCGACCCACACGACAACCGCGAACAACGACACGCCCGCTACTCGGGTCACCAATCTCCTCATCGTGGTATCCCTTTCCGTTCGTACCTGACTGCGACTACCCTCTCCTAGCTCCACCCCTGCCGCGTGGCGCCTCCGACTCTCCTATCTGTGCGGCGCATCCTCTCCTACCAAGGATACGCATTGTAAAGGCCCTTGTCGAAGTTCGACACCCACATTCCGATCGCCTCCTTCAACTGAGCAGACGCTGGTTGTCGGGATCGTAGAGCGGCTGCTCGACGACCCGAGCTGGGCGGCGTTCGCCGAGGATCTCCACCGTGAGTTCCGTACCGGACTCGAGATACGCGACTGGCAGGTAGGCCAGAACGATCGTTTTTTCGACGGTATGGCCATATCCGCCCGAGGCGACGTAGCCGATCGGCTCTCGGCCGTCGAGAATCGGCTCGTATCCATGAGGATCAGCATCCTCCGCATCGACGACGAGACAGGCGATCCCGCGCTCGATCCCGCGCCCTCGTTGACGGAGGAGCGCGTCGCGGCCGATGAAGTCGCCCTTTTTGAAATCGACGAAGCGGCCCATCCCAGCCTCGAGGGGGGTGTAGTCCGCCGACATGTCGGAGCCCCAGAGACGGTAGGCCTTCTCGAGCCGCATCGAGTCGAGCGTTCGGTAGCCGAAGTCGACGATCCCGTACTGCCGGCCGGCTTCCATCAAGAGATCGTATAGATCCCTCTGATCCTCGGTGGCATGGTGAAGCTCGTAGCCGAGCTCGCCGACGTACGAGACCCGGAGCGCCCGTACCGGAATCGTCCCCGCGTTCAGCTCGCGGCAGCGGAAGAAGCGGAAGGCCTCCCCTGAGCAGTCGGTGTCGGTGATCGTTTGAAGCACGTCGCGCGAACGCGGACCTGCGAGCGTGAGGACCGCATTCCGGTCCGTGACGTTCGCCAGCTCGACGCTGTCGCCCTCTGGCAGGTGGCGGGCGATCCACTCGAAGTCGTGTAGCTCGGTCGCAGCCGCGGACACCACGTAGAAGCGATCCTCCGCGACCCTGGTCACGGTGACGTCGCACTCGATGCCGCCCCGTGGAGTGCACATCTGCGTCAGCGATATTCGGCCGATCGAGCTCGGAAGTGCGTTTGCACAGAGGAGGTCGAGGAATCCCTCTGCGTCCTGCCCCGAGACTTCATACTTGGCAAAGCTCATCTGGTCGAGCACCCCGACGGACCGTCGAACCGCCTTGCACTCGTCGCCGACGGCGGTGTGCCAGTTTCCCCGATGGAAAGAATACTCGTCTCGTGCTGGGCCTTCGGGGGAGAACCAGAGCGGGCGCTCCCACCCGAATCGGGCGCCGAAGACGGCCCCCTTGGCCAGCAGTCTATCATGTAGCGGACTCGTCTTCAGCGGCCGCCCGGCCGGGCGCTCCTCCTCAGGGTAGTGAATGGCGTACTCCCGCTCATACACGTCGCAGGCGCGCTCCGCCACGTACTCCACCGAGTTGGCGTAGGCGCCGAAGCGGCGCACATCCAGCTCCCACATGTTGTCACTCGGCTGTCCCTCCACGATCCACTCCGCGGCATACTTCCCCGCGCCACCACCGAAGACGATTCCGAAGATGCTGAAGCCGGCCAGGACGTGAAATCCCGGAAGCCCGGGCAGGGGCCCCATCAGGCATTTGCCATCTGGCGTATAGCCATCGGGTCCGTTGATGATGCTCTTGATCCCCACGTTCGCGAAGGCGGGCACGCGACTGGCGGCAGCCTCGAGCACCTCCGCGAGCCGGTCGAGATCGGGGGGGAGTAAACTGCTGTGGAAGTCCTCGGGAATGCCCTCGAGTGCCCACGGCTTCGGCTTTCGCTCGAAAGGGCCGACGAGCAGCCCACCTCCCTCCTCTCGAACGTAGAAAGAGGCAGCCGAGTCACGAAGCACCGGCAATTCGACCTCGAGCGAGCTGAGTTCTTCGACCGGTTCAGTGACGAGAAACTGGTGCTCGAGGGGTACGATCGGGAGATCGACCCCGACCATGCGTCCAACTTGCTTCGCCCATTGGCCGGCAGCGTTGACCACGACTTCAGCGCGGATCTCCCCTTTCGAGGTCCTGATGAGCCACATTCCGCCGGATCGCTCGATCGCGGTCACGGCCGAATGCCGGAAGATCTTCGCTCCCTTGGCGCGAGCGCCTTTCGCCAAGGCCTGCGTCACATCGCTCGGCTCGACGTGTCCGTCCGTGGGCAAGTGGGCGGCTCCGACGACGCCGTCCAGATCGAGGAGCGGGAATAGCTCCCGAGCTCGTTCGGGAGAAACGATTTCGAAGGGAATGCCCAGCGTGTCCGCGATTCCCTTCCGGTAGTGGAAGTCGTCGAGGCGATCCGGTGATTCCGCGAGGCGCACACTTCCGCAGCGATGAAAATCAACCGTCTGCCCGGTCTCGGCCTCGAGCGATCCATAAAGATCGAGGCTGTACTGGAGCAACTTCATCAGGTTGTAGCTCGGGATGTACTGCGTGCAGAGTCCGGCTGCGTGCCAGGTCGAGCCGCTGGTGAGTTCGTCCTTCTCGACCAGGACGACGTCGTTCCACCCCAGCCGTGTCAGGTGATAGAGCAGGCTGCATCCCGCCACACCCCCTCCGATGACGACGACTCTCGCTTCGCTTGGAAGCGTACCTTCCGCCCCATCAACACGAAGCGGCCGCATTGCTGGGCTGACCGGCGTCGCTGCCGTCAGCCGGAGGTCCTGCGCCTAGTGCGACTTCGAACGATGAGCTGCTCCCGGACCGCGCGATGCGCCTCGTCGATGGCCGAGTCCGTGTGCGTCGAGGCTGCCGCATCGGAGTTGGCGATCGAAATCCGGCCGAATCGCCGTCTCCCGACCACGCAAGGCCGATCGTCGGGGTCGAACAGCGCCCACTCGATCGGATCATTCAAGGTGTCGTAGCTATAGGCATAGCCGTGCGGCCAGCGATTCACCGTGATCGCTTCGATGTCTCGGGCCGGGTCGAACCCCCCACCCTCCAATGTTCGGCCGACTTGGTCCCGGATGTTGCGCTCGAAGGTCTCGAAGGTCGTTTCCAACAGATCCGCTCGCCCCATGCGATGCTGCTCTTTCTTCGGGTGTCCGGGCGCGCAGGGTACCCGGGTCATGTGCAGAATCATCGGGTCGTCAGGCGATGTGGAGGGTTGGTACGCCCCAAACTGCACCGACCGACCCAGGTTGAGGCCGGTGTGGTACATCCCCGGACTCGTCGCCCTCGAGATGCCCAGGTTCGTGAACGCCGTCCAGTTACGGATGAGGACGTTGGTGTAGACGATCGGCATCTTGACGCCATACATGAGCGCCTCCACCTGCTCGCCCGACATCTCGGGGACGAGGTGCGGGATGACCCCGTTGTAGCATGCCATCACACAGTGATCCGCCCGAACCTTCTCGGCCTTGCCATCACGCACATAAGTGATCTCGACCTCACGAGCCGCATCGGGATCGCCAAGGTGCCGGGCAGATACGACGGTGCTGTTGAGCCGAACCCGCGCGTCGGAGCCGTCGCGGTCGATCCGGTCGTACGCCAGGCGCGACGTCATCGTCTGCTCCAGCGATGTCCCGGGAAGCGCCTCAGGAATCATGGCGCGAACCAGGAGTCGTGCCACCGTCGCGTTTCCGTCCGGAAGGTAGAGGTCGTCTCCGTGATTCCACTCGCTCTCACGACCGTGTTGCCCGCCGCCGATGTGGGTCAGCGGGCCCACTTTGGCAAAGGGCTCGAGGTTCATCCCCTGGAAGCCGGGATAACCCTGGGCCCATCCGTAGAGAGCCGGATAGCCGTCGACGCCTACGCAGAAGCTGCCCTTCGGGCGGTCATCGAAGAACGGGATGACATCGGGGTGAACCTTGGCGAGATCCAGGAGGAAGTCCCGATAACTGATGCGGGCCAGGCGCTCCTTCTTGTCCGCATCCGACAGTCCGGGCATCGGGTCCGGGTTCGCCGCGTCATCATAGAGTCGCGCGATGTCTCTCTGCGCGTCGTGCGACATCGGAGTCTGTGAGAGCCAATCGACCCATCCGTTGCTCCCGGATCCTCCTCGTCCCTTGACGAGCCGATCTTCACCGAACACCTCCTTGGCGAAGAATGTGGCGTTCCCGAGGCCCAGCGATCGGTAGAATCCCATGCCCGCGTCGCTGGTGGCGGTCGCACTCTCCACATCGATGCCAATCGCAGCGAGGAGCGTTCTGGCGACGGTGCTGTACTGACCCACGGACTCGAGGTACGACGTGCCGCCGTTGATCATCAGCGTTCGGCCTCGGTACGTCATTTCGTTCCGCTTGGCGTGTCCGCCGAAGTCATCGTGATTGTCGAGGACCAGCACACGTGCGCCGGGGCCCGCCGAGGTCAGGAAGAAGTAGGCGGCAGAGAGGCCGCTAAGCCCCCCGCCGACCACCACGAGGTCGTAGTGTTCACCCGTGTCGGCGGCATCGGTCCAAGTGTTCCTATCGCGCATCGCATGCGCGACCTCGAACGACCCGGCGTGGCTTCCCCGCATGCCCGTGAGAGCGGGTGGATAGTATTCCTGTTTCCGGGTCCGGTGGGACATACCCTCGAGCGATGAGAGCGACCCGGGGGCGATGAGGGCGCCCGTGACGGCAACTCCCACTCCATTGACGAAGTCGCGCCGGGTTATCTCTCGGCCCATGCCGAGATCTTGATCCTCTCTTTTCATTAGTTCCAGCTCCAGTCGGGATCCACGGCCTTCACGGCCAGGCCGAGCGCCTCGAACTCACGCATCCTTCGGTCCGGGGCCAGATTAGAGCCGGCGCGGTGGCTCATCACCACGATGACGAGGTCGCGCGACGGGATGATATAGGTCCGCTGGTCACCTGCACCAGCCGCGTTGTACGCGTCGGGTGGCAACGTGGGGATACGGCTTCCGCGTCCGGTCTCGTCCGCAGTGTTGAGCCAGAAGAGGCCACCGTAAATCGGCTCTTCCCAAGCCGGGCCGGGGGTCTGGACGAAATCCACGAACTCCTCGGGCAGTAGCCGCTCCCCTTCCCACATGCCCCTCTGCAGATAGAGTTGCCCGAGCCGAGCCCAATGACGCGCGGTGCCGTAGTTGTAACCGGTGAGGATGAAGTTGCCGTAGATATCGGTCTCCATCACGAAGTGGCGGATTCCGATCTTGTCGAAGACCTCACGCTGGGGCCATGTGAGGTACTCCTCACCGAGTTCGTTTTCGACCGTGCGGCGCACGATGTAGCCCAATGTCCACGGGTCGGAGTTCCGGTATCGTCCCACCGTGTTGGGCGGATGCTCGGCGTCGCGACTGGCCGAGAAATGGAAGATGTCGATTGGGGCGGAGTATCCGAGCCCATGGTCGGCGAACCCGGGGATGTAGGACGCGGCCATTTGCTCGGCGGTCGATCCCCCCCCGCTGAAGCGCAGTCCGCTGGACATCCGGAGGAGATCGGCGATCCGGATCTGGCTGCGCGGATCGTCGGAGTTCTGCCACTCCGGCACCGGCGCGGGATCCCAGACACTGCCAAGATGGTCCATCTCGATCAGCCGGCCGACGAAGGTGGCGGTCATGCTCTTCCCCATCGACCAACTCTCGAGCTGCATGTCCTGGTGTGCTCCCGAGCCGTACGCCTCCTTAACGATCCTACCACGGTGGACCACGATGAACGCCGCCCGGCGGTCCAGATCGTTCGAGAAGAACGTGCGCGAGGCTTGGTCGAGGAGGTCGGCATCGATGCCCTCGGGCAGCGGTGTGTCGGGCAGCCTGTCACCCATCGGCCACATCGTCGACGACGCGTCAGGTAAGGTGCTCACGACCCTCCGCGGCGTGAAGACCGGCTTATCCGTCTCCGGCCGCAGGATCACGCAACCCTGGTCTCCGAAATGACGCGCGCTGGCCGACACGCCGTCCCGAGACGCCGTGACGATCCGACGCTGGTCGTCGATGTCGAAGGCAAGGTCGCCGCTCTCGTATTCCGCAACCGACTCCTCGCCTAGAAGAACGCTGTTGTAGAGCGCCTCTCGCCGGTTTCGCTCGGAGACCCAGATGCCGGAGCAGTAACGTTTCGCGGGCCCGGCCAAAGCGAGGCGCGCGACGGCTGGGGAGGCGGATTGAGCGACCAGTTGCCCGTGCCCGGCGACGGCCCAGACGACTGATGCTATCAGGATGGGAGTGACGGTGTGCCTCATAGTGCCCTCCTCGGCTTTCCGGTGGACTGAGATGCCTCATGATACGACGGGGTGGGGGTTCGTGCACCGCTCAGAGTCCCCTCCTGAACACGATGACGCCGTCCTTCACCACTAGATCGACGTTCCTCAGCACCTTCACGTCCTCGAGTGGATCGCCGTCGATCAACATGAGGTGTGCTCGCTTGCCTACCTCGATCGTGCCGAACTCGTCACCGTGGCCGATCCAGCGTGCGCCGTTGATGGTGGCCGCCTTCAGAATCGCGGCATTTGGAATATCGGCTTCGGCATATGTCTCCAACTCGTCGTTTAATACGACGTTGTCGGTGCCTGCCAGGAGTGGCACCCCGGCCTCGACCGACCTCCGTACGAACATCTTCATGCGGTCGAAGCTCTGCTGTGCCTTGGAGAACTGCTCGAGGTTGAAGCCCGGGCGGGCGTCGTCTTCGATCTTCTGGATGAAGATCGTCGGGTCGATCGCGGTCCCGGTCTCCGCCATGCGGGCGATCAACGCCTGCACCTCGGCAGATTCGGGGTCGATGTCGGACCAGTCGGCCTGCATGCGTGCGACCCGGTTACGGCCGGAGTCGAGCGATCCGTCGCGGCCGTCCGGCTGGACCTCGGGCGCGAGGAAGTCTCGCCACACGCGCACATGGCTGAACCCGTTGATGCCGGCGTCCATCGCCTCCGACCAGCTCGTGCGCACGCCGATGTGCCCCGTGACGGGAAGGCCCTGCACTTTGGCCTCCGCCACCACAGCGGCGAGCACGTCGGGCTCCAGCAGAAAGTATGCCTTGAGACCGTCGACGCCCTGCGCCTTCAGCGCGCGAACGAGTGGAGCGGCTGCCGCCGGGTCGTCGATCGTGACGTCGACCATGGGATGATAGCCGCCTGGGCCGTCGATGAGTGGCCCACTCGAATAGATGTCCGGTGCCGGCAGTAGCCCCAGGCGCGAGGCGTCTTTGTAGTCCATGCCGTCGGATATGGCGACACCCGGATCGCGCACGGCGGTGACGCCCCGCGCCAGCAGATCCTCCCCATTGTGGGGGGCCCAGTAGTGGTAATGGTTATCCATGAGGGAGGGCATGAGCGTGCGCTCCGCGCCATCGATGGTGGGCACCCCATCGGGCGGGTCGATCGCACCGGATCCCACCCGCACGATCCGCCCGTCTCGCACCACCACGTACGCGTTGTCGACGGCCTCGTCCCCGACGGCATCGAACAGCCGCACGTTGTGGATCACGAGATCGTCTGACGGATTCTCCGCCGTAACGAAGTCCGCCTCGAACTCGAGGGCTTCGCTGTCACCGGTGGCCGCGTCCAGCCGGTAGAGTAGGCGGGCGTTGACCATGAGGAGGGAGCCATCGGGAGCGAACGAGAGCTCGGACTGCCCAAACGGTCTCCGGTCGATCTCCCGTGGGGCTCCTCCGTCCGTCTCGACCATGATCCGGTCGATCCCGTTGTGCGTGATTACATAAGCGTGCCGGCGTCCGTCGGCACTCCAAGCCACGCTCATCTCGCGTTCCGGGGTGTCCGTCACGCGCACGGCCGACTTTTCCTCCAGCCCGAGCACGAAGAGGTCGTTGCCCTCGAAACGGCCTGTCTCGAGGAGGACCTCGTCTCCCTCGGGTGACAGGGCGAAGGACCACTCGTGCCAGTTCTCCGTGAAAGTCAGCTGTTCCTCTTCGCCGCCCTGGACCGGTATGCGCCACAGGTGCGCGTTGTACTGTGAGGTCTGACGGATGAAGTAGACGTTCTCGCCGGCCGGGTCGAAGTCGATCTGGAGGATCTCATCCGGCACGTGATGGACGGTTCTGGACAAGCCGGTGTCCATGTTGCGGATGACCAGGTCCGTACCCCCGCTCGTCCAATGGCTGTAGGCCAGAAAACGGCCGTCGGGAGACCAGGCCGGGTGGCGATCCCAGCCCAACCCCTGCGTGACCTGCGAGGCTCTCCCGCCGGACGACGGGAGGGTCCACACCTTGCCCAATATGGAGACGGCAATGGTCGACCCGTCCGGTGAGGTAGCCGGGTTTCGTGCGCCGACGTCGACCGTCACACGGCCGGTTTGGCCCTGGAGGGGTGCCGCGACTAGGGTGGCAGTCGCCATCAGTAGGGCAAAACGAGTTCGGATCATGGCTGGAGAGCTCCTTTAGGATCGTGGCGGGCTTGGCGAGCTGGCGTTCGCCAAGGTCCAACAAGAAGGCCACATTGCCGGAGCGGGATAAGGTGAGCGGGCGGTTTAGACCGGTCAAGCAGTGCTGTTCTTCGCATCTGACTTCGCCGGGTGGGTCACCGGCCAGGTGTTGTCGATCAACGGGGGCGGTAGCTCCTCCATCACTTGACGGCGGAAGGAACGACCATTAGCGTCGCCCCGCCCTACGTAACCAGCACCCACCGGCTACGTCGTTTGGCCTAGGGCTTCCGCCTTCTGATTAGACCATTCTTGCTTGAGACGCGAAGACGACCTGTGGGAGGAGAAGCCGCATGTCAGGCCACCTGAGAACGTCCGCAGCACTGGTGCTCCTGTTCGCGTTGGTAGTAGCTAGTCCGGGCACCCTCACCGCTCGGAGCTTCGATTTTGCCCAAACCGGCCCGGCGGCGGGAGAGACCCATCCGGAGTCGTTCGTAGCTCCCCCCTCGAAGGGACTCGTGGAAGACGTCGACTGCTCCGCGTTCGCGGTGGACTCCCCCTCCCCCTTCGGGTACGAGAAGACGTTGGATCTGGGCGTCCAGGCCCTGCATCTTGCACGGGCAGAGTCGGAGAAGGATGCTCGGAAGTGCCTGTATCGAATGGCGGAGGCCTTTTCCCGGCACCTCCTGTTCGAGAATCCGAACGATCCTCAACCGCGCCACCTGTACTCGGTGGCGATGGGACTCCGCGCTCGTGACGAGGGTGTCCGCACACGGGTTCGCCTCGCGCAGCACTCCTTCCGGCAGGCCCAGCTCATCCTTGGGGTCGTGCCGGGACACGCCGGCGCTCAGCACATCATGGGCCGGTTGTACGCGCACGCAATGCGTCTAAATAGTCTCAAGCGCTTCATCGCGATTCAGATCTTGGGGGGCGAAGCGATGTCCTACGCGTCCTGGGAAGAGGCCGAATCACTGCTGGCGGCAGCCGCCAGATTACAGCCGGAGGTGGCCGACCATCACTACCAGCTCGGGGTCCTCTACCTCGATACGGATCGCCCGGAGTTGGCACTCGCGGCTTTCGAGCGCGTCCTGTCTTGCGAGGTAATCCAGCCTATTGACCGAAAAATCCGCGTCCTGGCAAGGGGAATGGTCGAACGGCTGCAAGGTGAGCGTGTCGCGGCCTAGGGAGTCGTATGTAACGAAGGCCCGGATTCCCTAGACCGTCGGGCTCACCTACTCCACAGCGGCACGATCTCGTTCGATCTAGAGTATGCGATGGACTGGCCGAGGTGCTCGTGCATGTGCGTCACGAGGCGGACCCAAAGGTCACCGTAGGTGATCCTGTTCGCGCCGAGCATCGCCTGTGTGTCGAGCCGATCTCGAGTGGCGTCCAGCGCCTCGGAGAAGTAGTCGAACGACCGCCGCAGATGCTGCAACGTCTCGGCCTTCGTGAGGTGTTGGTCCTGGTAGACCCCGGTCGAGGCGCCCTCGTTCGTCACCGGGATGTCGTCGGGCGTGGGAATACCCATCAGCGCCCCACCGTACCAGTTGTCCGCCGCAATGTGTATGAAGACCTCGCGAAACGAGCGCACGCCCTCCATGGGGCGCCAGTCGTATGACTCCTCGGGGATCGCTTCTGCGAGCTGCATGAACTTGTCGTCCGCGATGTCGATCTTCGCCTCTAGGTAGGCGAGCATGTCGCTCGCCTCGATGGCGGTGCCGCTCATCGGCGCCTCGGCGCTCTGGGCGTCCGGCGCGGTGTCACAAGCTGCGAGAGGGAGGAGGGCGACTAGGGCGACTATGCCGGGGAATGTCCTCATGGGAGTCTTTTTCTTCAGTCCGGAAGCGAATTGGTAGGTGACCCCGCTGATCTGCCCGGGGCCAACGCACGGTAGGCTGTGGTACGAGCGGGGACAAGGAGCGGTGGGGCGCAGTCGGGCCGAGCCGCAGAAGGACCGAGCTTACCGATCTTACCTGGCGCTGTGCTGGTGCCCTTGCAGCTCTTCGAGGAAGTCGACGCGCGCGCGGGTTGCCGGCGGGGCGGGAGCGTCCGCGACGATCGATTGCCACCCGATTCGCACGTCCTCCCCACTCGCCTTTCTCAACGAGATCCAGATTTCGTAGCCTGATCCCGGCTCCAGATCGCCCTCGAAGTCCGTGCTCCACCAAAGGGCGGACCCGCCCACGCGGAAGATGGGTCAGAACTCTGGCGGCTCCGGGTCGAGTGTGAAATTCTCTCGAATGAATAGGGTCAGGGGACCCGTGGACGTGGTGAGCGAGAGCCTGCCGGGGCGTCGCCCCAAGCCACCTACGCTGTCGATCACGACCATGCTGGCGCACGTGATGTTGAAGAGCCCTGGATCGCAGACTACATCCGGGTTCGACCGGTCGCGCACGACCAACACGAGCTGACGGCCAGCCGTCGATCCGAGATCGGTGGGCAAGAGCCCGGTAAATCGACGTCCCACCACGAAGTCGGTGCCGACGAGCTCGGAGTTGATGACAACGTCGATCGAGTCCTGTGCGATGACAGCCCCAACCGGCGGAGGCGTGCCGTCACCACTTACCTCCTCCTCCGGGGCCGGGCCCGTGGCAAGCTCGCTGCCCGAACAGGCGACGAGCAAAGTCGTCGCGAGCGGTAACGAGTTTCGACGCGGCCACAGCCGAGTGATTTCCCTCAGAACGACCAGTTCACGATGGGGAGGAACTGAAAGCTTTCCTTCCCACTGATGATATTGATGAGGCCGATCTGGACGCCATGCATATTCTCGGCCCAGTTCACGAGCCCGAGTTGGAAGCCCGAGACGTCCCGCGCCCGGTTGAAGAGTCCGATCTGCACGGCCCCCCTTGATCGAGCACGTTGTAGATGCTGGGACCCTGGAATCCGTTGAACTCCTGGCGAGTGATGTTGGCCAACAAGTTGTTTTGCCAGCTGAGAAAGTCGCCCTCGACGTAGCCGACCAGCCCCCACTGAAGCCCCTTCGACTCCCCGCCAGTGTTGCGGTTGACGATGCCGGCATCGAGACCCTTCACGGAGACATTCTTGTTGTAGAGACCCAACCTGAGGATGCGGATGGCGGAATCCTCGCCACGAATCTGGATCGGCGGGAGGAGCGAGAGCTCGAAATTCTGGACGGGCTCCTGAGCCGTGATGAGAGCAGGGGACACGGCTACCGCAATGAGAAATCCGGCTGCTAGGAACGACCGATAGGCTCTCATCGATTCTACCCTTTTCTTGATAATTGGATTGCTGTCCTTGGCGTTTTGTCGGTGAAAAACGCGCGGCCACCCACCTATTACACTGAAGGGCACGCTTGGGTTGATGGTCGATTCGAGGTGTGATAAGTCTGTGGGGGGCTTCCGGACTCACGTCGGGAATTCCCGTCTTGCCGCCCGTCCGGACCGTGTCTACTCTCAAGGTCACATCCCGTCATTCCAATAAGGGGGAGAGCACCATGACGCCTCGTAGGCCATCCTTAGATCGGTTCATGCGCGCGGGACTGTGCGTTGTACTCCTATCGGTGCAGGCGTGTGCGCCGGGCCAATCCGATGTGCCCCAGCCGGTCGACGTCATCGGCTTCGCGCCGGGAGAGGACTTCAAGCTCTCCGAGTACGGGCCGATCGCGGAGTACTTCGAGGCCCTCGCTGCCTCTACCGACCGCATGGTCCTCGAGCAGATCGGCGAGAGTACGCGGGGCGAGCCGCTCTACGTTGCCGCGATCTCCACGGCGGCCAACCTCGCTCGCATGGATCGCTACAAGGAGATCACGCGCACCCTCGCTTACGCTCGAGACCCGGACGGGGGCTACGGCACGATCCTGCCGGAGGACGAGGCTCGGGCGCTGGCCCAGGAAGGCAAGGCGATCGTCTGGATCGACGGCGGGCTTCACGCCACGGAGGTCGCGCATGGACAAGTGATGCCGGAGATGG
>Ga0310123_10000221_pt1 | contig 51292 bp, 51 predicted proteins | sample CB6_AW_1057_MG_FD_203505 | JGI IMG/M metagenome (GOLD analysis project Ga0310123, IMG submission 203505) | Marine microbial communities from Western Arctic Ocean, Canada - CB6_AW_1057 | ecosystem: Environmental > Aquatic > Marine > Oceanic | place: Canada: Western Arctic Ocean | collected... | reverse complement strand
AGATCGTCATTCTGGCCTTGTTTACCCTGACGTTCGGCTGGATTTCCATTACGTTCTGGAATGCGGTCATCGGGTTCGTGCTCACTGCACTTCGTCGGGATCCGTTGGCGTTGGGTCACCCACTGGTCACACGGGATACGGGCCGCATCGTCAGCCGTACAGCCCTAGTCATGCCGGTTCACAACGAGGATCCGGCTCAAGTCGTCACGAGTGTGGCAGCGATGCTTCGATCGTTAGCCAGAACGGGCACCGGTGACCAGTTCGATGCGTTCCTGCTGAGCGACACGACCGACCCGATGATTGCCAAGGCCGAAGAGGCGGCATTCGAATATCTTCGCCAACAGCTGGATCGTCCCGGCGCCATCCGTTATCGACGCCGCGCCGCCAATATTGGCCGCAAGGCCGGCAACATCGAGGATTTCTGTCGTCGTTGGGGCGACGGTTACGACTTCATGGTGGTCCTTGATGCCGACAGCATCATGACCGGATCCACGGTCGTGGAGTTGGTGCGTGTGATGGAGGCTACGCCTGGCGCGGGCCTGATTCAGACCGTCCCGACCCCGGCTGGCCGGACGACGCTGTTTGGTCGATTGCTCCAGTTTGCTGCCTGTCTCTACAGTCCGATGCTAGCTGCCGGTCAGAGCTTCTGGCAGGCTGATGCTGCTAATTACTGGGGACACAATGCCATCATTCGCCTGAGTGCGTTTGCCGAGTATTGTCGTCTGCCGGTGCTGCCTGGTCGTCCTCCTCTAGGTGGCGAGATTCTCAGCCACGATTTTGTCGAGGCTGCGCTGTTGCGGCGTGCGGGATGGGGCGTGTATCTGTTGCCCGGCCTGGGCGGCAGCTATGAGGGCGTGCCAGGCAACATCCTTGACTACGCCAAACGCGACCGCCGTTGGTGCCAGGGGAGCTTGCAGCATCTGCGGCTCCTGTCTACTCGTGGCCTGCACTGGATGAGCCGACTGCATTTTCTGTTGGGGGCGGTGGGCTACATCTCGTCGGTTCTGTGGCTTCTGATGCTGCTGGCAAGCACCGCCTATGTTGTTCTTCCGGATCTCAGCCTCGGTCGGTCTGCCTGGGCCAGGTCTGTACCCTTCGGGCAGGTGTTCGCTGAGCCGGCTTCGAGTGGGATGAACGCAGAACGGATCATCCCGCTTCTCGAGGTGACCATCGTTCTCCTACTCCTACCAAAGCTTCTTGCGCTGACGCTGGCGCTGGTTCGAGAACGAGCGTCTTTCGGTGGCGGTGCGCGTCTTCTCTCGAGCGCCGCGCTGGAGATGCTCTTCGCAGTGGTCGTCGCACCGCTGATGATGATGTATCACGTTCGTTTCGTCCTGAGCATACTGGGTGGCCACGACGTCAAGTGGAAAACACAAGTGCGCGTAGGACGAACCGTGGCCTGGTCCGAAGTGTGGCGACGGACTGCCGGCGTCACCGTTATCGCGGCACTCTGGGCGGAGTTGACCCTGTACTACAGTCCGACATTCTTTCTCTGGCTCGCACCGATCTTCGCAGGGTTGCTGGGTGCTGGCCCGCTCGTCCGCTGGACAAGCAGTCCCGCCTTCGGCCAGCTCGCCCGTCGTTGGGGTCTTTTTCTTGTGCTTTCGGAAACGGTGTCGCCACCAGAATTGCGGGAGTCGGAGTGGCCCGTGACGGACGCTACGGCCCCCGAGTTGTTCCCGCTCGCTGCCCTCCCGGCAGAATCTGAACACCCTCCCAGGTTCGCGTAACGAGGGGAACGGGGGACAAGGACCACGGACATGTCAGTGCAACGAGTCCTGATCACGGGTGGGAGTCAGGGAATAGGCGCCGCGCTCGTTGGCCGGATGCGCGAGGCAAACCACGACGTGGTCTTTACCGGTCGAAACGAAGAGCGGATCGCGGCGGTCGCGCTGGCATCCGGAGCCGCTGGTCTCCGGGCAGATGTCTCGGTGGCAGCCGACAACGCTCGCGTGGTCGATAGCTGTCGTGAACGGATGGGAGGGATCGACATCCTGGTCAACAACGCCGCGTTTCCGTATAGCGCGGAGATCGGTGATTTTGATGTCGATCGGATGCGTGAGCTGTTTGCCACGAACGTCTTTGGCGTCGTAGACCTGACCAACCGTGTCGTGCCGATGATGAAGGCTCAGGAGTCTGGCGACATCGTCAACATCGCGTCGACGTCAGGTATGAAGGGACACAAGGCCGGGACGGCCTATGCCGGAAGCAAGTGGGCGCTTCGTGGTATCAGCCAGTGCTGGCAGGCTGAGCTCCGACCGCATGGCATCCGTGTCATTAGCCTGTGCCCATCGGAAGTTCAGACTAACTGGGGAGGGATGGTTGGTCGGAACAACCCGAACAAGCTCTACGCTGACGACATAGCCGAGACGATCATGGCGGCGCTCAGCATGAAGTGCCGTGCCCTGTGGCCCGAGCTGGCGGTGTTTGCCACGAACCCATGGAAAGAGGACTGATGCGGGCGCGCCGCGGTTTCCTGTCGCTGGCGATCGGCGCGGCCGTGTTCGCGGCGGTACCATCGGGGGCGTGGGCTCAGTCGCCTCGCGAGCGGCACGTCGTTGTACTGCGTGCCGCCGCCACCACCACCGACCGACCGTCGATCGCCTCGGAAGCCATTGCGTTCTGGAATCGAGTACTGTCAGAGCTCCAGCTCGGAACGCGGTTTGTCGAAACAACACTGATCGCGACGTCCGACAGCGAACGCCTTCTGGAGAACTACACGCGGGCGGTGTGGCAGCAGGCCGGTCGACTCTCGCCTGGAGATCGCGGGCCACACGAACCGCGGAATCTCGAGGGGTTGGGTGCGGATGTCGTCGTCTTCCTCTCGCAGCAACCGACCATGTCGTTCGCATGGCCGCTTCGCCAGTCGCCAGGTTTCTTCGTCGCGGTTCCCTCAGCGACGGCCACGCGAAATATCATCGCGCACGAGCTGGGGCATGTGCTGGGCCTCACACACCACAACGATCCGAGAGTGCTGATGTGTAGTCCGTGCCAAGGGGGCCTGATTGATGAGGCGTCGTTTCTTCCGCTGACGCGGCACGACCGCCTCCGCCTGCGCGAGCTACACGCGGGGACGCCGTAGCCCAAGCGACGTATGATGTCACGAGCCGCGCATGGCTCCGACCGCAAGCACGAGCCAGCCGACGGTGAAGCACAAGCCCCCGATTGGAGTGATCGCCCCGAGCCAGCGAATACCGGTGACTGCCAGCACGTATAGGCTGCCGGAGAAGATGACGATCCCGACGACGAAAAGCCATCCTGCGGCTCCGACCCAGGCGTTGGGCCATCGCGAGGCGGCCCACGCCACTCCGAGCAGCGCCAGTCCATGGACGAGGTGATAGTGCACGCCGGTTTCGAACACCGCCACCATCTCCGGCGTGACCCGTCCGCGGAGTCCATGTGCACCGAAGGCGCCCAAGAGCACGCCCAACCCGCATATCGTCGCCCCCGTGGCAAACCATGCTGCAACCATAGGTTCGTATCATACATGGGTGTGTCACGGGGGTAACGTGTCGCGGTCGTATCGACTGGCTCATCATCGACGTGGCGCTGGGCGATCTGAGTGATGTCTGATCAGGAACCGCCGCCGACTTTAATGCGAATCAGGCTAGCCACGCAGGCGGTCGTGATCGGATCGTCTCCGCATGCGTGTCGCCCAGGGGCGCCCGTGTGCGACTGACGACATGACCATGCGACCGAATGGGTCGGCACGGCGACGATAGATGGCGACCATCGGCGTGCCTCTGGTAGTCGTGCTGCTGGTGATGATGACGACAAAGTCAGGGCTCGCGGCCACCGGTGCTCCAACCATCGATGCTGATATTGCTGGCCGTTTCGCGCGGCTGGCGCTCGATTGTGTCCAGCGGGAGTATCCCAACAAGATCTCGCATGTGCTCAGTGGAGACGCCGATGCCAGACCACCGCGCGAGCTGACGCCCGCGTTTTTTGGGTGTTTCGACTGGCACTCCTCCGTCCATGGCCACTGGTTGCTGGCGCGGCTGGCGCGCTTGGTTCCGGACGCAGACTTTTCGGCCGCCGCGCGCCGCGCGCTGGCGCGCAGCTTGATTCCGAAGAACATCGAGGTGGAGGTGGCGTATCTATCGACCAAAGGTCGGGCCACGTTCGAGCGGCCGTACGGGCTGGCGTGGTTGCTGCAGCTCGCTGCCGAGCTCAGGGAGTGGGGCGATGTGGAGGCGGACCGGTGGCTGTCCGCCCTGATTCCACTGGAGACCGTAGCGGCCCAACACATCAAGGACTGGCTGCCGAATCTGAGCCATCCTATCCGGGTCGGCGAGCACTCACAGACCGCCTTCGCCTTCGGCGTGGTGCTCGACTGGGCGCGCACTGCTGACGATGCTGAGATGGAGGAGTTACTGCGCTCCAGAATCGGCGAGTATTACCTGTCGGACCGCGCGTGCCCGCTTGCCTACGAGCCGTCAGGGCAGGACTTTCTATCGCCCTGTCTTGCTGAGGCCGATCTCGTACGGCGGGTAATGATTCCCGAGGCGTTCGCCAGCTGGCTCGATCACTTCCTCCCTGACATCCCTCGCCGGTCTGGCGGCCCGTCGACCTGGTTGACACCGGTCGTCGTGACCGACCCGACTGACGGCAAGCTCGCTCACCTTGACGGTCTCAACCTTAGCCGGGCTTGGATGCTCGAGGGGATCGTCTCGGGCTTACCTCCTGACGATTCTCGTCGAGGTCCGCTCGAGGAGATCGCCCAGCACCACCGCGACGCCGGGCTTGCGTCAGTGACCGGAGCGCACTACGAAGGCGGGCACTGGCTTGCGAGCTTTGCCACCTACCTCGTGACACAGCGAGGCCGCTAGCGGCCTCGCTCGGTCTCGCATCCATCTGGCCGGGCGCTTGAACAGGTACCGGTTCAGGCCAGATGGTTGTCACGTATCAGTAAGACTTCCGCGAACTCATGTAAGAAACATCCCTATTTTACGGGCTCTGTTGTCGGAATTCTCATTGCTCTGTCTCGGTATCAGAGAGAGCCGATGAAGACGACCCTGCTATTCGCGATACTGACCGCCAACGTTGCTTCAGTCCCGGTCAGTTCGGGATCAGTTCCGTCTGCCGTGTGATCCGCATTTCACCAGTGTCATCGCGACGGTCAGGCAGCCGGTTTACAATCGCGGATGGTCACACGCAACCTACTCGTCAAGTCGATGCTGAGCCTCGCGGTGCTCGTGGTCCTTGGGTTGCTCTTTGCCGCGACGCTCCGGGACGTCACGTCTGAGCCGTACCTCGTTCGGCAGGATGATCTACAGCGCTGGTCAGTGGGGCTCTCCACGCGTGTGGACCCTGACGGTCCGTTGCTTTTACTGCGGCCGCCGCCGGCGCTTCCGTTGGCGCTCTTCGATCAGGTGTTTCAGCGGACCATGGCATCATTCTCGTCACCGGCTGATTCTGGTATCCCACTCATCCTCACGAGGGAGTTCGAGACGGCGTTGGCGGGGGTGGTGGCGCCCGACGAGTTGGTGACGTTGGCGCGTCGGGTCGGTCTGGAGACCATCAGGCTCGAGCCTGCCTGTATGGCCGTGTATCGCACGGTCGACGGGCGCGAGCAACAGTTATTCTTCGTCCTTTTCGATCTGCCTGAATTCGCCAGATTCCGAGCAGAGGTATCTGAGCTCCTCGTGTCGCGGCGCGGCGACGTGAGCCGGTTCAGCCCGGACGCGGTGACACCGGCCCTCCTCGTCGCATCGTCCGAAGGGGCACGGACTCGAGACATCATCCCGTCTCGAGGCGACCTCGAGGCCGACTGTGAGGCGCCGGTGGCGTCTGGTTGAGTACTGGCGAGAGCGTCCCCACCGTGGCGAAGATCCGGCAGAAGCCAGTCAGCTCTTAGTTGGCAGGCTCGACAGGACACGCTGCCCCACTTACTCAGCGTCCTGGACCAGTTGGGATTGGAACATGCGGGTCTCTGCTGAAGCGTTCTTGTTCCGCAGGACGAATACGGCTCGCGCATGGTCGGCGCGCTCGGCTCCCAGGCGGGAGCCCTCGTCGAGCCACTGAAGACGACCGTCGTCCAAGATCAGCGGTGCATGATCACCTGGGTGATGCGCAAAGGTGTATAGGGTGGAGCGTTCTGGTTCGATGGTTCGGCCCCACGCGTAAAACGTGCAGTTCTGTGCTCCGGTCTGACATGGATCGGGCTGAATCGGACATGGAAACGGCTCTATTGGGTTTCTGGCAACGGTGCTATGCTTACGAATAATCGGCTTACGAGGAGGTGACGTGTGATGACTCGATCCATCGGTACTTTCTGCCTGATCGCATGTATGGTTGGCCTCGTGGTATCGGTTCCCGCGCTCGCCCAGGATTCTGCGAGCGGCTGGAGTGCACCGCGAACCGCTGACGGACATCCCGACCTGCAGGGTGTGTGGGCGAACAACAATGCCACCCCACTCGAGAGACCTGAGATTCTCGGTGACCGGGAGCATCTGACTGCAGAGGAGCTGACCTCTCTGCAATCGCGCGCCGGCGAGCTGTTCGCCCAGGACTCCGGCGACGCCGCGTTCGGCGACAGCGTCTTCGCCGCAGCATTGGCCGAGGCGGAAAAGTTCACGTCGCGGGATTCTGGTACCGGGAACTACAACCATTTTTGGCTTGTCGAACGTGACTGGGACACACGTACGTCGCTGATCATCGATCCGCCGAACGGGCGTATTCCTGCTCGGACGACCGAGGGTCAGACACGGGTGGACGATCGACGCTCGCGGCGAGCCATCCACGCCCGCTGGACTGACGACCGCAGTCTCGGTGAGCGGTGCGTGAGCTTCGGGGCCCCACGTCTCGGCGCCGGATACAACAGTTACTATCAGATTTTTCAGACCGACACTCACGTCGTGATGTTGATGGAGATGGCTCACGCTGCGCGGATCATTCCCCTGAACGGAGGCCCGCACATCGGTTCAGACATCCGACAATGGCTCGGTGATTCTCGGGGGCATTGGGAAGGCGAGACACTTGTGGTCGAGACGAAGAACTACTCACGCAAGAGCTATTTTCAGGGGGCTGCGGAGAACCTCGAGATCACCGAGCGGTTCACCAGGGTTGCTCCTGATGTGCTCGAGTATGAGGTGACGGTCAACGACCCATCAACATGGACCAAGCCGTGGAGTGCGATGATCCCGTTGCGGCAGTCCGAGGACGCGGTGTTCGAGTACGCCTGTCACGAGGGCAACATCGGGATGGAGGGCATCCTGTCCGGTGCTCGGGCTCTGGAGAAAGCCGAGGCCGAGGGCGAAGCGCAGAGCCAGAACTCTCGATAGACTCACGACGGAGGTCGGTTCCACCGGCCTCCGATCTCGGATCTGGTCGGGGCAATCAACCACGGATCGGATTCAGGCGACCGCTGTTCTGGTGGCTGCGACGGTAGTCACGGTCGCGGCGTCCCCGGTGTCTGTCAGGGTGCAGGTCGTCCGGCCTGACCCCACGACAGACTCGTCACCCACTCAAGCCGATATTGCCCGGGACGGAGCGACAGTTCCCGGCGAGTGAATCGAGCGGATGCTCGCTCGAATGTCATCCGAGCTCAGCCCACAACTCCAGGCCCTTAACCTGCGTGAATTCGTTATCGTCAGCGCGCCGGCCTCCTTCGCCGCATCGAGCATCAGATACGGGCCGGGCGTCTCGCCCACCCGCAGCAGAACAAACCGCTCGGCGAAGTCGGTCCCGCCGAGCGCTAACCCGATCGTCGGCATGATGATGTCCTTGACCAGTGAGCTGACAATCGTACCGAAGGCTCAACCGATGATGGTCCCGACCGCCATATCAAGGATGTTGCCTTTGAGCTCGAACGTTTGGAACTCTTTAAGCCTGGCACCTCCTCCCGACCCCGGCTCGACCAGCAGTCTTCACCGCGTATGGTACGCTACCCGGTCGTTGCGAACGCCGCGATCGACCACGCCCATCGGCTGCTAGACCACGCCAGAATTCACAGTCCGGAGGACATAGATGACGCGACGTGCCGGAGAGGTGGCTGTCTCACTGGCCTTGGCGACCCTGGTGACCACCGGGGTTGGAACCGCATGTGCCCAGGAGGATGACGATGCACTGGGTTGGTCTGACACGACCGAGCTGACCGTGGTGTTCACCGGCGGCAATGCGGAGGGCAGCACCGTCGGCTTCAAGAACGAACTCACCAGGGCCTGGGAGAGCTCGGACCTCGTTGTCAGCCTCGGCGCTCTTCGAGCCGAGTCCACGGCCTTCACGCGAACGGCGATTGGTGACTCGCCCGTGAGTTTTCAGGTCACCAAGAACTCGCTCACCGCCGTCACGGCCGAGAGCTACTACGTCCACTGGCAATACGACCATGAACTGAACGTCCGTGCATTCTGGTATGCGGGAACCGGCTGGGAACGGAACACCTTCTCGCCGGATTCAAAACCGCTACTCGTGGGGCGGAGGGCTGGGTAGTACCTGGGCCGATGACGAGACATCGACATTCAAGACCGAATACGGTGTGACATACACGTTCCAAGATAACGTCGTGGACACGGCGGATGGTAGCGACACCTTCGGGGGGCTCCGTCTGTCATACGACTAGCGTCGGCAGTTGACGGCCAACACCGAGTTTACGAGCGTGCTGGTTGCCGACGAGAACCCTCAAGACACCGAGGACTTTCTGACGGACCTGACCAACGCCATTTCCGTCAGCATGAATAGCCGACTGGCGCTCAAGGTAAGCTGGCAGTTGCTGTTCGACAACTTGCCCTCACTGGTTGCGATTCCGCTGACCACGGGTGGGGGCCGACCGACCGGTGACACGGTTTTCTCCGAACTCGACACCGTCGACAACCTCCTCACGTTTGTCCTCGTCTCGAACTTCTGAAGCTCACCTCGTTGGAGGAATGGGTCAAGGAGTCTTGCGGCGAATAGACTTGGACCGGACCTGATCGCACATGACCGTCACTCACAAGGAGACCGCATAGATGAGCTAACCAGAATGATACCGAGCCAGCTGGGCGTGACACCGGACAAAGCGCAGATCGCAGTGCAGTTGGTCATCAGTCACATCAAGGGAAAGGCGCTGACGTTGTCGGGCTAGCTCGACGGCCTGATGGGCGGGCGGGACTAACCCGGGTGGGGTTGGCCTATCGGCCGCTGGAATCGGCGGTCGGGTCGAATTGCTGTCCCGTCGCAAGGTCAAGCGCGGTCTTCTCGTAGAAACCAGGCGCCCCGCTTCCAGGGATGGAACGGTCGGCGCCGGCATCAACGAGAGCTCGGACGATCTCGGTGCGGCCGGCGATCTCGACCAGCATCAGGGCGCTGAGATGAAACTTCGCCGTATGGTCGAGCTCGGCGGCGTTGCTTAGCAGAAGACGCACCAGATCGACATGTCCTTTGTGGGCCGCGACCACCAGGCCGGCCTGGCCGTGCTGGTCCTTCGTGTTGATATCGGCGCCAGCCTCGACGAAACGCGTCAGCGTCGCCAGGTCCTCTTCCCGAACCGCATTTTCCCATTCTAGGGTCACCGGCGCCACTCTCCGGTTGCGCTCCCGTCATGTCTCACATCAACCTCGCCTCAGGAATTGTGACCGTGGCCACACGTTAGGCCACGGACAGGAGGTAGAATAAGCGGTTCACACGCTGGAGGAAAATACCATGTCACTACGTATCAACGCTGAGGCGCCGAATTTTACAGCCGAGACGACCGAAGGTACGATCACGTTCCATGACTGGATCGGCGACGGCTGGGCCGTATTGTTCTCTCACCCAAAGGATTTCACACCGGTCTGCACGACCGAGCTTGGGACCGTCGCCGGTCTCAAGCCGGAGTTTGAGAAGCGTAACTGTAAGGTTATTGGAATCAGTGTGGACGGGGTCAGCAACCATGAAAAGTGGTCGAAGGATATCGAGGCGTCGCAGGGCCACGCGGTCAACTATCCTCTGATCGGTGATCCGGAGCTGAGAGTCGTCAAGCTCTACGACATGTTGCCGGCTGATGCGGGTGACACATCCGAGGGGCGGACCCCTGCGGACAACGCGACGGCGCGGTCGGTCTTCGTCATCGGTCGCGACAAGAAGATCAAGGCGACGCTGACCTATCCAATGAGCACGGGCCGCAACTTCGACGAGATCCTTCGCTTGGTCGATTCCTGTCAATTGACCGCGAAAAAGAAGGTCGCGACACCCGCGAACTGGCAACAGGGGGACGACGTCATCATCCTGCCCTCGGTATCGGATGAGGCGGCGAAGGAGACCTACCCAGATGGATGGGAGTCGCCCCTGCCGTATATCCGAGTGGTGCCCCAACCCAAGTAGCTCAGGTCACCACCACGGTACCGTATTTGGCCGCCGGGACACCCGCTGATCCTTATCTAGAGGAACGGGTTGGGATGCGCAACTGCTGCCCGATTCGAATCGTTGTGTTTCGTCCCAGGTTGTTGGCGGACTGGATGGATCTGACGCTTGTGCCATAGCGACTGGCCACCGCACCGAGTGTGTCTCCGCTCGCTACTCGGTGCGTGATGTAGGCCAGCTTGGGTGCTTCGGGACGAATCTTGAGCACCGTCCCCGGGCTGACTGACTCGTCCCAGAAGAGCCCGTTGTCGTGGATGATTCGCCACGGCTGCGATTTTCGAACGTCGGCGATCGTCTTCAAGGTTTCTCCTGGCTCGACCCGATGCTCGCTGTATTTCCCCGTCCAGGCCAGCGGTATCCTCAAGACCTGTCCGGCTGGAAGAGTTTGGAGCCGCCACAGGCTGTTGGCATCACGCAGTGCGTCGAGTTCGACCCCGACCGTGAACGCCAGGTTGAAATAGTTGTCGCCATGCCGCGCGGTGTACTCGATATCGTCACCGGTTGGCGAGAACAGGTCGGTCCGTGGCGATGGTGGAACGGCCATGATCTGTCCGGACCGGAACGCTCGGATGGACAGAAACGGATTGTGGAGGCGTAGCTGCAGGATCGAGATGCCCGTCCGCTCCGAGATGCTCCACCAGTCATCATCCTCGCTCACGTCGACCAGTGACATCTGCTCCGCGTGATGTCGAATCGAGCCCGCGTGCAGCTTGAGCACGCTACGGTAGTGACCCACGCCGAGGACATACTGGAGAGATTCAAGGGGTGGTCGCCCCCGGCTCACGCGCCCAGGGCCGCCATTGTAGGCCGCCAGCGCAAAATCCTCCCGGTCGAAACGCTCGATCATTTGTGAGAGATACTTCACGCCGGCCTCGATGTTTGTGTCGACCCGGAGCGACCTGAACGTGGCCGGCATGACCTGAAAGTAACCCTGCGCGCCGGCCCTCGAGTTGAGGCTGTGGTTGCCCCCAGACTCGTACAGGCAGACGGCCCAGGCCAGATCGACATCGACACCGTAGGATTCGGCGTGGCGACGGATCTCGTCCTCGATCTCCATCACCTTCCGATAGATTCCGAGAAACGCCGGCGAGAACTCTTCAACCGGGAGAAAATGGGTGTCGTCGACGGTTTGGACGTGAATCTCAGCAAGGCACGGAGATGAGGTCCCCAGGATGACGACCACAGCGGCCAGCGTGAGCCACCGAGTGGCTCGATTGGTCAAGAGATGTGACATGACGGTCTCCCTGGCTCCCCTATCGTTCAATCCGCTCTTCGACATTAAGGGATAATAGTGCGCATGTCCAAGCTGGCCTGTGCGCAGCGAACACGGGGGTTTACCGAATCGGTGATCCGGGAGATGACACGCCTGTGCACGGCGCACGACGGCGTCAATTTGTCCCAGGGCTTCCCCGATTTCCCGGCGTCCCAACGGGTCAAAGATGCGGCGAGCACCGCGATTCAGGACGACATCAACCAGTACGCCATCACGTGGGGCGCACCGGGATTGCGGCAGGCCGTCTCCAGGGAATTCGCACGCCGCTACAACGTGTCAGTCGATCCAGAGCGGCAGGTGACCGTCTGCTGTGGATCGACAGAGGCGATGATCGCAACCTTGCTGGCCGCTGTCGATCCCGGTGACGAGGTCATCGCGTTCGAGCCGTTCTACGAGAACTACGGGCCCGACGTGATCCTGTCCGGGGCAAGCCCCCGGTATGTCACGCTTCGCGAGCCGGATTGGACGTTTGATGTCGATGAGCTGGCGCGAGCATTCACCAACCGGACAAAGGCAATCATCATCAACACCCCGAACAATCCGACAGGGAAGGTGTTCTCACGCGTCGAGCTGACCGGCATCGCGGCTCTGTGTCAGCAGTGGGGCGTCCTCGCGATCACGGACGAGATCTACGAGCACATCATCTATGACGGCGCCGAGCACCTACCGATGGCCGCGATCAATGGGATGGCTGATTTGACAGTCACGATCAACAGTCTATCGAAGACCTACAGTGTGACCGGCTGGCGGGTTGGGTGGGCGATTGCGCCAGAGTGGCTGACCGCCGGCATCCGCAAAGTGCATGATTTCCTGACGGTTGGTGCGGCGGCTCCCCTCCAGGCGGCGGGCGTCGTCGCGCTGTCACTCCCAGACTCGTATTACACCCAGCTCGCTCGGGAGTATCAACAGCACCGCGATCTGCTCCTCGAGATTCTCGAGCGACATCGGTTCGTCTGCTATCGCCCGAAGGGTGCGTACTACATCATGACCGACATCGGCCATTTCGGTCTCGGCGACGACGTGACCTTTGCCCGTCGGTTGGTTGAGGATGGGGGTGTAGCGGTTGTGCCGGGCAGCAGCTTTTATCACAACCCTGAGCTGGGGCAAACGCAGGTCAGGTTTTGCTTTTGCAAGCGCGATGAGACGCTACGCGAGGCTGACCGCCGATTGGCGCGCCTCGGTGGCTAAAACCGAAATGCGCCAGAGAAGTACATCCCTTCGACAGTGAAGTCTCCGACGTCGCGGTCGAACAGGTAGTTCATATCCATCGATCGGTAGCCAATGTTGATCCCCACCAAGCTCGTGAGGTTGACGGTCCCACAGATGTCGAAGTCGACCAGGCAGGCCGAGTAATCCTGGACCAGATTGTCAGGCACCTTGAACGCCGTGAACTCAGCCGTGATCGGAGTAAAGCGAGTCACGCAGACCCGGCCGATCGCGCCGACCGCGGGAATCGGTGCGCGCGCCCTCGCATACTCGAAGCAATCGCGCTGTCGAGTTGCGCCCTGACATCGGTGTACTTGGCTTCGAGGATCAGCCCCAGGAAGCCGCGGTCTCTGACCGTGACGTCGAGTTCATAGCCGAAGCGCCAGGCGTTCCACGTGAGGGAGGAATTGACCGGCAGATCAACGTTGTACTCGATACCCTGAAACACGATCTGGCGCCCGAGGACCGCGCTCTGCCGGTATCGCATCGGGAGCCAGTGAAGCCGGAGTTTGTGCCGATGTCTTGGTTTCAAGGTCAGGCGAAGCTCATGGTGGCGCTGCTGCACCATACCGAGATCGTTCCCGAAGTCGATTGTCGTCCCGATGATTCCAAACTACTCGCTCGAGGCTGACATCTATGGCGTCGGGTTCCACAGTCCACCAGTGACCTCGAGATGCTAGTTTTCGCAGATAGCGGGTCCACTCCACACCGAGTGGTCCGCGGCCCAGATCGCCTCATTCGGTGGCTGGGCTGGTTCGATAGGTTGTCCCTGAAAGGGACCGCGTGCAGACTGGGCTTCCACCGGCCGCGCCAATCCGGTGAGCGCTAATATCGTAGCGAGTACGATGAGAGCAAGCCGCAGATATGCCATGGGTCTCCACGTGGCACACGCCATACCAGAGATGTGCCGATCCTAGGGGTCTCCCGCGCGGGTTATTGCAGACCGTGTCGCCTGAACCCGCAACAAGGGCGTAAGAGAAGATACAGAACTGTTATTCTGATCTGTTGCGAACCGGTGCCTCTCTGCGGAAGCTTGTTCCCTACCTTGCTCGTTACCAGCGTCGTTTCGTGGCTGGACTTGTCTCGGTCATCTTCGCGACCGGCATTCAGCTTGTCTCGCCCTGGATTCTCAAGCTCGCGGTTGACGATCTCACGCGGGACGTGACCCGTCAGAAGCTGGCGGTCTACGCCGGCGTGCTGATCGCGGTCGCCCTGGTGGGCGGAACCTTTCGCTTCCTCATGCGGCGCATCGTGATCGGCATTTCCAGACAGATCGAGTACGACCTCAGAAACGACTTCTTTTTGCACCTGCAGCGGTTGCCGCTCGCCTATTTTCATCGTCACCGAACCGGCGACCTGATGTCCCGTGCCACCAATGATCTGAACGCCGTCCGGATGATGGTGGGTCCGGCGATCATGTACTCCTGCACCACGTCGATCGTGTTCGTCGTCAGCGTGATTCTGATGCTGTCGATCTCGCCCCGACTCACCCTGCTGGGTCTGCTTCCGCTGCCGTTCGTATCGTTGGTGGTGAGGGGATTCGGTCGCGCCATCTATCAACGGTCGGAGCAGATTCAAGAGGCGCTGGCACATCTGAGCGCGACGGCCCAGGAGGCGCTGGCCGGAGTCCGTGTGGTGCGGGCGTATGGGCGGGAGGCGGTCGAGATCGAGCGGTTTCGGCGGTCGAACAATGATTACCTCGATCGAAGCCGGGCCGTGATACAGCTCCAGGGGTTGTTCTATCCAAGCCTGGCACTGTTGCTGGGTCTGTCCGCTTTGATCGTCCTCTGGCTGGGTAGTCGGCTGGTTGTGGCCGGGCAGATCACCGTTGGTGATTTTGTCGCCTTCAATGGCTATCTCGTGATGCTCAGCTGGCCGATGATCGCCTTCGGGTGGGTCACCAACATGCTGCAGCGGGGCCTGGCGGCCTGGCACCGCATGCTCGCGATCCTCGAGACGCAGCCGTCGATCACCGACCCAGGTCCGCACTCGACCATGAAGACGCCCTGCGATATTACGGGCCGGATCGAATTTCGCAACCTGACGTTCGCCTACGACGGCCAGCCGGTACTTGAGAGTATTTCGGTGACCGTCGAGCCAGGACAGACGCTGGCGCTAGTGGGTCCCACCGGCGCCGGAAAGTCGACGCTTGTCGATCTTCTTCCACGGATCTTTGACCCGCCGCCTGGTTCCGTTCTGATCGACGGCGTTGACGTGAGAGAGATCCCGTTGACGGTGCTCCGTGGGGCCATTGGGTATGTACGGCAGGAGCCGTTCTTTTTCTCCCGGTCGATTGCGGATAACGTGGCCTTTGGCGGGCTGGGCTCGCGGCATGCATCGACACCCGCCGCCGCCGACCACGCGATCGCCAAGGCGGTCGGCATCGCGCGTCTCGACAAAGACATTTCTGATTTTCCGCAGGGTCTCGCCACCATGGTCGGCGAGCGCGGGATTACTCTTTCTGGCGGTCAGAAACAGCGTGCGGCGATTGCGCGGGCGGTCCTGATCGACCCCCCGATCCTGATCCTTGACGACGCCTTGTCTGCGGTCGACACGCTCACGGAAGAAGAGATCCTGGTCCGACTGCGGCGGCGGCTCCCCAAGCGGACATCGATCGTGGTCTCCCACCGGATCTCAACCGTTCGAGACGCCGATCTAATTCTTGTGCTCGACCATGGCAGGGTGGTGGAGCGAGGTACGCATGACGAGCTGGTAGGGCTAGCCGGCCTGTATGCAGGGCTGCACCGAAAGCAGTTGCTGGAAGCGGAGCTCGAGGCGTCGTGAGAGTCGGGTGACAGCGATGGATGACGAAGTCCTCGGTAAAGCCTACGACTCGCGGTTGATGCGTCGACTGCTGGGCTATCTGAACCCACACCGGTACGGCGTGACTGTCGCCCTGGCGGCCATCGTCGGTCACTCGATGACGCAGCTGGCGCAGCCCTACCTCACGAAGGTGGTCATCGACCAGCACATCCTGACTGGCAACCTCGCTGGTCTCGATCGGATTGCCATTCTTTTTCTCGTGATCCTCCTGGCATCGTTCACTCTTGAATACGTAGAGACCTACACGATGCAGATGATGGGGCAGCGGATCATGTATGACCTGCGCATGCAGATCTATCGTCATCTGCAGCGCCTGGATGTTCGCTTCTACGACCGGAATCCAGTGGGCCGGTTGATGACCCGCGTGACCACCGACGTCGATGCGCTCAATGACCTATTTGCGTCAGGTGTGATTTCGGCGTTCCGAGACCTCTTCACCCTCCTTGGCATCATGGCGATCCTCCTATTTATGGACTGGCGACTCGCTCTGATCACGTTTTCCGTCCTGCCGTTGATCGTGGTAGTCACCCACTGGTTTCGCGCTCATGCCAGGGAATCCTACAGGCGTGTGCGGGGCTGGGTGGCCCGGATCAACGCCACGTTGCAGGAGAACATCACGGGGATGACGACCGTTCAGCTCTTTCGGCAGGAGCGCCACAGTTTTGGGCAATTCGACGATGTCAATCGTGCACATCGAGACGCCAACCTAGACTCGGTGTTCTACTACGCCACCTTCTACCCCGCGATCGAGTTCGTGGGGGCGCTGGCCACCGCTCTAATCATCTGGTTTGGTGGCGGGTGGACGCTCGAGAGCACGCTGACCCTGGGGTCGCTGGTCGCCTTCCTGCAGTACGCGCAGCGGTTCTTCAGGCCGATCAGCGACCTGTCAGAAAAATTCAACATTCTCCAGTCAGCCATGGCCTCCTCTGAACGTGTCTTCGGTCTTCTCGACACCCCGGCTGAGATCACCGACCCGCCGGCTTCGAGAGCCGTGAGCGAGCCACGCGACGGTCGAATCGTGTTCGACCACGTGTCGTTCGCCTACCGCGACCAGGATGTCCTGCGCGACGTATCGTTCAGCATCGCCCCGGGTGAACGGGTTGGAATCGTCGGAGCGACGGGTGCCGGAAAGACGACGCTTATCAACCTTCTCCTTCGCTTCTACGATGTGAACCGTGGGAGCGTGTTGGTCGACGGCGTTGACGTGCGCGACATTCCGCTTGCCGATCTTCGCCGCCGGTTCGGACTCGTCTTGCAGGAGGTCTATCTGTTTTCAGGGACCGTTCGCGACAACATCGCCATGGGCCAGGAGGCAGTGACGGATGAGGCGGTCCTGGCGGCCGCTCGCCATGTGCACGCGGATCGCGTGATCGACCGATTACCCGATGGTCTCGACAGCGCGGTTGCCGAGCGCGGTGCCACGTTGTCGGTGGGTGAGAAACAACTTTTGTCGTTTGCCAGGGCGCTGGCCTTTGAACCGGCCGTTCTGATTCTCGACGAGGCAACCTCCAGTGTCGACACCGATACGGAGCTGCTGATCCAGGATGGTCTCCGGACGCTCATGCACGGACGCACGACGATCGCGATTGCGCACCGATTGTCGACAGTGCAGGACATGGATCGTGTGCTCGTGTTTCACCGGGGCGAGCTTCGAGAGTCTGGGACCCATCAGGAACTCCTGGCCTTGCATGGGATCTACTACCGTCTCTACCAGTTGCAATACAAGGATCAGGAACTCGAGCGTCGGGAGTCACTCGCCGACCCGACCGGGTCAGGCCACTAATAAGACTCGGTGGCGCGAAAATGTTCGTACCCGGCTGGAAACTCGGCCGCTCTTCCATCTCGAACGAGCACGAGAGCAGGGTCTTTGGTTATTTCTCCGATCCGGGTCACCGAGAGCTTTCCAGCAAGACGCCTGGCGACGGCGACCCGTCGACGCATCTTGGGTGACGCCGCGAACAACAGCTCGTAGTCCTCGCCACCTGTCATCGCGGCCAAAATGGGGTCGGCATCGTGCGCCTCGGACCAGTGTCGGGCACCAGGTGCGATCGGGATGAGCGCGGCGTCGATTTTGGCGCCGACTCCCCTGACTCGGGACAGCTGACGTATGGCGTCAGCAAGCCCATCACTCAGATCGATACATGCCCGAGCGGCGCGGTTTCTCCCGAGCTGAGTGCCGAGCCGAACACGGGGCTCGGGACAGAGGTAGCGTCGTCGGCAATCTTCCATGGCCACCTCCGGCGGCTGGTTGGGCATTCCATCTCTCATCCATGAGAGACCTGCCGCAGCGCCACCGAGCTCGCCGCTCACGTACAGATCGTCGCCGGGGCGTGCTCCTGCGCGCGTCAGGACTCGCCGCCGTCGGACGCTGCCGACCGCGGTCACGTCGAGATACAGCGGGCCGGGAGACCGGGTAATGTTACCGCCGACCAGCGCTGTGCGGAACCGCGCCGCCACGGCCAACAGACCGTCAAGCAAGGCATCGACGTCGGTGAGAGGCAAGGTGTCTGGCAAGGCAAGCGACAGGAGCGCGTGTCGAGGCACCGCGCCCATCGCTGCGAGGTCGCTTAGGTTGACGGCCAGCACCTTGCCGCCGACCGCGTCCATCGGGGAGAACGCTCGGTCGAAGTGCACGCCATCGACCATCGCGTCCGTCGTGATGACTGACAGGGCGCCGCGGTCGGGTTCGACGACCGCGGCATCATCACCGATACCCAGGACCACCGACGGCGGCGGCGGAGGTACGCGGGCGTGGATTCTAGCAATGAGCGCCTGCTCACCGAGGTCGGCGACAGTCCGATCGGTCAACGCAGGGCCCTTGAGTCAAAACCTCTGACTTCCACGACCCACGACTTGCGACTGATGACCCGCGATTCATCTCGCGTAGTCAATGGCCCGTGTCTCTCGGATAACCGTGACCTTGATCTGCCCAGGGTACTCAAGCTCGTTCTCGACTCTCTTGGCGATATCCTTGGAGAGCCAGACCGCTTCTTCGTCGGTGACCTGATCGCTTTCGACCATGATACGGATCTCTCGACCCGCCTGAAGCGCAAAGGCCTTGGAGACACCCTGAAACGAGTCGGCAATACTTTCGAGTCTCTCGAGTCGCTTGATATACGACTCCAGGATATCGCGGCGGGCGCCCGGTCGAGCGGCCGAGATGGCGTCTGCGGCCTGCACCAGCATCGCCTCGAGTGACGGCCAGTCGATGTCCATGTGATGGGCGGCCATGGCGTCGACGACGGCGTCGCTTTCGCCGTGCCGGCGAAGCAATTCGATACCCAGCTCGAGATGAGTGCCCTGGAGCTCGCGGTCGATCGCTTTGCCGATGTCGTGCAGGAAGGCGGCACGGACTGCGACATGGGAGTCAAGGCCAAGTTCCCGGGCCATGATACCGGCCAGATAGGCACCTCCTTGGAGTGAGCGAGCACGTTCTGACCGTAGCTAGTCCTGAACTTGAGGCGGCCCATCAATCTGTATAACTCTGGGTGTAGATCGTGCAGGCCGAGTTCGAAGCCGGCAGCCTCGCCCTCCTTTTGCGTGGCTTCGTCCACCTCGGCCCTGACGCGTTTGACGACCTCTTCGATGCGGGCGGGGTGGATTCGGCCGTCGGCGATCAGTGACTCGATGGCCTGCTTAGCCACCGTCCGACGATATAGATCGAAGCTCGAGAGGATGATCGTGCCCGGTGTGTCGTCCACGATGAGTTCCACCTCGGTCGCCGCCTCGAGGGCGCGGATATTTCGACCCTCTCGACCAATGATGCGACCCTTCAGGTCGTCACTTGGCAGATCGACGACCGAGACCGTGGTTTCAATCGCATGCTCGGGGGCGCTCCGTTGAATGGCCTGCACGACGATGGACTTGGCCTTGGCAGCCGCGGTCTCGCGGGCCTCGTGCTCCAATCTCTTGACGAGATTAGCCGCATCCCGACGTGCCTCGTCTTCGAGTTCGCGCACTAGGGCGTCCTTCGCTTCATCGGCGGTCATACCCGACACGCGTTGTAGCGCGCGCTGTTGCTCAGACACCAGGTGGGCGTAGCGCTCCCTGTGGCTGGCGAGGTCCTGTTCCTGCTGCTCGAGCGTAGCTTGACGTTGTGTGACCGCTTCCTCGGCCTGCTCCAAGGTCGATCGTCTGGCCCCGATGGTCCGGGCTTCTTGGGCTAGCGCCCTCTCGCGAGCCACGGCCTCAGCCTGTCGAATTCTGGATTCCTCCTCGGCGGTCCGTTGAAGCTCGTGAGCCTTCACCCGGGCGGCCAGCACGATTCCCTTCTTTCGCGTGTCCGCGTCTCGCTCGGCGTCAAGCAGGAGACGCTGGGCCTGTTGGGAGGAACGGGCGACCGTGTCCGCGGTCCATTTCTTGGTGATGACCCACGCGAGCAGAAGGCCCAGGACAGTGGCGAGGATAACGATCAGCGCTGTCGACTCGGAAAACAGCTGGTTCATGCGCACGTTCCTGACGGAACCTGCGGCGGGGCCCGCTCGTCACGGAAGGCTGACGTGGAGGAAAGATCCCGCGTTGCCGTGTGGGGAGGTCGTATGAACCTGCATCTAGCAGGTGGAGCCGCTGGGGAGCTTCGCTTCAGGCTTCCTCACTCGAAGGCATGCACACCACAAAGCATCGCAGCTCGCTTTGACATAACGTTGGTTCAAACGAACCCCCGAACCATCACGCACATTGCAGGAAAGCTCAAAACTGAACGCCATCCACCAACCGTTAGTTGGTTCGTGACTGCATTAATACACGCCGATGTTCCGTCTTGGTGATCATCTTACGGGGAAGCTTGGTCGGTGGCAAGCGGGCGAAATTGTGGGGTTATCGATCGGCCAGAGCCTCGTCGACGAGCTGTTCGAGTTCGAGCGTTACCTGCCGGACCTCCGCATCGGGGCTTGCGTCGCTCTGGCGAAGCCGGAAGTACTCGTCCGCGATGTTGAGGGCCGCAAGAACCGCTACGCGGAGCGAGTCACCACCGGCGATTTGCTCCGCAGTAACCTGCATTTTCTGATCGACGTATGCCGCGAGCTCAGTGACGTAACCCGTGTCGAGGCTGCTCCGGATTGGATACCGTTGCCCAAGAATCTCCACAGTCACGACGACCCCGGGTGCATCAGCCATGGTCTACTCCGGTTGACCGCGCTAGACGCTGATTTCCTCGAGCTGCTCGAGCATCTCCGTGACGCGCGTCCGAATCTGTTCCCGCTCATCCATGAGGCTCGCCATGTTGGCACTCGTACTCTCAGCGCTTGAGAGGTGTGTCTTGAGATCCTCGACTTCTCGGCTCAGGCGACGGTTGTCCTCGATCGTCTGTGACAGTTCGCCGCGGGTGCGTTCCAGCACACCAATGAGGTCTCTGACCTTTTTAGCCAGACGCTCGATTGACTCGACGTCGACAGTATGTGTGGGCATCTGTAACCCTCCGCACTTAGCGCAATGTTGCGCCGTGGTGAACCCGTAGGGCCCTCACGACGGCGTCCACTGCCGCTTGAACCTCGACGTCGGTGAGGGTTCGGTCAGCCGCGCGGAACGTCAGATGCAGCGCCAAGCTCACGCACCCGTCGGGGACTGCCGTGCCGGCGTAGCGGTCGAATTCGCAAACGCTCACGAGCGTCTCTGGCGCAGCGGTCTGGATCGTGTCACGAACGGTGGCGGCAGGCAAGGTTTCGTCGAGAATCAACGCGAGGTCGCGGATGACAGAAGGATAACGAGGTACGGCTGTAGCATGAAGCCGATCTCGGTCTACGGCGACCGACGCCAGCGCCGCAAGATCGAGTTCAGCTACGTAGATCTCGTCGCCCGCGTTCGGGAATCCTCGGGCCGTGGCGATCGCAGGTGCAAGCTGCCCGAGGATGCCTAGCGACACCTGTTCACCCGTATCGCGTGATGTCGCTGAAACGCGTGAGGCCCGGCCCGTCACGAGGGGGCCGTCGACGGTTCGCTCGAAACTGGGGGTAACGCCGAGCGCCTCGCAGGTTCGCTCGACCAAACCCTTGAGATCAAAGAAATCAACCGGGCGGCCCGGCGCGCTCCAATGCTCGGGGGCGCCGCCGCCTGTGACGGCAATGGCCACACCAATGGTCTCGCCACCAGTCTGGCGAAAGCGTTTTCCAATCTCAAAGAGCCTGATGTCGCGGTGTTCACGACGGCGATTCCGAATTAGCGAGTCGAGCAGTCCGGGCAGCAACGACGGTCGAAGCACCGTGAACTTCTCCGACAAGGGATTCGCGAGACCGATGAGTTCGCTCTTGTCCTGCACGAACGGTGCGGTCGACATGCGGTCGGTGAAGGCGTAGTTGATGGTCTCGGAGCACCCGGCAGCCGTCAACACTCGACGCAGCAAACGCTGCCGCCGCTGATAGGGACTGAGCGGTGCCGGAGGCTGGATCACCGGCGGGAACGTCGAGGCGAGGCGGTCGTATCCGTAATGCCGCGCGACCTCCTCGATCAGATCGATCTCGCGACTGACATCTACCCGCCACGTCGGGACGCCGATGTGCCACATCGGCCCGCCGTCAGACGGCGTGTCGCGTGTGGCCGGCGGCGACACCGTGAAACCGAGCTGGTCAAGCGTAGCCGTCACGAACACCGAGTCGACGTCGATCCCCAGGATCCGGGCGATCCGGCTGTGACGGAGCGGGACCGTTTGGGGGGGCTTCTGGCCAGGATACGTGTCGACGATTGGTTCCCGCAGCCGGCCGGCGCCCGTCTGCTCGAGCAGCGTCAGCGCGCGCCGCATGGCGGCGACCGGCGCTTCGATATCAGCGCCACGCTCGAATCGGTAGGAGGCGTCTGTCGACAGCGCCAGTTGTTTGCTGGTCCGCCGGACCGACGTCGGGCGGAAGTACGCACTCTCGAAGGCAACGGTTCGTGTGTGGCTGGACACCTCCGAATCGGCGCCGCCCATGACGCCGGCTACGGCATGTGGCCTGACGGCGTCGGCAATCACTAGCATCTCCGGACGGAGTTTCCGCTCCTGCCCGTCCAGTGTGCGCATCGTTTCTCCGGGGACGGCTTTACGGACTCGGATCACGTGGTCGACAAGCGACTCCAGGTCGAACGCATGCATCGGGTGACCGATCTCCATCATCACGTAGTTCGTGATGTCGACGATGTTGTTGATTGGCCGAATTCCCGCCGCATCGAGACGCGCTGCGAGCCATGATGGCGATGGACCGAGCGTGACATCCGCCGCTGCCGCGACGTATCGCGGGCACAGGTCAGAGTCGTCGATCATGACCGACAGTGAGCCACCTTCACCGCTCGTCGGTTGACCCATCGTTTCAATGCGTGGCACCCGAAGCTCCGTGCCGTAGATGGTAGAGACCTCGCGTGCGATCCCGAAAACGCTGAGGCAGTCGGGTCGGTTGGTCGTGATTTCGAGGTCCAGTACGGCATCGTCGCCATCAGTCTGGACGGTCGCGGGCGCTGGTTCGGTAGCCGAGACCTCGAACCCCCGCATCGTTAGCACGTCGGCTAACTCGTTGATGCTGACGTCGACGTCGACGAAGTCACGAAGCCACGAGACAAGGATCTTCAATAGGGAAACTGCTCCAGAAGGTGGAGGTCATTGTCGTAAAAGAGACGGATGTCCTCGACGCGATACTTCAACAAGGCAATTCGGTCGATGCCGACCCCGAACGCCCACCCGGTGAATCGTTCCGGGTCGTATCCAACCGCTTCGAAGACGGCTGGGTGGACCATCCCGCTTCCCAGGATCTCGAGCCACCCCGTTTTCTTACACACCTGGCATCCGGTACCCTGGCAAAACACGCAGGTGATGAACACCTCTGCGCTTGGCTCGGTATAGGGGAAGAAGCTCGGACGAAACATCACGTCGATCTCTGGGTCGAACAGCTGGCGAAGAAAACATTCCAGGGTGCCCTTGAGGTCGGCCATCGTCACTCGCTCACCAACCAGGAGACCTTCGACCTGCTGAAACATCGGTGAGTGGGTCAGGTCGGGCGTGTCGCGCCGATACACGACCCCGGGTGCAATGACGCGGACGGGCGGCTTGTGAGTCTCCATGTACCGGATCTGCATTCCGGAGGTGTGGGTCCTGAGCAGCGTAGCTGGACGCGTGTCGGTCTCGTCGCCGGCTTCTAGCGGGTCCTCGAGGTAGAGGGTGTCTTGCATATCACGCGCCGGATGGTCGGCCGGCATGTTGAGTGCTTCGAAGTTGTGGTAGTCGTCTTCGGCTTCCGGACCGTGCAAGATCTCAAAGCCGAGGCTCGAAAAGATGTTCTCGATTTCTTCCCGCAGGATCGTCAATGGATGACGATGGCCGAGGAGGGTCTCCCGCCCGGGCAGTGTGACATCGACGCTGTCTGCGGGCGTCTGGGCTGCCTCGAGAATGTCTCGCTTTGCGGCGAGCGCGGCTTGAATCTCCTTCTTGAGGGCGTTGGCCCCGCTTCCCAGTGCTCGGCGTTGGTCGGGCGGAGCCGACGCGACGCTCTTTAGCAGGGTAGCCAGGGCTCCGCGTCTACGACCAAGATAGCGGTCGTGGAGGTCCTGGAGACCTCGCTCACCGTCGACGCTCTCGAGCCCACTCAGGAACTCGGTGCGCAGTCGGTCGATGTCGGAAGAGGCAGTCACTCGCGAAGAATCGCGACGGCGCTAGCTGGGCCTCGCCTCTTTGGCCTGGACGGCCAGGTGGGCGAATGCGTTGGGCTCACGAACGGCGAGGTCAGCCAGGGCTTTACGGTCCAGACCGACGCCAGCGGTCTTGAGACCAGAGATGAACTGGCTGTAACTTAACCCGTGCTCCCGCGCCGCCGCATTGATCCGGATCACCCACAGTCGACGGAAGTCACGCTTCTTGCGCCGCCGGCCAACGAAGGCATATGAGAGCGCTGTATCGACCGCCTCTTTGGCTGCTCGATACAGCTTGCTCTTTGTCTGATAGAACCCCTTGGCCCGCGCCAGAAGGCGTCGACGTTTTCGTCGGCGCAGGGGACCACGTTTCACTCGAGGCATGATGTGCTCCTACTTATACGGAATCATCTTTTCCACGCGAGCCGTGTCGGCAGATGACACGACCGTCGTGCCACGCAGATCGCGCCGACGTTTGGCCGTCTTGCTGGTCAGGATATGTTGCTTGAACGCCTTGGCGTGCGTGACTTTCCCGCTCGCGGTCTTGTTGAACCGCTTGGCGGCGCCACGGTGAGTCTTAATCTTCGGCATGGCCTGCTCGTCTATTAGTGACCCTTTCGGGCCCCGGTCTTGCTGGTCAGGATGGTGTGCATCTGGTTGCCTTCCATCCTGGGCATCGTCTCTTGGGTCGCGACCTCTGCGAGCTCCTCGACCAGCCGGCTCAGAATGTGACGTCCGAACTCCGGGTGTGCCATTTCGCGCCCTCGAAAGAAGATCGTGGCCTTGACCTTGTCTCCATGGGCGAGGAACCGCTCGACGTGTTTCTTCTTGAACTGGTAATCGTGTTCATCGACCTTGGGTCTGAACTTGATTTCCTTGATCTCGATCGTCTTCTGCTTCTTCTTGGCCTGCCGCGTTCGCTTCTGTTCTTCGTACTGAAAGCGGCCGTAGTCGGTGATGCGACACACTGGTGGCTGCGCCGTTGGCGACACCTCGATCAGGTCGAGTCCCTTACCGCGGGCGATGGTCAGGGCTTCCTGGGGCGTCATCACACCCAGCTGCTGCCCCTCGCCGTCGATTACTCGGATCTCGCGGACCCGTATACGTTCATTGATGCGCGCGCGGCTCTGGCGAAAATCTCGTCTAGGTCCTCGAAAAGCGATACTTGACCTCCTAGGAACACACGATTATCACGAAAGTTAACGCGAGTGGCTGGCCCCAGCTATCTTACCCTGCAGCAGGGGCACGTTTCACCCGAACCTCTTCGAGCGCAGCCTGCAGAAACCCGTCGACCGTTTCAGCGCCGCGATCGCCGGCACCCCCGCTCCGTACCGCGACGCTATCTTTAGCAGCCTCGCGATCTCCGACCACAAGCATATACGGAACTTTTTGGATCTGCGCCTGGCGGATCTTATACCCGATCTTTTCCTGGCGGGTATCGATGGTCACACGCAGTCCAGCCGCACTCAGCCGTGCCTCGACCGACCGCGCATACTCGGCGTGACGGTCGGCAATCGGGAGGATCGTAGCCTGAACGGGGGCGAGCCACAGCGGAAACCTTCCCGCGTAGTGCTCGATGAGGAGCGCAATGAAGCGCTCAAAGCTGCCAAAGATCGCCCGGTGGATGACAACCGGACAGTGTTCGGCGTTGTCCGCCCCGATGTACTTCAGCTTGAACCGTCGAGGCAGCTGGTAGTCGAGTTGAATCGTGGCACACTGCCACTTCCGCCCGATCGCGTCGGTGACGTGAAAGTCGATCTTGGGTCCGTAGAAGTTTCCCTCGCCCTCAGAGACGGCGTAGGGCTGATCGGTGAGGTCGATCGCCTCTTTGAGCTGTTGCTCCGCGTGATTCCAGGTCTTGATCTCACCGAGATGGTCATCGGGCCGCGTGGACAGTTCCATCGTGTACTCGAGATCGAAATCACGGTAGACGCGTCCGACGAGACGAAGGAGCCGTTTGACCTCGTCACGGATCTGGTCTTCAGTGACAAAACAGTGCGCGTCGTCCTGAGCAAACTGTCGAACCCGTGTGAGTCCGGAGAGCACACCCGATGCTTCGTTCCGGTGCAACACACCCTGATCATAGAAGCGCAGGGGAAGGTCTCGATAGCTTCTGACCTCGCTGGCGAAGACCAACATGTGCGCAGGGCAGTTCATCGCCTTGAGCCCGAACGGCTCGCCCTCGGACTCCACGAGGAACATGTTCTCCCGGTAGTGCTCCCAGTGGCCCGACGTCTCCCACAGCTGCCGGTTGAAGACGAGCGGTGTGCGGAGCTCGATATAGCCCTCCGGGTACAACGTCTCACGCATGTACGCGGTGAGCTGGTTGTACAGCGTCGTGCCGTTCGCCAGCCAGAATGGCGCGCCCGGAGCAAACTGATGAAACGTGAAGAGACCGAGTTCTTTCCCGAGCTTTCGGTGGTCGCGCTTCTTGGCTTCTTCCAACCGATGGAGATGCGCTTTCAGGGCCGAGTCCTTGAAGAACGCCGTTCCGTAGATCCGTTGCATCGGCTGGTTTTGTGCGTCACCCTTCCAGTAGGCGTTGGAGCTCGTGAGCACCTTGAACGCCTTGAGCCGTCCCGTGGACGGCACATGCGGTCCCGTGCAGAAATCGATAAAGGCATCCTCGATGGCGTAGCACGAAACTACCGGTCCACCCTTTTCGTCGATCAACTGGACTTTAAGAGGTTCATCTCGGTTCTGGAAGTGGGCCTTGGCCTCTTCCTTGGGCAGCATCTTCCGGGTGTACGGGAGGTCCTGCGACGCCAGGTCCATCATCTTCTTCTCGATGGCGACGAGATCTTCCGGTACGAACGGCCGGTCGACGATGAAATCGTAGAAGAACCCGTCAGCCGTCGGCGGACCGATTCCACATTGGGCCTCGGGGAAAAGCACAGTAACCGCCGCCGCCATCAGATGGGCCGTGGAATGGCGGTAGAGCTCCAGCGCGTCTGGTGATTCTGGGGTCACGACGGCGACCGCCGCGTCTGACTTGATCGGAAATGACAGGTCTACCATCCGATCGTTGACGACAGCCGCGAGGGCCTGCTTGGCCAGGCGCGGCGAGATGCCCTCTGCGATCTCTGACACCGGTGTTCCGGGCGACACGGTTCGGGTCGCTCCATCCGGAAGCGTCACGGTCACGGTGCTCATGGCGTGTGGTCTGGTACTAAGTTCGATGAGTAGAACATGGTAGGCACGGGCGGACTCGAACCGCCGACCTCCTGCATGTCAAGCAGGCGCTCTAACCAGCTGAGCTACGCGCCTATATCGTAAAAACATAGCAGTCGTGAAATCGAGCGTCAACGCGGGGAATGCACTCACGAGGGCCGTGTCAGAGGATCGTTAAGCGGAGGTGCTCAAGTCCTTGTTCCAAGATCGCGTCACCCGGGGGAACCGGTTCGCCCAGCTCAACGACAGGGACGTCCACCGCAACGGTTGGTTGGATTCCGGACTGATATATCGGATCGCCAGATGCCTGGAGATAGCGTGCCCAGGACAACCAAAGTCCGGTGCCGTCGGGAAGCTTTACCAGTTTCTGAAGGCTCGCCCGTCCGGCGGTTCGCTGACCCACGGTGTCGGCTCGATCGACGCTAGAGAGCCCAGCCACGAACAACTCGGCCGCATGTGCGGTGCCAAGGTCGGTCAGCAGTACCAGCGGTGTGTCGACGGCCTCCGTGCCGGCGGTAGCCAAGACTTCCATCTGCTGGTCGCCATGTTCGGTGCGACGGAGCAGTGTCCCCGACCCGACGAAGAGGCGGGCGGCGGCGATACCTTCCTCGTACGACCCGCCAGCCGTACTCCGCACATCCAGCAGGAGCGCGATAATCCCATCGGTCAGCAGGTCAGCGACGGCCGTGGCCAGCTCGTCTGATGCTCCCGCGCTGAACCGGGTCACCCGAATGTATCCGAAACGCTCGTCCAGCATCCGGGTGGCGACAGCACTGTCGGTGAACCGCTGCCGGGTCAGCTCGAGATCGTATGGTTCAGACCGGTTACCGCGAATGATCGACAGACTGACGCTGGTCCCGGGTTCTCCCCGCAGCCGTCTGCTGCCTTCAAGCGCCGAGAGCCGTCGAGTGGTCTGCCCATCTATGGTCCGGATGAAGTCACCCGGAATCAGTCCCGCCCGGGATGCAGGTGAATCGGGACGCGCAGCAACGACCTGGAGATAGTAATGGCTCGTTACCTCGATTCCGAGCTCACCTTCGGGGAGGGGCTCGCCCGATTCCATTCGCTGCACGTCGGCAGCCGACAAGAACGCACTGTCCGAGTCGAGGCCACCTGCGAGACCACGCAACGCTCCCTGCATCACGTCTTCAAACTCAACCTCCTCGACATAGTTGCTGCTGATGAGCGACACAACGTCCTCGAAGATCCGCAGGTGCCGATAGGTATCCTCCGGGGCCACGGCCTGGCCCAGGAAGCCGCCCACCATCGTGAAAGCGACGACCGGCACCGATACGAAAAGGAGGACAAGACGGGCCCGTTGACTCATCGAGACCATTATAGTAAATATGTGCGAGTGTTAGGCGTAGACGTCGGTGAGCGGCGGATAGGGTTGGCCCTCAGCGACGCATCAGCCGTATTGGCGACCCCTTATCGGGTTCTGACGGTCTCCCGGCCTGTCGGGCAGGGGGCAGCTGCTCTTGCTCGCGAAATCGAGGCCCTCACGCGTGAAGAGGATGGCCTGTCCCGGGTGGTGATCGGCCTGCCATGCTCCCTTGACGGGACATCCCATCGACAGACGACCTATGTCCTGGGTTTCGTCGAGGCGTTGCGTCGGTATACGACTCTCCCGATTCATCTTCAGGATGAGCGACTCTCGAGCCACGAGGCTGAGAGCCGTCTTGCCCGGCGCGAGAAAAACTGGCGGCGGCGGAAGATGCGGCTTGACGCCGCTGCCGCCGCGATCATCCTTCAAGACTTCCTGGACCATCCGCCCCAGTCTGCCTTCGAAGATCCGGAGCTGGAGCTGAAGAACTGGGATGCTACGTAAAATCGCTATCGGGCTGGCCGCCTTGCTCTTGGTGTCGCTGATCGGTGCCGGGGTGGCGGTGGACCAGCTGCTGGAGCGGGTCGAGGCACCCTACCAGGGCTATGCGGAGGATGGGGTCTTCGTCGACATCGAGCCCGGGGACTCGCCCCCGGTGATTGCCGCGAGGCTGACGGCCGCTGGTGTCGTACGTGACGAGTGGACGTTCCGTCTTGCCGTGTGGCGGAGCGGCCTCGCACGTGATCTGCAGGCTGGCGAATACCGTTTCACCGATCCGTTCTCGTCGATGCAGGTCATCGAGAAGATAGCAGCGGGCCAGGTTTACCTGCGAGACATTACGTTTCCAGAGGGTCTGACTATCGCCGAGATGGCTGACGTCTTCGACGCTAGTGAGTTTGGCGTCAGGGACGCGTTCATCAGCCAAACCGAGCGAGTCGAGCTCATCCAGGACCTTGACCAGAAGGCCCGGACGCTCGAGGGGTACCTGTTCCCAGAAACGTATCTCTTACCACGTGATGCGACTGCCGCCGACCTTGTGGAGGCGATGGTCGCGCAGTTTCGACGCAGTCTCAGCGACCGGGTGCGAGCGGAGGCCGAGCGTCAGGACCGAAGTGTCCGCGACGTCGTGACCCTTGCGTCGCTCATCCAGAAGGAGACCGGGAGCGCGAACGAGTACCACCTGGTCTCGGCGGTGTACAACAACCGTTTGCGGATCGGGATGGCCTTGCAGTGTGATCCGACGGTCATCTACGCGCTCCAACTCGATGGCTTCTACGACGGTAACCTGACGCGAGAGAACCTCCGGCACGATTCGCCGTACAACACATACCGCTACCCGGGTCTGCCGCCCGGACCGATCGCAGCACCTGGTCTCGGGGCCCTCGAGGCCGCGGTCGCTCCGGCCGATGTTCCGTATCTTTACTTCGTCAGTCGGAATGATGGGTCACACGAGTTCGCGAACACCCTGCGCGAACATAATCGGAATGTCCAGCGGTATCAGGTCGAGTATTTCCGAGCGCGGCGACGAGAGCGAGACGCGGAGAGAAGGTAGTTGGGAAGAAGAAGTCAGGAGGCACCTCTGCCTCATTCGCGCCTCATCCATTCGCCCCAGCCCGGCACCTCGGTGTAGAACAGTGCCGTGGCCTCGATGTCGGTGTCGATGTTGTGCCGGATCACGCTGCGGGCGGCGATATCCTCGGATGTGACGGGAATCCGGTCGAACAGAACTCCACCGAACGCGAGGTAGGCCGCCAGCAACGTCAGAACCATATTGAACGCCTGACCGACGACATATAGCTGGATGGGGCGCCCACCGGTCGCATGTCGTCCGAGGTCGAGGAACCGCGACTCCAGACCGATGGTTACAAAGGCGAGACAAAAGAGCCACCCCCGGAGGTCGGAGGTCAGATCGAGGATCCCCTCCACTCTGGCACTGCCAAGCGTTGGTGTGAGCACGAATGAGAAGACCAGCGATGCCGCCACGAAACCGAGGATGAATTTCGGGAATCGATACCAGACCTCCATAGCGTTAGGAGCGCCGGCCTGACCCGACCGATCGCCGGTTTCAACCTGCGTCACCCAGAACACCGCGATTGCAAACGCGACTAGACCGATGAGGGTGTTCTGGATCATCTTGACGACCGCCGCGATCTGCTCTGCCTGCTCGCCGAGCAATGCCCCTGCCGCGACCACTGCGCCAGTGGCGTCGATGGTTCCGCCGATCCACGCCGCACCCACGACCGGGTCCATGCCCACCGCCCGGATGCCCAGCGGCATGACGACCATCATCACCACGGTGAAGATCAGGGACATGCCGACGGCGAGTGTGAGTTCCTCCTTCTTGGCGCGGGCCGCCGCGGCCGCGGCAATGGCCGCAGAGACCCCACACACGGATGTCGCCGCCGCGATCACGATCACTAGGGCCCGACTTTCGATCTTGAGCTGGCGGGTGCCGAATCGATACATGAAGATGATGACGGTGGGCGTGACGATCCAGGCGACGAACAGGCCGGGGAGACCGAGATTCAGGATATTCCCGAATAGGATTTCCGCACCGAGAAGCACCAGACCAGTCTTGATATACAACTCACTTTGGAGGGCTGGCTTGATCCAAGCGGGTGTCCCGACCGCATTGGCAATGATCAGTCCGAGCACAAGCGCCCAGAACGCGTATCCCAATCCAGCTGCCCGTATGTTCGTCTGTTGCGCGCAGGTGTAGGCCACGACCGCCAGTGCAAAGACGCCGAGGAAACCGACGGCGTGACGCCGGGCGACCCCACCCATGATCTGAACTGCGATCGTGGTGACGACGGTTAGGCCGAGTGCGAGTGCGACGAGGTCGAGACCGCGGCCGCCACCAAAGGCGTCGAGCGGGGACACAGACCAGCGTCCGACCCCCGGGACAGCGGTGACCAGTTTGGCGACCACCGCGCCGAGTAAGAGGCCAGCCAGCCAGATGGCCCACCAGTCTTCGAGGACCAGGAGAGGATGACGGGACGTATCGGAGCGCGTGGCCATCGGTGAACGAGCATATAATGCCACCGAATCGGTCTTCATCCTATCGAATGTTCTGCCGTGTAAGTCCCAGCTGCTGCGCTGGTCGGTTCAGGAGATGGCGTATGACCAGCAGGCGCACTGCGCTCCTCGTCACGGTCGTCTGGGTGCTGGCCGTGAGTCCGTCAATCCGTTCCCAGGACGCCGTCCCCGAGACGTTGACGGCGGCGGCGGGCGCGTTTTGGGGGGCGACATCCGACGCCCAGCGGTCTGCCGTGGTAGAGGTAATCGAGGCGCTCGGCGTGTCATTCGAGGACGTGGTCGCAGCGCTGGGGGCCCGACGGGCCTATTCCGGTGAGGCCGAGACCGGCCGGCTCTTAGTGACGCGGCGCAACCGAGATGGTCTTGAGCACCCCTACGTCGTATACATCCCCAACGCCTATGATCCGTCGGAGTCTTATCCGGTCCGGGTCTACCTACACGGCGGAGTCATGCGTCCCCTGGGAGACGACGGCACCTGGTGGCGCACCCAGGAACCGTACTTGCGTACCGACTCAATCGTGGTATTCCCGGCGTCGTGGCCCGAGTCGCTCTGGTGGCAGGCGAGTCAAGTCGAAAACCTGCGTGGCGTGTTGAACGACATCAAACGGGTCTACAACGTCGACGAGAATCGGGTTTATTTGCTTGGAACGTCCGACGGGGCGACGGGAGCCTTCTACCACGCTTTCAAGGCCACAACACCGTGGGCTGCGTTTCTTCCGTTTTATGGGCATCCTGGTGTGCTCGCGAATCCTTCTACCAACGTTGATGGTCAGATGCACGTCACTAACCTTCTGAACAAGCCGTTGCTCGTTGTCAACGGTGGTCGCGACCGTCTCTATCCGCTGGAGGCGGTCGCCCCGTTCATCGAGCTGTTCGAGACCGCGGACGTTCCGGTTGATTTTCACGGGCTGCCTGAGGCCGGGCACAACATGCGGTGGTGGCCCGCCCTCTCGCCAATGATCGATTCGTTTATCGCGTCAACACCGAGGCAGCCGCTGCCCGATCGGCTGAGCTGGGAGAGCGAGAGCCTCAACCTCTTCAGTCGCGCCCACTGGCTGGTCATCGGCAAGCTCGGTTCCGTGGAGGGCGAGAGCGAGTTGGAGCCGTTTAACACGCTGATACGACGGGTGCCCGCCGCACAGCTTGGCATCAGCAGGGTCGGCGAACTTGTCGACGGTTCTGGACTCCGGCTATTCAACGTGGCCTACGACTCGATGGTCGACGCCGCGGGGATTGAGCCCGACGACATCATCCTAGCGGTCAGCGGTCAGCCTACTCCGACCCCAGATGCGCTCAGGCAGGCGATCCTTGGTTTCGCGCCGGGTGACGAGCTACCAATCTCGGTCCGACGTGACACCGAGGTCCTGAATCTGACGTTGTGTTACCCGAACACCTTCCATACCCAGGTGCGCCCGGCGTTCGAACGCGACGAGTCGTCCGGGCGGGTCGACCTGTTTCGGGAGGGCAACACCGTGGCCGCGCGAACCCAGGGCGTCCGGCGGTTTACCTTGCTGCTGTCGCCCAGCCAGTTCAACTTCTCGGAGCCGATACGGGTGGTGACCAACGGCGTTGTCTCATACGACGATCTCGTCAGGCCTGAGGTTGAAACGCTGCTGCGGTGGGCCTCAATCGACGAGGACCACTCGCTGCTGTTTGGTGCCGAGCTGGAGATCGAGGTCGCCGGTCCGTAACGGGTCAGCTTGGATGTCGATGACGGGGCGGAGTCTCATCCTCCGCCGACCCACCTTCGATGGACGGGATGATCTCGATTTCATCCTTGTCCCGGACGGACACCGTTAGTTGCCCCGACGACAGCTGCTCGTTGTTGAGGAACACAACCATCATCGGATTGATCTCACCGCTCGGGTCCAGTACAAGGCTTCGGAGTTCCGGATACCGCGCGGCGAGCACGCGGAGCGCGTCCTTCACCGTGGGGGTCGTGACGTCGACAGTGCTGACTCCGCCGATCCGGTCCGCGAACAGCGCGGGTAGCCGCACGCGTACACTCATAGTGCCGCAATCTCTTTGTCGAAGACGGCCCAGACGCGGCGGCTGAGCTCATCGAAGAATTGGCGGGTGATGAACGGCGGCGACGAAAGTGTCAGCGCCGGGTTCGGTCGATCGAAGACCTGCGAGGGGAGCGTGTAGTCCTCGCGCACATAACCCTGCTTCCGTTCGAGCCAGAGCGCGCGGATAAATGCCCGTCGGACGGCCGCCTGCAGCTCGTCCGTGGTGATCTCTAGGCCGACCTCGCAGGCGAGTGCCCGCGGAGCCTGGTCGATGTTGAGCATGGCGAACTTGCACAGACCGAGCAGGTCGTCCCGCACGAAGTAGAGGCCCCGTTCCGTGATCGCCTTCGTCCAGTACTCAACGCTCGTGTCGCCTTCGAGCGCGAGCAGCATGTAGGTGGCCATCGACATGTGCCCGCCGGCGATCGCCCACGGGTAGCCTGGGTTCGTATCGGGAAGGTAGGCCGGTAGCTCGAGCCCCTTCACGTGCATGGCGTAGCCCGGTTCCCCGAGCGCGTCGGAGAGGCGCTTGACCCCGCGTCCGACCTCAGGACACAGGCCGGTGCCGGCCTGCTCGATCAGCTCCGCAACCGCGGCTGCGTCGCCAAACTGGGCGCCGTTGAGGATGGGCGCCCCGGGATGGCGTGCGTTGTAATCGAGCACATACGCGACCGTCGTCCCGACCGAGATCGCGTCCATGCCAAGACGATCGACGAGTGCGATGAGTGGCCAGACCTGATGAGGATCGTCCACGCCGATGTTCGTTGACAGCAGATTGAGGGGTTCGTAATCGAATTTGGCTCGAAACGATCCGGCGCGCCCGTCGTCGGTTCGCTCGTAGACGTTCTTGTGACAGTTGATACCACATCGAAAGCACGACTCGGCCTTGATGACGAACTCGGGCTCGACGGCGCTGCGATACATCTTTCTGGCGCGCCCGTCGCCTCGTGGTTGAAAGTTTAATTCGGGAACGAACGAAAACCGGTCGAGTGGTTCGTAGTTCGCCCAGGTCCCTCCGAGCCCGCCCTTGCTCGCTTCGCGGAATTTGCGTGATCCAGGTCCGGTTACGATTTCCTTGTTGATGGCTCGAATCTTGGGTGCCGGCCGAGTAACCTGGTCAGGGCACTCCGCCACGATCCCGATGAGACTTTTCGAACCCATCACCGACCCCATCCCGCCTCGCCCTGCCCATCGACACTTGTCGTTGCCACTCTTTAGGAGATTCTCCGTGCTCAGGGCGATAGCGGCCATGTAGCAGTGCTGGTAGTGTTCTCCAGCGGGTCCGATGACCGCGAAGTGCCCGTCGGGATACTTTTCGTGCAGTGCCAGGATCTTCTGGTAGCAGTGGAGCCCGAGCAGCGGCTCAGCCGACTCGAGGGTGGCGGCTGGGCCACGGTCCGTCGATCGGATTACCAGGAGGAGGGGGCGTGAGGCTCGCCGCTCGATGACGATGTCATCGACGCCGGACCACTTGAGCTTCGAGCCGAACTTACCGCTTCCGGCCGACCACATCGCACCGGGGAGCCCGCGTCCAGAAACCTTGAGAGGGCTATACGCAGAGAAGTAGGTCCGGAGTCCCGTCATAACGTTGGTCCCGGTCAGGATTCCGGTGTTCACGATGAGTGGATTCTCTTCGCTGAAGGCATCGGCTACATGTCGCGTGGCGAGCTGCTGGAACGAACGCCCGAACCCGCCGAGGACATCTTCGAGGTTCTGGCAGCGAACGTCGGCGAACGACACCGTTTCGTCGGCTAGGTCGACGGTGCATCGTGTGTAGAGGACACGTGCGGGGTCGCTGAATCTGGTGTCAGGGTCAGGGTGCATTATCTCTCTCGGGTGTGGTTATATTCTCCCGCGGTATCATCGCAGACGCGATCGGTGACCGGCGTCGCGCTCCATGTCTGACCTGAAGAAAGTGTATGTCGCGCGTGGACTAGGCGATGCCCATATCCTGCGGAGTCTACTGGAGTCGGTGGGGGTCCGCTGTGTGATTCGCGGAAACGATTTCGTTCCATTCCAGGATGGCAGTTTGATGCACATGGAGACCCGGTTGTCGCTGTGGGTGCTGGATGATGACACATACTCGCGTGCGCTCGAGGTCGTTCAGGACTACGTGCGACGCTCCCGGGAGGAACCACACTCGCGGTCGACACCTGGCGCTGTCCCCAGTGTCGTGAGGAGGTGGAGCAGCAGTTCGCCGAATGTTGGAGCTGTGGGACGGATCGTCCATCATAACGATGCGCGTAGGCGCCGCCGCCCCGCCCGCGCTCCTCGGGAGGCGGCGACTCTTCAGGCCCTACTGCCGGATCATGTTCTTTTCGAACGCGACCGTCTCACCCGCGGTGATCAGCACATCGAGGTTGATCGGGAGATACGCCGGGTGGCGGATTTCGATCTGGTACGTGCCTTCCTCGAGTCGGAGTCGCTGCGCGAACCCATCGAAGTGATCGACCAGGCCAACGTAGTAGCCATCGACAAACACCTCGGCGTCGCGCGGCTTCACCTTGAGACGTAGTGAGCCCATATACGGGTCGACGTAGCTTTGCCCGTAGCCGTATGTGGTGTAGTGCAGCGGGTAGTATGGGTGACCGTATCTGTAATACCCGTAGGCCTGATACCCTCCATGTCCGTAATGCCCGAACGCAGAGCCAGACCCGAAGTTGATGCCAAGGCTGACACCGTAACGCGGGTAGTACGAGGACCCGTAGCGTCTCGGTCGGTACGAGGAACTGGCGTAGTAATGACCACGCCCGTAGTATCCGGTCGACCGACCAAAGCGGATACGACCACCGTCGTAGGGGTATCGGTGCCCGTATGACGAAGTCGTTCCACGCCTTGAGATATACCCTTGGCTCCTGGAGCCGGCGTTGCCGCTGAATGTTCCACCGATCGTCGCGCGAGGGACCGCTTTACCCACAACATTACCGGGACCGGCAGGTCGGCGATTGGGCCGAGCCGTCGCCGTATGGATGATTGATCCCACCTGCGTGACCGCCGGTTTTCGCACGTCAGATCGAGTCCGGGTGCTCGTACCGACTCGGATCGCTGAACCGCGGGTCGATTCGGATTGATGGGTCCCGTCTATCCCGTCTACTTCCACGATGCGCTCCGGTCGGCGTCGTACGGCGGTGCCAGCGGTGTGGCCGGTTTTTGCTGCGGTCGCACTGGCCACGCCCACGACTCGCCGGTTGGGTGCCGACGCGTTTGCCACCTTACCCCGTGTGGTGCGCGTGATACCGTTCGACGCTGGTGCCTCTTGGCGAGTCTTGGCGTCGACCGTTGCCCCCCGCCCGCCGTTGCGAACGATGGGGGCGCGACGTGACAGCGGCCGCGAGGTCCGTGTCGGCGCCTCGGCTTCTGGCCGCGTGATCAGGACCCCTTTGGAGACGCGTTCGCCGCCGCGTACGCCCGGCTGTCGCCTTGCCCCTTGAGACCCCAGCTGGGTTGTTCGAGCACCCGGGCGAGCTTGCGGCGATGGCGCTCGCTGTGCCGGCGCCGATCTGGCTTTCCTCCTGTTGCTTCGGGTGGCCGGTGCCCGGCGGGAACCGCTGCGTGACGTCTGTGCCGGCGCCGACGCGGTACGACCCTGGGTGCGCGCGCGGGCCCGCTGATCATCTCCGACGGCCATCGCTAGGTGCGGGACGCTCAAGAAGACTGCTGTTGCAAGTGCGATCGTCAACGATGTCAAGCGTGACATGACGCCCCCTTTTTACCACAGGCTGGCACCCACTATGGAAGCACGTATCGTGCCAGGCTATACACTTCATAAATTACTATAGATAACTGACTTAACATAAACGAGAGTGTCGCATTTTGTGGCCAATGGGTCCCGGTGTGGACACGTATGAGGACGGTGGGCCGAGCAACTCGCCGACTATTGGTCTACGAGTCTTTCCCGGCTAGGTCGTCCGATGGGTCACGGAAGTAGACGCGCGATAGGTAGTTCAGCGCGATGGCCACACCTTGCCGGTGGGGCATCGTGGTCACGAGCGGACTGCCATCCCTCCGAAGAACAACAGACCCACGCTCCAATGGGTTACCTGACACCCAAAGTAGATCAGCACGATCCCGATGGCGATCCGAATGCGGTCCATAAGAATCCAGAACAGCCAGGTGTCATCCTGGTTCCGGAAATACACGAGACCACACTCGGAGCAGCGGTCGTGGGTGATAATCCAGCGGACGAACAAGGGGCCGCGACCACAGTGTGAACATCGGCGGTGTACACCCCGACAAGGCGCCCGACCAACCGGCGGCTTTGGGTCAGGATTAGGTAGTTGCCCTTTGTGCTCAGCCATCGTTACACCGACAGCATCACACTGCCCACACCCAGGAGCGCGAGCGCAATGACGACCTGGGTCGTGGCCGGGTCGAGACAGGCTTGAATATACGGACCCAGCTGGTCGCCGAGCACCACACCCGGGATCGTGAACACAAGCATCAGGAGCACCTGGGCGAAACCGCCCGCGCTGTGACCGAAGGTTAAATTATAAAGATGCCAGATTGGAGCGGCCGCCGCGGCGGCAAGCACGACCGCGATGGTCGTGGCGACAGCGACCGGAGGTGGGACCCGGTTCCGAACTATCAAGTGATCGCCCTACAGCTCTGCCAGGCCAACGGAGATCATCCCGAGCAGGGGTGGCCCCGACCGCCACGATCGTTGCTCCTTCCGCACGTCGTACGACCGGGTATCGATACGTGTGGCCTGTCCGGTCGATCAGTATCGTGGACGGAGTCTCGTCGACGCCGGACGTGGGCTCCAGTTGTAGGTCGCGGCGCCGACTCGACATGAACACTCGATAGGCAACCGCGATGGCCGCGCACCCAAACAGTCGACGGAGCGACGGTCCTGGCACGAGATCGGAGAGCACACTCCCGGCCAGCGCCGCAGGAACCGCGACACGCACGAGGCGTCCGGCGAGCGCTCGGTCGATAAGGCGACGTCGCCGGTGGTAGCTCTAGGACAAGGATGAAGATCGGTGTCAGAAAGACGGGCCCACCGATACTAACGGTCATAGGGACGGTACGCGCCCACTAGGCAGATCGGGGTCAGAAACCAATAGTCCAGGATGATTGTCACCTCGTGGGCGAAGCGCATCGCCATCTTATTGCCTGGGCGCGACGGTTCCGCATGCGCCTCAGGCCCGTGCGGGGACGAGTTCTGTACAATCGGCGCGTGTTGTGCCCCTGAGACTGACAGACGTCGGTCGGGGCGACGAGTCCACTGGACGGTCACACCTTGGCGCAGGCAGACGTCCGCGGAGATGGGGTCTCAATATCGTAGCCGTGCAGCGCAAGAACAAAGTTTATCCAAGCTAGGAGCCGAGTTTCACGCTCCTGGCCAGCGATGCGTTGGTGGTGTTTGGCCGCCGAAACCAGATCTTGAACTTCGAACTGGAATGTGGGGATGCGGTGGCATGACGGTCAATATGGAGCCAGACCGATGACAGCACGGCGGGTATGCGTGGTCGCGGTCGTCGGAGTGACGATCGCCTTCGTGGTTCACGCCCAACGGCCGATGGCCCAGGAGGTCGGCAACGTCTTTCCGTTTTCCGTGGACGTGACGGAGCTCGACAACGGGTTAAAGATCGTTAGCGTGGAGTACGACAGTCCCGGGATCGTGGCGTACTACACAATCGTGCGTACGGGGTCTCGTAACGAGGTTAAGCAGGGATTCTCAGGCTATGCGCACTTCTTCGAGCACATGATGTTTCGGGGTACTGAGAAATATCCGACCGACGCCTACAATGCCGTCATCAAGCGAATGGGGGCCGACGCCAACGCCTTTACCACCGACGATTGGACGGCGTATCACATCGTGGCGAGCTCGGAGTCGCTCGAGACGATCATCGATCTCGAATCAGATCGGTTCCTGAATCTTCAGTACTCCGAGGACGACTACCGAACGGAGGCCGGCGCCATTCTTGGCGAATACAACCTGAACTTCTCGAACCCGGTGTCGCTCCTGCGCGAACGGCTGCATGACCGTGCCTTTCTGGTCCACCCGTACGGACATACAACCATTGGGTTGCTCGCCGACATCCAGGACATGCCCTACCACTATGACTACAGTCTCGAGTTCTACGATCGGTACTACCGCCCGAACAATTCGATTGTGGTGGTGGTCGGCGACGTCGATGCGACTCGGCTGCGGGAGCTCGCCGAGCAGTATTACGGCGACTGGGAGCGTGGCGACTTCGAGCCGAACGTTCCGGTCGAGCCGCCTCAAACCCGCGAACGATCCGACGCGATCACCTGGCCCAACCCGACGCTGCCGTTTCTGATGCTGGGGTATCACGTCCTACCGTTTTCTGATCAGGCCATCGACATGCCGGCGCTCGATGTCGTGTCACAGCTGCTTTTTGCCGAGACATCCCCGCTGTTTCGCACGCTCTACCTCGAGGAGCAGGTCGTTGATGTGCTCACGGGTGGTGTCGTCGGCAGTCGCGACGCACCGCTTTTTACGATCTTGGCCAGGGTGACCGACCCTGCCAGGATTGACTACGTGCGTGATTCGATCGTCGCCGAGATCGACCGGATGAAGATCGAGTCGGTCGACGAGGAAACGCTGGCGGCGACGAAGTCCCATCTGCGTTACGCGTTCGTGCGGGGACTGAGCGACCCGGCGAATGTGGCGGAGACCCTGGGGCATTATCTTCAGCTGACCGAGGACCCCGAGACGGTCAACCGCGTATATCGGTTATACGAAGCCGTCACCGCTGAGGACATACGGCGGCTCGTGACGACGTATTTCCCGGAGTCGAATCGGACCGTTGTGACTCTGACACCGGAGGGGTAGTGATGATGTCGTGGGTCGCGACCCGGAGTCGCACGGCGATGGCCGTCGCGGTCGTGATGGCCCTGGCCTTTGGCTGTACGGGACCCGACCCGATCGAGTCCGATACGGATACTCGAATCGGCCTGCCGATTCCTGGTTTTCCGTTCGTGACGATCCGGATCGGGTTCCGGACCGGATCGATCAACGACCCCGCGGGCAAGAATGGTCTCAACGCTCTCACGGCGTTGATGATCGGCCGGGGTGGAACCCAGAACGTGAACTACGAAGAGCTGACCACGATTCTCTACCCGTGGGCGGCGTCGATCGAGGCCCAGGCTGACAAAGAGGTCACGACGTTTATCGGTCACGTGCACCGGGATCATTTGGAGCCGTTTTCCGTGATTCTGAAAGACCTCGTGCTCTCGCCCAGGTTCGCCGTGTCGGACTTCGAACGAAACAAAGAGTTCCTCACCAACATGCTCGTCTCGGGTCTGCGTGGCAACGATGACGAGGAGCTCGGAAAGGAAGCGCTGAACGCGATGTTGTACGACGGCCATCCCTATGGCGCGCCCACAATCGGAACCGAGCACGGTCTCGAGGCGATCACGCTTGACGACGTGCGGAGCTTTTATGGTCAGCATTTTACGCGGGACACAATTCAGGTGGGGGCCGCCGGGGGGTATCCGGCCGGGTTCTTGAGCCAGCTAGAGCAAGACCTTATAGAGGGACTCGGCGGAGGCACCGCCGAGCCCAGCGAGCTACCGCCACCATCGAGCCTCGACGGGCTGGAGGTCTTGCTTGTCGACAAGGATGCCATCGCGACCGCCATCTCGATCGGATTTCCGATCGACGTCTCGCGTGCCGACGACGATTTCTACGCGCTACTCGTCGCCAACTCGTATTTCGGTGAGCACCGCAACTTCAACGGCCTGCTGATGAATAGGATGCGTGGCGACCGGGGGCTCAACTATGGGGACTACTCCTATATCGAGAATTTCATTCAGGACGGCGGGTCACGGTTCCCGGTCCCCAATATTCCTCGCCGGCAACAGTTCTTCAGTATCTGGATCAGACCGGTTCCACATCACAATGCTCACTTTGCCCTTCGGCAGGCGCTTCGTGAGCTCGACCGCCTAGTCACCGAGGGATTGTCGCCGGCCGACTTCGAGGCGACGCGCGAGTATCTGCTCAACTACTCAAACCTGCATGTGCAGACGGCGAGTCGGCGTCTTGGGTATCTGATGGATTCCAGATTTTACGGTACCGGATACTACATCGATGAGATTCAGCAGCGGCTCCCAACGCTGACGGTAGATGACGTGAATGCCGCCGTGCAGCGCTATCTTCGGTCTGACAACTTGGCGATCGCGATCGTCACCAGCGACGCTGAGACGTTTCGCGAAGCGTTGCTGGCCAAAGATCCGTCGCCACCGACCTACAACACAGAGGCGACCGACGAGATCATGGCTGAGGATGAGGCGATCATGAGCTACGAGCTGTCGATTAACCCAGACCGAGTGCAGGTCGTTCCGGTCGAGGAGATGTTTCGAGAGGTAAATTGAGTCCCCCGGCTCGATAGCCTCTGGGGTCCACATCGACGTCATCGAATCCAGCGTCCTTGAATCGCCGGGTGACCTCCGACAAGATCTCCGGCCGTTGCAGTCGCGAGATCTCGGCGGGAGCGACTTCGATACGCGCCATGGTGACGTGGTGTCGCACACGGCACACCTTAAACCCGAGCGTGCGGAGCACGCGCTCACAGTCAGCCACCTGCCTCAGCCGTTCCAGCGTGACCGGCGTCCCGTACGGGAAGCGGCTGGAGAGGCAGGCCAGCGCCGGCTTGTCCCATACCGGGAGCGCCAGCCGCCGCGCCGCCTCTCTGATGTCGGCCTTTGTGAACCCAACCTCGTCGAGAGGTGAGCGGACACCATGTTCGTATGCTGCCTGTTTTCCTGGTCGATAATCGCTCCGGTCGTCCACATTGAAGCCGTCGACAACCTGGCTGGCACCGAGACCACGAGCTTTTTCGACCGCTCGCCCATACACCTCGGTCTTGCAGAAGTAGCATCGGTTGACCGGGTTTGCCGCGTATCTCGGATCGTCGAGCTCGAAGGTGTCGACCAGCACGTGCCGGGCGCCCAGGTGCTCCGCCAGGTTCCGGGCGGACGCTCCCTCCTCCGGTGCCAAACTCGGCGAGACCGCGGTGAGCGCGACCGCGCGGTCCCCCAGCACCCGAATCGATTCGGCGAGGAGATAACTCGAGTCGACACCGCCAGAGAAGCAGACCACGACACTGTCGAGCTCCTCGAGGAGCTGCCGAAGACGCGTGATCTTGCCGGTCAAACCAGACATAATATGGAGCCTCCACGTACTTCAACACAGCCGGGTCACAGCGTCAACCAGTGTCCTGAGTTCGATATGTCTGTACACCGAGGGCGTTGATACGCTCGGGTGGCCAGGCGCGAAGAGCGGCATATAGGGAATATTCGAGCGATGAGCAACGCGACCACACGGAATGAAGCACGGGCCGAAGATACAGATAGACCGAACTCGAGATACTAGCCCCGCATGTTCCAATTAGTCGAGAACGCGACGTCAGTACTGCTCGGGACGACCGCGACCGTGGCCGTTGCCCACACACTCTTGGGCATCGACCACTCGCTACCGTTCATCGTCCTTGGTCGTTCACGTCAATGGTCATTGCGTCACACGGTCGCGGTGACGGTCGTGTGTGGTATTGGACATGTCGCGTCGTCGGTTGCCATCGGTGGGATCGGGGCGGTGGCGGGCGCAACGTTCGATTCGCTCGTGTATGTCGAGTCGGCGCGTGGTCAAATGGCGGCGGCCTTGCTAATCGCGTTTGGGCTAGCCTATGCGGCCTGGGCCATCTGGAACCTCTTCAGGGGTGTGACTCATTCACACCCGCACGCCAATGTCGACGGCGCGGTGCACGATCATGTACACGCCCATCATGGTGAGCACCTCCACCCCCACGGGAAGCACACGAGCTTGACGCCGTGGGCGCTCTTCATCATCTTTCTCCTAGGTCCCTGTGAACCACTCATTCCCCTCATGGTCGTCCCGGCGATGAGCGGGGCCTGGCCGGTACTGGGGGCAGTGGTGGCGATCTTCGGTATTCTGACCGTCGTGACGATGAGCCTCACCGTCGTCGTCGGGTACCGAATGTGCCCCGCCGTCCCGCGTCCAGGTCTGACCCGTGCGGCAGATCTCGTGGCCGGTCTCGTTGTGGCCGCAAGTGGCGCTGCGGTACTGTTTCTGGGACTCTGACCTGAGAGGACTCTTCCCGTGGTCCTTGACATCTTTCTACTGATCATCGGGTTCGTCCTCATCGCCAAGGGTGGTGACATGTTCGTCGACTCGAGTGTGCACATTGGTCAAGCGCTCGGCATTCCGCGTTTCATCGTCGGCGGCACCTTGGTGAGCCTCGCGACGACGACCCCGGAGCTTGTTGTTTCCGCGACGGCCAGTGGTGTCGGTGATTCGGGCATCGCCTTGGGTAACGCCGTGGGGTCGTGCATCTGCAACATCGGGCTGATCATCGGGACGGTGGCGATAATGGTGCCGGTCAGCGCGGGCGCGCGGGATTTCGCGAATCGTGCCCTCTGGATGTCAGCGGGCGGTGCGCTCGTTGTGATTTTTCCCTGGACCGGACACTCAGTCGACCGCTGGGGGCACTACTGTTGGTGCTGGCGCTGGCATATCTGTTGTGGGATTACCAGTCCATTCGCCGCATGCGTGCCAGCCAAAACCCGAGACCGCCCTCGGCCGAGGAACGTGCGGCCTTGGTTCGGTCCATCAGTATGTTCGCGCTGGGCGCCGGCTTGATCATCGCTGGATCTCGCGTCTTGGTGACCTCGGGTCAGAGCGTCGCGGCAGCGCTCGGGATTCCATCGGCCATCATCGGTTTCTCGGTCGTCGCCATCGGGACGTCCCTTCCTGAGCTCGTGACCGGCGTGTCGGCAGCCAGGAAGGGCGTCCCGGACCTATCACTCGGGAACATCATCGGCGCGAACGTGCTCAACCTGTTCCTGATCGTCGGTGTGTCCGGCACCATCCAGCCGCTCGAGCTCGACCTGTTCACACAGTGGTACGCTTTTCCGTGGATGGCGGTCTTCTTCGGCACACTTATCTTTCTGGTTCGACGGAACGGCTATGTCGGACGGCGAGCGGGTCTGGGTCTATTGGGTCTCTACCTCGCCTACTTGTTGGGGCTCGTTACGTTGCCGGCACTCGGGCTGGCCAACTGAGCACTACACCGACACCGCGGAACCGATCGGAGGGTCGACGTCCAGAGATGCCGACCGACTCTGAAGAGCCGTTGCACGCATGAAACGCAACGAGAGTAGATATAATCAGCCGTGTCAGCTCACCATCGAGCATTCTCCACGTATCTCTTCGACCTTGACGGGACGCTGATCGATTCGATCGCGCTGATCATGTCGTCCTTTCGCCACACCATGCTCGAGCACTTCGGCGAGGTGCCGGCAGACCACGACTGGCGATCCGGGTTCGGCACTCCCCTTCGGACTCAGCTCGAAAGGTTTGCGCGTGACGCTCGTGAGGCCGATGCCATGCGGTCGACGTATGTCGAGTTCAGCGATAGGCATCACGACCGTATGGTCGAGGCGTACCCCGGAATTCGTGATGCCCTCGAGGATCTACGTGGGCCGGAGACCAGGTTGGGGATTGTCACGAGTAAGAACCGGCGCGCCATGCACCGGGGGCTGCGATTATGCGGCCTTGAGGGCTACTTTGACGCGTGTGTGACGGTCGACGATGTCGACGAGCACAAGCCGCACCCGGCACCGGTGGTCGAGGCGCTCGAGCAGTTGTCGGCCGATGCGGTCGACACCGTGTTTATTGGCGACTCGCCTCACGATGTGGCGGCCGGTCGTGCGGCCGGGGTGCGGACGGCGGCCGTGCTCTGGGGACCGTTTCCTCGCGAGGAGTTGGCGCGACAGGTCCCCGATTACTGGCTGACGGATCCGACGGAGATCGGCTCCTTGCTCCGGCCATAGCCTCTGCCTCTTGTCGCCATGCCCACAGAGTTACCGGCAGGCTACCATCCCTACGGCTACGGGGATCCGTTCGAAGACTGCGTGGGTCCGCTGGGATACAAAGTCGACGCCGGTCGAATCTCGTTCGTCTTCGAGGCCCAGCCGCACCATCGCGACTCGAGTGACAGTCTGCATGGTGGGATGCTGATGACCTTCGCAGACTACGCCGTGTGTCTTACCGCGGTCTGGGACCAGCCAGGCGAGAAATGTGTGACCGTGTCGTTTAACTGCGAATTTGTGTCGGCGAGCGTGTCGAGCACCGCCTCCGGTCAGCACGACGGCCACATCACTCCCTCGGCCCGGTTCAGCGCGTGTGGACGGCGGACCTTCTACCATGGCAACTAGTGTACATTCGCGCCGTTCCGGTAACGTCTAACTGTGACCGATGACCGTCTGCTCCCACTGGAACTCCGGCAGGCCCTCGATGCCGCATCGGCCGGAGTTTCGATCCGTGAACTCGGCGCGGCTGCCGCGCGGCTCTCGGTCGGGTACCGGGACGGTCACAACGTCTCACCTGAGTTTGACGATCTGGCCGCTCTTGCCTACGCGGCCACCAGAATGCCGGCGACGTTTGCGGCCACCCGGGCCGTCTTTAAGGAACTTTACCACCGATGTGATGGGCTTTGTGTAGAGACGCTCCTGGACATTGGCGCGGGTCCGGCCACGACACTCTGGGCAGCAGATCTGGTGTTTCCTCAGCTCGCGAAGGCGCGGTTGGTGGAACCAGAGCCAGCGATGCGGGCGATGGGTCAGAGGCTGCTCGAGCGCTCCTTACTCGCCGACCGGATCGATGCGACGTGGTATGCCGGTGTCAGTGCTGTACCACCGCCAGCGGAGCACGACCTCGTGGTAATTGGCTATCTGCTGACCGAGCTGGGTGAACAGGCGCAGCGTGACGTCCTTCGCGCTGCGTGGCAGGCATGCCGTGGCGCCGTCGCGCTGATCCTGCCCGGTTCGACTCGGGGGTCTCGCACGATGCTCGAGGCCCGACGCGAGCTGTTGTCGCTCGGGGCATCGATTGTTGCGCCGTGTCCTCATGCCAATCGGTGCCCCCTTCCGGATGAGGATTGGTGCCATTTCGGCGTGCGTCTGAACCGATCGAGTTTGCACCGGCGGCTCAAAGACGGTGCCCTCGCGTACGAGGACGAGAAGTACTGCTACGTCGTTGCGACCCGGGGCGTTGGACAACCGGCTGCTGGACGTTTAATCGGTCGCCCGCTGACTGGTGACCGACGTGTGACACTGCGGGTGTGTGGAGTTGACGGCATTCGAGAGCAGATGATGACGCGCCGTGATCGGGACGTCTATCGCCGCGCGCGCAAGGCGCATTGGGGAGAGACCTGGGAGTAGTTGTTATTCGCTGCAGCTACTTGGTCGGTCCACGATAACGCAGGACCAGCGCCGTCATGTCGTTCCCCTGGAGCTCGTTCGCCGTGAACGCATGCACGCGGTCGAAGAGCCGGGTCAAAACGGCGTCAGGGTCGCGTTCGTCCGGCGGGACCCGGACGCTCTTGATGATACCGTTGTCCCCGAACTCCTCGTCACGTTCGTTCGTGGCCGTACTGATGCCGTCGCTGAACACGACCAGAAGGTGGTTGGTGGCGAGCTGAATGGGTTCCTCCTCGAACTCGGCGTCGTCGGGCCGACGTTCAGCCCGCCCGGGTGTAGCCGTCGTGCGCGGTTCGAGGTTGGCAGCATGGATGGGTTGTGTCCGGCCTCGCAGTACCGCAGCGTTCCGTCTGGGTGCAAGATTCCGTAGAACATCGTGACGAAGCGGGACTCCAGAGACCATCCCACCAGCGTCGTGTTGATTTGTGCCATCGTCGCAGCCGGTGTGGCCAGAATCGGTGCGTGGGCCGAGAAGATTTCCTGAATTCTGGCATCAAGGAGACCGGCCGCATGCGATTTCGTGTCGCCGGACACCCTGATTTCGGCTCCGACCCCGTTGCGCCGATAACCAAAGCATGGAGAGCAGACCAGAGGTGTTCGATCTTGAGTTTTCGACGCTTCCGGTGGTCTTTTCGAGTACAGAACGCGTCCTGATCGGCGCCAAACATGGCGTGGTGGTCGCCGCGATAGCGACTGGTTGAATCGCCCTTCTGGCGCCCTGGCTCGGCTCGAGCGTGCCCGACGGGGCCAGCTCTGGCGCCGGTGGACGAAATGATGAAAGAACGTCGAATGAACAAAACCGTATTGACCGCTCTGGTCGGTTGGGCTCTGGTGGGTCTTGTTGGCCAGCCGGCACTTGCGCAAATAGATGGGACCATCGAGGTGCAGAGGGTAGCCGTCGCCAACGAGAATCCTCGTGGTGACAGCGTGGTCCTGGATACCGCTCAGCCAGGGACGGTCCTCGAGATTGTCGAGATGGAGAGCCCCTGGTATCTCGTGCAGGCGCCGGACGGCGTGACCGAATGGCGACGGGGATGGATTCACGAGCGTTACCTCACCGTCCTATCGATGCCGACGGCCGACCCCGACGATGTCGACACTCGGGTGCCGCTTCGGACCACGGTGAGAGGATTTGGCCATGTTGGCGGGCTCTATTTCACGGCTTCCGATAGTTTCGATGCGATCACCGGTAACTCCTGGGGTGTGGTGTACGGCGGCGGGGTTCAGGTTGGTTTCAGCAACGGACTCTTCTTCCAGGGGAGCTACGAACGATACGAGTCGACCGGACAGCGGGCCTTCGTGTTCGACGATCAGATTTTCGAACTCGGTATCGACAACACCGTCATCGTGACACCCATTCATGCCACCGTCGGCTATCGGCAGGCCGCGAGCCGCCGCAGCGTCGCGTATCTTGGCGTCGGCGCTAGCTGGTATCGGCTCGAAGAAAAAGCAGACTTTGCCATGGCCGGGGACAATGTTGACGAGTCGAAGCCCGGGTTACATATACTGGCAGGGGTCGAGTTCCCTGTGAAATCCTGGTTCTGGGTCGGCGGTGAGGGACAGTGGGCCTACGCACCAGAGATCCTCGGTAAGGACGGTATCTCGAAAGCATTCAGCGAGGACGACCTCGGTGGCTTCACGATTCGGCTCAAGCTCTCGGTTGGACTCTAGTCGCTAAGGATGTTTCACATTCGGTCGTTGACTGGTCGGGTTGTGTCTGCTGCAATGGCGCTGGCTGCGAGCGTCCTTGTGCTCTCGGTGCAGTTCGCGGGACACACACAGATCGTCGCCACCGGTACCCGGATCGTCACCAGCGTCGGTCCAGGGGGTTTTGACGGCGGGCTTCAGGTCGAGACGGCGGGGAGCCTTCGAACCACACGGACGCTCGTCTCTCGGGCGAATTCTCAAGCGACCAACCCACGGTATATCCCAGGCGAGGTGATCGTTAAGTTCTTGGGCTCGTCGTCACCGACGTCGGTCCAGCGAGACGCCGTCCGTGCGCTCGGGGCTCGTACCGTCGTGCCGATGCCCTTCGGCGACGCCGTCGTCCTCACACTTGAGCCGGCGCTGGACGTTGAGGCCGCGGCGAGCCAGATTCGCACGCGGTCCGACGTTGAGTACGCCCAGCCCAACTACCTGCGCCAAGCGCTCTTCGTCCCCGACGATCCACTCTTCAACCTTCAGTGGAACCTACAACTCATGGGGATGGAGCGCGCGTGGGATATCAGCCCGGCGGCGGGCGAAGCGGTGACGGTTGCCGTCATTGACAGCGGGCTCGCGCTGCGGGACGCTCGGATCACGTTCAGGGCGGAAGAGTTCTCGCTGGGTGGCTCCAGTTTTCCGGCGCTGGGCACGGTCACGGTTCCCTTCGCCGCGGCGTTCGACATCGTTTCCCCAGACCGGATCGTCGCCCCGTTCGACTTTGTATGGATGGACGACGTGCCCGTTGATATGAGTGGTCACGGTACACACGTGACCGGCAGCGTCGGGCAGTTGACTGACAACGCCGTGGGCACCGCGGGTGTGGCGTTCAACGTTCAGATCATGCCGCTGAAGGTGCTCGCGGATGAGTGGGACTTCATCTTCGGCGCAGTGCCGGTGTGCTGTGGCGCGAGTGACGCCACGGTCTCGGCGGCGATTCGATACGCCGTCGAGTCCGGTGCTGACGTGATCAACATGAGCCTGGGTGGTCCAGACCAGTCGCCGGTGATCGATGATGCCATGCGGTTTGCGGTTGGTGAGGGGGTGTTTATCTCGATTTCAGGCGGTAATTCGTTCAACGATGGAAACCCCAGGATCTGGCCCGCCGCGACGGCCGAATCGATTGACGGTGCTATGTCCGTCGCCGCGGTGGATCGACAGTCACGTCGAGCCTTTTACTCGAACACCGGGTCGTATATCGAGGTTGCGGCTCCCGGTGGGGACCAGCGAACTGACGGGGTCGACGGCGTCGTGCAGCAGACACTCGATGGTCTTTTTGCCTTCACGTTCGCGGGGCCGCCCGCGCAGTTTGGTCCCCCCAGATTCGACGTGCTGTCATACGTGTTCTTCCAGGGGACTTCAATGGCTTCGCCCCATGTGGCTGGTTTGGCCGCGCTGCTCATGTCGCAAGGCGTAACTGATCCCGCCGCGATCGAAGCTGTAATAAAGGCGACGGCGACCGACCTGGGCGAGCCCGGTTATGACGTCGAATTTGGTGCGGGCCTTGCGAATGCCGCGGCCGCAGTGCGTGGGCTTGGACTGGCCCGCTGACAACGTTCTGTCAACGATCCTTCTTGGTTGTCGTGACTTCCGCCCTGTTGGTCTTCGGTGGCGGTGAGGCTCGGGGCTTCACCGGGATGGACTTTGAAGTGCTTCAGATCGGAACCGGGGACGTGTCCAGGTGACGCTGTCGTGGGATGCCGAGAGCGATGTGGACCTTCACGTGGTCGACCCGAATGGCGATGAGGTGTATTTCGGCAACCGACAGGTGCCGAGCGGAGGCTAGTTTGACCTCGATTCGAACGCCGGATGCTCGATCGATAGCGTTCGCAACGAGAACATCACCTGGCCGGAGGGCACCGCGGCGCGGGGGACCTACACCGTGCGTGTGGATTACTGGAGCGCTTGCAGCGTCGCCGCGACAAACTACACGGTGTTGGCAAACAACGGTGGAGACGTCGAGATCTTTACCGGAAGGTTCACCGGCGCCAGCGATAGTAGGGGTGGGGCTCGGGTATAGAAATCACGACGTTTGAGCGGACCAGCGGTCCCGCTGCAACTGGGCAGCGCACGCCAGCAAGACAACCCGCCGGCCCAACCACCAAGCCCTAGCCTCGCTTCTTGGTCGAATGCGGCCGGTATGCTCCGGCATCGTGCATCGCCGGTCGCGCGCCGCCTTCCAACTACCCTTACTGATTCAGTCTGGACAGGCCACTAGTGGTCGCTGTCGAGGTTCGCTGCAAACTTGACGTTGGCGATGCGGCGAGCCCGGGCCACAAGCAGGGCCGCGCTCGCCCGCGCCGCGTCGCGGTCATGTTCCTGGGGGGAGCCATCGACTCCGGCGGTCGCGCTAACCCGACCAAGGCGAATAGCTGTTTCGACAAGGTCATGCGCCGTCTGCAACGAGATCGGTGGGGTAACCATTGCCAGCTCGTGCTGCAGGCGCTGCCACTCGAAACCAGCTAGTTCGGGCGATGTGCCCTCCGCCGCCTTGGGGAATGTCTGGGCCGACAGCAAGCGCTCGACGTCCTGGGTGAGTTGCGCAAACCAGCGCGCATACTCCTTCAAGGCCATCGACGAAAGATCGAGGCTGGCCGGTAC